>SDBT01008769.1_pt1 | contig 16475 bp, 17 predicted proteins | sample 2277101 | NCBI WGS metagenome assembly SDBT01 (sample SAMN10404973, study PRJNA504765) | marine sediment metagenome | isolation source: marine sediment core GS10_PC15, 103 cmbsf | place: Arctic Ocean: Southern Knipovich Ridge | collected 2010 | reverse complement strand
GGTCTCTTTGTGCTCCAGCTTGATGGCGGTGGCGACCTTGTTGACGTTCTGTCCGCCGGGGCCGCCGGCCAGGGAGACGTGCTCGATGACGTCCTTCGCCCAGTCGATGTCGATCTCCGCCTCTTCGACCTCGGGCAGAATCGCCACGGTGGCCGCCGAGGTGTGGATGCGGCCCTGGGATTCGGTGACCGGCACGCGTTGGACCCGATGGCCACCCCCCTCGTAGCCGTAGTGGGTATAAACCCCGGGGCCCTTGACGCTGAAGATGACTTCCTTGAACCCGCCACGTTCGGATAGCGAGGCGGTCATCGTCTCCAGCTTGAACTTGTGGGTCGCCGCATAGCGCGAGTAGATCTCGAACAGGTCGCGGGCGAAGATCGCCGCCTCGTCGCCGCCGATCCCGGCCCTGATCTCGATGATGATCGAATCAACGTTGGCATCGTCGCCGACGACCAGGTCGTCGATCAGCCCGTCCATTGTCTCGGTCGCGCTGTTGCGCAAGTCCGGCAACTCCGCCTCGGCCAGCTCCCGCAGGTCGGGGTCGCCGTCGGAGTCGGCCATGATCGACTCGGCCTCGGCGATCTCGGCGCGGAGATCGGTGTACTTGCGGTATGGCTCGGCCAATCGCTTGAGGTTGGCGTGCTCCTTGGCCAGCTTGACGATCCGGACGGCATTGGCGGCCACCTCGGGGTCGCCCATCTCCTTCGTGACCGCGTCGTAGCGTTCGACAATCTGGTCGAGCTTCGCCAGAAACGCCGGGTTTTCGTTCAGGTCAGCCATTGGTCTCGCGCCCTCGGTCCAAATACAAAACACGCCGCGGACCAGGGGCCGGCGGCCCGAGGTAACGGCGTGCAAGTATGGGTGGACAGCTAGGACTTGGCGGCGGCCTTGGCCTTGGCCAACTTGAGGTAGTCCTTGCCGAACTTCTTCTGGAACTTCTCGACGCGGCCGGCCGTGTCGACGAACTTCTGGGTTCCGGTGAAGAACGGATGGCAGGCCGAGCAGATCTCGACCGCGATCTTCTCTTTGGTGCTACCGGTCTTGAATGTGTTGCCGCAGCCGCAAGTCACCGTGCATTCGTGGTACTTGGGATGGATGCCCTCTCTCATGGGTCTTCCTCTGTCAATCGGGGTTCATCTGTCGCGAGCCCCGTATTCTAGCATATCGGCATCCCGTTGCAAGCCCCTTGGGATTCCAGGCACTGGCCGGGCCTGGGGAGCATCGGCGCCCTAGCCGGTGCGTAGCGCGCCTACCCAGAGCAGCTTGGAGTAGATCGGATTATCGGGTCGCACCGGCTAGGGCGCCGATGCTCCCCGATTCGACCTTCACCGGTACGGAGTTTCGATCATCGGCGCGGCGTTCGCGGGTACCCCCCGAGCAAGCTCGGGGGCTATTGGGGGCTATTGGGCCAAACTGTCCAGGCCGATGGACCGATCTATAATACAGGCCGTGCGGCGCAAGACTCAGGGCTGATACATGGAATCACTGCTCAAATGCCGAAAATTCGAGGTTTTCCGCCGGCCGGTACGCACCGCCGACGGCCACGAGTGGGATTGCGAGCTGATATCCCATCATGGAGCGGTCGTGGTGCTGCCCCTGCTCGAGGACGGCCGCTGCGTGATGATCCGCAATTTCCGGCCCGTCGTGGATCGAGAACTGTGGGAGCTGCCAGCCGGGACCCTGGACCAGCCGGATGAGGATCCGAAGGACGCCGCCCTGAGGGAGTTGGAGGAGGAAGCAGGTTATCGGGCCAACGAGCTGGCCCCGCTCTGCGAATTCTACTCCTCGCCAGGCATCATGAACGAGCTGCTTCGGGCATACGTAGCAACGGACCTCGTGCCCACGCGGCAGAACCTCGAACCCACGGAAGAAATCCGCGTCGAGGCGGTCGCATTTGCCGAGGCATTGACCATGATCCGCGACGGGCGAATAGTCGACGGCAAGACCATCGTCACGCTGTTGCGTTGGGACCAGGAACGGAGGGCTGCTTCGTGAGTTGGCAGGACCGAAAATACTCGGGTAGTGAAGACTGCAATGCGGGCTACGGCGGCCAAGGCGGTGGCGCGCGATCATGGCTGGGAGGTCTGCCGCCGGCCGGCAAGGCGGTGAAGTGGCTCGCTCTGGCGAACATCGCGATCTTCTTGTTGTGCCAAATCACCGGTGGGCCCGAAAGCCCCATCTTCAAGTACCTTTCCATGCAGACGGAAAAGGTCACCGGTGGACAGATATGGCGTTTGTTCACCTTCACCTACCTGCACGACCAGGGCGGCCTGATGCACGTTGGCTTCAACATGCTGGGGCTGTATTTCCTGGGGACGCCGCTGGAACGGCACTGGGGCACCAAACGCTTCTTCTGGTTCTACACCCTTGGCGGATTCGCCGCAGTGCTCCTGTACTTCGGGCTCACGCTCGCCGGCGTGCTCAATCCAGCCGGCATCCTGGTCGGAGCGTCCGGCGGTGTGTTGGCGGTTCTAGGCGCTTGTGCCGTTCTGTTCCCGCACATGCGTCTCATCATGGTGTTGTTCCCGGTCCCGATTCGTGCCGCCGCCCTGATCCTTGCCGTCCTTTATGGGTTCAATCTGATGAACCAAGGCGCAAACGCAGGTGGGGACGCATGTCACTTCGCCGGCCTGGCCTTCGGAATCGCCTGGGGCTATCGCGGACAGGGCTGGATGCGAAGAATCGACCAAGCCAAGGAGAACGTCAAACGCGGCGCCTGGGAAGCGAAACGCCGTAAGCAACAGGATATCGAGAATGACGTGGATCACATCCTCGCGAAACTCCACCGCGATGGCATCTCCAGCCTCTCCCGCAGCGACAAGCGCAAGCTCCAGGAAGCCACCAAGAACCAGAAAGACAGCGACCGCGCTCACCGCCTGTGATCCACCTCGCCACGCTCCCGCGGCGCGGGCACGGAGGTCCGCCCCACTGGATGTATCACTGAGGCCGATGCTACAAGCTGAGAATCAGTGGTTCAAACGTTGATTCTTGGACGCGCGGCTCTGCAAAGCCAAGCTTCTGAGTGCTTTTTGAATCCAGGGGATATGGGAGATGGCCCAGGCGGGGTCCTTGGAAAACACTGGCTGCTTGTCGCGGACCTGCAGGGCGATACCGACTTCATAGAACCCGTTGGTTGCATACCTGCAATGGACCACCAGGCCGCCGAGATACGTGGCGGGGCAATCGCGCAATCCGATACGAATCTCGATCGGCGAACCAAGATGGATGAGTCGGCGGACCAGCAAGCCGAGTCCGCGTTCTGACAGATTCCGGGCCTGAGCCGGGCAATGCCCGACGGCGCCGCCGGCGTCATCGAAGAACCAGATGTCGCAACTTGTTCTGAACTTGCGGCGGTGTCGGCCACGCCTGCATGCCCGCTCTCCTCCATCGTCGTAGGTGTCCTTCCACTCGCTGGCGGAGAGGTCCAGCTCGTTCAGGACGGCCTCATTCGACATCGCATTGTTGTCCGAGCCGGATTGCAAGACGGAATCTCCCGAGCACCCGCGATACCACGCTATCGCCGCCGGCGGGCTGGTCCACAGGTCTCGGCGAGGAGGCGAGATCGCAACTGTGCGAGGACGACCCCATCGCTCAATCCCTGGCAGAGTCTTCTTCGTCATGAGTGGGGCTCGACTTGATGCCGCGGTAGGTCCGCAAAATGAGCCATCACAGTCTCGTCTCGGAGAGGCTTACCGGAAGCCGGGGTCCGAGATCGTGGCCGCGCGGCGCGTTCTCATTGGATGCCTGTGGGCCTGGGGGGATGTGCTTCCGAGGCCTGTTCGCTGCCGTTTCCATCCTGGATAGGTGGGGGAATCGGAGTGGTCTGCCCGGTGTAGTTCTGACTTCGTATCAACTCATCAGTCGTGAATCGGGCTCCGCACTCGGGGCAACGGAGCTCCACGAGACCGATCAGGGAGTAGCCGCACTGGGGACAGTGGACGTTGACCAGGTTCTCCTCGTTGACGACCGGTCTTCCGCGCTTGAGGCGATGCGCCGCCGGCAGCCACAACAGGACATTCACAGCCGCGGCAAAGAGGCAAAGGGCGAAGATAATGGCCTCCGCCTCGAAACGGACCGTCTGGTCAATCAGGATGCCGGCTGTGACAGTGCCGGCCCAGAGGGCGATAGTGGCGAGTAGGGGACGCAAAGGGAACCTCTTGCGCCCGAACCCTCCCCAGATCCAGATCAGCACCACGCACCACGCACCACAACGCCCCGCAGAACAGGAACGACAGGGCGAAGTGCTCATCTCGAATGTAGTGCCGGACTGAATTCGTTCCTCGCCAGACAGCACCTTGCCGAAGCATGATCGCGAAGGACCACGCTCCGCCCAAGGCGACCGCCGACAGCAGCAGCCCGGACATGAAGCTCACCAGGAGACGAACCAGAATCCCAGAATCGCTTCGCCGCAGGTTGCGCAACACGGTAAGAAGCCCTGGTGAATCGTCGGCATCGGTGCGCACGTGTGGAACCTCGGGCGGCCATGCAACCGACCTCCCAATTCGGCGGTCGGCGGACGCCTCACCTGATACTGCCGTCAGGCGTGGACATATTTGGGGTTCATCCGGGAATCTCGGGAAGGGCGTGCCTGTCGAAGGTCGGCTTGAGTCGACCATCGGCTGCCTCCCACTCTAGTGTCTTGTGGCACCGGCATCCTGCCGGTGTGGGCTTCGGTCGGCCTTGCCAAGCTTGCGCGTGCGGAAAGCCTGGCTGAAGCCGGCTCGTCCAAGCATGTTGTCGACCTGCCACCACCGGCTGGAAGCCGGTGCCACAAATTGACCGGCTGGAAGCCGGTGCCACACATCAATGGGCTTTCGAGGCATCGTCATCCCGGAATTCCCGGATGAACCATACTTGGCTGCCCCATCGGGCTACTGCTGGAAGATGCCCACGCAGATGCCTTCGGGGTCGCGGAAGAAGGCATAGAATCCGACGTTGGGAATCTGGGCCTTGGGGACGACTGTGCTGCCGCCGGCGGCTTGGACCTTGTCCAGGGTGGCGTCAATGTCGTCGACCATGAAGTAGCTTTGCAACACAGGGGTCGGGACTTGCTCCGGCCGCTGCATCAAACCGCCGCCTGGCTCCCCGCCGGTGTTGATCATCGTGTAGTCCGGCATGGAGCTGTCGTCGAACGTCCAGCCCAGCACATCGGAGTAGAACTTCTTACACTTCTCCGGGTCGTCGCTCATGAACTCGAAATGACAAAGGGGCGCGGCCATGACGATTTTCTCCTTCTTCTCGATCGTGCCCAAGAGCCCCCGACCTTGGCCGGGGGGTACACACAATGACGCGTTTCACGCGGCCCCCCGAGCAGGCTCGGGGCTCTTAGTACACGACTCGAGATAATCAGCGATGCGGCCTACTGGCAGCCGCAGGACGAAGCGCCACAGGAGCCACTACCGGAGAACGCCTTCGCCGAGGCCTCGGCGATCTGCTCCGGCGTGAGGTCCAGCTTGTGGGTGGCTATCGACCATTCGTGGCCGAAGGGGTCGGTGAGCTTGCCGTAGCGGTCGCCCCAGAACATGTCGGCGAGGGGCATGGTGACCTTGGCCCCGGCGGCGACGGCCTGGTTGAACAGCTTGTCGGCGTCCTCGACGTAGAGATGCAGCGTGACCGGCGAACCGCCGATCGTCTGTGGGGACTTCGCCCCCATCGCCGGCATCTCGCTGCACATCATGATCATCGAGTTGCCGAACTTCATCTCGGCGTGCATCACGCCCTTGCCGTCGGGCCCTGGCATCCGCACGCACTCTTCGGCGCTGAACGCCTTCTTGTAGAACTCGATCGCCTGTTCGGCGTCCCCTACCACAAGGTGGGCGGACAACGTGTTGAATCCATCCGGGATCGGCTTCACTTCCGTAGACATATCGCTTTCCTTTCCTGTTCGGCGGGCTACTTCGCGCGGGTATAGGTGATTTCCATGACCTTGTAGTCGTCGGCGACGGCCAGATTGTACATCTCCATGACGTGCTTGTCCTTGCTCAGGATCCGCAGGACGGTCTTGACCATGTGATCCTGAAGCCCCATGGTAGGATCGTCCATCTCTCCGTAGAAGGTGAACACGCCGTTCGCGGGGTTGCGGACGCCCTTGGTGCTCATCAGTTGGGTACTCATGTTGTCCGCCCAGACGCTGGTGTAGACCTTCTTGAAGTTGTCATAACCGGTCAGGCCGTGTCCTTTGAAGGTGTACTTATCCTCTTTTCCGGTTACCGGGTTCGGCATGGTAAACGTGCCCTGGGTTTCCTCGAGCACGTAGTGGCCATCCAGAATCCACTTGGATCTCGAGGTTGCCTTGGACTCGTTCGGCTCGGTGTCCGGTCCACCCATCCACGACTTGACGACGAGATCCCAGCTTCCGACGAACGGTTCGAGGGCCTTGTGCGCCTCGCCGGGAGTGGCCATCTCCTGCCACACGTTCATCATTTGCTGCATCTCTTCCGGCGAAGGCTGCATGCCCTGCCCGGCCTTGGCCGGCTTGTCCTGTGAGGTCGCCTGAGTGGCCACCAAGGCCACGGCGCCGACGAGCACAATCACACCCAGCACGACACGCAAGGTCAGCCCCAGACCGGAATAGTTGGTCCTCTTCATGATTACAGTCCTTTCATTTCATCCAGGATTCCTTCCACCTCTACCGTCCGGCCCACGCGGCCGGTGTTGAACTCCGAGCGATGGAGAATCACTTTATAGTCCCACAATCGACGCATGGCAAAGCCGCTGCGCCACAAACCAAACCTTAACCAAACACAAAGCCCCCGTCAAGCCCTTTTCCGGAAGTTATTGTAGGGTCAGCTCCGCGGACTATTCCGAAGAGAGAAGCTCCTCCAACGATCCGGCCAACTCTCCGAGCCTTTCTGTTTGCGGGCATTTGCCCCGGAACGCGGTCGGTGCCGCATAGCCTACCCGACTCCCACGTGATGAGCACGCTGCCAGCGCCTAGCAAGTCTGGAGACGGCCATCGAGAACCCCGGTGAACCGGGGTCGCACGGATCAATCGACGAATTCTAAACCCGGCATGAATGCCGGGCCTAGCGCCGGCGTGCCGGACGTAGCGCCGGCGCGCCGGGGCTTCCGTCTGACGGGCTGATATTTCCTGTCGCCACATGGTCCCATCAATGCTCCATCGGCGGCATTTCGGTAACGATGATCTCCAGCCGTGCGATCTTGCCTGAGGCGATGGTGAATAGGTCGCGGCCCAGCATCGGCTTGGGGAACACGGGCGAGGTACAGGTCCAGTCAGCACGGACCTCGGGGCCATCCATCTCCACCCTGTCGAGGACAAGCTTCAGATCCGGGGCCGGGTCGCGCCACATGTCCACGAAGCTGGCGCGAATGGCCGCGATCCCGTTGTGTGTCTGCACCTTCCCGCTGAACGGCTCGATGAACACTGCATCGTCAGCAAATAGGGCCATCATGGCCTCCTGGCCGTCTGGTCCCGCCTGCATGGCCTTGAATAGGCCCTCAACGACCCCTCGATCTTCCACTGAGACTGGCATCTTGATCTCCTTCTAAGGTAGAATGGTTAAAGTTACTCGAGCGTTTCATCATGCCTGGACATTTGCCATCAATCGAACCTCAGGTGCTAGCCCAGCTCCGCCGGCTGGTGCGGTCGATGCACGCCGGCAACGGCAGGGCTGTCCCCATCGCTGACCTGGTGAACCTGGCCCGGGATGTCCATCTGGACGGTGGGCTCACGATCGACTTTCAGGCTTCACGTGAGCTTGGGCAGCCGATGGTCATCCTCCGTATCCCATCGAATGGCCAGCCGGCGTCATCTCTGTCCGCTCTTTCCAAACGCGAGCGAGAGGTTGCCGCCCTCCTGGCCGACGGTCTGAGTAACAAGCAAATAGCCGGGCGACTCTTCATCTCTTTGGCCACCGTCAAGGACCACGTGCATCGGATACTGGACAAATCCGGCCTGCCCAACCGGGCCGCCGTTGCCGCCGCCTACAAGGGCCACACAGGCGGCTCTGAAGGCCGGGCCGGCTGATCCGCGGCCAACTCACAGAATTCATGTTAATGAAGCCCGCAGTGGGTGGGCAATCCCATCTTTAGATGGGTTTTTGCCACCGATCGGCATGGCGTCCCACTTCCACGGTTCCGCCCAAGTGAGCTACCCGTAGTGCCGATGGAATGAGAGAGTTGTTGATAAGTTTTCGGCTGCGTCGCACGCGTTTGGATATCTCTCATGCTGATTGCTGAAGGCCCGCAGGCTGATGCCCATCACGCCATTCCAGGTCTGGTCTGGGTGGCCCCATTCGCAGCTCTGCTTCTGTGCATCGCCATCCTGCCGCTGCTCAAAAGGACCGAGCACTGGTGGCATCAGAACAAGAACAAGCTCGTCGTGGCCGTCGTCCTGGGCTTTCTTACCCTGGGCTATTACCAGTGGCGCGGATACGGCTTCCACGCCGAACCGGGGTTCGCCTCGGTGCTATCAGTACTGAGCCACGCGGTCCTGCATGAGTACATCCCCTTCATGTCGCTGCTGTTCAGCCTCTACGTGATCTCCGGCGGCATCTGCATCAAGGGCGACATCCCCGCCAAGCCTCTCACGAATGTGACCTTCCTGGCCATCGGCGGGGCTCTGGCCAGCTTTATCGGCACTACCGGAGCGGCGATGCTGCTCATCCGCCCCATACTCAAGACCAACTCCGAGCGGAAACACGTCGTTCACACGGTCATCTTCTTCATCTTCATCGTCGCCAACGTCGGCGGCTCGCTGCTGCCGATCGGAGATCCACCCCTCTTCCTGGGATACCTCAAGGGTGTCCCCTTCCTGTGGACCCTCAACCTGTGGCCCATGTGGCTGTTCATGCTCCTGGTGCTGCTGGCGGTCTATTACGTTTGGGACACCGTCGCCTACAAGCGCGAGGCTCCCGCCGACATCAAACTCGACGAAACACAGGTGCGAAAGATCAGCGTTACGGGCAAGATCAACTTCCTCTTTCTCCTGGGAGTAGTCCTCGCGACCGGGACGCTCGATTCGAGCAAGGAGTTTTTCTCCACCGGCTGGACGCCGTTCATGTTCTGCCGCGAGCTGGTGCAGCTCGCCTTCGTGGCCCTCTCGCTGTACTTCACCACCAAGAAGATTCGCCAGGACAACAACTTCAACTACGTGGCCATCCTCGAGGTCGCCTGCCTGTTCATCGGTATCTTCGTCTGCATGCAGGTGCCGATCGAGATTCTGAATAGCAAGGGCGCCAGCCTGGGTATCGATTCTCCGGTCAAGTTCTTCTGGGCGACCGGCATCCTCAGCAGCTTCCTGGATAACGCCCCGACCTACGTGGTCTTCTTCGAAACCGCCAAGAGCCTGCCGATGGACGGCGGAGTCGAGACGATGGAGCTAATCGGCGGCGGGCAGATTCAACTGTCACACCTGATAGCCATCTCACTGGGCGCCGTCTTCATGGGGGCGAATACCTACATCGGCAACGGCCCCAATTTCATGGTCAAGTCCATCGCCGAACACGAAGGCATAAAGATGCCCAGCTTCTTCGGCTACATGCTCTTTAGCGCCATCGTCCTACTGCCGATCTTCGCGGTGGTTACTTTTCTGTTTGTGATGTGAGTCGCGGAGAGGATTCAAGGATTCGAGGATTGCAGGATTCGAGTGTTCGGCCGCGCATCCGTATTCGCAAGCGAGCGGCGGGGTTTATCCCCGCCGATAAGCCGCCGGCCAAGACACCTGGACGCCCACCGGGACAAGCCCGGTGGGTCGCTCTCGCCCACATCTCCGGAATGTGCCTTGTGGCGCGGCCATTGACCGTAATCGGCGGGCATTGAGGTTCGAGGTTCAGGGTTTCGGGTACGCGTGCAGTTTGAATCGGCGAGCTTCGCGGCCTGTCGGTCCTAGCACTACTGCGCAAAGTCATTCTTCCGGGGTCAAAGAGCCCCCGCGATTGCTCGGGGGGTGGCTGTCAGGCCCACTCAAGCGTACCCCCCGACCAAGGTCGGGGGCTCTTTTACGCAGTCGGCGACTACCTTGCGCTGTAGGGCTAGGTCGCCAGATCGCTCCACGTCTTGCGAGGATTGAGCACATTGGTGGGGGTGCCGGGGGCCTCTTGCGGATCGAGGAAGCCGAAGGTCGGGTCGGTGGTCATCTTGACGTTCGCCGGCGATCCATCGAGCGCCGCATTCAGCAGGGCGCGGGTGACTTCGATGCTCATACGGGAGCCGGCGCCGTGGAGGCCGCCGGTCCAGCCGGTGTTCACCAGCCAGCAGTCGGCTTCCTGCATGAGCGTGACGGGCATTGACAGCGCGGACAACGAGCAATACGGCGAGGATGCTCCGGATAAACTCACGCTGGTCGGCAATGACCGGCAGGGACCCCATATCGGCCGTTATCCCGCGGCCCTTCATCAATCAGACCGCCCGACCAAGAGTGACTGTCCAAGAACCCTCCAGCGAGACCACCTGCCTCGAAACTGGCGGAGTTTCAGGAACATGCTCAAGATCGTCGCATCCGACCCGATATCTTTAGAGTGTGGGCTCACCCGCTGGTCTCTCTACGACGAGTTCCTCGGAAGGAATCGGCCGCATATGGATGTGCGATATATCAACCCGTTTATCGAGGCCGTCAAGCACGTCTTCTCCACGATGCTGATGACTGATATCTTCATCAGCAAGCCCTTCATCAAGACGGGGGACGAGCAGCGAAGCGACGTCTCGGCGATCATCGGTATTTCCGGAGACGCCGTCGGATCGGTGGCATTGTGTTTCCCCATGAAGTCAGGGGTCAACGTCGCCAGCAAGTTCGCGGGCATCGAGATGACGAAGGACCACGAGGACTTCGCCGACGCATTGGGCGAACTGGCGAACATGGTCGCCGGTCAGGCCAAGTCCAAGCTCGACGGCCTGTCTTGCAGCATATCACTCCCCAACGTCATCATCGGTGAGCAGCTCATGTTCAGCAATTCGAAGGCCGCGCCCAGGCTCGTGTTGCCCTGTGATTCAGCCCTGGGTCGGTTTTGCGTCGAGGTCGGCATGGTCACCAAGAAGCAGTCCGCGGATTCGAAGGCCGGCAAAGGCCTCGCGAACGCAGTGAGCAACACGGCAAAGAACGTACATTGAAGCAAGCGCGAGCCAACGTCCATGTCATTGACACCTGATCCTGATAGCAGTCGCGATTTCTCGATCGAGTCCATTGGGCCCAGGAAGGTCACTTCACCTTACCAGGCCAGTTGCTACGTCACGGATGACGAGATGGTCCTGCATGACACGAGCTGGAGAATCAATTCCGAAGAGGAGCATCCCCGGAACCTGCTGGATTCGTCGTCGGCGTTCGAGCTTGCCGGGCCCAGAGACAAGATCTACTTCGATCCCAGCAAGACCCGATGTGGCATCGTCACCTGTGGAGGTCTGTCCCCGGGCATCAACGACGTGATCCGGGCGATCGTGCTCCAGCTCTACCACTACTACGGCGTGCATACGACCTTCGGTTTTCGCTACGGCTTCGAGGGGCTGGTACCCGAGTGCAGGCACGAGGCCATGATGATGGCGCCGGATGTCGTCAGTCATGTCCATCAACGTGGCGGGTCCATTCTGTCGTCGTCGCGTGGCTCTCAGGATCCGACCGTCATGGTGGATACTTTGGAGCGCCAGAACATCCAGATCCTCTTCGGCATCGGTGGTGACGGGACCATGCGCGGCCTGTCCGACGTCAGCAAGGAGATTCGCGGCCGCGGCTTGAAGATTTCGGTCATCGGCATTCCCAAGACCATCGACAACGACATCCTGTACACCGACAAGACTTTCGGCTTCGAGACGGCCTACTCCATCGCCGCGGCAGCCATCCGCGGCGCACACGTCGAGGCCACGGGGGCCCCGAACGGCATCGGCCTGCTGAAGTTGATGGGGCGTCACTCGGGGTTCATCGCCGCCCATGCCGCGTTGGCCAGTCGCGATGCGAATTTCGTTCTTGTGCCCGAAAGCCACTTTGAGTTGGGCGGTAACAACGGGTTTCTGCCGCATCTCCTGCGACGGCTCCACAAGCGCGGGCACGCCGTGGTCGTCGTGGCCGAGGGCGCGGGGCAATACCTGTTCGAGGACGACTCCGGGCAAGGCCGGACCGACGCGTCGGGCAACGTCAAGCTCAAGGACATCGGGACTTTTCTGCGCGACCGAATCAGCGAATACATGAAGATGGTCGGAATGACCTTCAACCTGAAGTACATCGATCCCAGCTACCTGATTCGCTCGTCGGCGGCCTCGCCGAGTGATTCCCTGCTGGCGGGCGTCTACGGCCAGATGGCGGTCCACGCGGCGATGGCCGGGAAGACCAACATGCTGGTGGGCAATTGGCACGGCCACTTCACACATGTCCCAATCGACGTGGCCGTCTCCGGGCGGAAGACCATCGATCCTGGGAGTAACTTCTGGCAGAGCGTCGTGGAATGTACTGGCCAGCCGCGGTCGATGAGCAGCCGGGAAGAGTGTCCGGGCGGGGTTGAAGAATCGCTGCAAGCCGACATCGACATGATGGACTACAGGCAATTGCCCGTGGTGATCGGCGGCTCCGCGCCGTGAAGAGCCGTGGGCTTCAGCCCGCGCGGCGTCCCGCATTCGCAGGCGCCAAGGTCATCCGGAGTCCGCGCGGGCTGAAGCCCGCTGCTCGAAAGATGCTTGCTGACGCCGTTACACGCAAGAGGGTTCTTGCGACGCTCTGCGCGTGGTGGTCCGCGGGCAGTTGACCGATTATGTTATCGATGAGATGGAAGGCCTGCTTCCATTTGTGAGCGTGCTGGACGGCCCGCGTTTGCTCGAGGCTCAGAGGAGCCGGGGCCAACCCGAGTAGTCGCGATCCGGAAATATGAACTATGGCGGTGGGTGGTTGCCCGCTGTGTGAAGACTCTCGCTGAATAGGAGCACAGACATGTCACTCGTACCGATGCGAATTCTGTTGGACCATGCGGCCGAAAACGACTACGGGCTGGCGGCGTTCAACGTCAACAACATGGAACAAATCCAGGCGATCATGGCCGCCGCCGTCGCGACCGATTCTCCGGTCATCATTCAGGCTTCGCGCGGGGCTCGCGAGTACACCAACGATGCGTACCTGCGGAACCTGATGCTCGCCGCGGCGGAACTGCACCCGAATATCCCGATCGCCATGCACCTGGATCACGGTAATTCGCTCGCTACCTGCGTCAGCGCGATCGAGAACGGTTTCACGTCGGTGATGATGGACGGCTCGCTCGAGGCCGATGGCAAGACGCCGGCGAGCTTCGACTACAACGTGGACGTGACGCGCAAGGTGGTCGACGCGGCTCACGCCAAAGGCGTAACAGTCGAGGGCGAGCTGGGTTGCCTCGGCGGCATCGAGGACGGCCACGGCGCCGGCCTTTCAGCCGAGGAGGCCATGAAACACCTGACCGATCCCGCCCAGGCGGAGGAGTTCGTCGCCCGGACCGAGGTCGACGCCTTGGCCGTGGCGATCGGCACCAGTCATGGCGCGTACAAGTTCACCAAGAAGCCGACCGGCGACGTGCTGGTGATGAGCGTTATCGAGGAGATTCACCGCCGCCTGCCCAACACCCACTTGGTCATGCACGGATCTTCCAGCGTGCCGCAGGAGCTGCTCGAGATCATTCGCCAGTATGGCGGCGAGATGAAGGAGACCTACGGCGTGCCGGTCGAGGAGATCCAGCGCGGCATCAAGAACGGTGTCCGCAAGGTAAACGTCGACACTGACAATCGCCTGGCGATAACCGGGGCCATCCGCAAGGTCTTCGCCGAGAAGAAGGGTGAGTTCGACCCGCGCAAGTATCTGGGCCCGGCCCGGGATGCGATGAAGAAGGTGTGCGTGGAGCGAATGGTGGCCTTCGGTCAAGCCGGTCATGCCGGGAAGATCAAGCCGGTCAAATGCAGCGAGATGGTCAGCCACAGTTCTGGTTTGGCCGGGCAGCGGTGAGGCGGCCAGTGTGCCGTTGACCTCCTCGAGGAAATCCGAGACCTCGAGGAGGAGGCGGGGACTGGGCGACGGCGGCCTGGGCCGACAGGCAACAGGCTTCCTCGATTCAATGGCCACGCTCGAACTGCCCGGTTACGGATACGGCATCCGCTACGATTATCTCAGGCCATCCAGGAGACTCGGATCAGGCGGCGACCTCTTCGTCGGTTCCCCTTGCACGTCCCGGTGTGTCGCGTATATTGCCCATTGCTGCTCCGATGGTGGATCAGACCTGCAACCTTGAACATCCCGCCCACGTTAGGAGACGGACACATGGCCAAGCGAACCATCGTCAACATGCCGGGTGACGGAATCGGACAAACCGTGCTGCCGGAGACCATCCGCGTGCTCGACGCGGTGGGCTTCGAGGCTGATTACGTCCATGCGGACATCGGCTGGGAATTCTGGATCAACGAAGGAAACGCCCTTCCTCAGCGGACGCTCGATCTGCTTGCCGAACACAAGATCGCCCTCTTCGGGGCCATTACATCCAAACCGAAAGACCAAGCCGCCGCCGAGCTCGCGCCCGCCCTGCGGGACAAGGGCTACGTGTATGCCAGCCCCATCGTCAAACTGCGGCAGCACTTCAATCTCGACATCTGCATCAGGCCCTGTCGCGCGTTCAAGGGCAACCCGCTCAACTTCATCCGCCGCGAGGGCGACGGCTTCGTCGAGCCACCGGTCGATGCGGTAATCTTCCGGCAAAACACTGAGGGCCTGTACGGCGGAGTCGAGTGGACCGATCCGCCGCCGGATGTCCGCGCCGCTTTGGAGACGCACCCGCGGATGTCTCTCTTCAAGGACACCCCTGGGCCAGACCTGGCCGTCTCGACGCGCATCTTTACCCGCAAGGCCTGCCGCCGCATCGTGCGCGCCGCCTTCGAGTACGCCAAGAAGTTCGGCTACAAGTCGGTCACGATTTGCGAAAAGCCCAACGTCATCCGCGAGACCTCCGGCATGATGCGGGCAGAGGGCAAGCTGGCGGCCAAGGACTTCCCCGGGATCGACATGTGGGAGACCAACATCGACGCCCAGATGATGTGGCTGACGAAGAACCCCGAGGACTACGGCGTCCTGGTCGCCGGCAACATGTTCGGCGACATCATCTCCGACGGCTTCGCCGGCCTCATCGGCGGCCTGGGCTTCGCCTGTAGCGCGAACATCGGCGACGAGGTGGCCGTCTTCGAGCCGACGCACGGCTCGGCCCCGAAGTATGAGAAGCTCGACCCGTCGATCGTGAACCCGATCGCGATGATAATGTCGGCCTGCATGATGTTGGACCACATCGGCGAGACGGACAAGGGGACCAGGATTCGGGACGCCGTCGCGGCTGTCATCGAAGAGGGCAAAGTGCAGGCGTATGATATGAAGAAGCTCAAGGGCGGCCCGGACGTGGTCAAGCAAGGCGCCGCGACGACAACGCAGATGACGGACGCGGTGATTGCAAAACTATGACGTCATGAGGATACCATGATTACAGACAATGATATCAACACGCTCTTCGGGTCCATCCTGAAACGAATCGCGGATGCGGATGTGCGGGCAAAGACCGTCAAAACGTGGGTGTTGGCGTGCGAGCGCGGCGGTTGGAAGAGCGTGGACGAGCTGCGGGAGATGCCGTTTACGTTGTTGACCAACACCCGCGGTGTCAACTTCATCGAGCACGTGATCGCCGTCACCGAAGGGGCCTACGGACTGGCGAAGGCGCAAGAGGCGGTCTATCGCGAGATGCCGTACCAGATCGACTACGACCGGTTGCTCGCCGGTGGTTTGCTGCACGATGTCGGCAAGCTGCTGGAGTTCGAGCGCGACGGTTCCGGCGGCTTCCGCAAGAGTCGAGCCGGGATGTGTGCCCGCCATCCGATTTCCGGCACCGCCGTCGCCTACGAGGTCGGCCTGCCGGATGAGATACTCAATACGATAGCCTGCCACGCAAAGGAAGGCGACGGCCGACCTCAATGCGTGGAGACGGTGCTGATCCACCAGGCCGACTTCGGGACATTCAATCCGCTAGTGATGAAGGAAAAGGGGACGCTAGTGGAATAGGATGGAGAGAAGGATTGAAGGATTCGAGGATTTGAGGATTTGAGGATTCGCGACGCGAGTTTAGCACAGCAAGTTTAGCCCCGTCGCGTGCGACGGGGCGTGCGACGGGGCGACCGACAACACACTAGAAGCCAGAAGAGCAAAAACATGCCCAAAACCATAATAGAAAAAATCCTCACCCATCACGCCGATCGCGAGGTCCGCCCCGGCGACATAGTAGACATCCGCATAGACGCCCGAGTGGCCAGAGACTTTGGCGGCGCAAACGTAGTAAAAAACCTCCGCGACAACGCCCTACCCATAGCCGAAGCCGCCCGAACCTTCTTCACCTTCGACTGCAACCCCGGCGGCTCGGACCAGAAGTACGCCGAAAACCAGCAGCTCTGCCGCCAATTCGCCCGCGAGCAGGGCATCGAAGTATGCGACATCGACGCCGGCATCGGCACCCACCTGGCCATCGAGCGAGGCATGGTCGGCCCTGGCG
>SDBT01008768.1_pt1 | contig 16477 bp, 12 predicted proteins | sample 2277101 | NCBI WGS metagenome assembly SDBT01 (sample SAMN10404973, study PRJNA504765) | marine sediment metagenome | isolation source: marine sediment core GS10_PC15, 103 cmbsf | place: Arctic Ocean: Southern Knipovich Ridge | collected 2010 | reverse complement strand
GCCGTCGCGCAGCTTTAACGATCGATAGAGGTCCTGGTCCACGAACTCCGGGTAACGCTCTGGCTCGATGCCCAACTCCCGCATCAGGCTTTGAGCGGCATCAATGTAGGAGGCGAAATCCTCGATATAGACGGTGCCCCCGTTGGTGAGCAGTAGTCTTCCGTTATGACGGAACTCGTTGCGGATCGCATGGCCTCCGAAATCCTCGTGGTTTTCCAAAACCAAGATTCGGGCCTTTGGCCCAGCCTGCCGGTGGAAGAAGTAAGCCGCCGACAGCCCACTTAGCCCACCCACCACCACGAGGTCGTAGCTCTCTCCGGTGTCCGCTTCCAGGCCCACGTCATCCCAGGACCTCCCGTCGCGGAGCTCGTGGGCTACCTCGAAGGAGCCGGCATGGCTGCCCCGCATCCCGGCTTTGGGTAGTTGTTCCAGATCATCAGATATCGCCCGTCAGGATAAGGCTGAAAGTACGTAGGATCCTGCGGGTAGACAGTCAATCCATGTTTCTTGAGGTTGAGATCGCGCACCACCTCGCGGCGCAGCAAGCTGACACATAGGCTGCCGTGGAGACCTTATAGCCGGGCCACACTTCCTCTGTAACAGAAGAGCCACCCACGAATGGCCGTCTCTCGAGCACGAGGGGTTTAAGCCCCCTGCCCGCCAAATAGGCGGCCGTTACCAGACCGTTGTGGCCGCCACCGACAACGACTGCGTCGTACAAACGTGACATGAGAGGCGCCTCCTCTTCGCCGACCCGGAGCGAGGTCAAGGAAAATCGCCCGGCAGGTGCGACAGAAGACTACCCCGGCGGTGGCAGGCAGGTCAATAGGTCCTACGGTGACTTTTGCCAAACCATAGGAGCCTATTGCTTTTGCCTTAGCTCACCAATGAGGGTGTTGATCTGCTGGATCTGCTCAGAAAGCTCCTCCATCGAGCCCGACGCTCGTTCCATTTGATCCAATGAGCTGTTGACGATGGAGTTGACCTCCTCGTTCGTTCGAACGATGTGGTCGAAGGTGGTGGACTGCTGTTTCGACGCTGAGGCGATGTTTGCCGCCAGGGAAGAGTTGCGTCCGACGATTAACCGAATGTTGGTCAAGGCATCACCAGCTTTGCGGGCCAGAACCATGCTTTCGTCCACGGCTCGAGCGGTTTCGCCCATTGTACTGACGCTGCTGCGCGTTTCCTTCTGGATTTGAGTCACTGCCTCGGTCACCGCTCGGGTGGCCTGCATGGTTTTCTCTGCGAGCTTTCTTACTTCTCCGGCAACAACCGTGAAACCCCGTCCCGCGTCCCCAGCTCTCGCGGCCTCGATGGAAGCGTTCAGCGATAAGAGGTTCGTTTGATCGGCAATGTCCGAGATCAACCCCATGACGCGACCGATCCCATCTGCGTGACTCCCCAGCTCACGGAGCCCTTTGGAGGTTTCTTCGGCGCTCTTCTGAAGATCCTGAATGGCCCCCGCCATATCGGCAACCGCCGCCTCCCCACTCTCGGCGGTTCGGCGTGCTTCCTCTGCGGTAGCGGCGGTACTGGCTGCATTTTCGGCTATGGCGGCTGCGGTTTGGTTTAACTCATCCATGGCATCAGCGGTCTCCTGGATTCGCAACTTTTGGACCTCGGAGCCGCCGATAACGCCACTCACATCACGCTTTAAATCGTCGTTGATGCACATAGACTTCTCGACAATCTCGCTCAATACGCTGGCGGCCTCGGCCATGCCGCTGGCTCTTGCTTTTTCGGCCTCCTCCTTGGCCCGCTCGGCTTCCTGCCCGTACCTTGTGGCCTGATGGGCAGCTCGCTCAGCCTGCTCGACCCGCCGCTCGAGCTCCTTGTTGAGGACTTGGATCTCCTGGGTGCGCTCGTCGATCTGCTGACGTAGAAAGGCTTGGTCCGTCCGCGTCATCCGATAAACAGAATAGAGGAAGGGCAGAATGAACAGGCCAAAAACAAGGCCTTGCGCCACGCTACGTAGAATATCTCGACGTAGCAGGGACTCGACGTAGGAGATTTCTATATCGCCGGCGGCAACGTAGATCTTGCCCTCTTTGTTTTTCGCCGGGATGAACGCCGAACGATAAAAACCCTCACTGTCGGTGAAGTCCTCGAAAATGATCTTGCCATCTCGAAAACATTGCTGCTCTAGCTCCAGGCTGTGATCTTCATATTCATAGGGCGTGAGCATGTTTTTTTCGCGATCCTCTTCGATGAAGCTGGAAGCGCTGAAGTAGATCTTGCCCTCGTCGTCTTGGGCCATGGTGTAGATGAAGTCGATACCCGCATCTTTTACGTAGGCATTCATCCTCTCCAAGAGATCCATATAAGCAGATTCCCCCATAACTTTTTTGGGATCCGGGATGCTTAGCTCTTCGGGGGCTATCAACAGGGCGGCCCGAGCTCCGGCCATCAATCGCTGATCGACTTCAGCCAAGAGCTTTGCCTTGGTCATCAGGTAGTTGAAGACACAGTAGCTGGTAACGGCGAGGAGATAGAAAGCGACACCGAATGCGAGGCCGCGGTATTTTGATCTCATTGGGTCCACCGTGGGTTGGCTTTTTCGACGCAAACGCCGTACCAGGTTCAGGAAGGAATCACCTTAAAGCTGCCCTTGGGGACGGGGCTTAACTCCTTCTGTATGAACACTCTCCAGCAGGGTTTTGCAGAAACCTCTCTCTACCAGGGGGAATACCCCCACACTGCCAGTTTAGCGGTGAGGGGATAAGCCTACTGTGGTTCCCTTTAGGTGATGTGCCCCGACTGTCTTCTTCACGATCGAGTTTTAGACAATGGCGATGGCTGAGAAAGTTCTGCTGCTAAGAGCTCTCTTAGTGCGGGCGCTCCTTTCGAGGCGCCGGAGAATCCCCCGGCTCAGGCCGGGGGATTGTTTTCTCGCAGCTTGCGAGCCAGGTCTCTGATTTCGACCAGCGTCGTCTGCATGGCGCTCCAGCCGTACCAAAGAGCATAGTCGGGATTGGCGTGGAAGGTGCCCTGAAACGCTCTCATTCGTTGCTCGAGGTGCATTTCGAAAAGCTTCTGTTCGATGACCGTGGGCGCGTCGTGGAAATAAAGCAAATCCGGAAAGGCCTGATCGTAGTTTTCCGGCTTTTCCAACACTCCGTCTTCGTACAATCCCGCCACCACACGTATCGCCTCAGCTAGCAAGTGATCAACCTCCCTGATCATCTCGTCGCCTTTTTCGAGCTCCGCCCGCGCGAAGTGGGTCGAATGACATTGGGCGCAGATTCCGAGCATCTTAACTCGTTCCTTCTGCCAGCTTTCTTCGGTCAAACGCGCGATATCGGCCGCTTTAACGACTTCGAGCCGTTCGGTGGGATTTCCTTCCGGATCGAGAACTCCCAGCGCCCGAAGGATCGTCGCCCGGTCCGCCGCCCATTGCGGGTCTTCCGGCATGGGAAGCCGCACCGCCAGAAAACCCCACGCCGTCCGAACCTCGTGATCGCCTTCGGGCATGTGGCAAGTCTGGCAGGTTGGGGCGGCGACGGACTCGGGAAGGATTCCTTTTTGCTTCAACAAATAACGAACGCCGTGTTTGGACGAGGAGTACATTTCCCACTGCGGGTGATCGAAACCCATGTGGCAGGTTTGACAGGCCTGGGGTTGCCTCGCCTCCAGAACCGAGAAGATGTGCCGCGTGTGACAGGCGTCACAAGAGGCGATGCCAAAGCCTGGCCCCGTCTCTTTGAGAGCCGTGATTTCATCTTCGGTCTTGACTCCGATCTTGTGGCAGCCACCGCAGCCCTTCATACCCTCCGTCAGGGCTACCGGTTGTGCATGAGCGCTGGGCATGGCCTTCATGGCCGCCCAGGCCTTGGAATGTTTGCCTTTCCGAAACTGCTGCACTTGCCCCTCGTGGCATTCGGCACAGGTTTCCGGGGTTGGCATCTTCACGTCGTAGCCTTCTCCGTGACACATGCCACAATGCACGTTACTCCCGTGGCAATTGCTGCAGCCCACATCGTTTTGACTGTGCGTGCTCAAGCGCCAGTCGGAGACAATCCCTGGCGTCTCCTCTTCGTGACACTTGACGCACTGCTGACCGAAGCCGGGGTTGGCGTGAAGATTTACCGCCACGGCGAGCACTCCGGATAGGCTCAGGAGGATCGTCAGGTTGATTCTGTTCTTCTTACCCAACAGGGCTATCCTCCAATTTCGAGTGGGCTCGAAATACGGGCGAGAAGGGCCAGAACGCTCAGTGCTGCCAAGGCGCTCGACTTGGGATTTTCCGGCATGGGCCTGGCCTGTATCTCTATCGTGGCCTGGCCGAAGTCACCCTTGAGCTCGAGCCGGTGGATGTTGGAATCTAGGGAAGGGTCGACCATGAGAGTAAGACCCAGAGTCTCGGGGCCACCGGTCGCCAGGCCTGCAGAAGCGGCAACGTTGACGTTTTTGGGGAAGCGCTCGATGCCGTCAACCGCATTCCCCGAAAACACCGTCGTCGGCTGGGAGCTCGTCGCATGATTTTTCTCCATTGCTAGAGCGCGAGGCGGCTTGCGCGTGGTAAGAGACGCTTGGAGGTTTCCACCGAGATGGGCGGCTCTCGCGACGTCGAACCCACCCAGTGCCCCGGACGGCACATAAACTTTCTTATTGGCTTTTGCGGCTTGCTCAACCAGCCGGGACAGGAAAGCTGTATCCAACAGTGCCCCGGAGCTCAGGACAACCAAACTGGCACCCTTTCTCAAGCATTCTTCACCGTATTCCCAAACCGACTCGCGGGTTGCCGCCTCCACGACGACCTCCGGAGATAGCCGGAGGAGCGACTCGATGTCGGCGGCGACAGCGCATGCGAGCTCCTTTGCCAGAACCTCGGCAGCGTCCGGCCTCGGGGTATCCAGCACCCCCACCACCTGGTAATCCCCGCAGACACCGGTCTGCAGCCGCTTAGCGATGTACGACCCAAGCGTCCCGCACCCAATCAAAGCGATTCGCATAACGATTTACTCCGAGCGAATGAAGTCACCCACGAGCTCGACGACTCGATCGACTTCCTCCATCGTGTTGTAAAAATGTGGGGAAAATCTCAACATTCCCGCAGACATGAGACTTGCGCGGACTTTTTTCTGATTGAGGAAAGTAAATAGGCCTTTCGGATTCGGCCCCTGCACGATAACGATACCGGCTCTTCTGGCGTCTTCCCGTGGCGACGTGACCGACGCCCCAGCTCCAACCAGCCCGTCATGCAGGCGGCCGGTGAGATCGAGCACCCTTCCCTCGATGTTCTCCATCCCAAGCTCGAGGATGAGCTCGATACCGGTATCGAGTGCTGCGATTCCGGCTGCGTTCATGTTTCCATACTCGAACTTGCGCGCATCCCGCGGGTCAACGGAAAACGTGGCGCCTTGGTCATCGTCCCACGAGGCGGTGAAAGCCGGAGACATGCCGGCATACACAGGCGAGATCTGTTCGATCACCTCTTTAGAGCAAAAAAGAAAACCACTTCCGTGCGGGCCCAAAAGCGCCTTGTGGCCACCCACCGCCAGCACCTGAATCGCCTGTTTTCCAACATCGCACTTCAGCACCCCGACAGATTGAATGCCGTCCACCACGAGCAAGATATTCCTTTCGCGGCAAAACGCGGCATAGGCCGCAATATCGTTTCTCACTCCGCTGTTGTACTCGACGTGTGATAAACCGACCGACCGGGTGCGCGAGTTTACCAATGCGAAGACGTCTTCCGGATGTAGCCAACCGTTACGGCTGCGAGCCACTCTCACTCCTACCCCACGCGAGCGCAGGTTCAGCCAAGGCTCGCGATTGGAAGGATGCTCGAGATCGTTGATGACCACATTGTCCTCCGGCTGCAGCCCCATGATCTCTAGAAGGCCCTTTCATCTGAACGGTTCGGTAGAAGTCTACCACCCTGTCCATCACCCGCTGAGGCATGGAGCACCCCAGGGAGATGTCCATGAAGATCATCTCCTTGGTGATGGGAAATTCTTCTCTCGCTCGTTCCCACCACTGCATTTGCGTCTTCTCTCTTTCCCGCTCAAAGGGAACCCAACTTTGGCCGGTAGGCCTGGATTGGGGCTCGTTAAAAGGATTGGGTATTCAAACGTTCCGTATGACCGACAGCCTTGACGGCAGCGTTTCAAGAAGCTGTAAAGACCGAAACGAGCGGAAGGGAGACTAGCACGAGAGAGTCATGGGAAGCAAAGTGAGGTTCATCGGCCGCATCAGCGCCGTTTGTTACCAGCGGGCACGATCCGACTCGCTTTGTCAGCCAAGCTACGTCTCTTTAGCAAAAACAGGCCCAATGCGAGCAAAAGGATCGATGCCGGTTCGGGGATCGCGGTAAGCGAGCCAACTCCGATGAAATCGGCGTCGTCGTCATTGGGAGAAGCCGAACGCACGTCGTCCGCTCCGTCTTTTTATCCTATGAGTGAGGGTGAAACCCCACATCATTTCTATATGCATTTCCTTGCTTCGCATTTTACCACCATTGTGGTATATTCGCCTCCGTGGCCTACCTCGGTCCCAACCGACTTCGGGGCGGCTAGATATCCGCTAGGCAGAAAGTGCGGGATTCGGTGTCTGATTTTTGTGCGTGGTGCAATCGCAAGATCCTGACGAAGCCGGACCACCCCAACGCGGGTGACAGCGACTTGTGTTTGGATTGCCTTTTAAGCTTCTTGAGCGATGACCGTCCGGAAAGGCGCCGGCTTGAACGCCGACGCTACGCTGCCATTCCACCGGAGGAACGGCGAAACCCTCCTGACCGCCGCCGCCGGTAGGATACTGCCCTTTACAAGGCCACCGCTACAAGCTGCTCAATGCTGCTCTATGGTGGTGATGATCCATCGAGATGGCGGTTGGTAATCGCTCTGTCTGCTGGTGAGTTTGTACTTCCACAAGACGAAGCGATAGCTTTTTTCACCGTTTTCACCATCGTCGATGCTCAGGACGACGTCCTTGGCCAAGACGACTCCTTCGAACTTGTCAATCTCCTCCGAGCTCATCAGCGACATCTTGGCAAGCTTGAGCTCCTCGTCGATTTTTCGAAGCACCTCCTGGCGCCTGCGATCGAGCTCCTCATACTTCTCACGAAACCTTTCCCACTCCGTCTGAACCTCGCCCCGCTTTCCCCTGAACCGATAATCCGGTTCGATATCTAAACGCCTTTGGACCGCTTTGAGAGTCTCGAGATTTTGCCGACGGAAATTGCTGTATTCCAAGAACTGCTCGTCTCTCTCGTTTTCGGTTTTTTCCGATTCTCGCCGAAGCTCGGGAAGGTGAAATGGACGGCTTTCCTCCGGTCCAATCTCGACAATATGCCAAGACTGGGCCGGCCCGGAGAAAGCAACCACCGACATCCCCGCCTGAGTAGCACGGTCACTACTCTGAACCGCGGCGAAAAACCTGCTGAGAGCTTCCTCCTCGGGCCCGCGACAGGCAAGGATGGTGAGGCTGCTCGAAATCAGTAGCCAGCTCTTGAGCCCTCGCATGGCATTTCAGCCTTCAGCGCGAGCTCCTCTGGGTCCTTCGCCCTCTGCCCCAGCTGATGTTCCGTTGTAACTCTTCGAGGAGTATTTGAGACTCACTGGCTCCATCATCCAACGACTTGGCCTCCCGTTCCAGCCACGCGAGCCGGGTCCCGAGATCGACGAGCACCGGATCGTCCGGAAACTCGCGGTCGGCGCTGGCCAAACTGGCTCTGGCCTGTGGGCGTCGGTTGGTGCGCAGATGAATTTCGGCCCGTGCCAAGAAAGCCTCACGGCGCGACCGAGGGTTGTCGGTGGCCACAAGTAAAGCATCGAGTACATTGAGCGCTTCATCCCAACGCCCCAGCAACGCCTCGATGTAAGCAAGCCTCAAAAACGCTCGATCCGACTTCTCCCCATAGGATATCTCCTCGATGATGTAGCGGTAGTCCTCGGCGGCTGCCACTAAATCGTCTTGCTGGTAGCGGCAATCGGCAATCGAGAGCAGAATGTCCCTCTTTTCCTTCTCGTCCCGCGCGTCCTCGAGGAGTTGTCGATACTCCAGTATCGCTTTCTCCGGTTCTTTGAGATCCTCTGCGTAGAGGCGAGCCAACAAAACACGCGCGTCGTGAGCGACAGCTGTGTCCGGATGCTCGTGCAAGATCTTGCGGATGCTGGCCCGGGCGGCATCCAGATTGCGGCGCTGGAGGTAGTAGATCACCGCCAACTCATAAAGAGCCTTAGCCGCCTGTTCACTGCCCGGAGATTGGAGGATCACCTCTGAATAAAGCGCAATGGCTTCGCTATACTGCCCCCGCCCAAGAGCTTGCTCGCCGGCCTCGAGTTGGCTTTCCAGCGGAGATCGGCAGTTCAAGACGACCATCGCCAGCATGACCACCGGAATACCCGCCCCCCGAGCAGCGGGCGCAAAACCTCTAAGGAATTTCCTCTCAGTGGTGCCATTCATCTTCCGAGTCATTGTAGCCTGCGGCTCGTCGAAGTGACCACTCGAATCGATCCTGCAAAGAACTTTCAGCTCTCTTCTTGCTTGTCTTCCTGCTTCTCTGGAAGCTTGGCGACATCCACGACCTGATCCTCTTCGTCCAACTGAATGACTCGAACCCCTTGAGTCACCCGTCCAATAATACTTATGCCTTCGACTTGCTGGCGAAGAAGCATTCCCTTTGCGGTGATGACCATAACCTCGTCGTTGTCTCTTACGAAATGAATTGCTACCACCTTGCCGGTCTTCTCGGTGGTGCGAATGTTGATGATCCCCTTCCCTCCCCGAGACTGCATCCGATAGGCCTCGATTAGGGTACGCTTTCCATAGCCCTTTTCGGTCACGGTAAGCAGCGCCCCTTCCTTTTCAACCACCGCCATTCCGACCAGACGATCTCCTCCACGCAGCACGATACCTTTGACACCGAGCGCCGTGCGCCCCATGGGACGCACATCGGTTTCCGAGAAGCGGACCGCCATACCTTTTTGGGTCGCCAGGAGAGCCTCATCGCTACCGTCGGTGATCGCGGCGGCGATCAAGGAATCTTCCTCTCTCATGCCCACGGCGATGATACCCCCGGATTTAGGGTTGGAATAGGCAGACAGCGGCGTTTTCTTGACGATCCCGCTACGGGTGGCCATCAGTACATAGCGATCCTCGGGAAACTCCCTCACCGCGCAAACGGCCGCGACTTTTTCTTCCGGACGTACGGCGACAAGATTGACGATTGCCTTTCCTTTCCCAGTCGTTCCGACATTGGGAATCGTGTGTACTTTTAGCCAATAAACGCGGCCTCGGTCGGTAAAAATGAGAAGGTAACTATGCGTCGAAGCGATGAAGAGCTGATCCACGAAATCCTCTTCGCGGGTGCGCATTCCAATGCGGCCTTTGCCCCCGCGCTTCTGCTTTCGGTACACCGTCACCGGACTGCGTTTGACGTATCCGGTGTGAGACAAGGTGATGACCATGTCCTCTTCGGCAATCATGTCCTCGATGCTTATCTCCTTCGTCTTGGCCACGATCTCGGTTCGGCGCGGGTCACCGTATTTTTCTTTGACCTCGTTCAGCTCGTCTCGGATGATGACGTTGATCTTTTCGGCGCTTGCAAGAATGGTTTTGAGCTCTGCCACCTTCTTCTTGATCTCTTCATGCTCAGCAAGGATTTTCTCGCGCTCCATTCCCGTCAATCTCTGGAGTTGGAGATCCAATATGGCCTGCGCCTGTAGCTCGGAGAACTCGAATCGACTCATCAACTCCGACCGGGCCACCGCCGGTGTCGCCGAGGCGCGAATCAGCTTGATGACGGCATCGAGATGATCCAGCGCTTTGACGAACCCTTCGAGAAGGTGGGAGCGTGCTTCCGCCTTGCGGAGCTGGAACATCGTCCGCCGTCGGACAACATCGCGCCGAAAATCAATGAACAGCCGGATCACCTCGAGCAGAGGCAACACCTTGGGCCGGCTGTCCACGATGGCGAGCATGATGACGCCAAAAGTGGTCTGGAGCGCGGTATGCTTGTAGAGATTATTGAGCACCACCTGCCCGACTTCGCCCCGTTTCAATTCCACGACGATGCGCATCCCACGACGATCGGACTCGTCCCGAAGGTCGGCAATTCCCTCTACACGACGGTCGCGAACCAACTGTGCGATTTTCTCCACAAGCTTCGCCTTGTTGACCTGGTACGGAATCTCGGTGACGATGATCGCCTGGCGGTCCTTGCCGGGAATATCCTCAATCTCCGCCCGGGCGCGGAGCTGGATACTGCCCCTGCCGGTGCGATAAGCTTGCTCGATCCCTTGCCTTCCGTGTACGAATGCCGCCGTTGGAAAATCCGGACCAGGGATACGCTCGAGGAGGCCGGCCACGAGCTGGTCATCGGAAAGTTCAGTCTCATCCAGCACGTGGAAGATTCCGTCGACCACTTCCGCCAAATTGTGGGGGGGAATATTGGTCGCCATGCCTACCGCGATTCCCGTCGTTCCATTGACGAGGAGGTTGGGAACCGCGGTTGCCAAAACGGACGGCTCGGTGACCGTGTCGTCGAAATTGGGTACGAAATCGACCGTGTCGAGGTCAATATCCCGCATCATACTTTCCGCGAGGGCTGAGAGCCTGGCCTCGGTGTAACGGTATGCAGCCGGAGGATCGCCGTCTATCGATCCGAAATTTCCTTGTCCGTCAATCAGTGGCAGACGAAGGTTGAACTCCTGCGCCATTCGGACCAAGGTGTCGTAGACCGCCGTGTCCCCGTGCGGGTGGTACCTCTTCAATACCTCGCCGACGATCCCGGCGCATTTCGAATAGGGTCGGTTGGAAAGCAACCCCTCTCGGTACATCGCGTAGAGCACCCGGCGGTGAACCGGTTTCAAGCCGTCCCGCACGTCGGGTAGCGCCCGTCCGATGATGACCGACATGGCGTAGTCCATGTAGGACTTTTTCATTTCGTCTTCGATGTTCACCGGCACACGTTCAGCCGCAATGGCCATCTCGCTCTCCTTCGATTCGCGCTGACAACGACAGTGATCGGGTTAAACCTTCGCGCTGCGGTGGGAGATCAACAAGCCCACGCGAGCAACCGCGGGCTTCGCTTTTAAATATCGAGGTTGTGGACCTCGAGCGCATTGTCTTCGATGAAGTGACGCCGGGGCTCCACGGCGTCGCCCATGAGCACGGTGAATATCTCATCGGCAAACACCTCATCGTCGATCTTCACCTGCAACAGCACTCGGATCTCCGGATTCATCGTGGTATCCCAAAGCTGCTCCGGGTTCATTTCGCCCAAACCTTTGTATCGCTGGATATGAAGACCCTTCTTGCCCGCTGTAAGGAGATGCTCGATGAGCTCCGCGCGAGATCCGAGCTCGGTCTCGCGAGGCTCACTCTTTTGCCGACCTTGCTTCTCCTCCGCCGACGATGCGGTTGATGCGGCTCCCTCGTCGACAATGATGAGCGGCGGATTCTCGAACGGCTCGATCTCCCGGTACAGGTCACGCAGGGTACGGTATTCCGCGGCGGCCAAAAAGTTACGGCCAATCGGTTTCACCCAACGGAAGCCGTTTCCGTTCCCTCCGGGAACGATCTGGTACAAGTTGTGCTCCTCATCCCGCACGACCTCGGCATCGATACCTTGCTGACGCAACGGCTCGAGCGCCTCTTCCAACCATCCCTTGTCGGCCAAGATCTCCACTCCGGCGCCCACCCTAAGAAATTCGTTGAGAATGGCAATGGGATATCCTCTCTTCGCCAAACGATCCAAATGTTTCCCATAGGCGATCATTTGCTCCAGCAGTTGCGCCAGAGCGTCGCCCGCGTACTCCCGCCCGAGAGCCGGTACCTTGACCCTGCGGTTTTCCACCGCGCGAAGCATTAAATGTCGGTCGAGCTCCCGTTCGTCCTTGAAATAGCTTACCTTGCGACCTTTTTTGACTTTGAACAGTGGCGGCTGAGCGATGTATAAATGGCCGGCTGCGATGACCTGCAGCATTTTGCGATAGAAGAAGGTAAGCAGCAACGTGCGGATATGCGAGCCATCTACGTCCGCGTCGGTCATGATGATGATCCGATGGTAACGGAGTTTGCTCAGGTTGAACTCCTCCTCGATCCCTGTGCCGAGGGCGGCGATCATCACCTTGATCTCCTCGTTCTCGAGCATCTTGTCCAGCCGCGCTTTCTCTACATTGAGGATCTTTCCCTTCAGCGGAAGTATGGCTTGGAAACGACGGTCTCGGCCTTGCTTTGCCGAGCCTCCCGCGGATTCTCCCTCCACCAAGTAAAGCTCCGACAAAGCAGGATCCCTTTCCTGACAGTCGGCCAGTTTACCCGGAAGGGAGGTGTTATCGAGCGCCCCCTTGCGTCTCGCAAGATCTCTCGCCTTTCGAGCCGCTTCACGCGCTTTAGCGGCATCGACCACCTTGGCCAGAATCTTTTTCGCAAACGCAGGATTCTCTTCGAGATAGCGTGACAGTTTTTCATTGACCAGGGCTTCAACGAAACCCCTCACTTCGGTATTTCCTAGCTTGGTCTTGGTCTGCCCCTCGAACTGCGGGTTGGGCACATTGACACTGATGACCGCGGTCAATCCTTCCCTGATGTCATCTCCTTCGATGCCTCCGAGAAGGTATTTGTTGAGATTACCGGCCGACGCGTAAGCGTTGACGCATCGCGTCAAGGCCGATTTCAAGCCCGCTAGATGGGTACCGCCTTCATGGGTGTTGACCGTGTTTACAAAAGAAAACACTGACTCCTTGTAGCCCTCGTTCCACTGCAAGGCAATCTCACATTCCATCATATCGGCCGATCCGGTCAGAGCCAATGGAGGAGAATGCAGCGGATTGCGGTTGCGGTTCAAATACTCGACAAATGAAACGATACCACCATCGAATTGGAAATGGCTTTGTTTAGCCTCCCGCTCGTCATCCAGCGTTATGGAGATGCCGCGGTTCAAAAATGCAAGCTCTCGAAACCTCCGCAAAAGCGTTTCATAACTGAAATCCAAAGTTTCGAAAATTCCTGCATCGGGAAGAAAGGTGATGGTTGTTCCCGCTTTTTCGGTTACTCCCACTTTCTCGAGCTCCCCGACCGGCTTGCCTGCTTCGAAAGACTGTCGATAAACATGGCCGCCCCGACGAATCTCGAGCTCCAGGCGCTCGGAAAGAGCATTCACCACCGAAACGCCGACTCCGTGGAGCCCCGACGAGAACTTATAGGTTTGTCCGTCGAACTTGCCGCCGGCATGCAATTGAGTCATCACAACTTCTGCCGCCGGCCTTCCTGTCTTTTTTTCGGTGCCGACAGGTATCCCGCGCCCGTCGTCGACAACGGTAACGGAGTTATCCACGTGGATGGTAACCGTAACTTGAGTACAAAATCCGGCAATAGCCTCGTCGATGGAGTTATCGACAACCTCGTAGACCAGGTGATGGAGTCCGGCCGGACCCGTTGATCCGATGTACATAGCGGGGCGCATGCGAACGCCCTCCAAGCCTTCGAGTACACGGATCTGTTCTGCCGTATAACCCGCGCGGCCTTCCTCCTGCTTTCGAATCTTACTCTCTTCCATGGCTTCGCTCAGCTACTCACCTTTAATTTAACTTACAAATGGGGCCTGCTGGACCCCGGCTGCCCCCGACGAACTGCTTCGAAACAGGAACCTTTGTCAGTGGGGGGAGCGCAGGAAACTCAAAGCCGCATCGGCATGACCACGTAGCGGTAGTCCGTATCTTCACTCTGCTCCGATGGCCTCAGCAGCCCCTGCGAGGATTCGTTCTTGAGCTCCATATTGACCTGGTCCACTCCGGCAACGTTCAGAAAATCGATCAGATATTGCCCGTTGAAGCCCACCTGCACCGCTTCTCCGTTATAGTCCACTTCAACCGTCTCGCGAGCTTCACCCAACTCCGGATTCTGCGACGTAACTTCCATCTTGCCTGTTTCCACGGCAAATCGTACTGCTCGTGAGCGCTCATTGGCCAGAAGACAAACTCTGCGGATCGCCCCTAAGAGCTGCTCACGCGAGCAGGCCACGATCTTGTCATTGCCACTCGGAATGACCTTCTCGTAAGCCGGAAACTGATCATCCACTCTCTTCGAAACGAGCAACCTTTCTCCCATCCGGAAGAAAAGATGATTTTCCCCTTCAGAGAACTCCACATCCTCGCCGGACTCGGAAAACATCTTCATTAGCTCGCCCAGAGTCTTCCTGGGTACGATCACGCTAACGCTCTCTTCGGAAGCGTTGGCATGATTGACACTCATGTAAGCCAACCGGTGACCGTCGGTAGCCACCATACGGATCTGCTTAGAATCGATCTCCAGGCGGGCACCGTTCAGAAAGTAGCGACTGTCATCTGCAGTGATGGCGAAACTCGTCTTGTGAATGATCTCCCGCAACAACGCTCCGGGAAGGACCGACGATTTGCCACCCGTCGGCTCGGCTATCGATGGAAACTCCGACTTCGCAAGCCCCACCATCTTGAAGTAGGATTTTCCGCTGGTTATCGAAGCCCAGGAGTTTTCCAGCTCCTTGATCTCGATGTCCCCATCCACGGCTCGGGATATTTCAAAAAGCTTCTTCGCAGAAAGAGTGAGCGAGCCCGTCTCGGTCACATCAGCCGGGAACCGGCAGCGAAGACCAACATCTAAATCAGTTGCCGCCAATTCGAGTTCGGAATCCCCGGCCTCAATGAGTACGTTGGCCAGCACCGGGATGGTGTTCCTTCGCTCAACGATGCCTTGAATCAAAGAAAGCTCTTTGAGGAGTATGTCCCTTTTGACGGTGAAATGCATTAGCTCTTCCTTAAGATCAAATCATAGTAAATTAAGGTACATAGAGATCAATTATAACAGTAATAGACTGTGCAAAAAGAACAAATTGGCATAAATGTAAATAAATCAAATAATTACAGCCCACAGACGGTTTGCTCTCGGGGTAAGAGATCATGAGTACGATCTGTTGAAAAGCGACGAAGGGTTGAGTTTTCACTGTCCTTTGAGCAGGAATGCACAGGAAAATCCACAACTCTGCGACGGGCATAGGATAGTGAGGCGAGGGACAGAGAGAACGGGCGACAGGAGAGGCGGTTCGAGCGAATCATCTGAAGGAGTCGAGAAAACCCTGGATACGTTTGTCGAAATCCAGATCAGAAAGCCGCATCTTTTTGATCTTCTTGATGGAATGGATGACGGTGGAATGGTGCTTGCCACCAAAGCTCTTGCCTATGTCCGGAAGGCTTGCGTTGGTCAAGGATTTTGACAAGTACATGGCGATTTGGCGGGGTAGGGCAACAGATCGGGAGTTATTGCGTGCCCTGAGGTCCGAGGTGTGGAGATTGTAGTGGTCCGCCACGAACTTCTGAATCATGTCCAAGTTGATAACGCACTCTTGGCTGGGTAGCAGGTCGCGAAGAACTTCCTGCGTCAAGGAGAGGTTAATGGGGCGACCGGTTAGAGAGGAGTAGGCGACGAGTCGAATGAGAGAGCCTTCGAGCTCGCGGACGTTCGACTTGATCTTGGATGCAATAAAAATAGCGACGTTGTCGGGTATGTGAACTTCCTCGGCGTCGGCCTTTTTCCTGAGGATCGCAATTTTAGTTTCGAGATCGGGTGCTTGAATATCGGCGGTAAGACCCCACTCGAATCGAGAACGCAGCCTCTCCTCTAAAGTTGGGATCTTTCGAGGCGGTGAGTCGCTGCTGATGACGATTTGCTTTTGAGCGTCATACAGAGCGTTGAAAGTGTGGAAGAACTCTTCTTGAGTTCGCTCCTTGCCGGCAATGAATTGGATGTCATCGATGAGAAGAACGTCGATCGATCGATGTTTTCCGCGGAATTCCAGGATGCGGTCGTAGCGGATGGCATTGATGAGATCATTCATGAACTTTTCGGCGGTGAGATAAACGAGCTTAACGGGGATTTTCTGTTGCCGGATGTAATCAGCGATGGCGTGCAAAAGGTGCGTTTTTCCGAGCCCGACCCCGCCGTAAATGAACAGCGGATTGTAGGCCCGGGCAGGTGTCTCAGCGACAGCGCGAGCGGCGGCGTGGGCGAACTGGTTGCTGGCGCCGACGACGAAACTCTCGAAGGTGTACTTCGGGTTGAGCAGCGGAGGGGTGGGAGTGGAATCCTCGGCTGGCTTGTTTTCCGGGGCGGGGGAATCCGTGTCGGTTTCGAAAACAACTTGAACCGTTGCACGATCGAGCTCTCCGAGGGACTCGTGGATGATTCCGGAGTAGTGCTTGGTCAGCCAATCACGGAAGTGGGTGTTTGGAACATGAACGGCGAGTGTATTGCCGGTTTCAAAAAGGAGCCGGGTAGGGCGAAACCAGGTGTTGAAGCTATGGTGGTTGACCTTTGCTTCGACCTTGGTAAGTATCTGATCCCAGAGGTTCATGCCTATCTTATTGATATAAAAAAACTTATATGGTTATTGCTCAAGAAGCTACATTGTGACAACCAAATGCATAGACCTATGTTTTGCACAGTTTTTTCAACATGTGTGGAAAAAACACATAGCATTTAACCCGTTCCTCCAGGG
>SDBT01008767.1_pt1 | contig 16478 bp, 29 predicted proteins | sample 2277101 | NCBI WGS metagenome assembly SDBT01 (sample SAMN10404973, study PRJNA504765) | marine sediment metagenome | isolation source: marine sediment core GS10_PC15, 103 cmbsf | place: Arctic Ocean: Southern Knipovich Ridge | collected 2010 | reverse complement strand
ACCTCGTTTTCTTAATGATCTCTACGCAATCGTCGCATAGAGGCTTTCTATTTTCTGTCATCTCAGGGTCGTCTGCCTTGACCGGATACGGTAACAAGCAGTATCTACATATCACATGGCCCGTAGGTCGTCGGGGTTATAAGTGGTGTTTCCCCTTCTTTTTCTGCTTTTTTTCTTTTCTTTTTCTTTTTTTTAAAGCACTGGTTAGTGAAGAGAGAGAACACCAAAACACTCGCCAGCCGTACTTTGTGTCCTGATACCAAAACCCCTCCAACCCTTTTCTCCAGTTTAAAAGTTTACGGTTTTTCGTTTTCATCGTCTGTACCTCCTTCGGCGAAAGATATCAAGACATATCCGTTTTGATCCTTTGGTATTTTTCTATGCCATGAAGTGGCAATATAGTCACCGGCATGAGAGACAAGGCATTTTAAGTAGGGAGCATTTAATCCGCATGGCAATGTGGCAACGTTTTTAATTTTGCCTTGGGGGATGTTTTTAATATGTTTTGTTTCCATTTTATGCCCCTTATTTTGTTTTAAGTTTTAGCTCTAAAATTCTCGCGAGGATTTGGGCGTCATTCAAGGCATCAACAGGGTCCCGTTTTACTGCCTTCTTAAGAGCGTCCTTAAGCCAAAATGAGGCTGAAGGATCTTTCATTATTTCATTAATAACAGTTTCCATTTTAGTTTCCTCCGTTGGTTGATTTTGTTTTTAGTAGTAATTTCCTGCGGTTTCAGGGTCGCCTAATTCAATCATTTGGTCGCTGGTATTCCATTCACCAAATATGGTTTTTAGCTTTTCAATACAATCAAGACACATCAAATACCAACATGGTTTCACTTTTTTACATCTAGCACATTCCCTAGTTTCCATTTCCATTTTATTCCCCTTTACCTTTTACAGCAATTTGATCGAGAGCTTTTTCTATCCTTTCTTTAAACTCTTGACTGGTGCAAATGTAGGCTATTGGCCCCATTGATACCAGTGAATATTTAATATTGAATCCGTCGTTTTCTAATTCGTAGTAAGTTAAGTTTTCCATTTCACTTCCTCCTATACTTGCGCATTAGCAATTAACTTTCATAACCAATATAACTCTAAAGGTTATACGTGTCAACAACTATTTTCAGCTATTTTCTACCGTCAACAAAGTCACGCCGAATGTAACTGTCAAAAGAACGCTGAAATCTACGACGATAAACGCCCAAATTTGACCACCACTGGCCGAAAACGGGTCCGGTGATACTCAGCTACCCCCAAACAAAGCCAAAAGGATCAAAGTAACTCAAAAAGCGACGAAATATTTAATTCACCACGGGAAGGAAAGGAAGAGGGGGGATCAAGGAGAGGGGTAGGGGAGAGGATTAAAGGGGTGTTAGTTTAGATAGGTCCCCTCTTTCTCTTAAGAGTAAACACACAGTAGAGGGGAGAGTCTGAGAGGGGAGAGGGTTTAAAGATCCCCTCTTTCTCCGTATTTCTCTTAGAAGAACACACACGTTCTTTCTCTTTCTCCCTTTCTTTAGGTCTTAAGAGAAGAGGGGAGAAGAGGGGAAAGGGAGGAGGGGGGAGAACTGGGAAGCTACCCTTTCTTTCCCTCTTTCTCTTTCTTGGATCTTAGTCGTTAACGGTCCAGCGTAGCGTCACAGCGTATGAGAGAGAATCTCCCCCATACTACACCGTCCGTCCCCCCTCTTAAGCTCGACGGTGGGGGTAGACAAGGCCGGCAGTGGGGGTAGGGGAAACCCCGATAGGCAGGGGGTGGCTATCCCCCCTCGTTTTCCAAAGGAATCTACTTCCTGGGTTTCCGAAACCACTGGCGGTATATTAAATAACCCCTTCGCCCCACTCTCCCGTGCACAATTCCCCTAATTTGGTGGTTAGGTTTGTTCCTGAACACTCCCCCGCCCACAACTCTTTGGTTTAGGAGGCTGGGTTGCGGTAGAAAAGAGAAATCTGGCAAAGGGTTGCGTTTGCGAAAGGAATATTCTAAGTTGCGGGTATGTTCCTAAGATTTAACGAATACCTGATCAACATGGCCGAGGTGATTTACATCCGGGAGCGGGGCGGGAACATCGAGGTGAAGCTGAGGTCAGGCGAAGAGATTATTCTCTGGGGCCATAACCTGAAAGACCTGGGGCAATTTGAACTGGATTCCCTGATGTCGGACAGGGGCAAGTCGGGTTGGTTTCTGTGAGAATGAAAAGATTAAACGCGCTCGCCGCTTTGGTTGCATTGGGGTCCGCTTGTTTTCTGATTTGGTTTGTGGTCGCCAGGCCCGATCTCCCTGTGAGGGATTTTTCTTCGCCGGATTTTGCCCGGCAAATAAAAACGCTGGATACTGTTTACGAGACTTTCGCTAAGGGAAACTTAGCCCCGATAGAATATCTTCACTTGTTAGTTCAGAGCGGAAAGTCTGTTGAGTTGCTGACCATCAAAAAAGATCCTGATCGGATGTTGATCCATCTAGATGCGATTTGCAAGGATTTGGGCTATGAAAAGCATGAGTGATTTACTTGGAGGCGCTGTGCGAAGAGCGTGGATATGAAAAGAAACCCGACTGAACCGATGAAACTTAAATCCATTCGGCTAAAGATTTACGGCAGACCAGAGCGGGATGAGCTGATCACCGTGCTGGTGAACCGTGGGTACAAGGTTTGGCTTGAAGAGGAAACGGGATACATGAGACCAGATTTTTTTGTTTGCTTTGAACTGAATGACGGCGACGTGATCAAGTTGTGAGTGATTTTACGAAGGGAATTTGGGTAGGAGGCATTATTGCCAACCTGATTTTCCTTTTGATGGCATATTTTTTCGAGTGATCTGGCCGAGCAATAAATTTTTAGATTTGGTGTATTTAATTTGGGAGATCCCGGCGTTTATCGTGCGGGGAATTTGGAGGAGGTGGAGATGAGGGAAGGGCCGCTTGTTTTTGCGTTTGTAGTGATAATTTTAATTCTCGGATATCTGGTTTTTAAATTCTGATGTGTGAGGATGCGCGTGGAGCAGGAGAATGGGAAATGGACGACTGGGCAGTGTCGACCTACGAAATAGCGATGCCGTGGATAGACTGGGCGATGTACCTGGAGTTGCTTTGACAGATGGGCAAAAGGAAACTTGTTACCTCTGCGGGGCGCCGACCCTGGACGGAAAGTGTACGGAGTGCGGGCATGACAATTTGGCAGATCAAATTTGTTGCGGAGGCGGAGGATGACCAAAGGGAAAGTTGCTGATTGCCCGAGTTGTGGGGCGAATCGCTGGAAGACGCTGGCGAAGGGAAAGAAGTGGCAATGCCATAAATGCGGCCACGCGGTTGAACTTGGGAAGTCGTGGTTTCCTGAGCCGGCACCAATCGCAGAGGCTAAATACTCCGACGTAAAACAGGGGCCGACTTACATTAGAAAAAAATCCTGGTGGGAACGCCTATGGAGCTAATCGTCGCGCTTGGATTTATCGTTGTGATTTTTATTTTAGTTTTAACAGGGAGGTAGAGATGGAGATTGCAGTAATTCTTTCGTCGATCGGGGTGTGCATTGCTTTTTGGTGGACATGGTGTGAGATAGAGCGGCTTAGTGATCTTTTGGCCCGGACCATTGAGAACATTGTCGTGGTCATCAAAAAGAACGACAAGATTGTTGCTCTAGACAAAGAAATCCTTGCCGCCCATCCACTTGCCCTGGAAAATATCGAAGAAACTTTTAGGCTCATAAAGCTATTTCAGGATCAACAAAAACACCTTGCCGAAATACGAAAAGAGTGGATTGCTGCCAATGCACTTTTGGCTGAATCTCTTGAAGCGGCGGTCTGCATCGGTGGCGAAGCGAAGCCGGATGAAGCGCTGAAGTATTTGCGGTTGGCCAAAGAAAAATACGGGGGAAGTTTTGCCAAGGCACCACCTGGGGTTACGGTAGATATTCACGATTCCCACACCGGCCAGGAATTCAAGAAATGACAGAAACAGAATTCTGGACCGTTCAGCAAACAGCAGATTTTCTTGGGATCAGCCCCCAAGCGATCAGGAAAGCTCTCAAAGATAAACGCCTCGAAGGGAAAAAGTTTGGCCATGTCTGGATGATCGAGGCCGACCGAATCCGCGGGGCGGTGGGCGAAAACCATCGGCACCAGAAATGAGTATTCGCTGGGCCGGGGACCGAGTGGTGGTGGAGCCGTTTAAGCATTCCGAAACCAAGAGCGGAATCCTGATCCCTGAGAAGGCGGAGACGAAGATGAGAACCGGCCGGGTGATCGGGGTCGGGTCAAAAGTCAAGGGGATTAAACCAGGCGATATAATTTATTTTTTGAGGTGGGTCGGGAACCCGATCTCCGTCGGCAACATCGAAGCTATTTACTTCTCATCCTACCACGCGATCGGCTTTCCGATTTGACAAACTCCTGAATTGGGTTTAAACTCAAAGAAGCCAAACTTTCTGCAGGAGGTTTTATCATGGCTTCAAAACGCACCAGACGCACCCAGAAACAGTCCTCACCCACGATGCCGGAATTTTCATCCGGCGGAAGACTCACCAACATGTCCCCGTCCATCACCACCACTGACCGTCATTTCGGCGGAAAGTCCGGTGTTAAATCCATCTCAGGCCCGAAAGCTGGGAAGGGAAAATAACATGGCAAAACCAATCAAAGGCCCAGAAGAGAGAAAAGGTCTCGACCTCGGCACCACCAAAAACATCGGCGGCTCAGGCGGCCAGGGAACCCTTAAAGGCCCCAAATCCGCAAGCGTTAAAGGGGAAACAGTCCAGGACAGAACCGGTCGCGGACCAGTTAAACAGTCGGCCGGATAATGGCAGATCACCCGCCATTTCATAAGCGCAAAAGAAAAAAGACGCGCAAATAAAAGATTTCCTTTCCACGGATGAAAGGTGCTTCGACTTACTCCTTGAAACGGGGACTTAAAGCTTGCTGTACTGGGCAAGATTCTTTGGGTTCCCGTTTCTTTTTATTTGAATGAATGAGAATGAAACAGGTTTTTGACGGGGAATGGATCCAGCCCAGAAGGAAAAATTACTATATGAAGTGTTGCGGTTGTGGACTGACTCATCGACTTGACTTTATTTTAATCAAGGATTCTCTGGGTCGGGCGACGATTAAATTCAGGTCTTTTAGGCTTAGAAAACGGCGGCGGGATAATTAATCCTGGGGAGGGTAAAGCCATCCAACTGCTTTGGGATTGGCTGGACAGGTTATCCAGGGGAGGGAAATGCGCCAATCCGAAAAGACGGAAAACCGGGAAAGTAAAAAGTATTCGTAAAAATGCAAAAGTCGTGCTAAGCTAAAAATATGAAACTTCCGATGCAAGTCGAAAAAAAGAAAAACGCCGACGTCTTGGAGCCGTATGACATCGTAGAGAAAAGAGCGGTCGGCGAGATCACCGCTAAAGAGGGGATGAACCTGTTCCAGACATTCTTGAAAAAGAAATTCCCTTTGGAGCGGGTGACGAAACTTATTGACGATCTTTCAACCGCAACCGATGTCCGCATGAATTCGTTTGGCGCTACGTTCAGCTCCCCCAACTGGCTGGCCCGTGATAAAGCCATCGACAAGGTATTGAAAATTCTGTCCCTTTCGCAAGACGGTCCTGCCGGAAAAATGACGCCCACTAAAATGACTTTTAACATCATCAGCAATTCTCCTGTTACGGTTGAAAAAAAAGAGGAGAAAGGGGGCGCGTGATACGGAATGTCGATCGCTTATCCCAGAAGAATGCTTCGAGTGCGGAGGAAGAAAGTTTACAAAGGGAATTTGTAAAACTTGCGGTCGAAATTATCGCCACGAAGACAAAAGGCCAAAAACGAAAAGATACAAAGCCTTTCTCAGCCGAGAAGACATGAAAAATATTAAAAAGTCTGGAGATGACAAATGGAAGCCGTTGAAGTCGTAGGCGACGAAGTAAAGATAAATATTTTTCCGAGGCAAGCGGAATTCATTGCCTCGACCGTAGACGACGCTCTCTTTGGGGGCGCGGCCGGCGGCGGTAAATCCCATGCTCTCTTAATCTTCCACGCCAAGCGCCGGATGGAGTTTCCCGGCACAGCCGGCATTATCTTCCGACGCACCTTCCCGGAACTCGACAAATCCATCATCCGCGAATCCCTGACCATGTATCCGCTTTTTGGCGCGAAATACAACTCGTCTAAACGCGAATGGCGGTTCCCGAATGGATCCATCCAGGAATTCGGGTATTGCGAACGGGACGGGGATGTTTATAAATATCAGTCAGCCGAGTACGCGGATATGGGGTTCGACGAGCTGACCCACTTCACGCAATTTCAATTTGCCTATCTAACTTCCCGTTGCCGAACCTCCAGGCAAGGGGTGAAACCTCTAATCCGGTGTGCGACAAACCCTGGGAATATCGGTCATCAGTGGGTCTGGAAAAGATATATCGAACCGTCGATGGTTCATAAAATCTGGAAAGATGAGAACACGGGAAAGGCGATGACCTTTATCCCAGCCACGATTCAAGATAACCCGGCTTTGATGGAAGCGGATCCCGGATACATTAAACGACTCAAGGAACTGCCGGAGAAAAAATATTTAGCGTTGGCTGAAGGGCGTTGGGATGTTTTTGAAGGCGCCTTTTTCACCGAATGGGATCCCACGCCCGGGATGTCAATTTTACCGGGTCCGCGAGTTCCCGAGAAGGATCACTTAAAATACTTGTGCCTGGACTGGGGCTATGCGGACCCGGCTGCTGTTTATTGGCTTGAGCTTACTCCCTACGGAAAAGTTTACGCTTACCGCGAACTCTACGTCACCCAGCTCGGCCCTCAGAAATTGGCCAAGCAGATTTTAGATATGTGTCCGAAAGAGGAAGAATACGAGTGGATGTCGGCTTCGCCTGAAATATGGGGCAAGAAAACTGAGCTGGATGCCGGTGGGGAACCGATTGAAGAAATTATGCAGGGGGTTTTTGGCGATCGTATCCAAATGACCAAAGCCAACAACGCCCGCGTGCCGGGATGGATGAAGATGCGGCAGTTTATGGGGCCAACCAGTGACGGGCGGCCATTCTTTCAGGTTTCGCCGGTCTGTGAAAATTTAATTCGTACAATTCCCGGAATTATCCATGATGACAAAAGGCCGGAGGATTGCGACCCGCGAGCTGAAGACCACGCCGTCGAAGCCATCCGATACGGCCTTGTTTCCCTTGCTGACGTTCCCAAATTTGAATTAACGCCCTACGAATCAAACTATGATAAGATTTTTGGCCGCAGGACACGGGTGGACGATCCGATGTCCAGTTTGCCGCAGATCCGAAACGGATACTAGGAGGAATTTATGCCAGACGTAGGCAGATCAAATCAGTTGAGAATCCCCGACGAAGGACCGATTAAGCCCGAAGAGGAGCCGTCGACCGTCAGGATCAATGTCAGGAAGTTTCAGTTCTTGAAAGGCAATAAGCCAAAGGACGATTTAAAATTAAGCGTTAGCCTTGTTGTCGATCGCGTTGTTATGGGCGAAGACGAACACTTTTTAATGGGTGAAATCCAAGAGGTGATACCTCAAGCAAAAGAGGAAAAGCCGCCGGAGGAAAGAAGTGGACTTATTCCAAAATGACAAGCCGTTCAAGCTCTACGGAGACCATTTCATATGCAACGTCGCTTTAGATGAGAATTTACCGGGGGGCTTGGTTAATGTCAGCCGGGACCCGAGAAAGCAAAAGTATAAGCCAGATACCTACGTGGCGAGAGTGGAGCGCGTCAGCCCGGACTGTAAAATGGTTCGCCCCGGAGATAAGGTTGTCATCGAGCGATTCGATTGGCTTCAATACGACCTGGATGAAGAACGACTTATCGCACGCGAAGTCGATGTCGTCATCCTGGGGGACGACAAACCCGCTCCCGGAATTGCCGTCTTACTGGAATTGACCGAAGTTGAAAAAGTTCAAGTTAAAATTTATGTGCCGGATTCTACCATCCAGACCGAAAAGCGGGAGCGAAATTATATCCACGGACAAGTCATCCATTCCGCTGTTACGGATCTTAAAGTCGGAAATCTTGTGTGGATGTACAAAAAAGATCGGGATCAGTGGCGACTCGGCAGAAGCCTTGTAATATTTAGGTTTTCCGAGGAGACGGTTTTCATGGTTGGTGAACCAACAGAAGTGAAAGAGCCGGTGGAATTAATCGTGGCTTAAAGGAGTTTTATGGCAAGAAAACCAAAAGTGCGCATGAGCCGGTTTCCCAGGATTACTATCGAGAAAGGCGGCGAGATCAAGGTTGATATTTTTAGAAAAAGATTCGGAGGGCCTAAGGATAGACCTCAAAAATTCAGGAAACCAAAGCCCGCAAAAAAATGATGAGAATTTGTCCAGCCTTGACAAAGGAGAGTTTATGACCCAAACTAATGACGATGGCGAAAAACCCGATACACCCAAAGATGGTGAAAAAAGCCGCGATCCTAAGGATATTGTCCCGTTCCCCAAGAACGGAGCGAAAGAAAACGCTGCGGATGGAAACAATTCGGGGAATGAGACAGAGAAAAAGAATCCCTCGATCGGGATAGATAAAGACAAAACTTTTATCGAGATCAGGATCCCGCTTCAGTTCCCGTTTTGGTCGGCTATGGGATTTATCCATGAAATACTTATCCCGCACATCCGAGCAATTTATCTTGAAAAAGCGCAGAAAAGTGCATTCAAAGACAGACTTATTAAACCCAATCAAAAGGGGTGGAGGGGATTTAATCCCTTTAAATAACGGAGGTTTTGAATGGCCGTTCTTCAGGAAGAGACGGAGCGCGAACTAAAGAAACAGTTTGTTGTTGCCACGGGCGCTCCCCAAGAATTTAAGGATTCCCAGGATCAGATCGAGGAAGCGGAATCAAGGTTCCGGCGTCGTGAGATTATCCTTGATCCCGGTACGAAAGGGAATCTTGAAGCCACGCTCAGGTTAATTGTTACCGGTTGGCGGGAAGACCGATCGGTTCTTATTACAAAACTCCGCGAATACAACGACCTCTACGAAGGCGTTACCACCATCACTGACTTTCCCTGGATCGGCGCCAGCCATGTCCATATTCCAGTCCCCAAGATTAAAGCCCGCGAGATCAAATCCGCCCTTAGTCGCTCTACCATGCGTCCCGTTCCGTTTCTCCATACCACCTATGCTGGGCCACGCGATTTATTCGATCAGTCAAAAGAATTTGTCAGCAGCATTGAAAGTTTCATTGAAGACAAAATAAAAAACTCAACCAACGTCCACAGTGTTCTAACCGATTCCATCATCCCAACCATCCGGGACGGAACCTGTGCGGTTCAAATTATCTGGGATACCGAATGGGAGGCGGTTTTTGATTTCAAGACTTACGAGGATCCCGATGAATTCCTAAAAGACTTCCCTTCCCCGCGGGAAGCCGGTATTCCTCAGAAGAAATACGAGCAAATCCTTGACCAGTTAAACGCCGGACAGCCTTTTGAGGTTCGGTATGAATACGAGGTGGCGACCTATGACGGGCCTCGCGCCTTTATTGTTCCCTTGATAGATTTTGTTTATTGGCCTGTTTTCATCACGGACCTGAGCGAAGCGATAATCCACGGGAAGCGTGTCTGGAAAAACCAACTTGAGCTTGAAAATATGATGAGTATGGGGAAATTTACCAATAAACAGCAAGTGCTGGACACCCTGGCTGAATCCGGGGACGAACGGACTGACGAATCGCTTCGGATTTCCAGGGATCAACTTGAAGGGATTTCCAGGCAGAAAAATAAAACAGACGCCAAGGAGTATGAGTTTTTTGAGCTGGTGTTAAGGATGGCGCTGACCGAAGAGGACAAGCGCCTTAACCGGAAAAGAAAATATCTGTGTTGGTACCGGGAGAAAAACAACTCTATTTATCACATTGAACCTTACCCGGTCAGAAAAAGCAAAGACTCTTATTTTGTTCTCCGGTTCATCAAAAGGGATAATCGTTTGCTGGGGATGTCATTTATGGACGATATCTCTGACTTGTCGCTTGAAATCGACATCATTCATCGGCAGCGAACAAATTCCCGGACCATTACCCATGTTCCGTCTTTTAAAGCCGTCAATGCTGCCAAAGGCCGTTTCGACCCATCAAATCGTAAGCTCCGGTTTTATCCCGGTGTTATTTTCTTTGTGAAAAAGATAGACGACGTTCAGCAGTTTGATATTCGCCCGGTTGATCTGTCAGGGTCCGTAGAGGATGAACTTCTTTTGCTTCAGTTTATCGATCAGGTTTTAGGCACTATCGGACAATCTGGGCAGGGAAACCCCATCGATCCCCGCGCTCCCGCCCGAAAAGAACAACAGCAGGTCCGCCAGTCTTCAAGCCGGTTGGATGATTACGTTTCCGAACTTCTGCCGACCTTTTCTAAAATTGGCCAGCATATCCTGGATCTGTATTACCAGTTTGGTCCAAACCGAATCAAGTTTTTCGCTGAGGATAAAGACGGCAATCTGATGGAGGAGGAAATTCAAAGAACCAAATTGTTTAACCCGAACGTCATGTTTAAGGTGAACGGAACATCGGTTTTCGCTTCTCCTGAACTTGAGTTCCAACGAAGCCAGGAAATTTATGCCATCATCGCGCAGGATCCGATTACGGCTCAAGATCCCAAAATCCGCCGTAATTCTCTGGGTCGCTTGCTTCGCGCCGGACGGGTTCCAGACATTAAAGACCTTCTTCCTGTGGCACAAGAAGTCGAGCAGGCCGCCCCGCTTCAGTCTGAAGAGGAAAAAGAGAGAGAGAATCGCAGGGCCGCCCAGGACCAGAAAGCTTCGGAGCGATTGGCCGAGCAAGAGTTAAAGCAAAAAGGAGATTTAGAAAAAGAAGCCTTGAAAGGAGACGCCTCCATAGCGGTGGCTAATATTCAAGGCGCCCAAAATGGCAGCGAACCGCCAGCCGGCGGACCACCGGTCGGTGGATCGCCAACGCCAAGTGGATAAAAAAAGAGAGGTAATTAAATGCCGCATCGAGTTGTTGACCCCGGATCGTTAAAAAACACAAAAGATTCAATCGGGTACTATGAGAATCTTATTTTAAACATAAAAGCCGTTAAACGCGGAGACACGAATTCAGTGAAGATGGGCATGGAGGCTATCCGCGAGCTGGAGTTTGATGCGGGGGCCAGGAAAGACCAATGCCTGGAAACGGGAGACCCGAATGCCATGACCAGGGCTCATGGATACCAAAAAATGCAAGAAGCGTACCAAAGTGTTTTGACCATGTTCGAGGCTCCGGATTCGATGATTTCAGCGTATGAGGATGAGATAAAAAAACTTCAACCCTTCGTCGATAAATATGACCCAGAAAGAAAAAATAAGTAGCAATAAGACACCCAAATTCTGCGATGGATGCGGAAAGATTTTATTTAAATTTCACGGCCTAGAAATTAAAGGGGCTTGCATTTTCTTAAAAATCGACGTATCCTGTAAAAGAGATCCATGTCTCATCAATGGAACTTCAAACAAAGTTGTTGATTTGAAAATAGATCTTTCGGATTTTGAAAAGCTGGAACTGGAGAAACTCGTACCACTTTCGGCTTAAAGCGCACAAAAGCGTAATCTAAAAAAAAGAGCAATAAAGCTCGTTCATGCGCATCCTTCGGGATGCTGTGTGGCCGAGCTTTTTTTATGCCCAAAAAAGAGGTTAAAAATGCCAGCAATATTAAAATCAGAACTCGAACAAGAGACACCCCCGCAGCCGACACCGGCTCCCCAGCCGACGCCTGCGCCCGTTACCCCCGTTGCGCCCGACCCCACACCACCGCCTCCTCTAGAGACCCCGGAACAAAAATCACACCGGCTTGAAATTGAGAATGCTGAGTTAAAAGGCAGGACCGCAGTTTTAGAAAAAGAACCCGAGCCGGCCCCGGCGCCTATGCCGCGGTCAAGCCGTGAGATTCAATGGGACCAGACAAAGATTCTTGTGAACGGGCATATCAGTTCCATGTCGGACGAAGATTTTGAAGCGAAGTACCAGTTTAACAAGGCAACCGCTCAGACCCAGCTTGTTTCCGGCGACCAGCAGCTTGCCAACGAGAAAACCGCCGAACGAACAACCAAGATTGAGGCGGAGAATAAGCTGTACGCCAAATACGGGCCGGAATACGCTGAAGTTGCTGACGAGATGAATTCCATTATCCAGGACGCTTCCCAAGAAGTCAGGGGCGACCCAAAGCGACTGGCAACCTATATCGAGCGCCAGTTTAAGGCTATACGGAAACCCAAGAAAGAGCCTCCGAAGGCGCCGGCCAACCCAGGAGAAGATCCCATGCAAAGACGAATATCAAACTTTGATACCCCCAATCCTATTCCCGCTCCGCCGGCCGATCCCAGCCAGGTCAAGAAAACGCCGGTTGATCCATCTTTAGCGCCCATCCTGAAACAGTTTGGGATTGATTCTGAGGAGGAAAGGAAGCAATACGAAAGCCCCAATATCATGATGGACATGGGCCGCTCAGGAGGCAAGAGTGTCATTTTCAGAGATGAGAAGAAGGGGTTCGAGAGGATCTGATCCTGGTTTTGGCGCGTCTGAATTTCCGTCGCCAACCGCAGGAGAAGGGACAAGGCTCACCCGTGGCCGGGTTGATATCCGGCCGAATGAGCGCGAAGAATTTTTTTATCGGTGTCAGCAGTGTGGATTTTCTCTTTTGGCGAAACGACAACCATCGCCCGGAGGAAATGCCAACGGAAACGCAGGAGTGAGAAAAGTCGATTTGGGGTCGAATGTCATTGACCCTGTAAATAAAAAAGGTTTTTGTCATTTTTGTGCGACACCAAATAGTCGAAAGGGAGGTACTTAGAATATGGCTCAGTTAATTAGTGGGTTTGCTGATAACGGAGGAAGCGGAAAACGGAAAGCGACCATCGCTCAGCGAGCGCGTGAAGATTTAGAATCCAAATTAAAAGGCAGGACCGTTACGGCTCTGACTTCTTTTACGGATGATGCTGGTTTTCATTTAGTTGCGACTTGTGAGGATGAACCGGCAGGAAAAGCTAAGAAGGGAGGCAAATAATATGCACAGTATAAGCGGACAAAATCCAGTCATGGTGAAAATGCCAATCACTGGCGCTGGATCAGCGATTGGGGATGGAGCCTTGATCACCAAGGGGTTGACAAGCAATCTCGGAAGGGTTGTGGTGTCTCCGGCTGATGGCGTGGATTCAATAGGCCAGCTCAGGGGCGCCCATGCAACCGCCCTCGATTCTCTCCTTAACGGGACGTTGTGGACTTTTGCGGACATTGAGCTTAACGATCGGTATCAGATTGTCGAGGTTGAGTATGACCAGACTTCGGCCGATATTGACGTGGCTTCAGTTTCCGATGTGACCGTGACGATCACCAGCCTTGAAGATAATATTGACGGGGCCTGGTTCTATTCTACGTCAGGTTTAGTCCCTAGTTTGCTGTCTTTCGCGGTTGGCTCTGCCTCCGGGAATTACACATCCAAAACTGCCACCGGATGGGATTCAACCACGGACGTTATTAAGATTCTTCCGATTGGACATCACCTTGCTTTGTTGAATGGTGAGTCGGACGGATTTGATAGCGCGGCAGCTGTCGGAACTTTCACAATGTTCAACCTTGAGAATTCGTTTGAAGACGCTACTTTCCCGAGAACATTGCTGGATCCAACCAAGCACGATAATTTAACCCTAAGTAATGCCAGGTTTTATTCGAAGATTTTGGTTCGAAATACCGCTGGGCATACGGTTGACTAAAAAGGAGGAAATGAACTATGGCTGTTGTAAATACTGCACAATTCACCAACGCAATAGAGCCAGGTCTCAAGAAGGTTTTCACAAACTCCTTCAATGAGGATGCCGAGATGTCTCTTGTCGGGGCCATGTATAACACGGTCCAGTCAGAGAGGAACAACGAGGATTACTTAGAGATCGAAGATATTGGCTCAATGCCGGAATTCACCGGCGATCTAAGCTACACGGAGTTCAAAGAAGGTAACTCCAAGACCGTCACCCCGACTGAATATGCGCTCGGCCTTAAAATCCAGCGCAAGTTTTTCGATGACGATCTTTATGGAATTATCGAACAGATTGTTCGTCAGATGGGAACCGTTGCTCGCTACCGAATGGAGCAAGACGCAGCTTCCCCGTTTGTAAACGCCTTTAACAGCACGTTTACGACCTTTGACGGCCTATCCTTGGCCAACGGCTCTCATACCTATGTGAGTACGGCAACCACGCAATCAAACTCAGGCACCAGCGCATTCTCGTATGCAGCTCTGGACGCCACGATGGTTTTGATGCGAAAGTTCCTGAACTCTCAAGACCGGTTTATTCTTACCATTAAACCGGATACGCTGTTCGGCCCGATTGACCTGGAGACAAGTTTCACTGAAGTGATTCAGTCTGACTTGAAAGCCGGGTCTGCCAACAACGATATCAACGTCTTCAATCGTAAATTCAAGATTATGACCAGCCAGTTCCTTTCGGATACTGACAACTGGTTCTTGATCGATTCCAGACGGATGAAAGAATGGTTGATATGGCAACAACGGATGCCGCTTGAATTCAAAAACACGGGTGATTTCGATACCTTTGTTAAGAAATGGGCGTCTTATATGCGTTATGCCAATACGCCGTTGAACTGGCAATTTGTATTCGGCCAGGCCGTATAATTGAGCAGGGATGGAAATAAAACCCAACATCTAGGAGGATAAAATGGGAATTAAAACAGAACAGGAAAAACAACCAACACCGGCGCCGAATCGGACAAGCCTATCGCTTGCGGAAGAAAATTCTTTTGATCGCCAGATTGAAGATCTCGAGAAACAGGTTAGCGGGGCGGAGATTCAGCAGGGACTTAACCATCAGGCTCCAAACAGGGCTAATGTCCAAAAACGAATCGAGGAATTACGAAGAATTCGTGAAACACGGAGCGTCCGAGCGGCCGTTGGCCGGGAACGGGAAGAAGTTGAGATGGAGATTCAAAGTATCAAAGATGAGCTGCAGAAGGGTATGCCCACGTTTAAGGAATATTCCTTCACCCGGAAAAAGGACGGGCCGTTTTACAACGCCTTGAAACAGTGGATTGTCAGGAGTGAACAGAATCCGGTCAGGCGTCAGCAGATAGCCCGGTGGAAATATTTAAAGCGAAGGATCGATCCGACTGATCCGTACATTGCCAACACCACGAATCTGTTCCCGGACGTTAGTAATTTTAACAAACACTAAGAAAAAAGTTTAGAGGAGGAGAAATGAAGAAAGTTTTAATTTTGGGTTTTTTCGCTTTCAGCTTGGGCGTAGCAGGGTATCTTATTGCTGCCTCTGGAAGCATCGCTACGTGGACTGGCGGCGGGGCTCGTAACAACACCATTGAATTTGAAATCTTGGCACCGACTGTGGGAACAGCCGCAGATTTCGTTCCTGGGACAGACAATACCAACAGCCTGGGGACAACTGCCCTTGCATGGGACGACGTCCAGACAAATGATTTTACGGCTGTCGGCACTACCACGTTAGGCCCTCAGACCAACGTGACGAGCATGACCATATCCGGGCTGTTTGCGATTCTTCAAGATGCGGCTCCTAACGCCAATCTTACTCCGACCACAACCGGGCAACTGGTGTTTGATACTGGAAGCGGAGACGTTTGCATGTCAACATCGGCTACCGCAAATTCTTGGGTATTGATTGCTACGCCAACCATATCGTGTCCTTAGAGGAGCCGCGTGTATGCGTGGGGGAATCATAACATAGACTTATTTACCGTACAGGGTACGATGCCGCTTTGAGTGGTCAAACTTATATGAAAATATTTGCTTTAAATCTTTTTCTCCTTCTTACCTTTCTGGTCTCGCCGCTCCTGGCGAATCCACGGAATCCAAATCCCGAAACCCCTGATCAGGTCTGGCAAAACGACCAGGATTTACTGGACTTCATTAACACTGATCCCCATGAGGGGATGATTCTTGCTTCAGCTACCATCAGGGATTTCCAGTTTACTTCAGCGGATGGCACGACAGTCAATGCTGAGACAGGAACCTTTACCACCGCTGTTATTGTGTCGTCTATCATCAGCACCTCAAATGACCAAATAGATTTTGTTATAGATGGCGCTGCGATAAGTCCAACGTTATCAATAAATCTTGCGGGGCATATCTTTCCTCCCAGCGGCGACGTTCAAACGGACGGGGGATTTGGCGATAGTATTGGTTTTTTCTTGGATGATGTTGACAACTCAACAACAAACATTACCTTGGCACAGAATTATAACGGAATAATGCAGGCCATTGTCTACAATGATGTCAATACCACGGTTAGGCAAGAGGTTGTTTTTATTGCGGGGTCTGGAACCAATTTATCGTTTTTTAGCCTTGGAACGTCAAACAACGGTTCCCCCGCAACCATTACGATTACCAATCCTTCCGGCAGAATTATAAGAATTGTTTTTGGTCCAGATGCGGATCTTGCCGGAGGAAGAATTAAATTTTTAAGGTTTACCGGCGGATAAGGTGGAAAAACAATGAGAAAGTTATT
>SDBT01008766.1_pt1 | contig 16478 bp, 14 predicted proteins | sample 2277101 | NCBI WGS metagenome assembly SDBT01 (sample SAMN10404973, study PRJNA504765) | marine sediment metagenome | isolation source: marine sediment core GS10_PC15, 103 cmbsf | place: Arctic Ocean: Southern Knipovich Ridge | collected 2010 | reverse complement strand
TCCTATAGCTGCGCGTTTTTCCGGCATTAATATAAATAATGTCCTGACAAGGGTATATATGTTATCCGGCCTGTTGGCTGGAATTTCCGGGATATTGATCATTTCAAAAGCTAATTCAGCAAGATCCGGGTATGGAGCATCATTTCTGCTGCCTGCAGTGCTGGTAGCTGTCATGGGTGGGATCGACCCGGCCGGTGGATTCGGGAATGTAACCGGTGTAGTCTTGAGCCTTGTCCTGCTGCAGAGCCTCCAGAGTGGGTTCAATATATTAGGTTTAAGTCCTTTCTTTAAAAATATAATACTTGGGGCAATGTTGCTCCTGGTAATGATAATAAACTATATAGCTGCAAGATCTGCTGAAAGGTCGGCGTCGCGCAGGATATTAAAATAATAATAAAAGAGAGGCATGTAAATGTTAAAAGATCTAGATGTAAAATGGGAAGAAGGAAAGATCAACCAGATCTGCGAGGTAGTCTGGAACCTTGAAGAAAGAGTTGAAGAATACTGGGAAAAATTTGGTTTCGGGCCCTGGTATTTCTGGGATTTCTACCCGCCGGACCTCCACAGTTATTATTATAAAGGAGTCAAAGTCGAAGATGCTGCTTTCAGGCTGTGCCTTGCCCAGATAGGGCCCATTCAGTATGAACTTACCCAGCCTTTATATGGGATGGGAATACACCGGGAATTTCTCGAAGAAAGAGGAGAGGGTGTCCATCATATAAAAATTTATTATGAAGATATTCCTAAAGCTAAAGAAATGTTCAAGAAAAAGGGTATTTTTGTTTTACAGGAAGGCAGGTATAAAGAGGATGACTGGCATGTATTCCTTGATACCGAAAAGGAATATGGAATAATCTGGGAAATAGGTAATTGTATGGCTATCGGACCTCCTGACAAGGCTTACCCGCCAGAAAAATAACTTCATAGATATATAAATTGTTAATATTATTATTCTGCCTCTAAATGTAAGAACATCCAAATAGATCATTATCTTTCTATAAATCTTAATAAGGATCGGGGAACCGGATGAAAAAAGTAAAAGCAGGTTTTGTCGGTGCAGGTTTTGTCGGGCCCCTGCATATGGAAAACCTGAGGAGATTGGGATATGTAGAAGTATCAGCAGTTGCAGAAATAAACCAGGCAGAAGCTGATAAAGTTGCCAACCGGCTTGGGATCCCTAAAGCTTATGGCGACTGGAGGAAAATAATTGATGACAGTGATATAGATGTGGTCCATATTACGGCCCCGAATAAAATGCATTACCCTGTAGCAAAAGCTGCCCTCAAAGCTAAAAAACATGTTATTTGTGAGAAACCACTGACCCTGGACCTGAATGAATCAAAAGAACTTGTAAAGCTGGCAAAAGAGCAAAAAGTAATAAATGCCACTACTTTTAATATGGCTTTTTATCCGATGGTAAGGCAGGCCAAAGCGATGGTCGCCGGGGGAGAGCTCGGCAATATATTCCTGATCCACGGGAGATACCTCCAGGACTGGCTGTCAAAGGATTCTGACTATAACTGGCGGGTTGAATCAAAATACAGCGGGAAGTCCAGGGTTGTGGGGGATATATGCTCTCACTGGATGCATATGGCCCAGATGGTCTCAGGGAAAAGGATAATTTCCGTCTTTGCAGATAAGACTATTTTCTATCCATACCGGAAAAAACCCACAATAGATATCCCTACCCATACGGACCTGGAATTAAAAGAAGGTCAATACGAGAATATTAAAGTCGATACCGAGGACCATGTAAGCATAATGTTTAATTTTGAAGATAATGTTAAAGGGATCCTCATTGCGGCCCAGGTCTGTCCCGGGCGGAAACAGTTTATAGACTGGGAGATCAATGGATCTGAAAAAAGCCTTTCCTGGAACGGAGAGGAGCCGGATCTGCTCAGGACCGGAAAAAGAAGTGCACCCAATGAGGTCTCCCTAAAAGATCCCAATACTCTTTCTGAAGAAGTCAGGAAGTACGCCCATTATTCAGTCGGGCTGGCTGAAGGATATCCTGACTCCTGGAAAAATCTCTTGATGAGCATATATGAACATGTTATAGATTTTGATACCCACCCGGCCAGGATTCCAGACTATCCCACTTTTGAAGATGGTTACAGGATCCAGGTCTTAATAGACTCTGTAATAGAGAGTACAGAGAAAAAGCAGTGGGTAGATATAATAATATGATTAAATAGTGGGGGTTTTATGCGAAAAATAATTAATGATCCAAAAGATTTTGTGGATGAGATGCTTGAGGGTATACTGGCGGCACATCCGGGGCAGCTTAAGAGTACAGGCAATGACCTGAGATGTATTATAAGGTCTGATGAAAAAAAACCCGGCAAGGTCACAATATCCACCGGCGGAGGTTCAGGCCACCTGCCGGTGTTTTTGGGCTATGTCGGAAAAGGGATGATAGATGGCTGTGCAGTCGGAGGAGTATTCGCATCACCCAGCGCAGAGCAGATGTTAAATGTGACCAGGGCCATTGATAGCGGAGCAGGGGTCCTGTATATTTATGGAAATTACTCAGGAGATATTATAAATTTTGATATGGCTGCAGAAATGGCAGATACCGAAGACATCAAAGTAGAGTCAGTGATAGCTGCCGATGATGTGGCTTCATCTCCAAAAGGCAAGGAAGATAAGCGGAGAGGAGTGGCAGGTATATTTTATATGTATAAGATTGCCGGAGCTTGTGCCGAAGAGATGGCCCCGCTTGATAAAGTCATATCAGTTGCCCAAAAAGTCAAAGACAATACAAGGACAATGGGAGTCGGGCTCTCCCCCTGTATAATCCCTGAAGTAGGAAAGCCTACATTTGAGATGGAAGAAGGAGAAATGGAGATAGGGATCGGTATTCACGGGGAAGCCGGAATGGGAAAAGGAAAGCTGGAGACTGCAGATAAGATCGTAGAAAAAATAATGGAGCAAATAATAGGCGACCTGCCGTATAGATCCGGGGATGAAGTCTCAGTTTTAATAAATGGCCTGGGAGCTACCCCGCTTGAAGAATTGTATATTGTCTATGGAAAAGTCAATAAGATATTAAAAGGTAGCGGCATCACTGTCTTTAATCCATATATAGGTGAGTTTGCAACTTCAATGGAAATGGCTGGCATGTCGATCACATTACTAAAATTAGATGATGAACTTAAGAAATATCTGAAAAAGGAAGCAAGAACACCATTTTTTGAACAGAGAGAATTAAAATAAAAAAGGATGATATATGGATGTATTGGGTCACCAGGATTTAAAATATATATTTGCCGGGATCAAAGACATAATGGCAGAAAATGAAGATTACCTGTTTAAGCTGGATTCCCTGCTTGGTGATGGTGATCTGGGGCTCACCATGAAAAATGGTTTTAGCAAGGTAGATGAAGTAATCTCAGGTTATGACGAAAAGGATGTCGGTAAAATATTCATAAAAGTCGGGATGACTCTTGCCAGTACCGTCCCTTCCACTATGGGCACACTTATGGCTACCGGCTTTATGAGAGCCGGCAAGGCAATAAAGGAAAAGACCAGTATAAAACTTACCGACCTGGTCCTGATGTTTAGAGCCTTTACCGGGGGTATAATGGAGCGTGGAAAAAGCAAACCCGGGGAAAAGACCATCATAGATACAATATACCCGGCAACCGATGCACTTGAGGATGCCTTAAATAAAAACAAAGGCCTGGGTGAAGCATTCAGTGATGCTTATGCGGCCGGCCGGAAGGGCCTGGAGTCCACCAGGTATATGACTGCCGTGCACGGCAAGGCAGTGTACCATATTGAAAGAGCAGCCGGGACCGAAGACCCTGGCGCAGCAGCAGGGCTGCTATTATTCGAAGGATTCAATTCATATCTTAACAATATATAAGTCTTACTAAGGAGGGAGGAAGATGTCTGAATTTGTACTGGGGATCGATGGGGGTACAGAATGTATTAAAAGTGGTATTTATGACTTAAAAGGAAAAACCCTCGGGATCAGTGCTTCTTATTATAAGACATATCATGAACATCCGGGCTGGGCCGAACAAAAAATTGAAGAATGGAGAGAGGGCCTTATAAATTCGGTCAAGGAAGCCATAAAGGTCTCAGGTATTGATCCGAAAGATATAGCCGGTGTAGGGCATGATGGAACATGCTCCAGCGTTGTCTTCATTGATGAAAACAATGAACCGGCAAGGGATGCTATAATATGGATGGATGTAAGGTCAGCAGAAGAAGCAAAATTCATAGAATCAATTGATGATCCAGCCAGGAAATATAATGGGTACAGCAATATATCCGCTGAGTGGTTTCCATGCAAGAATCTCTGGGTCAAGAAGAATCAGCCTGAAGCCTATAATAGATCCAAAATAATCGCCGAATACACAGACTGGATCACGCATGAGCTGGCTGGTATATGGACCACAGGCATTTCAACAGCTACGATCAGGGCATATTATGATAATAGGAATGGCGGCTGGCAGAAAGAGTTTTACAAAAAGATCGGGATAGATGATCTATTTGAAAAACTCCCTTCAAAAGTTTACAGGCTTGGTGAATTAGTCGGCGGCATCACTAAAGATTTTTCACAAAAAACCGGCATACCTGAAGGCACGCCCGTGGCCCAGGGAGCCGTGGATGCAACAGCTGCAAGCATTGGAGCAAATGGTTTTGGGTCCGGTAAAGTATTTATGGCAGCCGGGTCATCAACATGGATCCAGATAAATGTTGACAGGGAATTTCATGCAAAGGGACTTTTTGGAAGCTATCCGGACCTGGTGGAAGATAACTTTACACTTGAAGGCGGACAGGTATCGACGGGCTCAGTGCTGAAATGGTTTAAATCACAGTTTATAAATAAAGAAATAGAAGAAGAGGCCAAAAAAAGGAACCTGAGTATATATGATTATATGAACACCCTGGCCGAAAAACTTCCTATTGGATCAGAAGGATTGATAATCTTGGAACACTGGCAGGGAAACCGTACCCCATTTGCCGATCCCCACAGCAGGGGTGTTATCAGGGGCCTTTCCCTGAAGCATACTCCGGCCCATATTTACAGGGCCATCATGGAGGCAGTAGCTTATGGGACCGAAGCATCACTCCGGATAGTAAAAGAAAATGATCTTGATATTTTTGAGATCATAGCAGTGGGGGGCCATATGAATAGTGACCTGTGGGCACAGATTTATTCTGATGTGACCGGCCTGCCCATAAAGAAGACCACGAATATTGAAGCAACATCACTGGGTGCCGCCATACTTGCAAGTGTTGCAGCAAAAAAATACAGCAGTATTACAGAAGCTGCTGATAATATGGTCCAGTTCGGGGGCGAAGTCAAACCAAATATGGAAAACTATAAGAGATATAAGTTTTTTGTCGATCAATATATAAAAATGTACCACAGTTTAAAGGATGATATCCGGGAAACGAATAAATATATAATGAGTGAATGAGAGGGCCTGCTTCATAAGGGTCTCTATCAAAATAAAATCCCTGGTGATTATTAGATCACCAGGGATTTATTATAGTGCGTCTGGTTTATTCTGGCATACACTGATTATTTGGCGAGTTTAAGTATTTCAACAATATCTGCCGCATCAATTTTCTTGATGCTTCCGGGCTTAACAGCTTTTTCGGCCATTTCTTCAAACCTGTCATCCGGTATATCAACATCCTTTAATCTTGTAGGCAGGCCGATCTCAGTAAAAAAGTTTTCCATTCTCTTTATTCCTTCAAGAACGGTGTTCTCTGGTGAGTAGAAGTCATGGTCCACATTCCATACCCTGGTCACAAATTGGATAAATCTGTCCATATTATATTTATATACATATTTCATCCAGGCCGGGAAAAGAATGGAAAGACCTGCACCGTGGGCGATGTCATAGATCCCGCTCAGCTCATGTTCTATCATGTGAGATACAAAATCGCCCTGTCTCCCTGTTCCCAGCATGTCATTATGTGCTATGGACCCTGCCCACATTATTTCAGCACGGGCATTATAATCTTTGGGTTCTTTCATGACTATCAGGCCATTATTTATTACTGTTTTTAAAGTAGCCTCACACAGCCTGTCAGTTAATTCCACATTTTTTACCGATGTAAAATACCTTTCCATGACATGTGCCATTATGTCACAGATACCATATGCAGTCTGGATAGTAGGCAGCGTAAATGTTAGTTCCGGATTCATGATCGCAAAAGCCGGACGTATGATCTCATTATTTTCCCATACTATATCCCTCTTAAAAGGGTATCCGCCTTCTTCATAAGTCGCCACGGCATACTGGCTCGATTCACTTCCGGCAGCAGGGATGGTCAGGACCACTCCTACAGGAAGAGCTTCTTTCGGGACCGCTTTTTGCATGGTGAAGTCCATCACGTCTCCGCTGTATGGAACCCCCACACTGATGCCTTTGGCAGAATCAATTACGCTTCCTCCGCCTACAGCAAGGATCAGGTCAACTGAATTGTCCCTGCAGAGCTTGATTCCTTCCTTTATGAGTCCATAAGTCGGGTTGGGTTTTACTCCTCCCAGTTCTACAGCTTCGACACCAGCTTTTTTAAGTGAATCCTTGACTCTGTCATATAAGCCTGATTTTTTTATACTCCCACCGCCATAGAGGATGAGAACCTTTTTCCCATAATTTTTAGCTATATCGCCTGCATCATTTTCTGTTCCTTTTCCAAATACTATTCTGGTCGAACTATCAAGAATAAAATTTTCCATGGGTTACCTCCTTGTAAAAAATAGATTTTTCATGTTTTGTAATATTATCACAGAAAAGGCATTTTATTAATTTATTTTAAAATATTTTAAAAAAATAATATAATCTGAGATCATATAGCTTATCCTTTTAATTAAAAAAAATATAAAGATCAAAGGTGCGGGGCCATGCCAATGCCAATAGTGTCCATAACCAGATGCAGGCAAATAGATAAGCCGGGCAGTGTAAAAAAGGCCCTGCTTGAGGCCATTGATCTAATAGGAGGCTTAAGTCCCGGGTCTTTTAAGGGAGACAGTGTCCTGATAAAGCCAAATATCCTTGTGGGCAGATCATATAAGACCGGGGCAACCACAAATCCATATGTCATTGGAGCATTAATAGATATTTTAAGGGACCATGGTATCAGTAAAATAGTGATCGGTGAAGGTTCTATTGTTGGAAAGGATACCTCTGAAGCATTTAAAGAATGCGGGATCGACAGGCTTGCGGCCAGTAAAAAGGTGGGACTGGTCGATCTTAAAAAGGATGATTTTGTTCAAATGGATATCCCCGGAGGCAAGATCATAAAATCGATAAAAATACCCGGGACCATTATTGATTCTGACCTGATAATAAATGTCCCGGTCATGAAGACTCATGACAGTTTTCCTGCAACACTGGGCCTAAAAAACATAAAAGGGGTAATACATGAAAATGATAAAAAAAGATTTCACCACCGGGGGCTGGCACAATGCATCACGGACCTGAACAAGATAGTCTTGCCCCATCTTACAATAATGGATGCCACGGTGGGAATGGAAGGGCTGGGCCCCATCTACGGCTCTCCTGTGGACCTGGGGCTCATCCTGGCTTCATTTGATACTGTAGCTGTCGACACCGTATCTGCACAGGTAATGGGTATGGACCCTGATTCCATAGAATATATTAAACTGGCTGCTGAGCAGGGCCTGGGGACCGGCGATACCTCAAGGATCAAGATTGCCGGCAATAAGATAAGTGCAGTTAAAAAAGTATTCAAGAGAGCAGAGATAGAGCTTAAACGGTTCAGGGAATACGGCATCAGGATACTGGAAGGCGGGGCATGCAGCGGGTGCAGGCACACCCTTGAGACTTATTTGATCAAGCTGGAGACCAAAGGCCAGGCTCTCCCGCCCGGCGATATTACTTTCCTGCTGGGTACCGGCCCGGATACCGGGCACCTGGATGATATGGATGGAAAGATCTTTAAATTTGGCGCCTGTACAAGATCAGCCGGCTCTGTCAATGATATATATATTCCGGGCTGCCCCCCGCATGTGGAAACAATAAGGGAAATCGCAAAAAAGTATTTTAAGGGGCATCACTAGCCGCGGCTGCAGCCTATTATTGCCAAAACTGGTTAAAATCATATATTTACAGGAATTTATAATATATAATGTAAAAGTTTGAAAATAACTTAAATAAGGAGGATCTTAATATGGATTGGGGAAAGGAAAACAGGCTCAGCCAGGTCATAGCTGATGATGGACATTGCTTCTTTTTACCTATTGACCATGGATATTTTTTAGGGCCGACGAGGGGCCTGGAAAAACCATTGGAGACTATCGAGCCCATTAAAAAATTCTGTGACGCGCTGTTTGTTACAAGGGGGGTCCTGCGTTCAGCGATCCCACCCAGGGGCAGCTTGCCGGTGGTCCTCAGGGTATCAGGCTGTACCAGTATCCTGGGAGAGGACCTGTCAAATGAAGAGATCACCACTTCGATCGAGGATGTTATCAGGATCAATGCATCTGCAGTAGGCATCTCTGTATTTATTGGAAGCCAATATGAAAAGCAGTCTTTGATAAATCTGACAAAAATGGTCAATGCATGCGAAGACTACGGTATCCCTGTAATGGCAGTCACCGCAGTCGGGAAAGAACTGGAAAAAAGGGACGCCCGTTATCTTGGATTATGCTGCCGTATTTGTGCAGAACTGGGTGCAACAATAGTAAAGACCTACTGGTGTGAAGATTTTGAAAAAGTTGTGGAAGGCTGCCCTGCTCCAGTCATGATGGCCGGGGGACCCAAATGCGAAACCGAACATGAAGTATTTGAATTTGTATATGATGGGATGCAAAGAGGATCAATAGGGATCAATTTGGGAAGAAATGTCTGGCAGACTCCGCATCCCGTGGCAGTAGCCAGTGCACTGCGTGCAATAATACATGATAAGGCAGATGTAGAGAAAGCCGATGAAATATTTAATGAAGTAAAAAATAAGGGATAGGTCCCCTGTAATATCCAAAGCGGGCCGGATATTTATAATTGCTTCCAGTACAGTTTAGTTTTTTTTAAAAAACCAGGGATAAGACGATCTTCAAATATCGAGCATGCAGGTTTCCTGGTGCAGGGAGATATCTTTTGAATAAGGAATATATAATCGGAGCGGATATCGGCACGAGTTCGACAAGGGTGATCATCTGTGATAAATACGGCAATATAATTTCAGAGGGAAGATCAGAATATGAATTAATAAGGCCCAGGCCGGGATGGGTGGAACAAAAGGCCCAGTGGTGGCATGAAGCTTTTAAGGTCTCTGCCAGGGAAGCGATCAATAATTCCGGAATTGATAAAAACATGCTTAAGGCCTGCGGGATCACACATCAAAGGCAATCCTTTGTACCGGTCGACAGTTCACTCGAGCCAATACGCAATGCCATTTTATGGAACGATATGCGCTGCGGGGACCAGGCTGAACGGGCCGCTAAAAAGATAGGATTAAAAAAAATATACGGGCGGACAGGCTTTCCCCCGGCAACAATGACCCTGTATAAAATTTTATGGATAAAAGAAAACGAACCGGAGATCTATAAGAAAACATATAAATTTTTATTGGCTGCAGATTATGTCATTGCAAAGCTGACAGGTGAAATAGCAACAGCAGAAGGCTCTGCCACTTTTAGCGGAGCCCTGGATATCACAAAGAAAGACCGGTGGGCCGCTGATATTTTAAAAGAGCTTGAGGTCGATCTATCAAAGTTTCCGGAAAAGATCTTTTCCGGGGGAGAAGTAGTCGGATATATAACGGGCAAGGCGGCAGATGAAACAGGAATGCCGGAGGGATTGCCGGTAATAGCTACAGGCGGGGACCAGCCTGTTGGCGTACTGGGTGTCGGGATCACCGAGCCCGGGATCGCGGGAATAAACGGAGGCACTTCCTGTACCATCCAGATGTATTCAAAAGACCTGCCCTTAGATCCGGAAGTCAGCTATTTTATAGAAATAAGCCCCGAAGGCGGATATGCGCCAGAAAGTGCCATCTACAGCGGGGTGTCGGCACTAATGATCTGGTACAGGGATAATTTTGGCACCAATGAAATAGAGGAAGCGAAGTCAAAAAATAAGAATGTCTGGGAAGTGATATATAATAAGGCAAAAGAAGCCCCGGCAGGTTCTGTGGGGATGATGATGGTCCCCTATTTTGCCGGTGCAAGCGGGCCGTTCTGGGATGTAAGGGCAAGAGGCGTAATAACCGGCATGCTTGAGACACATAATAGAAGTCACCTGATAAGATCCATAATAGAGGGCCAGGCATATGAATCCCGCAGGATAATCGAAGCCATGGAAAGAGTCACCCATTTTAAGCTTAAAGAGGTAAGGATGTACGGCGGCTCCGCAGTCAGTGATATATTCAACCAGATTTTTTCAGATGTTCTATCAGTTCCCGTGGTAACGACCGGTACTCCGGAGGCAACATCGCTTGGTGCAGCAATATGCGCCGCCAGGGGCAGCGGCATCTATGGTGATTTTAAAGAGGCGACCCGTAATATGGTAAAAATAAATAAGCGGTTTGAGCCCGACCCTAAAAATTCAGGATTATACAGCGAACTGTATAATGAAGTGTATTATGACATCTATAACAGGCTGCAGGACCTGATGCACAAGACTTCACTCATCACAAAAGTGCCCTGAGTAAAACGGGACGGCCGTAAAAAGGATATGATGAAAAATAAAATGATAATTTTAATATTTGTTTTATGTGCCCTGCTTTTTTCAGTAAGTGGGTGCAGGGCCCCGGAGACTGCTAATGATCCGGAGCTGTCCTCAGATAGTATAGAGGCAGACGGACCAGGACCCTCAGGTGAGGGCCCGGAAGATAATGGCAGCAAAGAGGAGGACGGGCCAGCTGAAGAAGAAGCTGCCGGGGATGAAGAAGAACCCGCGCCAGGACCTGGTGATCCGCCACTTGAAGAACTGGACTATATTACACTTACTGCAAACCATGTCGGAGGAAAGCCCGGCCGTTTATCCATGGATTTTGACCTGGAGACAGGCAGGATCACCGGTTTTTTAGAGATGGTGTTCGGCGAGGTCCACCTGGACGGCAATTCAACCATAGCATGCATGTATTTTATTGAAGGAAGTATTTCCGGTACCATGGATCTTGATACAAGGATCATTGAAGCTGATTTTTCAGGGAAATCCACAACCGAAGACAGGGGATGTTTTCCAGGAGATATGGAATTTACATTAGAAGGAAAGATAAGTGACGATTTCAGTGTTGCCAGGGGGACGACTTCATTTGGGCCGGACTGGTCCGTTTTTAAATAAGTGCAAAGCTAAAGGCTTTTTTAAACTTTAGACAAAATGTTTTTTGTGATATCATAAATATGATTTGGAAACAATTGATACAATAATGAAAAAAAGCAATCACAATATAAAAGATATAAATTGTAATAAGCCAGATCACATTTCGTCCAAAGAACTGATCGGCAGGATCCTCTGGCTTAAAGATAACTCCTGCTGGCAGGCCCGATCTTAGCCTGGCCGGCACCTATCCCCCCGTTTATCTGGTTTTATTTTTTATACAATAGCACCTGAGAATAGTTTTACAGTTTGGCTGATGATATATCCTGATAAGGCCTAAAAATAGATAAGTAATAAATTTTTATAAGAGTATTTCCATTTCTGGCCAGGTTTTAAAGCAAGACAGGTGGGGATACTTTTTTTATTTTGCAAATGAGCGGGCCTGAAAACATAAGAGGTAGAGAAAAATGGTTTATCCTGATAAGAGCCAGTATATGAAAATAGCAGAAACCTATAATATCATCCCGGTTTACAGGGAATATATGGCTGACACCGAGACTCCCACTTCCATATTTTTAAAGTGCGGGGGGCTGGAGAAGAAAGGATTTCTGCTTGAAAGCATCGAGGGTTCCAAGACTCTCTCCCGTTATTCCATCGTAGGGGTCGGATGCAGGAAAATGATCAAGGTGCAAAATGGCATATTTAGCTTAAATATTGATGGAGAAGATACCCTCCGGGCTAAAACCAGTAGACCGCTGGCAGAAATTGAAAATATATTAAAAGATTACCGCCTTTTTAAAAATCCGGGATTGGACCATTTTATTGGCGGGGCAGTAGGATATCTCAGCTATGACCTGGTGAAATATTTTGAGAATATATCCCTTCCTGCAAATAGCCTGGGCCTTCCGGAAATTTTATTATATCTAACGGACCAGGTAGTAGTTTTTGACCACCTGCTAAACCGCCTGAAAATAATATCTACAATAAAGGCCGGCCCGGAAATGCCGCCTTCAACCGCATATGATATTTCGGTGGAAAACATAGAGGCCACAGAAGAAAAGATCAGGAAAAACCAGGCCAGCAGCTTTGGAGGGGGTATTTATTCTTCTGAAGATAATGGCCCGGCCGGATTTGAACCTGATTCCAACTTTGAAAAGAAGGACTTCCTGGCGGCAATAGAAAAAGCAAAAAGCCAGATAAATGAGGGCGAGGTATTCCAGGTGGTACTTTCCCAGCGTTTTTCCATCACAACCAGTAGGAGCCCCCTGAGCATTTACAGGGGTCTCAGGTCCATCAATCCGTCACCCTATATGTATTTTTTCAATTTAGGGGATTTTAATATAATCGGGGCCTCTCCGGAGCCCCTGGTCAAAATAAATGGCAGGGAAGTGTTTGTCTGTCCCATAGCGGGCACCAGGAAGAGGGGAAATAGCCCGGAAGAAGAAAAAGAAATAGAATTTGAACTGTTAAATGACAAAAAAGAGGTAGCAGAACATAATATGCTTGTAGATCTTGCCAGGAATGACCTGGGAAGGATCTGCAAGTACGGCAGCGTATCTGTAAAAGAATATATGAATGTGGAGAAGTATTCCCATGTGATGCATATCGTATCCAGGGTAGAAGGCATGCTTGATGAAAATACCACTATATATGATGCCCTGAGAAGTGTTTTCCCTGCAGGTACACTGTCAGGCGCCCCCAAGATAAGGGCGATGCAGATAATAAGCGAACTGGAACCGGACTGCAGGGGGCCCTATGGCGGAGCGGTGGGTTATTTTGGTTATGACGGAAATCTGGACAGCTGTATAACCATAAGGACAGCGGTTGTAAAAGGCAGCAAAGTCTATATCCAGGCAGGTGCCGGGATAGTAAGCGACTCCACCCCCGAAAATGAGTTTAATGAGACCTTAAACAAAGCAGCGGCACTGTTTAATGCCATAAGATTATCGAGGTGAAAAAATCACCCGGCACAAACGGCAGTAGAGGATCATAAAGAAAGCCATTGATAAATATGGGAGGAGGACAGCAGGATGAAGGACTACCTTAAAAAAGTTTTAAATAAGGAAGACCTGACGGGAGACGAGTCATATAAAGCCATGCAGTATATCATGGAAGGAAGGGCCAATGACTGCCAGGTCGCATCTTTTTTAACTGCATTAAAAATGAAAGGCGAGACCTCAGAAGAGATAAGCGGCTTCTCAAAAGCAATGCTTGATAAGGCCGTGAAGGTCAAAAGCAGCCACCCGGATGTGGTGGATACATGCGGGACCGGGGGCGACGGGCTGGGTACCTTCAATATCTCGACCACAGCTGCATTTATTGCTGCAGGGGCCGGAGCCATAGTCGCAAAGCACGGCAACCGGGGAGTATCCAGCAGGAGCGGAAGTGCAGATGTCCTGGAGGAGCTCGGGGTAAAGATCGATCTTGAATGCAGTGATGTCTCTAAATGTATTGATGAAGTGGGCATAGGATTTATTTTTGCTCCCAGGGCACATGCCGCAATGGCCCATGTTGCAAAAGCGCGAAAGGATATGGGCATAAGGACCGTTTTTAATATTTTAGGGCCCCTTACAAATCCTGCCATGGCCAATGGAAGGGTCCTTGGAGTCTATGATAAAGACCTGATAGAAATAATGGCTGAAGCATTGAGGGACCTGGGTGTGGAGAGGGCCTTTGTAATAAGCAGCGACAGGGGCATGGATGAGCTCTCTGTTTCGGGAAACAGCAATATTGCCGAGCTTAAAAACGGGAAGATCTTGCGGTATGTCCTTGACCCCGTGGAGCTGGGCCTCAAAAAATCAAATATAAGCCAGCTGGCCGGTGGAGAGCCAAAATATAATGCAGGGATACTCCTGGATATCCTCTCCGGAAAAGAGAGAGGCCCCAGAAAGGATTCAGCAGTGCTCAATGCTGCTGCAGCGATCGTGGCAGGTAAAAGATCGGATTCCATAAAAGATGCCATGGGAGCCGCCGCCGCTTCTATCGAGAGCGGGAAAGCCCTGGAAAAACTTGAGAACCTGATTGAATATACTTCTAAATTTGTTTAATAGGCTTAGATCCCGGGGCCGCTCCCCGGAAAGGAAGATCTTGAAATTTCTTAAAGATATATTAGTCTCAAAAAAGAAGCAGATGAGTGCCCCTGGAACAGATATCTACAAAATGCAAAAATCGTCCCCGGGTAGGGAATGGGGAAGCAGGAGTTTTTCCGGGAACATCAAAAGAGGAAAAGTAAATATAATAGCAGAGATCAAAAAGGCCTCACCGTCGAGGGGGACCATAAATGAAGACCTGGATATTGAAAAAACTGCTCACTCCTATGAGGCACATAAAAGCTTTATAAGTGCTGTCTCTGTACTGACTGAACCCCTTTATTTTATGGGAGATCCAGGGGATATATGTCTTGTAAAAAAAAGTACAGGGCTTCCAGTATTGAGAAAGGATTTTATTTTCAGCGAGATGCAAATAGTTGAGAGTTTTAACCTGGGGGCGGACTGCGTGCTGCTTATAAGCTCGCTTCTTGGATCCAGGAAATTAAAGAGGCTCTATGATGCAGCTATCAGCCTTGGCATGGAAGCGCTTATCGAGGCACATGATATAAGGCAGCTGGATAAGGCCCTGGATACCGGTTCAAAGCTGATCGGCATAAATAACAGGGATTTAAAAAAAATGAAGGTGGACAGCAGCACAATAACCAGTATCCTGGATAATTTTAATGAAAGCGACCTTGAAGATAAAGTGCTGGTATGCGAAAGCGGGATCAAAGATGCCGGCCAGATGAAAGAACTTTTTGAAAGGGGAGTATATACTTTCCTGGTAGGAAGCCACTTTATGGCAAGCCGGGACCTTGAAGATACCCTGGCCAAAATGGAAAGCCAGCTCCGGGCAGCGTCCCTTATTTGAAAGGTGCGGGGATATTATGACATGGATAAAAATATGCGGGATCACAAATGAGGATGATGCTGTAGGGACCTGCAGGCTTGGAGCAGATGCATTGGGATTTATCCTGTCTACTGACAGCCCCAGGAGGATCAGCACTGCAAGAGCCCGGGGGATCATAAAGGCTGCAAGGGACATGCACTTTTCAACCAGCATGGTCGGGGTCTTTGTAAATGAAAGCATTGAAAAAGTGGCCGGTGATTTTGACAGCCTGGGCCTGGACTATGTCCAGCTTTCAGGAGATGAGGATAAAGACTATTTAATGGGCCTGAAAAATATCTGCAGCGGCATAAGGATGATCAGGGCTATCCGGATAAGGGAAGGCCGTGATCATCAGCCGGGGGAGTTAAATAATATGGTAAAGGACCTGGCTGGATATATTGACCTTATACTGGCGGATAGTTATAAGGAAAATATGTATGGGGGAACAGGGCATGCTTTTAACTGGAGGGCCCTGAGGACCTATAAACAGAAAATACCGCTTATATTAGCGGGAGGTCTTGACAGCAGCAATATTAAAGATGCTATAAGGACCCTAGATCCATTCGGGGTAGATGCCTCATCAAGACTGGAGGCCCGCCCGGGGAAAAAAGACTTAAAGAAAGTAGCGGGCTTTATAGGGGCCCTGAGATAAATAAAAAATTACGGAAGGTTAAAAACCAATGGAAGAGGACAAAAAGGGTGGCGGAGAGAGGGGATATTTTGGTGCATTTGGGGGAAGGTATGTTCCTGAGATCCTGGTCACTGCCCTGGAAGAACTGGAAGAAAATTACCTGAGATTTAAGGGTGACAGGGATTTTAAGGAAGAACTTGCCGATTACCTGAAAAATTATGTCGGAAGGCCGACCCCCCTCTATCTTGCCAGGAGATTTACTTCAAAAGTCGGGGGAGCAAGGATCTACCTGAAAAGGGAGGACCTGTGCCACCTGGGGGCGCATAAGCTTAATAATACCGTGGGCCAGGCACTACTGGCAAAGAGGATGGGGAAAAAGCACATAATCGCAGAGACCGGAGCCGGACAGCACGGAGTGGCCACTGCAGCTGCAGCTGCCCTGTTTGATATGGAGTGCAAGATCTTTATGGGCAGCAAGGATATTAAAAGGCAGGCTTCAAATGTCCACAGGATGAAGCTGATGGGAGCCGAAATAGTCGAAGTAAACTCGGGCAGCAAGTCCTTAAAGGATGCAGTAAACGAAGCCCTCAGGTACTGGGTCTCCAGGGTCGATGACACATATTATGTGCTGGGTTCAGTTGTCGGGCCCCATCCATATCCTATTATGGTAAGGG
>SDBT01008765.1_pt1 | contig 16480 bp, 17 predicted proteins | sample 2277101 | NCBI WGS metagenome assembly SDBT01 (sample SAMN10404973, study PRJNA504765) | marine sediment metagenome | isolation source: marine sediment core GS10_PC15, 103 cmbsf | place: Arctic Ocean: Southern Knipovich Ridge | collected 2010 | reverse complement strand
GACTGAGCCGCTTTCCGGCTGGCTTGGTTAGGGCATTCATTATTTCTTCAATGTGGCGTGTCTCAATATCCTTAAGACTACCCAGTAGCTTCTCTAGGGACATTCGCAATAGGTGTCGCTTAAGGGCCGGGGGTGACTCAAGGAACCCCTCTTTATCTAGGATAATTATGTCTTCTTGTCTTCGGATAATTTGGTCCCATAATCGGGCTCCCTCCTTCTCGAGGAAAGCTAGGTCGTCAGCGGCAATGCGGGCTGTTCGCAGGATAGCCTCAGCTACCCTGGGATTGTAGCTCTTAAGCAGGGGCAGAAGCTTGAGGCGGATTCTGTTTCTTAATGGTGACAGTGACAGGTTGGAGGTATCAAGGTGGGGCATAAGATTGTGGTGCTGGCAGTAGCGGGTGGTTTCTTCCCGGCTGACGTCGAGTAGTGGTTTGATTGTGGTGAGGCGGTTCTGTGAAGATTGCCACTCAGTATAAGGCTGAAGACCCTGAAGTCCTCTGGTTCCGCTTCCCCGAATCAGGTGCATCAGTATCGTCTCTATGTTGTCGTCCCTGGTATGCCCGATGGCCACCTGACTGGCTCCGATAGCCTTAGCCGTTTGAGCCAGGAAGCTATATCGCACCTCGCGGGCTGCCTCTTCTAGCGAGATACGTTTTTGGGCTTGATATGCCTTTACTTCGCCCTTTTCTATAGTGGCTGGGATACCGAGGTGTTGGGCTAAAGTAGAAACATACTGAGCATCGGCTTCAGACTCAGCCCCGCGCAGCTGATGGTTAAGATGGGCTATGTGTAGCCTTATCCCCAGCTCATCCTTGAGCTTAACCAGGATATGAAGCAGGCAAACTGAATCGGGGCCACCGGATACGGCTACCAGCAGGCAGGACTGGCTTGGTATCGGGCAGTGCTCTCGGATAAAGTCTAGTACCCGTTGCTCCAGCGGTTTTTTTCGCTCTTTTATCGTTGCCATTTTCCTGATATCCAGCTTTTTAGGTTATTCTCTGGTTAGCCGCTATTTGGTATCTAGCCTATCTAGCTCGTTTGCAAGATGAGTTTGGTGCGATGTATTAACTGGGGGTGGTGGGTAAAACCTAGGGCCAGGACGACCTGCTCTGGCCTTCCCGAACCGCTTGGGTCACAGCGTAATCTCATAGCGATAGTGCAGTAAGGATGTTGCCATTCCATTAGCCGCAGGTCATCAATTAGCGCCCTTAGGTCGTAGTTTCGCGGGCCGGTATCTCGGCGATGTTGCCATGGCAGATGCTCGGTCGAGAGCAGACCGCTAATGACACCTTCTATATCCTGCTTTCCCTTTTCTGTTTCCACGGTAACCCTGTATTCGGCAAAACGGACCTGTGATTGTAGGGAGGACTGGTTTGGGGATATGGGATACACCTGTAGTATTTCAATACCCGATGGTAGCTGCTGGCTTAGGGCGCTAGTGAAGAAGTGTGGAGAGACCCATTTGCTTAGGTGGATGTCCATTAGCTCAGCTTCACTGGTTACCCCGATGGGTAGCGGAGCGGCCAGGGATATTCGAGGGTGGGGGCTAAACCCCTCAGAGTAGGCTAGGGGTATCCTCGCCCGGTGGAAGGCTCTTTGCCACAGGCGTGTCACATCAAGGTGGGAGATAAACTTTAGCTCCTGTCCCCGTTTGAACCTAACCCTCAAGCGGTGCATGCCCCGTCTTCTTTTCCTTGGTCAGTAGGATTTCCTCTATTTTTAGCCCACGCATCTTGGTTATCACTATCTTTAAGCCCTTATACCTTAGCTGTTCGCCTCGTTTCGGTATGTGTCCTAAAAGGTCAAGGATGAAGCCAGCTACAGTCTCATATTCACCCTCGGGTAGCTCCAACTCCATCTCTTCATTAGCCTCTTCAATGCGCATACTGCCATCAATCTGGAAGGTATATTCATTGATGGCTTCATATTCCTTTTCCACGCTAGCCAGCTCGTCCCCTACCTGGCCGACAATCTCCTCAACCAGTCGGCTGAGGCTGACAATGCCGGCAGTGCCCCCGTATTCATCCACCACCACCGCCATCCGGTAGTTATTATCCCGCATCTCGGCAAAGAGTTCATTGATATGCTTGCTCTCGGGGGTGAAGTAGGCAGGGCGAACGAGGTCATCAATGATACTCTGCTTGTTAGTGGTGCCGTTAGCCAGGCCCATAAGCACATCCTTTATGGAGAGGATGCCGACCACCGTGTCCATGTTCTCCTGATATACCGGGAAGCGGGATAGGGGGGACTGGGCGTAGATGGCCAGGAAATCAGCCACTGTTGAACCTTGCTCAATACATATAACCTCGGGGCGGGGTACCATAACCTCATGAACCGGTCGGTCACCAAACTCGAAAACGGCGTGCAGCATCTCAGCCTCATCCTTCTCTACCGTTCCCTCCCTGTGCCCCACTGATATCATGGTGCGGATTTCCCCCTCACTAACCAGAGACTTGGCTACTGGTTCCCCGCCGGCCAGTTTACTGAACTTTGAGGCTATTGAGCTCAGCACCAGTACCACCGGGGTAAATATCAAGGACGCTACCTGTATCGGTCGCGCCAGCCTTATAGACATCTTCTCCGCATTATGGACAGCGATGATCTTGGGAGTAGTTTCACAGAACACCAGGAGGATAATGCTTACTCCAATAGTGGCAATAAGAATCCCCCACTCCTTCCAGATGGAAATGGCGAGGAAAGTGCCCAGCGCAGCTGCCGCCGTGTTAACCAGGTTGTTGCCGGTCAGGATGGTGGACAGGAGTTTCTCAGGGTGCTGCATCATCTTGGCTATTCGCTCTGCTCCGGGTACATTGGTGCTGACCATGTGCTCAACCTTTATCCTTTGCAAGGCGGTAAAGGCGGTTTCCGAGGCGGAAAAGAAGGCAGATAGTAAAAGACAGACAATAAAAAGTGCCAGATATAGCGTTTCTGTGCCGGTCATATATCATCACCCCACTCTTAGATACTGGTTTAAGGACCACCTAGTTGATTTCCTTTTAGTAAATTCATCATAGCATTGGCTAATAAGGGTGTCAAAGAGTGTAGGCTGAGAGTATTTAGCAACCTAAGTGATGTTCATCATTGTTTTACTGGCTGGCGTCTATGCTATAATTCATTATATGAAAATCCTGGGGATTGAGACCTCCTGTGATGAAACGGCGGCGGCGGTGGTGGCGGATGGTGAGAGCATCCTGTCTAATCCGATTGCTTCGCAGGTGGAAATCCACGCTCGCTATGGTGGGATTGTCCCCGAAGTCGCCTCCCGACAGCATGTCCTGACCATCATTCCTGTTGTTGAGCAGGCCATGACGGAGGCTAAGGTCAGCTGGGGTGATTTAGGGGGTATTGCCGTTACCATGGGACCGGGTCTGGCCGGTTCATTGCTGGTGGGAGTAAATGTGGCTAAGGCTGTTTCTCTGGCTCATGGCCTACCCCTTACCGGGGTCAATCACCTGGAGGGCCATATCTACGCTAACTGGCTCACCGGCCATATCATTGATTTCCCGGTGGTGTGCCTGATTGTTTCCGGTGGGCATAGCGACCTGGTGTTAATGCGGGGGCACGGGGATTATGTCGTCATCGGACGGACGCGTGATGATGCGGCTGGCGAAGCCTTTGACAAGGCGGCCCGGATACTCGGTTTGGGCTACCCCGGCGGTCCCGCTATTGAGCGGGTGGCAAGAGGTGGCACTGACTGTCTCAATCTACCTCGTGCCTGGCTAAAAGGGACTAGCGACTTCAGCTTTAGTGGCGTCAAGACGGCCCTGCTGCGTCTGGTGGAAGGGGGTAAAATCTCATCTCTGGCTGATGCCGCTGCCTCATTTCAGACCGCAGTGATTGAGGTCCTGGTCAATAAGGCGGTGACGGTAGCTAAAGAGTATCGGGTGAGGCATATCTTGCTGGCGGGTGGGGTAGCCTCAAACGGGTTACTTCGTCAGTGGCTGGCTAGTGATTCAACCATTCCGGTTCTAGTCCCCGAGCCGATATTATGTACTGATAATGCAGCTATGATTGCTGCCTGTGGTTACTATCATTTCCAGGCTGGCAAAAAGGATGGCTTGGATTTGGATGTGATTCCCAGCCTTAAGCTGGCTTAAGATAATGGAGGTGCCAATTATGGCCAAAAAAGTTTTTATTCTTCTGAGTAGCGGGGACAGGGAAGTCGCACTAGAGGTCGGACTCGTATACCCATTGAATGCCGCCAAGAAGAAGTGGATGGACGAGGTCAAGCTGATTATATTTGGACCGTCTGAGAAGGTGGTTGCCTACGACCTTGAGGTTCAGGAAAAGCTGAAGGAATTGCAGGAGGCTGGCATTGAGATTTTAGCCTGCAAGTGGTGCGCCGACAGGGAGAATATAACTGATATGCTCGAAGGGCTAGGAATTAAGGTTGTCTATGTCGGCTCGATAATATCTCAACTGCTGGAGGATGGTTGGGCCTCGCTGACGTTCTGATAACGAAAATCATAATAACTATAGTAATGAACACTTTATAGATAGCAAGAGATTGATTATGATACTACAATATCTCTAAGCTAGTGGCGTTGGCTGATAATGGCTATCTACCGAGTTGCTAGGTATGGCTTTTTACAGTATGATATAGAAGTTAGCAGTCTCAAGGGGAGAGTGCTAATCAGCTGAGCCGAAATAGGTTAATCTAAAATTAAGGAGGAGAATTGGCATGGCAGAGAAGATTAAACCGTTAGCTGACCGGGTAGTGGTCAAACCCATTGAACAGGAGACAATGAGTAAAGGGGGTATAGTGCTGCCCGATACCGTTAAGGAGAAGCCCCAGCAGGGGAAGGTGATGGCGGTGGGTGAGGGCAGGTTAACTGATGAGGGGAAGCGAATTCCCATGGACGTTAAGGTGGGCGATATCGTGATTTATGCTAAATATGGAGGCACGGAGATTAAGATTGACGGTGAGGAGTTAATGATTTTGCGCGAGAGCGACATTCTGGCTAAGAAAACTAAATAACAAATCGGGTTTAGTATATAAGGAGGAGAAAATTGGCTAAACAGGTTATATTTAAGGAAGAAGTTAGACGTTCTTTGAAGAAGGGCATAGACATTCTAGCTGATGCGGTGAAAGTAACCTTGGGGCCCAAGGGGCATGCGGTGGCACTGGATAAGAAATGGGGTGCCCCGTCAGTAATTGACGATGGGGTCACTATTGCCAAGGAGATCGAGCTTCCTGATCCCTTTGAAAATATGGGGGTGCAGTTGGTTAAGGAAGCCGCTACCAAGACTAATGATGCCTGTGGTGATGGCACTACTACCTCAACCCTCTTGGCTCACGCTATAATTACCGAGGGTTTTAAGAATATCGCCGCGGGAGCCGAGTCTATGGCGCTAAAAAGGGGTATTGAGCAGGCAACCAGTGCTATTGTTGATGAGCTTAAGAGAGTATCCACTGAGGTGAAGGGAAAGGAGCAGATTGCTCAGGTAGCGACCATAACCGCCGTTGATAAAAAGATTGGTGACCTGATTGCTGAGGTGATGGAGAAGGTGGGTAAGGATGGGGTTATCACCGTTGAGGAATCCAAGGGTCTAGCCTATGAAACTGAGTATGTGGAGGGAATGCAGCTTGACCGGGGTTACATCAGCCCCTATTTCATTACCAGTGCTGAGAAGATGGAGACGGTGCTAGAAGACCCTTACATCCTTATTACCGATAAGAAAATTTCCGCGGTGCCTGACCTTTTACCGGCTCTGGAGAAGATACTGCAGGTGTCAAAGAACCTGCTCATTGTGGCTGAGGATGTGGATGGTGAAGCCCTGGCTACCTTGGTGGTTAACAAGTTGCGGGGGACCATTAATGTTCTTGCGGTCAAGGCTCCGGGTTTTGGTGACCGGCGCAAGGCAATGTTGGAGGATATGGCGGTTCTCACCGGCGGTAAGGTAATTTCAGAGGAGGTGGGACGTAAGCTGGACTCAGTTACCGTGGAGGACTTAGGTAGGGCTCGCCGGGTAGTGACCGATAAGGATAAAACTACCATTATTGAGGGCAAAGGCTCGGAGGAGGCTATCAAGGGTAGGATAAAGCAGATTAAGGCCCAGATAGAGGAAACCACCTCTGATTTTGACCGTGAGAAGCTTCATGAGAGGCAGGCTAAGCTGGTTGGCGGTGTTGCCGTAGTCAAGGTGGGGGCGGCTACTGAGGTTGAGCTTAAAGAGAAGAAGCATCGGGTTGAGGATGCCTTATCGGCGACCCGGGCAGCGGTGGAGGAGGGTATCCTGCCGGGTGGTGGTGTTGCCCTAATCAATGCTCTTCCGGTTCTGGATAAACTCAAGGTTAGTGGGGATGAGGCTACCGGGGTTAATATTATGAAGAAGGCAGTGGAGGAGCCGATTCGCTGGATTGCCGAAAATGCCGGGGAGGATGGCTCGGTGATAGTGAATGCGGTGAAGAAGAGCCCACCGGGGGTTGGTTATGATGCTGAAAAAGGTGACTTTGGCGATATGGTGAAAAAGGGTATTATTGACCCCACCAAGGTGGTGAGGTCAGCTCTGGAAAATGCGGCTAGTGTTGCAGCCATGGTTTTGATTACTGACGGACTGGTCAGTGACATCCCAGAGAAGGAGAAGACGCCAGCCATGCCTCCGGGTGGTGGTATGGAGGGCATGTATTAATCCTTAAGCCTTAAACGATAATGGGAATAGCCGTAGTCTTCTCGGGCTGCGGCTATTTTTATTTAGGTGAGTATACCTTGAAGTCATGTAATGAGTGTGCTTTACCTTAAAGCGATATTACCCCCACGAAGGGGGATTTTTATTTAGGAGAAGTTTATGAACGAAGAACCTGTAATGCTCCAACCAATGAAAGGCGAGTTGGCAAAGAAGTTTAACCTGTATCTTAATCTTCGGGGTAAGGGTGAATTATCCCTGAAAGCTCTTTGTCAATTGTCGCCCCAAGAGATTCAATACGTTATTGAATCTCCCAGCCTGAGCGATTATGTTCTATGAGAATTCAATAGGAGAGCCTCTTTTTAATGCCCCCTCCATTTTGCTGAGTAATAGGCTAAGGCGCTGATATATGTCACATGCCCTATTTACCGCCTCGGTTGCTTGCTTTTTGTCTGGAACTGATTGAAACCAATTTTGCATTAGTGCGACCGTGAATTGCCTTGCGACTTCATCCTGATTTGTCATCACAATATTCCTCCCTACTTTTAATGCAGACTGATTATAGCACTATGAGAGGGGATGTCAATGGGGTCTAAAAACAAACAGGCTGGAGACGTCTGCCTTGGAAATCTCACAGTTTTAGTAGTTCTTCCAGGGGCTCCTCGTTAGTTACCGGACCAACTACCGCCAGGCGGAGCTTGTTACCGACGATTAGCTCTTGAGCTAGTTGTCTAAGCTCTTCAGTCGTAATAGCATCGATAATAGCTATTATCTGGTCGGGGCTGAGAATGCGTTCGGTGAGAATCTCCTGCCCTCCTAGCCAGCCGGCGACATTGCGGCTGTCTTCCAGGCGTAGTAGCAGGCGTCCTTTGGATAGCTCCTTTGCCCGGGCTAGTTCAGTCTCCGGGACTGTTCCCTTAAGCTCAAGAAGTTGTTCCAGGATAGCCTTGATGACTGTTTCCAGGTTTTTGGGGTCTACCCCGGCATAGATAGTAACCGAGCCTGAGTCAAGGAAGTGCTCAACATAGCTGTGAATACTGTAGGCAAGTCCGAGCCGGTCACGGATTTCGGTAAATAAGCGGCTACTCATGCCTTCCCCAAGAATGACATTGAGCAGGCCAAGGGCGAAACGCTGGGGATGGAAGAGTGATAGGCCTGGTAATGCCAGGCTGAGGTGGGCTTGCTCGGTATCCCGCTGTTTAATCCGCAAGCGCTGAGCCTGCTTTGGCTCATAAGCCGGATACCCGAAATGTGGTTGCTGGTTGGTCCAGTTACCGAGCAGCTGGTTGATAGCGGTTACCATCTCTCGGTGCCGGATATTACCGGCAATAGCAATTACGGTGTTATTAGGCTGGTACTGGCGGTGAAGATAGTTAAGTATACTGTTCCTGGTGGTGGCAGTTACTGATTCTTTACTACCCGCTATATCGCGTCCCAAGGGGTGGTCGGGCCATAAAAGCTCATCAATGAGCATGTTAACCTGCTGTGATGGAGAGTCCTTAATCATATTAATTTCTTCGATAATAACCTGGCGTTCCTTTTCCATATCTTGAGGGTCAAGTCTGGGGTGGAGTAACATATCGGTAAGCACTTCTAAGGCTAGTGAGAGGTGGGGTTGAGCCACCTTAGCCCAGTAGACGGTTAACTCCTTATCCGTACCGCCGTTAAGGATACCGCCGACACCTTCTATCGCCCCGGCAATTTCTCCGGCTGTGGGCCGTTTCTCGGTGCCCTTAAAGAGCAGGTGCTCGATGAAATGCGAGATGCCGGCTTCAGTCTCGGACTCATAACGGGAGCCGGTGCCGATAAAGATACTTATGCATACCGAGCGGGTATGAGGCATAGCCGCAGTAATTAGCCTGAGTCCGTTATTAAGGATAGTCTTGTGATGCAATTATTTTACCTCGTGTCTATGTATTTTCCTGTAACTCCTGAAGCAGGTCAGAACACAGGCTATCAGGTATTAAGGGTGAAGGCTGATTAAGAAGCTCCGAATGTAACAGGGTAATAGAGATATTGCCCTGTTCTATTGCCCAGATGTCTGTGTTCTTATCGACATTCTTATTTATCTTCTGCCGCACCAGCCAGTAGTATGCCTTTCTGCCATCATGTCCCTCCTCAACGGTATCAATATGGCTCTTGCTGGCCAGCCTGGTAATCTTTACCCCCTTAATCTTCTCCAGGGGCAGGCTAGGCAGGTTCACATTAAGGAAAATATTGCTGGGCAGGGAGTTATCGGCTATTCTCTTAGCCAGTAGTGTTGCCAGTCTGGCGGCGTTGTCCAGGTAGTGACTGTCTAGTGAGGCTATTGAGATAGCCAGGGCGGGGAAACCATGCCGGTAGCCCATTAAGGCAGCGCCTACGGTTCCTGAGATGAGCACATCATCGCCCAGATTTGGTCCTGAGTTTATACCGGAGACGACCAGGTCTATCTTGTTCTTAAGTAATTTACCCAGGGCAAGGATAACGCTATCGGTCGGTGTGCCCTCTACCGAGTGGGTCTCTATTTCGGGCACTAAGGGTCTTACTTTTTGTACCCGGAGTGGCTGGCGCAGGGAAACCGCGGTGCCTGAGCCACTCTGCTCCCTATCGGGAGCGACGACTACTACTCGGGCAATCTGCTTTAGCTCTCTAGCCAGTCTCCACAGCCCGGGGGCAAATATACCGTCATCATTGGTTATTAGTATTTCCATGCTCTATTGCCCGTATGTCAGTATTCTCATCTGGGGTCTTTATGGAATGTCTTCGTGGTGTAAAGTTTAGCACGGCTAGGATAGCTACGGCAAACGGACGGTTCAAGGCTAATTGCTTTTTTGGCTATCGTTTCTCTACTTTGAGGATGTCAGGCTGGTAGCTTGAGAAGCTGAGTTGATTTTTATTCGCTTTCTTAGTATTCTTGAGTTAGGTTATAATTAAATAAGGGAATTGTGGGGTGCCCAAGCGTAAGTGAGGGCTTAAATGGAAGGCAAGTCCGGTGAGAATCCGGCGCAGTCCCGCCTACTGTGACTGAAGGGTAACACCGTCAGGAGTCAGAACGCCAGCCCCGGTTGTATGAAACCTCCGCGGAGATGGGGGAGTGTGAGGTAGTTTTCTAAGTCCCCTTGTTCTCAGACGAGGGGACTTTTGTATTCTTGGTGATGGGCACAGGGCGTAGCTAAAAATTGACGATTTAAGGAATTAACCCTTACCAGGAAGGCGTGTTTATTACTGTGGATGAGAGCTACCGGAATAAATATTTTGATTACTGGATTGGGGATTAGGAGAGGATGCCTATCAAACTGAGACGGCGCCGGCGGCTGGTTTTGATTCTGTCATTACTGGGGGTGGGCTTGGTGGCGGCACTAGTTGTGGCTAATGCCTTTGGCGCCGTGAATATCCACTTACCCGATATATTAAAGATGATGCTTAATAAGCTGGCGGTCTTTGATTTTCCCGCTACCTGGCGGGCGGTGGATGAGACAATTATCTTCCAATGCAGGCTGCCCCGGGTGATTGGTGGTGCCCTGGTTGGGGCGGCCCTGGCTACGGCAGGTGTGCTTTTTCAGGGGTTACTGCGTAATCCTATGGCTGACCCCTACATTATTGGCACTTCAGCGGGGGCGGCTTTAGGCGCTACCATAGCTATGATGATGCCGGTAAGTCTGGTTTTCCTTGGTTTTGGCCTGGTGCCGGTGAGTGCTTTCTGTGGTGCTCTGGTTACCGTGATTCTAGTCTATAATCTGGCACGGGTGGGTGGTAAGACACCTATCATAAGCATGCTTTTAGCCGGATTCGTAGTAAGTGCTTTCCTAGCGGCGATTATGGCCTTTCTGATGTCAATAAGTGGTCGGCTAAGCCTGAGCCTGCAATCAGTCTATTCATTTCTGATGGGTCACATTTCAGTAACTAGCTGGGGGCAGCTGGCAATTATTACCCCGCTGGTTATCGGAGGTATCATCGGCGCCCGCTTTTTTGCGTTGCGTTTAAACGCCTTTTCTCTGGGTGAAGAGGGGGCGGCTTATCTTGGTATTGACGTGGAGAAGGACAAACTTCGCATCCTAGCGCTGGGTTCTTTACTCACGGCGGCGGCCGTTTCTATTAGTGGGCTGGTTGGCTTTGTTGGGCTGGTAGTGCCCCATGCGGTGCGTCTCAGTTTGGGGCCAGACCATCGGTTTCTGCTGCCGGCTTCGGCATTAGCTGGGGCTGGCTTTCTTGTTTTTGCTGACCTTTTAGCCCGCATTGTCATGGCTCCGGCGGAGATTCCGGTAGGTATTGTTACGGCTATTATTGGCGCACCATTTTTTATTTACCTCTTGCGACGTAACCGAAGGGAGTATGCTTTCTAATGGTCAGCTTGGAGGTTCGGCAGGTTCACTTTTCCTATTTTAATGGGTTTGCTTTACATAACATTAACCTTTGGGTGGCCGCCGGTGAGATGGTGGGCTTGATTGGGCCTAATGGCTCCGGTAAGACTACCTTGATTAAGCTAGCCAGTGGCATCCTGAAACCCAAGCAGGGCGAGGTGAAACTAGATGGCTCCAGTTTAAGTCTGTTGAGTCGGAAGTCTATTGCCCAGAGCGTGGCGGTGGTACCTCAGCAGTTTCATATTCCCTTTGCCTTTACCGCGGCTGAGGTAGTAATGCTGGGACGAACTCCCTTCCTTAGAGCCTTGGCTGCGGAGAGTAGGGTGGATAGAGATATTGTGGCCAGTGCTTTAGAGTCGGTTGGTATCGCTGAGCTTGGGAGGCGCCTTTTTGGTGAGCTGAGCGGTGGGGAGCAACAGAAGGTCATCCTGGCGATGGCGCTGGCTCAACAGCCCAAACTACTGCTTCTTGATGAGCCAACCACGCATCTGGATATTGCTCATCAGGTGGAAATCCTGGAGCTGGTGAGAAGCCTTAATGTTCAAGGGGGGCTTACGGTTATGGCGGCGATGCATGACCTTAACCTGGCGGCTCTTTACTTTGACCGTCTGGTTCTGTTTAAGGAGGGTAGGGTTGCCGCCGATGGGTCTCCGGGTCAGGTTTTAACTGAGGCTCGGATAGAGGAGGTCTTCTCGGCCTCGGTGAGGGTGGAGCCACATCCAGAAACCGGTACTCCTCACATAGTCATTATGCCTAAAGAACACATTGACAAGCAGTAGTAGTCAGGTGACGGAAGGGTGTTTTCACCTCGATAAAAGTAGTTCTTCTTCACTCCTATCTCGGCTGGACAGGATTAGGTGATACCAACTATAATCTCTCATAGCTATGAATTCTCAGCCTAAACCGCAGGTTCTTTGTCTTTTTCCGAGTAATAGTAATTGTTGGGAAGTAAAGTATAGAAAAGAGGTAGTAAAATGAATGATTTAGGAACGCTCTGTAGAGATATCCCTGACTTTCCCAAGGAAGGGGTGGTGTTTAAGGATATTACCCCTATGCTCAAGGAAGGTGAGAGATTCAGGGAGATTGTCGACCGAATTAGCGATAGGTACCTTGATAAGGGAATTGATGTTGTCGTTAGTATTGAGGCGAGAGGGTTTATTATCGGCTCGGCCATAGCCTATAAGCTGGGGGCTGGCGTTGTTCCGGTCAGGAAGAAGGGGAAACTTCCGTGGCGTTGCTATCAGGCTACCTACGATCTTGAATATGGGACAGATGCCCTGGAGATCCATCAAGATGCGATAAAGCCGGGAGAGAAAGTCTTGATTGTTGATGATCTTCTGGCTACCGGCGGTACTGTAGGGGCAGTCATCAATTTGGTAAAGAGACTTAAAGGGCAGATTGTAGAGATTGCTTTCCTGATAGAGCTGACATCGCTAAAGGGAAGGGAGCAGATAAAGGATTACCCGGTATTTTCATTGATAAGGTGTTGAAAATGCCTCTATAACTAAGAGGATGTAGCCGTGTTCCCCTTTCCTTCCTGGCACTTCCGGTCATTCCGGAACTCAGACTAACCGACCTGGGACTGGTGGATGTTAAGGAATTTAGATTGATTTGGTAGGTGTAGAATAACTGCCGAGGGTATATAAATATGCGTTACCCGGGAGAAGCCCCCGTTTTTGAGAATCGCTATGATGCCGGCCGGCAATTAGCTGAGAAATTGAGTGAGTATAAGAGGCAGCCGGTAGTGGTGCTGGCTGTCCCTAATGGTGGCTTACCCGTGGCACTGCAGGTAGCCCTGGCGCTTGAAGTTGACCTTGATGTGGTTATTTCTCGGAAACTGCCGATACCACTAAGACCAGAGGGCGGGTTTGGTGCCATTGCTGATGATGGGGCGGTAATTCTCAATGAGGCAGTGGTGAAGGAAGTTGGTTTGACGCCGGAGCAGATAAATTATGAGGTTAGTAAGGTAAGGGTGGATATCCGCCAGCGCAGCCTGCTCTACCGGGGAAAGAGGCTGCTTTCCGTAGTCAGCGGTAAGACAGTGGTAATTATCGATGACGGGCTGGCTTCCGGCTATACTATGATGGCGGCGGTGGAATCAATACGCCGCCGTCGGCCAAGGCAGATAGTGGTTGCGGTACCAGCCGCCTCAGCCATGGCAGTGAAGCAGCTAGAGAAGGTTGCTGACCGGGTGGTAACCTGTGTTACCGGGTTTATGCCCAGGTTCTATGTGTCCGATTTTTATCGCTACTGGCATGTGCTTAGTGATGACGAGGGGCTTAAATGTCTTGAGGAATGGCGCATGCGGCGCTTTATGCCCAATATTGAGCCGTCAAAAGATAGGTAAAGGGATACCTCTCTGGTCGTAGGGTGGCGCACTGGCATCTGACTATTCTCACTTCGTTGCCCTTGCCCAGAAGGCTAGGGTAGCTTCTTTATAATGTTTACAAACTCTTCCCTGGTGAACGCCTTGAGTGTTGTCGTCCTTGCGTTTCCTCGGGAGCCTAGCCCGAGGAGGAAGGTCATCGCCAGTTCATCACTGGGAAATTCACCGATGGCTACATAGTCATAATCCCCCATGACTGAGTAGAAGCCTATCACCTTGCCTCCCATCGCTTCCACGGTCTTAAAGGCTTGTTCAATCCGCTGGGGTGCGTTCTTGATGTCCTTGACCCCCTGTTCTGTTAACTTCATCAACAAAATATAGGTTGCCATAGAGCTATCCTCCTTTTTGAAAATGTGACCAGTGCGCCGCCATAGGCGGGTATGTTAGCATCTGCCTCAGTCGTTGTCAAGGGGGTTATGAAGGGCTGTGGGAGTTCTGGTTAGCTCATAAGCTCTCTTGGTTTTGACTTGCTCTCTCGATAGTAATCTCAGTTCCTGATGTTACTTGTTTGAGCACCTTGGCATCGCCGATGACCTTGCCGAAAACATTGACCGGGCTGGCGGGCCGTATTTCCTCTCCCCGGCTCATGGGTGTCGGGCCGAAGAAGATGCAAAAGGCGGTGCCTGGCGGCCAATACCCCAGGTCACCCATACTTACCACTTCCTGGGCATTCTCTGCTTCCAGACTAACCGGGATGGAGAAGTATATCTCATCCCCCCAGCGGTCTCCCTGGCTCTTAATAGGTAAGGCTTCCCAGATTGCCTGAGCTGTCTTGGTATTGTTCAATTCGGCGGTTACTTGGGCCGTCCCGGCTTTGATTCGGATTCTTCTGTCCATACTCAGAGACTTCTAGCTCCCTGTTTTCATCATATTAGTTACCAAATATTATTAGCAGTAATATCAATTCATTCGCCAAATGTAAATATGTTGCTCCCTCAGCCACCGACAGTAACCCTTAAGCCATGGGCTTCAAGGGCACTCTTTATCTCCCTGATTTTAGCCACACCCTCAGCATCTGAGTCTAGCGCCTTCAGGTCTTTCAGTGAATACTCTCGGCAGAGCCGGCAATATTTATCCTTGCCGAGCTGGTGGAACGGCATCAGATTCACTTCGATTACATTTTCCAGGTTTGATATAAATTCCGCTGTCTTGATAATGTTGTCTCGGTCAAGATTGAACTCTGGAATCAGAGGTAATCTGATAACTAAAGGCATACCACTCTTTGAAAGTTTCTTCAAGTTACTCAGTATCAGTCTATTTGACACCCCGGTCATTTGTTTGTGTTTCACCGGGTCCATGTGTTTAATATCATAAAGGACTAGGTTTAAATAGGGTAGGATTTGCGCATAACGTCTCCACGGCGCATAACCGCAGGTTTCAATAACAGTATCAATATTCTCCTCATAGGCACTCTTTAGTAGCTTGTGGGTAAACTCAAACTGATAGAGGGGTTCTCCGCCAGATATAGTTAGACCTCCCTGTGAGGTAAGGTAGAAGTATTTATCCTTCCTAACCTTTTCCATTACTTCGTCAACCGAGACGACCTTACCCACAAATTTCAGGGCTTCTACGGGGCAAGTCTTAACGCAATCGCCACATTCGTCACAAAGGTCTTTATTAATTTTTACCCCGGATTCTAGTTCTAGGTCTGGATTTATAGCCTTCCGTTGACATGCTTTTAAGCACGCCCCGCATCTAACACACTTGGACCTGTAGAATTCAATTTCAGGGTCTGGACTTTCACATTCCGGGTTACAGCACCAGTCGCATATAAGGGGACAGCCTTTAAGGAAAACCATAGTTCTTACGCCCGGCCCGTCATGTAACGAGTAGACCTGAATATTGGTAATGACCCCAGATATTGAGCTGGAATCACTGGTTTGCGGGCGTGGTATGCTTACCGTCTTTTCTTTAGTAAGATATTCCGACCCTTTCAAGCAAACCTCTTTCCCTTCCGTTAGATTCTGTCTCCATCAAATAAGTGACCAGAGCTTCAACACTTTCTGAGGAATAGCCCCAGGGGATTATATGGCTCTAGTCAAATCCCAGCGAGAAGCATTTAGGCGTAAGCTCTAGGATGCTTTTAGACTTGGTGCTCGGTTCGGCCAATGATACTATCCTGGGTTTCTTTATCCAGCTCGATGAAAAAGGCGCTGTAGCCACCGGTTCTTACTATCAGGTCTCGATATTCCTCCGGGTGTGTTTGGGCTGCCTTCAGAGCCTCATTACTGACCACGGTATACTGAACACTCTGTCCCTTCAGGAGGATATAGGTCCTGACCAGGTCAGCCCATTTGCTAAGTTCTCTTTCTCCGGCCACGGCGGCAGTGGTGAATTTACAGTTAAAGGCAACCCCGTTGGTGGTTCTCCAGGTATCAATCTTGGCCGCTGACTTATGCAGTCTGGTTGGGCCCTCTAGGTCGACCCCTAATGAAGGACTCATCGAATCGGATAGCGGCTCACCGGCGCCTCTACCGTTGGCCGATGCCCAGGTTTCACTGCCGATAAAGACATAGGTGGTCATGGAAAAAAATCCGCCGACAAATGTGCCCCCTTTAGGAGTTCGGTATTTCTCGTATTCATCCATCCAGGCGCTGGACACCTTTACTGCCCATTTATCGGCATAGTCGTCGTCGTTGCCATACTTTGGTGCCTGACGGCATTTTTGTCTAATATCTTCGTAACCTGCCCAGTTGTTATCTAAAGCCTTAAGCAACTGGTCCATGGTGAGCTCTTTTCTGTCGTAGACCAACCACTCAATTGCCGTCAGTGCATCGGCGGCGGTGCCCAACCCGACACCTATCCCGCCCGTCCAGTTGTACTTACAGCCTCCGTTGCTGTAATCTATTCCCTTCTGGCGGGGTCCGGGATGCAACAGGTCAAGCACCGGCGAAGGGTGGTAGTTACTAAAAGCCCAGTCCATTAGGTTGTTGTAGATACAGTTAACATAGACCGCATACTCTAGCTGCTTCTTTACCGCGTTAAAAAACTCATCCATGGACTTGAAGCTTCTCGGGTCGCCGGTCTTGGACCCGCTTTGTTCGCCAGTTGTTTTATCGATGCCATTATATAATACGAATTCCACCATTTTCGTTAGGTTAAACCAGCCAGCATTGGTGCGCCC
>SDBT01008764.1_pt1 | contig 16480 bp, 11 predicted proteins | sample 2277101 | NCBI WGS metagenome assembly SDBT01 (sample SAMN10404973, study PRJNA504765) | marine sediment metagenome | isolation source: marine sediment core GS10_PC15, 103 cmbsf | place: Arctic Ocean: Southern Knipovich Ridge | collected 2010 | reverse complement strand
GGCCTGAGATTGTAATTTAATGGTGGAAGTGGTTAGTTCCCTGGTGGGGCTCCTGGACTTCAAATCCAGTGGCGGGCGCTGGAAACGTCCGCGGTGAGTTCGATTCTCATGCACTTCCGCCATTCATTTTTACTTGTCAAAACAGACAATTACGCACTGTCAATCGCGCCGGGCACTCTCTCAGCCCGGCGTTTTTCAAGCATAAATATGAGGACTGTGCCCAAAATTGTGCCCATTTAGTTCTCAAGGTGGGCTTGAAGCTTCCGAGCGGCTTCTTTCAAATCATCAGGGCTCACGATATTATACCTTTCAAACACAGCCCTGGTCTTATGCCCTGAAATCTTCATGGCCACGCCCTCAGGGATACCGGCTCGAACCATGTCCTTACAGACGTTCTTCGGAGATCATGAAAAAGTTTACCCCTTAAGCCAGCATTCTCACAAGCCGCACGCCATGCCTTATTCATATAAGTAATTTGTGTACCATCACGGTGAAAAACATACGGACACCCAATTTGCTGGTTGATGTATAGGTCACTTATCAATTCCTGCAATTCATCATCTAAGTATACCGTTCGAGCTTCTTGGTTCTTTGTAACATCGCCCTCGAGGCGGACTGCGTTTTCCTTGAGATCAACTTGCTTCCATTGCAGGCTGGTAATCTCTGATAATCTCCAACCAGTTTTGTATGCGAAGGCCATCAGAGTTTTTAAATGATCTGGCAAAGCTTTCATTAAGGTTTCGTACTCCGAAGGTTCGAAAAATCCCTGGCGAGTATTATTCTCTCTTAACATGGGTATATGAGGAACTCTGTTTACCTTCGGTGGTGTCTGTTTTGCCCCGAGATTCAGCATTCGTTTGAGGGCGGCTAGTTCTCGGTTAATAGTTGCGTTGGCCGCTCCTTCTTCCATTCGGTGAGAAATGTACTTTTGAATCTTAGGGGTGGTAATGTCCGGCACTCGCATATCGCCGAAAAACGGCTTTAAATGAACTCTAATTCCAATTTCAACTCGTTCAAAGCTCTTTCGTCCGTTGACTTTGTAGTCCAATAGCAGACCATCAGCCAGCTCCTCAAAGCGAACCTTCTCGAAATAGACGCCTGGCAACTTCCCTTCGGATATCTCCCCTTCGCGTTTCTTAAGCAACCGCTTAGCATAAGCCTCTTTCTTACTCTTGGTGGATTCACGGTATGGCTTTCCGTTGCGGTAATATTTTATCCACCAGACGTTTCCTCGTTTATAGATCATGCCCATTGGATCACCTCACTTATTCTTTTCGAGAAACTCATTTAAAGCCCTTATCATCAGTTCCTTCATGGAAATGCCCATGAGGGCGGCCTTTGCTTTAACCAGACGATGAAGATCCTCTGGGAAATCTTTTAGATAGATTGTTGGCATTAGCTACCTCCGTATTGTATTAGTTAGAATTATATCTATTATAATAATGATTGTCAAGATTATATTTATAATTATAGCTTGGCTTGATAAACTTATATTGGCTACCATGCAGTCGGTTCGAGTCCGTCCCGAGGAGCCAATAATTTATAGAGAACCACTTGCCGGCAAGCAAGGCTGGGTGGTAGACTTTTTCACAACCTCCAGTCCAACTGAGTTTTAGCGTCGGCTAGGGTAGACAGGTCTGTAAATTTAGCCGAGAATCGTTCAAACACCCCTCATAGAGCTCCACAGAGAGACGAACTTTCATATCTGGTACTAAGGGATGGGTAAATGATTTGAATGCATGAAAGCACGCACGGGCGCTTGTTTTAGGAATTGACCACGGCACCGAGGAGTCTGGCCTTGTGTCGCGGTGTGCGAGAGAAGGAATCATCCTTGATGTGGTCGCGAGATAAGCAAATTTTACGACCCCCGGAACCGACGAACCATGGTCCCTGAAATCAGCCCAACCAACACTCCTAAGCCGTTAGCCAGGATATCACCCGTTTCAAAGCTTCTTCCTGGAACGTACAACTGGCCAAACTCCAGGCCAAAGCCAAGGCCAGCCATCGCCAGGCAGGCCAGAACACCTTTTTTCGTCCAGCCAAAAGTCAGAGCCGGGATAATGGATAGGATAGAGTAAGTTATAAAGTGGAGGCTCTTGTCGTTGGCTTTAAGTTCGAGTAAAGAAGCGCTCGGAGTTAATGAGCCGACTATGGTTATACAGATAGCGAGGAACCAAACAGCCAAGCCTATTCTTTCCCGGTTCATGAGGTTGCCTTTTGTCCCGCTCAAAAATCGAATCCTCTACACCCTTCTTCCTCAGCATGCTGTCTCGTTTTGGGAAATTCCCGGCAATGAGTTGGCTTCACATCATGAATCCGGCAGATGTACTTGTCCTGGTTGGGCAGTTTCCTTAGCCATGGGCACCGCTGAGCATCATCCCCGGTTCTTGGACTTATCCAGAGGTCGTAAACGTAATTATCTCCGCCGAGGTGAATAAAGCGAACCCAGTCCAAGATATCTCGTCTTCCTTTCTCCCGCCAGAGTTGGATATCCTCCTCATACGCGGCTGTGGTGAAGGCATCGCTAAGGTCAATACAGCAATGCCCACACTGCTGACATTTGAAATCTTGTGGCGGCATATCTGCCTCGTTGAAAAATTTTCAGGCATTGTAGCACGATATTCGGCCCAAAAATAGGGATGCAGAGGTGAACGCATGCCTTACCCCTCATAGGCCATCAAACACCATTTTTAGAGCCATAATCACCGCCTCAGCCCCAGATTTCCGGTCAAATAAATTGACCATGACAGTCGATCTATGGTAGTAAAAACCAGCTTCCCTCTCTGATTTCTTAGACGAGAATACCCTTCCGGAGTATGGCCCCAGGTCTCATTACGTTTCATTTTTCTCAATGAACACCAATGGGTCTTTTTATTTCTCCTTAGTCCCGGAAAAATATTCTGATGGTGTCTCTGGTCTCGATACCATGTCGAATGACTTCACCGTCACCCTCCTCCCCAGATAGGGCTCTACGCTTCATTTTTCTTTGATCCTGTAGCACATTATGTTATTATGACCCGTAAAGCTCAACAAAGTTTTATTTAGAGACATAACACTCAATTCTCGTCGGATGGGCAAAACCGGGAAAGGCCAGAAATAATTAGGCGCCAGAATCAGAGGTGAAGTTGCGCATGACATCATCCAGCCTTGGAACAACCGGTATCTGGGACAACCACCATCGTGGATCGATAGGTGATTTCCTCAAAGAGAAGATTCTCCAAGGCTCAGATCTCTCATTCGTCTCCGCTTATTTCACCATTTACGCCTACGACAAACTTAAGGGCCAACTCGACCAGATCAATCATCTTCGATTCCTGTTCGGAGAACCACAATTCATCCAATCACTTGACCCTGACAAAACAGAGAAAAAATTTTCAGGATCGAGAACGACGCTCTTTTGCTTGAGAATGTGCTGCAACAGAAACACGTGGCGAGAGAATGCGCTGATTGGCTGGAAGCGAAGGCGGAAATCAGATCGATTATCAAACCGGGATTTCTCCATGGCAAGATGTACCACATGAACAACAATGGCGTTCAAGAAGCCATTGTCGGAAGCTCGAACTTTACGGTGCGCGGCCTTGGTCTGGGTGCCTCAGGCAACAACATCGAGCTTAATCTGGAAGTTGATAGCGCCAGAGATCGAAAAGACCTGAAGAAGTGGTTCGACGAGGTTTGGAATGATACGGACTTGGTTGAAGACGTCAAGGATGATGTTCTGGACTACCTTTCTCAATTATACCAGAATCATTCGCCGGAGTTCGTTTACTTCAAGACTCTCTTCCACATATTTGAGGATTACCTGTCGGAGGCAGAACGTGGTGGCCTCCTCGACGAGAGAACCGGCTTCTTCGAATCCGACGTATGGGATATGCTCTATGATTTCCAGAAAGATGGCGTAAAGGGCGCTATCAATAAGATATTAAAGCATAATGGTTGTATCATTGCTGACAGCGTAGGTCTAGGAAAAACTTTCGAGGCCTTGGCAGTCATAAAGTACTTTGAACTTCTTAACGGTCGCGTACTCGTACTGTGCCCAAAAAAATTAGAGGATAACTGGAAGGTATTCCGCGAAAACGATATGCGTAATCCTCTGCTTAAGGATCGATTTGCCTTCAATGTGCAGGCTCATACCGATTTAGGACGGGACGCTTTTGCAACCCACAACTGGGGCAATTATGATCTCGTGGTCATTGATGAGTCTCACAACTTCCGCAATAATACCATGGGTAAAGTTCAGGAGGACGGCACTCGCAAGACTACGCGTTACGAGTTTCTGATGGAACAGGTTCTTCAGACGGGCGTTGATACCAAGGTGCTGCTGCTCTCGGCAACCCCAGTGAACAACAGCCTCAAGGATTTACGAAATCAGTTTTTGCTGATCACGCAAAATCAGGACACGGCCTTCCACGAGTCACTTGGTATCTACAGTATTGCTCAGGCAATGAAGAATGCGCAGACCCACTTCACGCAGTGGGCGGACCCGAAGAAGAATCCGGAACGCAAGGTCAGCCGTTTACTTGACGTCTTGGATTCCACATTCTTCAAGATGCTTGACGAACTCACGATTGCACGGTCCCGTAAACACATCATCAGTTACTACGGGACTGACGACATGGGCGAATTTCCTAAAAGGCTCAAACCAATAGCCCTGCATCCGGCCACTGATCTCAAGGGATACTTTCCATCCTACGATGACCTTCATTCGGCTATCTCTGAATATAAGCTGACCATCTACAATCCGACAGCCTATCTGGAAGACGCCCATGTCGACCTTTACCTTAAGGACGAAGAGAAACTCGTGAATTTCAACGATCAGAGGAGGCGCGAGTTCTTTCTGATTGGCATGATGCGTATAAACTACCTGAAACGGCTCGAAAGCTCGGTGCACAGCTTCGAGGTGTCCATCGACCGTACGATCAATAAAATCGACAATCTATTGGAGAAGATCGATCATTTCGAAGGCAACTTCGATGAATACACTCAACCCGATCTATTCGAGGACCAAGGTGAGGAAGAGGAAGCGGAGCTGTTAGAAAGGCTGATGGTAGGCAAGAAGCTTCCTATCCGGTTAGAGCACCTGAAGCGTGAAGATTGGAAAAAGGACCTCAAGAAAGACCGCACACAGTTGATTGCCATCCACGAGAAAGCCGCGGCCGTCACCCCGGATCGGGATGCCAAGCTTCAGGAGTTGAAACGATTAATCCAGGAAAAGGTCAACCATCCACTTAACGACAACAATCGGAAAGTACTGATATTTTCCGCCTTTGCCGACACCGCACATTACCTCTATGAAAACCTGAGAGACTGGGTATCTGAGGAAATGGGCCTGCATTGCGCCCTGGTAACAGGCACTGGAGACAACCGCACTACCTTCAGGCTGACCGGCTATACCCGCCAGACCGATTTTCTCTCTATCCTGACAAACTTCTCACCCCGATCCAAGCTCCGTGAGAAGATGCGAAATATGCCGCAGAAGGGCGAGATCGACATCCTAATAGCTACCGACTGCATTTCGGAAGGCCAGAACCTACAGGACTGTGATTACCTGATCAACTATGACATCCACTGGAACCCGGTGCGGATCATCCAGCGCTTCGGTCGAATCGACCGCCTGGGCAGCATCAACAAGGAAATTCAGCTCGTTAATTTCTGGCCCACTGATGACCTGAACAAGTATATCAATCTCAAGGACCGCGTCGAAGCGCGCATGGCGATGGTTGACCTTGCCGCCAGCGGCGCGGACAACCTTCTCGATCCCGATCAACTCGAAGCCCTGGTAGCTGAAGAACTGACCTATCGTGAGAAGCAGCTCATCCGGCTCAGAGACGAGGTGATCGATCTGGAGGAGATGGACGATAACGTCTCTCTCAGTGAATTCACACTCGATGATTTCCGCGTTGAGCTCATGAATTTTCTAGCCAGCAACCGCAAACAACTGGAGGAAGCCCCGCTGGGCCTTTATACCGTGACACCGACGCTTGACGAAATGAAGGGCGCTGAGCTGTTTGACAAGAATTGGCACGAGATTGTGAAGCCCGGTGTGATTTTCTGCTTGCGGCACAAGAATCCCCCACGGGAGAAACGATCCTCCAATGTAAACCCATTAGGGAGGTATTACCTGCTTTATATCCGTGATGATGGTACAGTCCGTTTCACCTTTACCCAGCCAAAAAACGTCCTCTCCATGTTCCAGAAGCTTAGTGTCGGGAAGGCCGTGCCGTATAAAGCGCTATGCGACCTGTTTGACCGGGAGACGGAAAGCGGCGCGAAGATGAACAAGTACAGCGAGTTGCTGACCAAAGCTATCAACGCAATTGTCCGCACGTTCCAGAAACGAACCGCTGCCGGACTACAGTCCGGACGGGATTTTGTTATCCCCGACAAGCAGGAGCAGGCCACCGACTCCTCTGATTTCGAACTCATTACCTGGCTTGTCATCAAATCAGGTAAACCTGATAATTGAAAAGGAACACCCACGAAGCAAACGAGGCTTGATCCACCATGGACACAGACTTACGACCACAAATAGAAACAGCCCTCCAGGTTTTTTCAGGTGGCGACCTTCGCACCGCCTCAATTGGCTTTCTAAGCAGTCTCGGTTACCCGAGTGAGAAGACCCTTGATCTTGATAATACACCGGATGCCTTTCTGGCCGAATTTGATAAACTTGACCGGCCATTCCGTAAAGACAAGGCATTGTTCAAGCGCTGGAAATCCGTCGAATTTTTGTTTCAGATCACCGATGATGAAGTGCAGAGCGCCGGAGGCCAGGCCGGCTTTGACTTTCAGTCTGGTTTCAACGCCCGCAATTATCAGTCTTACTTGTTCTTCGCTCTTGACCTGGAGAAAGACCATTACACGCGCACCCAGCTCGCAGACATCACCCGTGAGATCAATCTCCTGTTTGATATGCCCGCTATGCTTCTCATACGGCATAATGGCGCGCTGACGTTCTCGATTATTGACCGACGGTTGCATAAAAAAGATCAAAGCCGCGATGTATTGGAAAAAGTCAAGCTGATTAAGGACATCCGCTATCAGCAACCCCACCGCGCGCACATTGAGATCCTGCATGACCTCGCACTCCAGTCGCTGATGGTGAAGCATGAGTGCCGGGACTTCAAGCAGCTTCACGATGCATGGCGTACCACGCTCGACACCAACGAGCTGAACAAGAAATTCTATCGTGAGATTGCGGACTGGTATTTCTGGGCGCTGGATCATGTGGAGTTCCCCGCCGATGTTGAGAAGGACGAAGCCACACGAAACGCGACCAACGTCATTCGCCTACTCACACGGCTGATTTTCTGCTGGTTTATCAAGGAAAAGGGGCTCATCCCCGCCGACATATTCAGGGAACGCAAGCTCGCCTCCGTTCTCAGATCCCTCAAGGACGACGACAGCACATTCTACCTGGCCATTCTCCAAAACCTGTTCTTCGGTACACTCAATCAGCGTATGAATACACGGGGCCAGGAAAACCGGAAATTCACAAGTGACGGCTCCTTCCACGAGCAAAGGGACGAGTATGGTGTCAAAAACTTGTACCGCTACCAGAAGCTATTTGCCATTGCTGAAGAAGAAGCGATTAAGCTGTTTTCCGATATTCCATTCCTGAATGGTGGTCTGTTCGACTGCCTGGATAAGGAAGACGAATCAGACAAGGTGCTTTACGTTGATGGTTTTACCCGCAAAGCAGGGAAGCAACCCAAGGTTCCCAATTTCCTGTTCTTCTCCGATTATCGAACCATCGATCTCAGCGATGCATACGGGGACAAGAAGAGAAAGAATGAGAAGGTCCGGGGCCTGATCACCCTGCTGGACAGCTACAAATTCACCGTTACCGAGAACACCCCCATCGAAGAGGAAATCGCTCTAGATCCCGAGCTTCTCGGAAAGGTTTTTGAGAATCTCCTGGCCAGTTACAATCCCGAGACCGACACAACAGCCCGCAAGCAGACCGGCTCTTTTTACACACCCCGCGAGATCGTCAACTACATGGTGGACGAATCCTTGATTACGTACCTGGAAGGTCAATTGAAGGCGAAGGTGCCGGAGCTTAAGGAAATGAAGGACCTGAAGGATCTTTTGCGGGAAGTCTTTGCCTACACAGAAAAAGTCCATCCCTTTGATGAAGAGGAAGTTGAAGCCCTCATCGACGCGATCGACACGTGTAAGATCCTCGACCCCGCCTGCGGCTCCGGCGCGTTTCCAATGGGGATTCTACACAAGCTCGTGTTCATCCTTGGCAAGCTCGATCCATACAACGAACGGTGGAAGCAGAAACAAATCGCGAAGGCAGAACAGATCCCGGATGTGTCAGCGCGTCAGATTGCGGTCGGCGCTATTGAGAAAGACTTTGAGACGAATGATCTCGATTACGGACGCAAGCTCTACCTGATTGAGAACTGCATCTATGGCGTGGACATCCAGCCCATCGCTATTCAGATCTCGAAATTGCGTTTCTTCATTTCCCTCATTTGCGATCAGCGTACCAACAAGAACAAGGCCTAGAATTGCGGTGTCAGCCCGTTGCCGAACCTGGAAACCAAGTTTGTCGCGGCCAATACACTTATTTCGCTGGACCGAGGGCAGGGTCAATTGCTACTGACCGACCCGCGGCTCCCCAAAATGGAGAGGGAACTGGCGGCCGTTCGTCACAAACACTTCGCGGCCCAGCGGAGGCGTGACAAGCTCGCCTTACAGAGGCGTGATGTTGAGCTTCGTGAGGAAATGGCGGGCGTTCTTGTAGACGGCGGTATGAGCGGCGATGCTTCGCACAAGCTTGCAGCATGGGACCCGTATGATCAAAATAACTCTGCTGCTTTCTTTGATCCCGAGTGGGTGTATGGCATTACAAATGGATTCGATGTGATCCTCGGAAATCCGCCATATAGACAGATCCAAAACTTCAGCGGTCAAACAGAGCAGAAATCCTGGGAACAGCAGAATTACGCAACCTATTCCAAAACTGGGGATGTCTATTACTTATTTTATGAACGTGGCTTCAATCTACTGGCGCAAGATGGTGTGCTTGTCTACATTTCATCAAACCAATGGTTACGGGTCGCTTCCGGTGCGAAATTGAGAGGTTTTTTAGCAATGCAAACAGACCCTCAGTTGATTATCGATTTTGGGAATGTTCAAGTATTTGAAGCAGCCACTGTAAATACCAATATTTTATTAATTAAAAATACGCAACAAACTGACGGTTTGAAAAGTTTAAACACGGTCCGCATTCAAGACGACTTTACATCAAACACCGATATCGAAGTTTATAGTCAACAAAAAATGATCCGGCTAAGTGATCTCTCGTCAGAAAGTTGGATTATTTCCTCGCCTGTGGAATCTGCCATCCGAAAAAAAATGGAACATATCGGAACACCATTGAAGGACTGGGACATTACCATTAAATATGGAATCAAGACAGGCCGTGACAGAGCCTTCATTATTAACAGCTCAAAAAGAGAAGAGCTTATTAAGCGAGACCCAAAATGCGCCGATATCATCATGCCAGTTTTACGGGGAAGGGATATCAAACGATACAAATATGATCACGACGGTCTATGGCTTATAAATACTCATAATGGGTATGGGAACATTCCCCCCATAAATGTAAAACAAGACTACCATGCAATATGGTTACATCTTCAACAAATAAATAAAGCAACAAATAAGGCAGTTGAAATTAGGCAAGACCAAGGCAGGCACTGGACTAATCTTCGGAATTGTGCATATATTCGGAATTTTGATACAGAAAAAATTTGCTGGGGGAATCTCGCGCTATCCGCTCAGTTTTCCCTTGTGGAGGCAGGTATGTATATCAGTGCTCCTAGTCCATTAATAACTCCGGCTTCCCGATATGTGCTCGCGGTGCTCAACTCAAAACTGGGTGATTTTTATATTCGATCGGTAGGTGTCACAAGAAGCGGAGGCTATCTCGAATACAAACCCATGTTTGTTAAAGAATTGCCTGTCCCGTATATTAAATCAAATGCTCAGAAGTCTTACGAAACTCTTGTTGATGAGATTCTAGATGCAAAGAATAAGGGGGAAGATTCAAAAAAATTAGAAGCCAAGATCGACCGCCTCGTTTACCAGCTTTACGATTTGACCGACAAGGAGATCGCCGTAGTAGAGAGCGAGGTGAAACGCAATGGCCAATAGAAACCTGATTCAATCTATTTCCTTGATCGGCACACATCAGTTATTTGGAAGGAGAGGAAATGCCTGTTTTGCATAAATACACCGGGAAGAAGGGATCTTATATACTAACTTCAATTAAGGGAAATATTATTACCTACCAATTGACGAGCGAAGCTCAAAATAAATTAATAGATGCTGGGATTGAGCCAGATCAGACCTTTCAGCGAGCCCTGTTGCTTGACTTAATTAGTACCGGTGATGCGTATACGCTTGGTACGGGACCTGGAGCAATTGATCCTGACAAAGACATCCAGCAATTACAATTTGATTTTGCTGACGACCCTGAGCCTGAAAGTATGATTCCTTGTTGTCATGTCTGCTCATCAGCGATTGACTTGCATCTGGTGGAAATAAAAAGCGTTATATCTGAAGCAAGCATTTTATGTCCTAAATGCCGCACAAAGAAATCAGGCATGATCGATACGAGTATCCCACTCTCACTAGCCTCTCGTGCTTTGTTAAATCGTTTGTTGAGAGAAAAGGCCATGGAAAAACTAGATGACTCTGTAATCGCATATCAGGAATTATTGAATACAGAATTCCAAAGCAAATGGGAGACTTTGAGGAAATCCAAGCCAGCACAGAAAAGATTATTCGAAAAAGACGACGACAAACAAAAAACTTTGCTTTAAACGAAGTGTGATCTGGTACGGCACGTTATGGATGGTCGATAAAAAGTACTACGGAACTGGTAAGCATTTCTTGGTAAAGGCCATTTCGCTGGATAGGGCATTTGAGGGAATAGAATCTTTGATAAGGGAGAAGTGACATCGGTAGAATATCGTTCTTTAGTTGCGCTGGAGTCTCCCCTCCAAAAAGCCTGAATGCTCTGGCAGTGACGATACCCGGCGTTAGTAAAGCAAAAACCAAGTCAATAAAGGGGATGTGAATGAAAACAACAGCTCTGTCGGTTGAATTACTAATTATTGGTTATCAAGCTCTGACATGGTTGGTGCTCGCCATCTGCCTTTTTCCTCAATGCGATAAAACCCTCTTAATAGCGCTAAAGGACTGGAAGGAGCTACTGATTATTGCTTCCATAGTAGCCGCTTACACTTCAGGTGCAATAATAAACGGGGCCGTTTCGCGAGTAATGCAACCGCTCGAGCGTAAGGTGATCTTCAAACGCTCTATAAAGCCTTCTGAAATGCGTGCATCTATTCTGGTTCAAAAACCCGACGCGTTCGTGCATATTATTCAAAATTTTGATGTTCCCAAGGTGCTCCGCTCTACAATTTTCAATATTTTTTTAATCGGAGTATTCACGTTCATCAACCTTTGGGCCAAAAGCGCTTCATGTTCTCATTTACTGATAGTTGCTCTGTTATTCGTCTTTGGAATAATTTGCTCTGCGTGGGCGTGGTATGAAACGGCTGAAAATTTCTATATCCATCTTTGCAAAACATATGATGCATTAACAAAACCATCCTCATCAGTTTAAGGTTGAGGGTTGGAAATTTGGCTATAGTCGCATATTCGAGGTGCCACCGGCATATAAAGGGTGCCAAAATAAAATGCGGTGAAAAACACTTTGGGGAATTGGAAGTCGGACAAAATCCCACTCAATACTTCAAAGCTACCAGTGTCGATGACATGATGCGCCAGGGCTGAAAACATTGACGTACATGATGACGATTACTAATACATCCGGATTGGTATTTGAGGACAAACAAGAGTTAGGAGGAGAATCGGACTATGCACGCTGAAAGCAGAACGCTTCGTGTGGTATTTGAGGCCACGGTACGATTGCTGGTTCCTTTATTTCAGAGACCTTATGTCTGGAAGCAAGAGGATAACTGGGAACCACTCTGGGATTCAATCAAGATTGTTGCCGATCGTCGGCTGGCCGGAGACAACGTCCGACCATGCTTCCTGGGCGCAATTGTCCTGGAGCAATTGAAGACCGAGACAGGCGAAGTAGGTGTGCGGCGAGTGATCGACGGGCAACAGCGTCTGACAACTTTGCAACTAGCTATTGCGGCAATCCGCGACATCTGTAAAGCCAAAGGATCGAAGAGTTACCATGAAGCATTCAAACGCCTGTCCGAGAATTTCGATCCATCCAAGAAAACCCCGGAGAGCATCTTCAAGGTCTGGCCGACCAATGTCGACCGGGAACATTTTCGCCGGACAATGACTGCTGGTTCTATAGAACTGTTGGAAGGACAATGCAATGTTAAGGCTGGGACAAAGAATTTCGGTCACCTAATCCCCAACTGCTATAAGTATTTCCACAACCAGGTGTTGGAATGGCTTGATGAGGGGGAAAGAGAATCTCTGGATGACAGGCTTAAAATCTTATACTCTGCGATTCAAGAAGACCTGGTTCTTGTTGTCGTTGACCTTGGAGAGGGAGATGACCCTCAGCTGATATTTGAGACGTTGAACGCTCTTGGCACGCCTTTACAGCCCGCGGATCTGGTTAAGAATTTCCTGTTTCACCAGGCGCAGGATCAAGGTGCTAAGATAGAGGATTTGTACGCGCACATATGGAGGCCATTTGATGACAAAGTATCCTACTGGCGCGAAGAAGTCCGACAAGGTCGTCTAAAATGGTCTCGGATTGATCTGTACCTTGCGCATTATCTGACATTGTTGCGCAAGGATGTGGTGAGCATGACACACCTGTTCGCTGAATTCCGTGAGTACTTTACCAATGGCAATGACGCCACTGCGGAAGATCACATTCGCCAACTGCGAAATTATGCGGATGTTTATCATGGCTTCGATCAATATCCTGAGGACTCTCGCGAAGGATTGTTTTTTAACCGACTGGAAGCTCTTGATACCAGCATGGTAATTCCTGTTCTACTTGAGACACTTCGGGAGCCAGGTTCCAATGAAGATAAGGATCTGTTCCTGGATTACCTTGAATCATATTTGGTGCGCCGGGCGGTGTGCTGCCTCACCTACAAGAATTACAACCGTCTTTTCGTAGAATTAATCAAGCACCTCTCGTCCACCAGCTTCTCAGCGCCCGAATTGCTCACCTTCCTGCTGACTCGTAAAGGAGAAAGCGCTGGATGGCCGACTGACGATGAGTTCCGAGAAGCTTTCTGCGGGTACAAGGTCTACACTCGAATGAAGCGATCCCGAACGAGAATGGTCCTTGAGGCAATTGAGCGTGAATTGCGTGATGGCAAGTCGGAAAACATTTCAATACGGGAGAAGCTGACCATTGAGCACATTATGCCAAAGGAATGGCGGCCTAATTGGCCATTGCCGAATGACACCCCCTTGGAAGACTTGATGAAACGTGACGAAATGCTTAACCACTTCGGCAACCTTACACTTGTCACCAAAAAACTCAATCCTGCCCTTTCAAACGCACCATGGATCGAGAAAAAGGCTGCGATCATGCAGCACAGTGCACTTGCCTTGAATCGAAAGTTACAGCCTGCTTCGCAATGGGACGAAACCACAATTGCTGATCGTAGTGAGGAGATGTTCCAACTCGCCCTAAAGATCTGGCCGAGACCCTCCTCTGCAGGAGTCGGTGGTATAGAAGAAGAGTCGTTAAAGGAATAATATGTGATCTGTTATCTCAGTTCTGGTAATTTACAATTAGTGATGACAACGCTCTTAATGGAACTGGGGCCTTAGACATGTAAACCTTCAGTGAAAGTGAGCTTTCTTGATATGACTCAATACCATATGGACGATAACAACCAGATGCAGGCCTCGTTTGCGACTTTACTAAGCGGGGCCGCTGAAGCCCTAGCAAATTATCTTGACCGGCTATTGCCTTCACTTTTCGATAACTGGTGGAAAGATGCTGTGGTGGACAAGCTGTCCTTTCAGCAACAGCGGCGAGTCGAACAAAAAAAAATCGTCTCCCTCTCATCATTGGATCTTGCTGCCTTGCTTCGGGTGTTGGATCAGAATTGGTATAAAACCTCGACAAAACTGAACCTGACACCGGAGGCTCGTCATTTCGTCAAGGAGATGCAGACAGTTCGCAATCGGTGGGCGCACGCGGGCAGTGAGGGATTTCCAGTCGACGACGTATACCGTGACCTGGATACCCTGCAACGTTTTACCACGGTCATTGAGGCTGATGAAGGTCTGCTTCAAGAAATACGCGCGACAAAGGCCGCCCTGCTTGCTAAAGACATTCCTGTCCCCGTTCAAGGCGAAACGGTCGATGAACAACCGTCTCAGGACACAGATGAGCGCAGCGCTGAATTTAAGCCCGGACAAATCGTTGTCCTCAAATCAAATCCCACCATTCGAGGGGCTGTTGTTTCGGTGATAGCCGGCAAGCCGGAGAACCGCTTTATGGTTTTTGTGCAGGGAGAGACGCAGACATATTATGCATCGCAATTGAAAGTTGAAGACCAGCAGGAAGCCGAGTCTCGGTTCTTGCCTTGCGAGGAGTTTCATTCCTACCTCACCGCTCTGCAGATTCGATATCCAGGACTCTCCACGCTCTATTCCTTGAATGCCGCACGAGTTGACTTCATCCCATATCAATTCCGCCCTGTTCTAAAGTTTATCAAATCAGACCGCCCGCGATTGCTTATCGCCGACGGTGTCGGTGTAGGTAAGACCATCGAGGCGGGTCTGATTCTCCGGGAACTGCAGGCAAGGCGTGACATACGCTCAATCCTCATCATATGTCCGCGCCCGCTTGTTACCGAGCGTAAGTGGGAAAAAGAGATGAAACGATTTGATGAACGCTTTATTCATCTCAACGGTGGTACGCTAAGGTACTGCATCAACGAAATGGATTTAGAAGGAACCTGGCCAGAGCAGTATCAGCGAGTGATTATCCCATATTCCTTATTCGACGAAGTCCTTCTCAATGGCTCGGGATCGGACAGCAGACGAAAGCGTAAAAAGGGTTTATTGGATTTGGACCCACCTCCTCGCTTCGATTTGGTCATCGTAGACGAAGCGCACCATATCCGGAATCAGGATACGTCCAACCATAAGGCCGTGCGGTTTTTTTGTGACCATGCGGAAGCAGTGGTCTTTCTGACGGCGACGCCGATCCAACTCGGCAGCCATGACCTCTTTGTCTTGCTGAACACGCTTCGTCCTGACCTCATCATTGATCAAGAGAGCTTCGAACACATGGCAGAGCCGAATCCGTTCATAAACCGGGCGGTTACCTTGGCGCGTGCACAGGAACCAGAATGGACTGCTCAGGCCAATGAGGCTCTCGATCAGGCTGCTGGGACACCCTGGGGGCGATCGATTCTAAGACACAATCCTGAATTTAACCGGATACATACACTGATTGCGGATGGCAAGATCGGATTGGAAGGGCGCGTGCAGTTGATCACTGATCTCGAGGCGTTGCATACCTTCTCAGGGATAATCAATCGAACGCGACGCCGTGATATCGGGGAATTCACGATCCGAAGGCCGGAAACCGTGATCGTTGAATTTACTCCGGCCCAAAAAGATCTTCATGACGAGTTGCTTCAAGTCCAGGCAGAGATATTCAGCAGACTTCACGGGGATGTCAATGTCAATTTTATGATGACAACAATCAGGCGTCAGGCTGCGAGCTGTCTTTTCGGCCTCGCCCCCTTCCTCGAGGAAATCCTCAGCCGACATCTTGACGAATTATCATGGGAGGAGGCCGACAACACCGAACTAGTTCCACAAAGCGACGCCGTCGATAAAATCGAATCACGAATCCAAACCATCCTTAAGAAGGCTCGTACTCTCGATCCGAATGACCCCAAGCTTGAAGCTCTCCGTAATATCATCAGAAACAAGCAAAGCCTGCCAAATAACAAAGTGATGCTTTTTAGCAGTTTTAGGCACACGCTTCGCTATCTCTATGAACATCTGAAGGAAGATGGTTTTCGGGTTGGGATGATTCATGGTGGGACACCTGATGAGGACCGTGTCGAGCTTCGGATTCGTTTTGAAATGCAGCGAGACCAGGATGACGGTCTCGACGTTCTGCTGTTTTCTGAGATCGGTTGTGAAGGCTTAGACTACCAGTTTTGTGACTGCATCGTAAACTATGACCTTCCGTGGAATCCGATGCGGATCGAACAAAGGATAGGACGTATAGATCGGATCGGTCAAAAAAGCGAAAGCGTTGCCATCTTCAATTTGATCACGCCAGGAACTGTAGACGCGGATATCTATGACCGTTGTCTCATACGGATTGGCGTATTCAACAATGCCTTGGGCGGCAGTGAAGAGATACTTGGGGAAATCACCCGAGAGATTCGCAACATTGCGGAAAACTTCTCCCTGAGTGAAGCAGAGCGTAGAGAGCAGTTCCAGCAATTGGCGGACAATAAGATCA
>SDBT01008763.1_pt1 | contig 16480 bp, 20 predicted proteins | sample 2277101 | NCBI WGS metagenome assembly SDBT01 (sample SAMN10404973, study PRJNA504765) | marine sediment metagenome | isolation source: marine sediment core GS10_PC15, 103 cmbsf | place: Arctic Ocean: Southern Knipovich Ridge | collected 2010 | reverse complement strand
CTTGATGGGCGTTATAGCATTCACAGCGACCAAACTCCTGGGCGGTCAGGAACTGGCGGCCCCATTCGGCATCATGACTATGGCCGTCTCTCTGCCGATGTTTGGGGCCGTGAACTGGATCCCGTTGAACATGGTGATAACGATCGCGTTCGTCATGGGTATCTTGGGGCTGGGTTGGGTGTTCTTTCTCCGAAGGGCGGGCGGTTAGAGACCATGGTTAAGAATAAAACTCCTGTTGGGCTTATAATGTCCAGCCCTAGGTTTGCATTGAATATTGTGGCGTATCTGCTCGTGGGCGCGGCAGGAATCGCAATAATCATAGGGATGGCGTGGTGGTTCGACAGAATGTAGTTCGTTACGGAATGCCTATCTCGATGCTGCTCAGCGTTGTCGTACTGAGCGGCATTCTCACGTTCGGTATGTTGAATGCTGGCGGGGTAACGACGGCCCTTTACAGCCTGCAAGCGACGACGACCAATTCAGGGACCGTTGACTTAGACGATATCCAATCTCCGATCGCAATCTCTGGCGCATCGCTGATCGATGGCAATTTCATTAACTCTAATGCCTTGAATACCATCGTTCATAAGGGAGACATCGACGTACCGGCGATGCCGGCCAGCAATAGGATTCAGGTTGAAGGGGCGGTCCAGCAAGACGGATCCGTTTTCACTGAATTCACCACGGAAGCGCAAAGCACCGACCTGAATGATTTACCCCTTCTGACAGATTCGCCTGCCGTCGGTGATGCTTGGTACTTCGGCTGCGACAACCCATGCGCGATCATCACGACCGATATAGATACCCCGGGTGTAGGGACCTGGACTCTCGCCTATGAATACTGGGACGGCGTCGATTTTAGCGCTCTCAGCAACGTTGATGACCGAACGTCCGGCTTCACAGCCGCGGGGAAACTCTCGACGAGCTGGGATATGCCCTCCGATTGGGCCACGCGAACCACGAGCGGTTCATCGGTTAGTTCGTATTGGGGCAGGGCCCGCGTCAGCGCTTTCAGCAGCATCACCACTCAACCGTTGGGCTCGCGGCAGCGCTATGAGAATGGCCAGTGGTGGACCTGGGTCGAAGACCTTAACGTGGACAATCAAGAAGAATTCACATTGTTCCTCGGAGGATCAACCAATCTCGTTACGAACCACCAAACATTCCCAGGGTCAACCGGCATCATTACAGGCGATGCGGCCGGACTTGAACTGGGCAACGCCTATTCGTTGGCGATGCAGGCGCGTCTCGATTTCAACGCGACCAGCAGCACAACCTACGTCCTGAACAAGACGAACGCTATCACGATCACCGTCAGCGGTTCGGTCAGTGCGCCAGCGATCCATACCAAGATATTCGGCGTCGGGACCAGCACAGGGGATGTTACTGGGATCACGGTGCCTTCGACGGGCGAGCAGATCATCATCGTGGCAGCTAACGGCACTAGCGCGGCAACCTGGGTCAACGCCGGTGGGGGAATGAAAAGCTATCCGGTGCAGACCATCACCGACAACGGCAACAACCTGAGTTGGGCAACGAAGGGTGGGGTTGATTATTTCGACTGGATCAGGCTGGACGAGATCGCGGCGACGGTGTTTGACTTCGATGACACCCTGGCCGACTTTGCGACGGGGACTCTGATCAATACGACCGCCTATACTGGGGCTTTGGGATTGAGTAATTGATGGAAGAAAATCTAAATGCGGTCTACTGCCGCAATACATTCTGGGGCGGGTTTGCGCTCTTTATCGTTGCCTGGTGGATGAACCTCGGGTTCTTAATCGTCGGAGGCCCAGTATTTATGGGTCCAGTTCTCACAAGCGGGACTGGAGTGGCGGTGTTTGTTTTAAACATACTATTTTGGCACCGGTATTCAGCCGTGTGAGTAATTAATGATCAATAAACTTTGGACACACAAATACTGGGGCTTTGGGGTTGAGTAACTGATGATTAACAAACTTTGGACATACAACAACAAAATCATCCAATCCACAGACGATTTTACTAATTTCAAGCGCAACGCTATCAACAGTAAAATATGTTCGCGAGACCCAGCGAATAATGGGCTCCATTACATGAAAACCATGCTCGCGAACTTGGCTGACGGACTCTTATCCGTGGAACTCGAACAATTACAGCACATTCATGGGAGGCAGATAGGCAATCCAATCTCCGTGATCGAACGTGGGGAGATGGTCTGCCTCGACTACTGGGGGGCGATCAAGGAATGTGGGTTTATTTCTCAGGTCCCCGATTGCCGGCATGTCCTAGAAATCGGGGCAGGTTACGGGCGGACGTGCCACGCAATTATGTCTTTGGGAGCGGTTGACACCTACACCATTGTCGACCTTTCCCCATCTATCGCAATAGCGCAGTGGTATCTGCCTCAGGTTCTAACCGGGGCCCAATACGCCAAAATTAGATTCGTAGACGCCGAAAGTGCCGTGTCATCTCGAAGCCATTTTGATCTTGCGATTAACATTGATTCATTCGCCGAGATGGATGCGGCCACCGTGCTTTGCTATATGAAATATATCGAAGGCCACTGCGAATATTTTTATACCAAGAATACGGTTGGGAAGTATGAGCCAGATAGCGAGGCAACCGAGTCAACCCAATGGGCCATAACCACTGGTCTCTTAACCGAGATCGTTGATCTTTACGATAGCGATGATGTTGAAAGACTTAGCCGTCGATTCATCGACGTGTATCGCCCCGGCGGCAACTGGACATGCCTCGCAGACTCACAAGCCCCGCCATGGCCTCATTATTGGCAGGCGTTATACCACAGGGGCGGCCGCTGATGGCAAGTAGAGGCCGCTTAGTTCTGAGGCTTGGCGCCGCTGCGCTATTAATCTTTTTGGCCACTTTCCTCGCCGTCGCACTTCCTAAAGATGGAGTGCGGATAGCTGAGGGGTCCCCATCACAGATACCAGCCGACCCAAGCCTTTGGGGGGCTCCACCTGGCGCGACCGAAGTCGTAGATAGGCGCACCCAGAACTCCAAGCGTTTCCAAAATCCTGACGGCTTGTTCACGACGGTATTCCAATCGAACATCCATTATGAAGACGCGCCAGGCATTTGGAAGGCCACCAGCACCTCATATATTTTTAACGGGTCCGACAGCGTGATGGAGCGTCACCCTCTCTACAGTTCGAGGGTGTCTAACCAAGGGGTCGCCGTCAGATCAAATGAGAGTGGCGCTGGAATACTCTGGCTGACGCCACTCCGGCCTAACGTTGGTGGCAATAAAGCCACATTCACTCGTGACGGAGTTGTCTGGACCTACGCCAACACCAACAACGGCATCAAGGCGGAGGCGACGGTCACAGCGGCTTGGGGCCTGCCAACGTATCGTTTTACATACCAACTTCAAGGCGGCGAAGCCTTGGTGCTCGATGGGCGCGGAAATATCATCGGTGACGGGTTTCTTGTTCCTATGCCTATCGTCACGGGCGCTAACGGCTTTGAATACGAGACTACGCCGTGGGAATTGATAGCAGGCCCGCGAGCCGAGTTCTCTTTCGACGATTCTCTGCTGCCGCCCGAAGCCTATCCTTATGTGATTGACCCGACCACAGTCATTCAGCCAGGAGCGGCAGCGGGCAATGATTCCCACATCGAGGCCAATGCGCCGACCACCAACGACGGCACCGATACGAAGATGCGCGTCGGGGATTCAGCTGGCGGCGCCAACCAGCAAGACCGTGATGTCATCAAGTTCGATATCACCGGAGCCATTGATTCCGGGGACACGGTTACGGACGCTACTCTTTCTCTCTTTGAACAGGACGCTGCCGATTCAGCCGGGACCGGAACATGGGCGGTGAATGTACGGCGATTGCTGCAAGACTGGGTTGAGCTTCAAGTCACTTGGAATATCTACAGCACTGGAAACAACTGGGACACTGCTGGCGCGGGTGCAGCCACAGATAGGTCAGATACCATAAGCGCCACCGTTACTCTCGACGGAACGGCTGCCAGTGCTTTTGTGGACTTCGATGGCAACACACTTGACGATGACGTCCAGAAGTTTGTAGACGGGACTTACGCGACTAATAACGGATGGCTGATCGAGGCGCCTGGCGCCGAGGACCAAGGAGGAGCAACGTCCTACAACGAATTCTCGACATCGGACAATGCGACATCAGCGCAACACCCAAAACTGACCGTTGTCCACGCATCGCCGGCCGCTGCGATTACCGGGACAGTCGGTGATGGAGCGTCGGAGCAAGAGGTCCGCGACGGCGCCGGAACGATCATTATCACGTTGGATGATGAGAGCTGGGTCGCCGATGGCGCAACATTTGACGCGCAGCGCCAAAACATCATCGATGGCCTTGATGCCGATATCACTTCGACGGACGGTTGGAATAATCAGGTACGAGACACTATGAGCGTCGGCGCAGTGATTAGGACATCAGCATCGATCGTCACCATCACATTGGTTAAGAGTGAAGTGTCCGGTTTGAATATCGACTCCAACGAGATTGTCACCGTGACCGTCCCGGGGTCCGCCGTTCTGTTAGGCGGAGCAATAACGGGCACGCCGACTATCGGCATCACCGTGCTGGTCGAATCAGCGGTGATCAGCGGCACCCTCGGCGGCAGCGGAGGAACTCCAGCCGAAATCATCGCCGGCGGCGAGACGATCATCATCACATTGACCAACACTGAATGGGTTGATTCCGGTGCGACATTCAACGCCCAACGCCAGGCGATCCTCGACGGGCTGGTGTCAGACCTCTCGGATGCCAATGGCTGGAACTCTTTAGCCTTTGCTGTCGGCGACGTCGTGCGGACCTCCGCGACCATCGTGACGATCACTCTGGCGGCGGAGTCGGCTTACGCGGTCCCAGCAACTGAGACGATCACAGTGACGGTTCCGGCTGCAGCGATAGGCGGCATTGCTTTGGTCGGAACGCCGACATTTCAGATTGTCGCATCATTCCAACTAACCGGCACCAGATTATCAACAGCAATCGACCTGAGCAGCGTTACGGACCTGGCTTACTGCGCCATCGGTTGGGAATCCATCGAACCGACCAATACGACGGTGTTGATCGAGACATCGGTAGACGGCGGCGGCGCTTTTTCGACGGCAACCAATGGATCTTGTCCAACAGGGCTAGTAGTGGGCGAATCCCTCGCTGCCATCACTGATTTCCGGGTTCGGGTGACGCTAACCACCACCGACAGTTCTTCGACCCCTTTAATCACGGCCCTGGGGCTAATAGTGGAGGATGACAGTGGCCAGCAACTATACTACCAACTCAACACCACGCCTAGCGCGACTCTAACGGACCGGAGCAGCAATTCCAACACCGGGACAATGTCTTTCCCCGTTGCACCGTCTGGGATTACAAATACCGAAGAACCGCTTGAATCGACCGATGTTCCGCTGACCACCCAGCAGGCATTGCGGATCCAGAACGTTACTTCGGAAGTATCGGGCGTCGCGACCAGCTCAAATATCTTCAGCGAAGACGTCGGCTTCGTCGGGCTGCCTGGGCAAGGCATAGTTGATGCAATATCTTCCGCAGGCGACGGGCTTCCGACTAGATTTGTCTGGTTCATCTTTCTGGGGTTATTTACGATCGGAATCGGAATGGTCGTTATGATGCTCACGGGCGAATTGGTGATCGCCGCAGTCGCCATGGCCGTGGCTATGGGGATCGAAGGGGCCATCGGCGGCGGCCTATTGCCTCTTTGGACGCTTTACACGTATATTCCAATGGTCGCAACTTACTTACTATTCCGTAAGGGCTTCCCGATATGAGCACGAATCTTCTGATGTTTTTCGTCTTCGCCACGCTCTGCGCGGCTATCCTAGACGGCGTCCTGGGCGGCAGCGTGGGGATCGCGACGACTTCGCTTACCTCTGACCTTTCGGAAACCGCTGTGACCGCAAACGTAAACGACGCCTCGGCCCTGCCTTCCGCAAATGCCGTGGTGGTGATCGATGGCGAGATCATTTGCTTCCGCACGCGGACGAATACGGCTCTGTCAGGGCTCTTACGAGGTCAACGGTGCGGCGAAGGCGCGAAAGTGGCATCATCTGTGAGCACTCATTCGTCGGGTGCTCGCGTATATAATGAAGGCTCAAGCGTCCTAAACGAACTCTTGAACATCAATATAGCAAGCAACTTCTCTGATGGAGGTTTTGTCGGCCAGGTTCGGGGCGTCGTGAAAACGGTATTCGCGGCGCCTAAGTTCGTCGCGATCCTTGGCCGCATGATGTTGTGGGATTTCTCGTTCCTGACTGGACCTTACGTCTATGTGAAATACCTGATTCTTGGAGCCCTCAGCGCTGGCCTGGTGCTTGGCGGCATCAAGCTGGCGCTTGGTCGGTGATCAATGACTACACCTGATAGAAATACTGTCGAACAAATAACCTCCGATGTTCAGCGAGACGTCGCAAGCGGGTTGATCAGCGCCGAGACCGGCGCGGACGTTGTTGCGCGAGCCGAAGCATCAGCGGCGATTCAAGAGCCTGCGCCCACACCTGAGCCTACGCCTGAGCCGACACCGATACCCGAGCCTACGCCCGCGCCATTTGCTGATCCGGTTACTATTGCTGCGCTAGAAGCCGGCGAGGGCACCGTGGTCCAAACCGTGGCGGAAGTCGAGCAGCAGGCGGAGGATCAACGGCTGGCGTCTGCTGGTGTTCAGGCGACTGATACCGGCGACGGCATCAATATCGTTGTCGAGGGTGTTTCGATCGGGACTGGTGCCACCACTCTGTCCGGAGCCGCCGGGGTTGTCGAATTGCAACTAGTTCAGCAGGGCGTCTCGCGTGAACGCATAGACGACATTCTCGGCGCGTTGCGGGCGACGGAGCCAACGCCTGCCGCGCTCGGGCCCACGGTAGGCGACGTAGAATCTGCCGCCCAACGGGAAAGCACGATCGAGCAAGTGCGGGGCGCTCTGGCAACGGGCGTTGCCGTGGATCCTGATATCTTGCGCGGGCTGAACGTGCCTGAAGAACAAGTCGCGCGCATCGAACGAGAACAGTCTGCGATCCGTGAGATGCGAGCGGTTCCGGGCGTAGCAGTCGGTAACCAATTTAACTTGACAGCGTTCTTTGATGCAGGAGGATCACTGAGAATAGCCGCCAACGCAGGTTTTAACCCAGATGACATCGACGCTGCGCTGGCGGCAACGCGCACCCGGAATATTAAGACCGTTCAACGGATTCCCGTGCGCCAGGTCGTAGGGCTAGGTGGGTTGGCTACTGATGATTTCGCAGCGCCGACGCCACCAGGAATAACCCAAGAAGAGGTCGAATTCCTCCGAGCAAAGCGCGCTCTTCGGTTTTTCCTTGACGCCGAGGTCCCGGGACGGTTTCCTGAACAACTCCGAACGGATGATGCGGTCGCAGCCGGTAAAGCAAAATCAGATATCGTTGCGCTTGTGGGCGAGGCAAGCTATGATGCCTCACTCCGCCGCCAACAGGAACGTGACTTCTTCGCCTTGAGTCGACGCGCTCAACAAGTAGGGGCAGCCGTCCCCACACCGTTAGTGCGTAAGATACCTCCACACGGTGAACTGTTCGACCTACCAGAAGACCTGCAACGAGAATTCGATGATGCGATCGGCCGGTCCAAGTTGCAAGGCGCAATCGGCGGGGTCTTTCCTTCCGTTGAAGTAACCGCCTCTTCGGCAGCACGCAACGTCAGTATAACGACTGCGACCCAAGGGTTCCAGCGCGGCGAAGCCACCGCCGACGAGACACGCCTGCTAATCGCGTCTATCAAGGATCAAGTCAAGTTAGGTGGCGAGATTTCAGACATCGGCTATATCGTTCCTGGGCTCGGTACGTTCATGTTGTTCAATGCCGTCCAGAGAGACCCGAGCATCACAAACCTTGCCTTCTTTGCTACATCGGCTTTCCTTGACGTTGTCTTGTTCGTGGTGCCAGTGGTTCGGGTTGCCGGTGGTCCAGTCGTCTCACGTATTGTCGCGCTACCAAAAACCGCAGTGCAGCGAATCCGCCTGACGCCGGAAGTCCTAAGAAGCGAACGCGGTGGGATGGTAGCACCAGTAACCGAGGCCCGACTTACAAACGTGATCAAGAACGTCACCGAAGCACCGCCGAAGCCAAGAGTTGAGCCGCCTGCGCCAGTCAGGGAGCCGGTCAAGCCGTCACCGGCGAAGCCGGAACCAGCCCCAATCCCGCAGCGAACGGAGCCATCCCCTCGACGGACTGCGCCTGATCCAGGTGTGCCTGACCCAGGGCCTAAACCGCGCCGAATTCAGGAGCCAATAAAACCCGCAGTTCCTGGTGATGCGCCTCCGGTCAGGTTCGTAGAACCACCCGGCCCGGCTCCATTAGTACCGCCGGGGGAGCCTTTACCCCTACCTTTCGAAGTTCGGCCTCCCAAAACGGTCCCTGAACCTAGTCCGGTAACACCTCCACGGCCATCGCGTCCGCGGCCAACTCGAGGTCCTGACGAACCGCTGCCCGGCCAAGAACCACGTCCTGCGCCTTTGGTCATACCGACACCTATACGGATTGATGTGCCTGAGACCAGGCCTGACCCGTTCACGCAACCGGCGCCGCGAACATTACCTACGACACAGCCTGAAGTGCTGCCTATAACTGCGCCTGAGCCATTGGCTGCGCCAGAGGAATTCACGCGCCCAGATACCGCTCCGAGCACCGAAGCAGAGCCTGCCACACAACCAGCCACCAGGCCGCAGGAATTCCCGCTGCCTGGTGAACAGGAATTCGTCCAACCTCAAGAGCAAGAATTCCCACAGCCAGAACAACAGCCAGAACCGTTGCGCCAAGAAGAGTTTGGTGTCCAACCACTACCGCAGGAGCAACCGGCCACAGAACCACGCACGGAACCGGCAACCCAACCCGTAACACAACCGGCCATAGAACCACGCACGGAACCGCTGCCTCTTGAACGGCCTGGAGATCAGATTCTGATCTCGTTAGAGCCCATTGCCACGCCCGAACCATTCCCCGGCCTTACACCCATAACAACACCCGAACCGATACCGGCATTAACGCCCATAACGACGACGCCGCCCGGTGAACCGCCGCTTAGGCCGCCGCCCGGTGAACCACCGCTTAGGCCGCCGCCCGGTGAACCGCCGCTTAGGCCGCCGCCCGGTGAACCACCGCTTAGGCCGCCGCCCGGTGAACCACCGCTTAGGCCGCCGCCCGGTGAACCACCGCTTAGGCCGCCGCCCGGTGAACCGCCGCTTAGGCCGCCGCCCGGTGAACCGCCGCTTAGGCCGCCGCCCGGTGAACCACCGCTTAGGCCGCCGGTCCCACATCTCACGCTACCAGACGGCACGCCACTACCAAAAGGCGTCTTCCCGCTCGAGGTCCGTTGGGGTCTGGGCGAGAACCGCGCCATCTTAAACCTAGCCACAGGACGGCTTAGGTGGGTTGACCGCGACCCTGATGGCCGTTCACCACAGAATACCTTTGTAGCCATCCGCACAACCCGCGTCAAGCAACCTAACAGGAAGTTCAGGATGGGGTTTGAGAACGTGACGGTCACCGGCCGCAATATATCCTTTGAACGTAATGCTTTGGCTAATAAACGTCCTCCGAAAAAGAAGGGGATTAAGGGCAGAAAGCTCTAGTGAAGAATCTCATTGCGGCCGTCATTATCAATATTGTTCTTTGGGCTGATGCGGGGCTGGGAATATGGTTAGGGATAGTCACTCAGAACGCTGCTGGTTTCTTGGGCATTATCTGGCTCGCACCTTCGTCTTGGTGGCTCATTACGGCCGTGAACCGTTATAGGAGACTGCTCAAGGAGAAACGATTTGGCCATTAATCCACGCGACATCCTGAACGACCCGGCCGGCAGCGATTGGATCAAGAATGCTCTGAAGGCTGCTCTGATGCGCGACCCGGTCGACGCCGCCAATGATGCCGAGGTGCTGGCCAAGGTGCTGAGCGATCATGCGGATGCTGTCTTTGCGGCGGCTGTTGGGCGGGTTGGCCTTCCTCGCCCCATGCCAGACCTCAACGGGCAGTTCAGCGCCGAGCAGATTAAGGCAGCCGTTAAACAAGCCAGAGCCTCCAGCCAAGCCCAGTATCCCGGCGGCGGGATGTGCATGCACTGCCAGAGCAAGATCGACGAGGCCGGGCTGTGCCGGTGCGACATTGAAGAACAATTGAACACACCCTAACTTTACAACCCGCCTTTTTCTTGATAATGTGTTTCCGAACCGCCTGCACCGGTCTACTGGGGATGTCCCGAATGGGATAGCCGTGCAGCCGGTAGACCAGTAAAGGCGGTGTTTTTATGTTCGATAGATTCCTGAACCTACCCACAAAATGGATTGTGATTATCACCATGATTGTAGTTTTTGCCTTTCTCGCTTTCGTAGTTGGCGTTGGGCATGTGGCCGACCTACGTTGGCCCAGTCAAGGCCGATTGTGCGGGCGAGCCTTCGGTGCTGCCATCGTTCTCGACGCCGTCAAAGCTCCCAACGGCAACATCCTCTGCAAGATCATCGACGCCGATAGTGTCGAGCGGTCGGTCTGGCTGGATTCTGAGGGAGTGGTGCTGAAGTAATGTTTGACCGTAGCAATGGACGCGTTACCGGATTGACCAATATGGGCGTCTGGATAGTTATTGTGGCAGTCGTCGCCTTTGTTGTCCTGCCTATCTTCGCAGCGGCCCTGCTGGCAGGTCCAAGCCCAGAAACGCTATGCGAAAGGATGTTCCCTGATAATCCTGTGATCGTCGCCATTAAAGCGGATACCGGCAATATCCTTTGTGGTCTTGTCGACCTGGATAACACCTTAATATTCTATGCAGATCATGAAGCCTTCATCTGGCTGGATTCTGAGGGAGTGGTGCTGCGATGAGTGACAAGATGTTTACATGGGTGGCTCTGTCGATGTTTATCCCCGCCGTGATTGGATTGGGGTACGTTGTCTATGACAATGTAACCGGCTCGAGCAGTTGGCCTAGCCGTTGGGAGCGCTGCCGAGATGCCTTGCCTGACGTTAAAGTCATCAGCGCAGAATCAGTGGACGACCAGATACTTTGCCGCACGCTTGCTGCCGGAGCCGATGCCGAAGTTTGGGTCTGGCTGGATGGGGATGGGGTGGTGTTGAAGTGATGGGATTATGGAAGTATCTCCACATGAACGAAATAATCTTGGTCGTGATGGGAACAGCCATTATTGGCGGAACAATCTTTTTGCTGGCTATATTCGTTCCACTACCCCTTTCAAGTAAGCAGAAATGCGGCGACCAGTTCCCGAACGCTTTACGAATCAAGGTCGCTGAAAGTGGCTCTGACGGCGCATACAAATGTTACGTCGCTCAGGCCGATGCGTCCCACTTCGAAGCCTGGTTTGACAAAGACGGGCTACAAATCGGCGAAGGGCTTGGGACTCGACTGGATGGGGTGGTGTTGAAGTGATATTAATAGAACTGTGGCCTATCGTTCTTTGGGCTGTTGGTGTCTCTGTAATTGTAACTTTCACGGTCTGGCGATTATTAAAAGATGACCGCCCAACGGACCCAAGGTGAGTTTTCCTTATCGGAGGTAGGTTTCCAAATGATGGCTTACACAGTCTGTGGTTGGGTCGCCCTGATAGGACTGCTGGCGGCATTCTTCCTGAGCATAGCCGGGCTGGATGTCTGGCGGGAATTCGTCTTTATATCATTGGCATTCCTGGCCGCTGGACTAATTCTGCGCTTCCTTCCGCCAGCCGGACCCAATTGACTTTTCTTTATCTGAGGTAGGTTTTATTGTAGATACAATCTCTTACGAAACTACTACGGTCCCCGCCGAGAAGACGGCAGCCGAGATCGAAGACATGCTGCGGAAGCATGGCGCCGATAAGATCGCCAAGGAGTATGAGTCACACCGTGTCAAGTCTGTTTACTTCCAAATAACAACTCCCGCCGGGAGTATGCCATTCACGTTGCCGGTTAATGTCGACGCTGTCTATCAGTTGTTGATTCAAAAGAAACAGGCCCAGAGGCGCTACTCTTACTCGATGCCCAAGGACGTCGAGATCGCCGTGCATGATCAAGCCGAACGGACCGCCTGGCGCATCATCGCGTGGTGGTTGAAGAGTCAGCTCGCTCTGATCCAGACCCAGATGGTGACCGTGACCGAGGTATTCTTGCCGTACATGCTGGTCTCCAAGGGCCAGACTCTTTATCAGAAATTAGAGGCTGGGGAATTTACGGCGTTGATGCCGGCGAGGATCGACTGATGCCCACAACTATTGAATGGACCGACGAAACCTGGAACCCAGTCACCGGCTGCACCAACATCAGCCCTGGCTGCGACAACTGCTATGCCGAGAAGATCACCAACCGGTTCAAGCGGCATCCGTGGGGCCAGGTCACACTGCATCCAGGCCGGTTGGCGTTTCCGGCTAAGTTGAAGACGCCGCACAGGATATTCTTGTGTTCGATGGGGGATTTGTTCCATTCGGACGTGCCGTGGAATTTCATCGTAAGGGTCTTCAAAGAAATGAGAGGCAACCGCCAGCATACTTTCCAAGTGTTAACCAAGCGTCCTGGCCGTATGGCCTATTTTTCCAAACACTTCAATGATTTCATGGGTGACTTTGGAGGCATGGAGGGATGGCCTCCCAATGTCTGGGCCGGAACGTCCGTGGAATCGCAGAAATACGCCCCGCGTCTTGATCTGTTGGCCCAGGTCCGGGCAGCCGTCCGGTTCGTGTCCTACGAGCCCGCGCTGGGGCCGGTGGACTTTGACCCTTGGTTCTGGAGAACAGTTGGCAACTATCACGGTGACCCGGAGAGCGCAGAAGAAATTCTCTCTTATTCAGGCTCTCGGCGAACCGGTGATCTAATCCAAGAGCTCAACCTCAGAATCAATTGGGTCATCGCTGGCGGTGAAAGCGGACCAGGTGCGCGGCCCGCACATCCTGAGTGGTTCTGGAATGTCAGGGATCAGTGCCAAGCGGCCGGAGTTCCATTCTTCTTCAAACAATGGGGATCTTGGCGCGAAACGCTGATGGGAGATATCGACAGCCATAAGACCGGAGTGTGGGTGCTCAACGATGGGCGCCAATGCAACCCTAATACTGACGTTGAAGAGATGGCCTCTTCTGCGAACCTAAGCGTCGACGACTTCACAGACCAATATCAGCCGATGCTCCGAACCCGCACCAACAAAGTCGCTTCTGGAGCTATGCTGGAGAGCCGAGACGGCAAGCGCGAATGGAAAGAGTTTCCATGCCGTCAATAATCAAGCTTCACCGAACCAAAGGATGGCGTAAACCCGAAGGTGCAGTCGTCGTCGCACGGCCAGGTAAGTGGGGCAACCCCTGGAAGGCTGGTTGAGGCCGCAACAGAACCATGCCGGCGGCGTGGGGCGTTCGGCAATATCGGGCATGGCTGTCGGGGCAATTATATGTGCCTGAACTCAAAGTCCGACGCCAATGGGTTCTTGACCACCTACCAGACCTGCGCGGTAAAGACCTAGCTTGCTGGTGTGAAGACTGGGACGGCGCTGGCGATCCGCCGCAGGGTTGCCATGCTGAGGTCTTGATGGAACTAGCGAATGCCCCGACTTAAAGAAGGGATAGTAATGCTCTCCTGGAAAGGCCTCGCAGCATCCGAAGTAGAAGTCCCACAGCCCGGCAGTCTGCATATCGGAGACCAATCCGATTGCGACGCTGCTTCTGAGACGGAAGATGGATGTGAATCCTGCCAAGAAGAGATTGAAGAGGTCGAGGAACTGATCATGCGGCGGTTCAAGAGAAACGGTCGTGAAGTCGTTGCGACCTTTTATCAAAACATCGCAGAGAATGACGGTTATTGGGAATTTGCGGTGGCGAGCAAACCTTTATGAAGATAGCCCTCTATGCCCGCGTCAGCACCCAAGACAAGGACCAGACGCCCGAGACGCAGCTCCACGGCTTGCGCCAATATGTGGAATCCCGTGGCTGGACGCTGACAGGCGAATACATCGACTTCGCTTCCGCCGCTGATCAACGCGGGCGTTCAGATTGGCGGCGACTGATGAAGGAAGCGCAATCTTCCAGGCAATTTGACGCCATCGCCGTCACAAAGTTAGACCGTGCGTTCCGTTCAGTCAAAGAAACCTACGACACGTTGGCGATGCTGGACCACCATAATGTCGCCTTCATCGCAACGACGCAGCCCATCGATACATCAACCAGCGTCGGCAAGTTCACGCTAGGGGTATTGGCGGCCGCAGCGGAGTTCGAGCGGGACATGATTGGTGAGCGGGTCAAGGAAGGCATGGCGCGGGCTAGGTCCGAAGGGAAACACGTTGGAAGGCCTCGGGGGGCGAAAGACAAAAAACAACGTAAAAGAGCAGGTTACTTTTCCTAATGAACCGAAAACATAGCCCTGACGAAACCACCTTAAATTATATCGCTAGATTATTCGACGGCGAAGGTTATTGTGGTATTTACAAGAATGCACGCGCTTGGTCAATCATTGTCGGCATGGAGATGGTAGATCGCAAAGGCTTGGACGTTTTGGCTGAAGTATGGCCCGCCCGTGTCCTATTGCGCAGAGGGCGGAACTGGCCGACCTAAAGGTTCACGGGATACTGTTAAAAGAATTCGCCGCAATAACAATGGCATCTCGTTAAACAAGGGGGGTGAGATAATGCAAGCCCCCTTTCCTATCTGAACGATGGCAAAACGGAGCGTTAAATTACCATATCCTTTTAGCAGGCGTACAGGATTATGCAGATTAACCATTCATTCGTTTATATCGCTGGTTTCGGCAATTACTATAAAATAGGACGTAGCGACGCTCCTGAAGAACGGATTAAGGAATTGCGTGTCGCTAACCCTTTGATCGTTCTTTTGGCGGCCATCCCTTGCGATGATTCTATCGCTTTGGAGCAGTCCCTCCACAGGACCTTCCACCAATTTAGGTTTGAAGGAGAGTGGTTCTTTTGCCCCGATGTTCCAGCGCTGCTGCGTCAGCTAATGCAAGATCACACGAAAGTTGATGTCGAAAGACTATCTTGGCCATTCCTCACCCAAGCCGAATACGAGGCGTTCCGGGACGCCCTGCCCAACTGGCGGGACCGGCTGATTTGCATGGTTCTCCGCAACACAGGGCTGCGGATCAATGAGGTCTTGTCCATCCAGGTACGCCAGTGCCGTCTGGAGGGTGTTGCCTTAAAAGGGCATTATGCCCCAAAACTAATTGATTTGCCTTAAAACTCTATGGAATGCTGGCTAAAATAGTATGGAAAAGATTTGTTGAACCCAATGTTACTGCATGGTAAGGTAGCTTCGCTACAGACCCTTCATAAGACCCCGCAGGGAGCCGGTAGATTCACCGAGCCCCCAAGTGGTCCCTGTGGGTTGAAGGCGTCTGTAGCAAGCGTCAGATCTACTTGCCATGAGGGGGCCCCTTTATGCGACGGAAACCATTACTTTCCTGGCGCACAAAGCGGCGATTTAAGCAGCTCTTTACTGGGGTTGTTCTGATGGTATTGGGCGGAGCCATCGTGATTGGAGCCCAACCTCTATTATCAACTGAATTCAAAGAATCGGTTGAGGATTGGTGGTATGAGGCATTCACACAGAACGCTCCACCACTTAGGGTGCCGAGCCCGATCTCCACGCCGACAATACCTCAGCCGACTTCGGTACGGGAACCTATAATTCGGCCCATATTCCGGCCGACATCGGTGCCTGACGTCAAAACTCTTGATGAACAACGAACCTACCTACTCAAGCTAATCAACGATGACCGGGCCTCTTTTGGGTTGTCGCCAGTCGAACTAGGATCTAATACGGCCGCTCAAGAGCATGCCGAAGAAATGTTGGAATACAGCTATGTTTCCCACTGGGGGCTTGATGGATTGACGCCCTACATGCGATATACATTGGCCGGCGGAGTGAATTATGAAGGGGAGAATGCTTCGGGAACCGCTCCACTATCGCAATCTAGTTCACGCTATCCGACGATTTCAATCCAGCAAGAATTGAAAGAAATCCAGCAAAGATGGATGGACAGCTCAGGGCATCGGACTAATCTCCTGAAACCAAAGCACAAGAAGGTTAATCTCGGAATCGCCTGTAACCGGATAACCTGCGCCGCAGTTCAGCAGTTCGAGGGAGATTACATTGAATTTAATGAGCTGCCTACCATACACCAAGGAATTCTTACACTTGGTGCCCAGATGTCTGACGGATTTGAGCTATCGAGTATTGACGTATGGTACGACTCACCACCCCATTCATTGACACTCGGGCAATTGGATAGAACGTATAGCTATAATACTGGCGAAGCCCCGGTCGCTTTTCTTAGGCCTCCCATTCCACAATCATGGCTTTATCCAGAAACAACGGATGCTTTCACATGGGAATCTTCTTTAAGCCCATATGATGTATCTGCAGGCTTGGCCCGTCTCCCAGAAGGGTCGTTCATTCCAAAGACTGAGCTCACCAAGAGCGTACCACTAACCTGGATCACGACCGACGCTTGGGAATTAAATGTAGGGTCGTTATG
>SDBT01008761.1_pt1 | contig 16481 bp, 11 predicted proteins | sample 2277101 | NCBI WGS metagenome assembly SDBT01 (sample SAMN10404973, study PRJNA504765) | marine sediment metagenome | isolation source: marine sediment core GS10_PC15, 103 cmbsf | place: Arctic Ocean: Southern Knipovich Ridge | collected 2010 | reverse complement strand
GCTGACTAGTCGGTGTTGCAATGGACTTGCATTTTTGGCAGAGTGTCTATTGGGTAGATTTCTTCACAGCCAGCTCGGCTGCGAGAACTATGGCTAACGATTTCATTACTAAAAGGATTATATATTAGTTTTTAGGATTTGTCAAGTAAAAGTAATTGTTAAAAAACCCCACCCATTTGTCATCCTGAATTTATTTCAGGATCTAATAGGTGGGGTTTTCTTTTTTGTTTTTTGGCCATCCGGTGGTTGATTTTACCGGTTTAGCTACATCCACTGGTCTCACCGCAATCCAGACATTTGTAACATGTGCCGTTACGGATCATGGTGGAGCCACAATTGTGGCACATGGGGGCGTCGTCGTTCTGGAATGCATGAGGAGTACCATGAGTACTTGCCTCACCGCCAACAGCCACTGCCACTTTCTTTTCTTTTATCTTCGTTTTTTCCAGAACTTCAATAAGTTTGAATTCTGTATCTCCATCCTCCTTTTTTATTTCTGGTTCGCTGATAGAAATGATTTTACGCATATTGGGAAGTGCTCCTTTTGCCGACATGGTTCCTTCGCTGTAGGCTCTGTCGATTAATTGGCCGTTGTGATATTTTTTGGCAACTTCTTTGTCTAAAAATTTCAGTGCCAGCCACCTACCAAGGTAATCCATTATGGATTTAACAATAGGAATTTCTTTATTAATGGTCATGCCAGAAGGCTCAAAGCGAGTGTGGGTGAATTTAGAAATGAGTACTTCAAGCGGTACCCCATATTGAAGGTTAAGTGAGATAGAAAGGGCGAGAGCATCCATGATGCCGGAAAGAGTAGAGCCTTCCTTACTTATTTTTATGAAGAGCTCACCGGGTGTGCCGTCATCGTATAAACCGACTGTGAAATAACCTTCATGGCCGGCAATAGCGAATTTATGTGTAATAGACTGCCTTTCTGCACTAAGTTTTTTTCTAAGTGCTTTTTTGGTGATTTCAACTTCGTTGATTTCCACCTTGTTGTCCTTGCCCTTCTTGGTTTTAGAAGAGGTATTAAGTGGTTGGGAAAGCTTACAGCCATCGCGGTAAATAGCATTGGCCTTAAGCGCCAGCTTCCAGCTTTGGTGATATGCTTCCAGAACCTCCTCTTCTGTGGTTTCATTCGGCATATTTATGGTTTTGCTGATAGCACCGGTAATAAACGGCTGAGCTGCCGCCAGCATTTTAATGTGGCCCATATGATAAATGTATCTTTTACCCTTGGTTCCACACCGATTAGCACAATCAAAGATAGCCAGATGCTCATCTTTAATATGAGGAGCGCCTTCTATGGTCATAGCTCCGCAAACATATTCATTAGCTTCTTCAATTTCTTCATTGGTAAAACCGATAGCCTTAAGAAAGTTAAAACTATCATCGTTGTATACATCGGGGTCAATTTTTAGACGTTCCATTATTTCTTCGCCAAGTGAGTGCTTATTAAAAGCCATATTAATATCAAAAACTGCAGCAATACCCTTTTCAAGCTTCTCTAGATCCTTGTCGTTTAACCCTTTTTTCTTAAGAGTTTTCCAATTGATGTGAGGTGCTTCGATAAGAGAACCTTTACCGGCAATATAGCTTAGAATATCGTTAATTTCCTCTTTACTGTAACCCTGTTTTTCAAGGGCTGGCAGAACGGATTGATTGACGATTTTCATATAACCGCCTCCAGCTAGTTTTTTGAATTTGACCAGAGCGAAATCAGGTTCAATTCCAGTGGTATCACAGTCCATTAGTAATCCGATGGTGCCGGTTGGAGCAAGTACACTGACCTGTGCATTTCGGTAACCGTATTTTTCACCTTTGGCTAAAGCCATGTCCCATGCTTCGTGAGCGGATTTAAGTAAGTACTTCGGGCAGATATCCTGATCGATTCCCATAGGATGGGTTTCCAGGCCTTCATAATCATTGGCACTATAAGCTGCGCGCCGGTGATTTCGGATCACACGGAGCATATCTTCTTTATTGGTTTCATAGCGATCGAAGACACCAAGTGTTTTAGCAAGTTCTGCCGAGACTTCGTAAGAACACCCGGTAAGAACGGCGGTTATGGCACCCGCAATAGCACGTGCTTCATCACTGTCATAAGGGATTCCCAAGTGCATAAGAAGAGTGCCGATGTTTGCATAACCTAAGCCAAGAGTTCGATAGTCGTAACTCTTTTTCGCGATTTCATAGCTTGGGAACTGAGCCATCAGAACACTGATCTCCAGTGTGATCGTCCAGATACGGATAGCATGGCGCATGGCCTTAATATCGACTTTGGAGGTATCGATATCAAAAAACTTTATTAGGTTAAGGGAGGCTAGGTTACAAGCTGTGTCATCCAGGAACATATATTCACTGCAGGGGTTGCTGGCATTGATACGACCATCTTTAGGACAGGTGTGCCATTCATTAATAGTGGTGTCGAATTGTACGCCAGGGTCAGCACAGGCCCATGCGGCAAATCCCATCTTTTTCCAGAGATCACGCGCCTTTACTTTCCTGTGAGGCTTGCCATCGATACGCCTGATTAGATTGAATTCTTCATTGTTGTCTACCGCCCTTAAAAATTCATTGTTCAGACGGAGGGAATTATTAGAATTTTGCCCGGATACTGTGGCGTATGCTTCACCGTTGAAGTCGCTATCGTAGCCGGCCGCTATAAGAGCTGCAACTTTTTTTTCTTCTTCAACTTTCCAGTCGATAAAATCTTCAATTTCAGGATGGTCGATATCCAGGCAGACCATTTTAGCGGCCCGACGGGTGGTACCTCCAGATTTGATAGCGCCGGCAGCGCGGTCTCCTATTTTAAGAAAAGACATAAGACCGGAAGAGCAACCACCTCCTGAAAGTGATTCGCCACGTCCGCGGATTTTAGAAAAATTAGTACCTGTTCCTGAGCCGTATTTAAAAAGTCGTGCTTCACGGATCCATAAATCCATGATGCCGCCTTCATTGACCATGTCATCTTGTACAGATTGGATGAAACAGGCGTGTGGCTGTGGGTGTGTGTAGGAGTCCTTGGATTTTTTGATTTCACCGGTTTCAGGATCTGCGTAGAAATGGCCTTGAGCCGGACCGTTAATGTCGTAAGAAAGATTCAAACCCGTATTAAACCATTGAGGAGAATTGGGTGCAGCCATTTGGTTGATCAGCATGTGGTTCATCTCATCTTCATAAGCTTGGGCAGATTCCTTGTCGGCAAAATAACCGTATTTCTCTCCCCAATAACGCCAGCATTTGCCCAAACGGCCTACTACTTGTCTGGCGCTTTTTTCAGGACCCAGAACAGGATTTCCATCCTTATCTTTTTGGACTTCACCCTTCTTATTATATTGAGGAACTCCGGCTTTGCGGGCGTATTTGGAAATCATAATATCTCCTGCATTTTGTGACCAGCTTGTCGGGATCTCAAAATCATCCATTTCGAAAACCACTGAGCCATCCGTTTTGGTAATTCTACAATTGCGTTTTTCGCAGGGAATGGTTTTAAGCGGGTCCGCACCAGCCTGAGTAAATAAACGGTTTATAGTTAGTCCTTTTCTTTTCATTTATTTTTGGATTAAAAGAGGTAAATTTAGAGACAGTAATTAAAGTAGAAGATTATAAAAATACCAATATCTTCTGGCTATGTATTTTTTGATAAGTGGAGGGCAACCGGAGGGGCAAGCCCCTCAAAATTTATTTTTGTCTGCAGGTCTCAATTTAAAGAATGGTAGTTTTTATGTCAAACAAATATTCTTGACGAACTCTTATATATTTTATCAAAATTACGTTGCACCTACTATATATTGTATCTTAATCATGTTTCTTATAATTACCGGAAACGGCAAGGGAAAGACAACTTCTGCCATTGGGACCGCGATTCGTGGCTTGGGATGGGGCAAAAAAGTTGCCTTGATCCATTTTGATAAGGGAGGAAGCCATTATGGCGAGCAACATATTTTAGAAAAACTGCAAGGTCTTGATGTGTTCCGATTTGGCAAAAAAAGGTTTGACGAAAAATCCAAAAAATTTCGTTTTAAAAATACCGAAGATGATAAAAAGGAAACTAAGCTCGCAATTCAAAAAATCCACGACCTATATAATAAGGAATACTTCTTAATAATTGCGGATGAAATCATCAACTGTCTCAATCTAGGGCTTGCTGATGAACCATCTGTCCGAGAGCTAATCGACAAATGCCCATCTGATACTCATCTGATACTTACCGGCCGTAACGCACCGGAATGGATGATTGAAAAGGCTGACCTTGTATCAGAAATACAGGAAGTCAAACACTACTTCAAGTCCGAATCAAAGGCGATTAAGGGTTTGGATTATTGATGTCTGATTTATGCGGTTGCCATAGGCAACCGCAGGCGCGACGTTAACGTCGCGCTTTCAGTGAGTTGGGAATCTGATATCTGACCTCAGAAATCTGAAATGAGGTGGGGTTGCCTTTTTTTGTGAGTCTGAGTATGCTATTTTAGCAACCTACCAAATATCAATTAATTTAAATTTATCATGTCAAAAGGAAAATTTACTCTAGCATCTACAACTTTGATTATCTCTGTAGCCGCCGTTCTTTTTTCCGCATTTGCAATTTACAAAGCGGACAAATCCGAAATCGATGAAACTCAGTTCATGGCTAATGTGGAGAAAGGTATTGAGGCTTATATCGATAAACAAAGAGCTGCTCAGGCAGGAGGTCCTGCTGCCCCAAGCGAACCAATCAAAGTCAGCCTTGATGATGACGCAATGAAGGGTAATAAAAATGCCCCTGTAACCATTGTGGAATTCTCTGATTTCGAATGTCCGTTCTGTGCACGTTTTTACCGCGATACTTTGCCAGATATTCTATCCGAATATGTTGATAATGGAAAAGTTCGCTTTGTATATCGCGATTTCCCCTTAAGCTTCCATCAGCATGCGCGTAATGCTTCGCTTGCTGCGGAATGCATGAAAGATCAGGGTGGTGACAAGCTTTACTATAAAATGCATGACAAGCTCTATGAAAACCAAACATCTTTCAGTACAGAAAATTTCAAAGCGTGGGCTGTTGAATTGGGAGCAAATGCATCTGAATTTAATGCATGTATGGATAGTGAAAAATTCGCTGATGAAGTGGATAATGACTTCAAAGAAGGACAGTCTTACGGTGTTTCCGGTACACCTGCATTCTTTATTAATGGCCGCATGATATCCGGTGCACAGCCTTTCTCTGTATTTAAAAACATTATCGACGAGGAATTGGCTAAGTAATCCTAAATCCTGATAAGCAATAAAAGCCCAACCCTTTCCCCCTCGATAAGGGGGAACCCGACTTGTCGGGTTAGGGGTTGGGCTTTTTGATTGTCGGAATAGGGGTACTGCATTACAATATCTTTACCTTCTAATTTTTTACATGCAAACATCTGCTGAACAATTAGGCGCACCGGAAAACATTGAGCCAAATAAGTCTGAAAGTGAGATAAATGATGTTCGGAGCAAAATGGAAACGTTGGTGAAAGACCCTGAATGGCGCCGGTACATGTCAGAAAAAATCGCGGCTGAATACGAATATTTCTTACAGCAGCAGGGCAGCCAAATCAGTGTGTCCGCTTCCGCCGGAAGCAGCCGGATGAACCAAGCGAAAGCTATCCAAAACCCCCAGGAACTGAGACAGGTTTATGAGTTCATGCAGCAGCAATGGGAAGAAATTCAGCAGGCCAAAAAGCGAATTACAGGTCATGTAAAAGAGGCGATACGGGACAAAGTTATTTCTGAGGAGGATAGGAAGTTTTACAAAAGAAAGATGAAAGAGAATGTGGTGAGCGGGGAGCAGATCGTCACAAAAGAAGCTCTTGAAAAAGCTGAGAAAGAAATTTTGGAAAGCCTGGAAGGACGAAAGAAAGAGCGAAAAGAATATGATGATTTAGTAAGTAGCTCACTTGTTAAGGATGGATTTTTGATAATCGATAAGGACAATAAAATCCAAGTTCCGGACGAAAATGAATATTTAAAAATGTCTGTTCCGGAACGGAGAAAATGGCTGAAGCAAATCCGGGATACATTACCAAAAGCAGAGAAGTACGCTGAAGCTCAGGAAAAGGATGAGGCTGACAAATTAACATTAGAATACAAAACACTCCTTAATGCGGCCAGAAAAAGAGAAATAATAGGAGATCATACCTTTGATGAATTTCTGGAGTGGTTTAAGGGGCAGAACAACGAAACAAAGAAATATTCAATTGGACAATTTTTCAAAGAAATGAGTCGCTATCAAACTTTATGGAAAGACATACGAAAAAACCTAAAGGGCAAACCATTAAGCGACCTGGAAGGGCTAAGGGATCAGATGGGCTACACTGAACTTAGGAATGAATTTATGAAGCAGCAGTATACCGAAAAATTACAAAAGGCTGGAAGCCGGAAGATATTAAGTGTAATTACCAATGAAACAGTTAAAAAAGAGATCCTTCACGCCAGAAAATCTCTGAACCGGACTGAAAAGAAAACCTTTGTAGAACGGATTACCCACTTCTTTTCCGGCAGGGAATCAGATAAACAGGACGCAGCCTCATATCAGGACAATGTACGGGCTAATCGGAAAAAACACGAAAGAGCTTATCAGCAGGATGCTGTAGAAGAAGAGCCTATTGAGAATGAAGGCTTAAAAGGCGCTCGGCAGAATCTTAAGATCCACGATGTTGATGAAAAGGTAGTTGAAAGAGCCAAACCGGACCTTAAGCAGACAAAACGCACTTCCGCCAAGTCTCCCGAAGTCCGTATTAAAAAAAGTACAGACAGGGCCTATCAGCAGAATACATTTGTAGATGAAAAGGGGGGTAAGCGGCGTGTCGTCCGGGTTGGCGGCACCAAAGAAGGCGTGCAGGCATTTAACAACGAAGCGCTGCTAAATCGTGATAAAGATGAGCTTTCGATCATGTCGAAGGATGGCAGTAATATCGTTGAAATGAAGATGCGGGAAATCCGTGTGATGAAAGACGTACTTAAAAAAAGCCTTGAGGAGGATAAGATTGGCTAATGGATTTCTTATAGACATCTAATGGATTGCTAATTGACTAAGTCTATTAGGTGTCCATCAGCTATCAATTAGCTGTCAACTAGGAGAGTTCCTCAAATTTTTCATTGTATTTCAAAACCGTATCTACAAAAGTCGAATGACTCCAGGTCAGCGGGGCTACAGAAAGATGTTCACCGGTAAAAGGGTTCAATTGTTCGGGCAAGATTCCAGCCTCATTCATATGGTTGATGGTCCAATGGATATACTCTTCAGCAGGAGCAAGATCTTTTTTGCTTTTAGCAGTTTCCATTAGCCACTGGGCATGCCAAAGGGTTGTTATGATCCATGGGTTGCCGGGAATATTATGATAATCGCCAGCGACTCGTTGATAATCATCATGCTCATAACGCGTAAGCCCGCCCACTTCGGTTGGTATCGACAGGGCTTCGAAAACCGCTTCATTTGTAGCCACGATCCGTTTATCGTCCGCCGGAAGCACACCGAACATCCACAGGCCATGCAGACTAGCATCAATTATATAATCTTTTTTCATTTCTCCAGTCTTTTCATCGATTTCCAGACGTTTTAAAAATCGTTTTTCCTTTTCGTCGTACAGATGTTCCAAAATAGCTTCCTTAATCTTATTCGCCGCCTTTTCATACCTGCGATGATGATGAAAATGACCAAGAATTTCGGACAAGTGGGCTGCTGCCATTAGTCCGGCATAAACAGTCGATGCAGTATAAGCCGACACACCCCGTTCCCGTTCCCACAAGTCGTAACTTGGCAGAGGTAATCCTGTTTTCTGATTAACGTAATTCATCATAAAATTACCTGCCCCACGGATGAGTGGCATATACATTTTTTGCATAAATTCAATATCGCCAAAATAGTGGTAATGCTGATGAAGAGCATGAAGAACAATAGCTGTTTCATCTTCCTGAATCGGCAATTGCTTGTCTCCTCGTTTGTACCAGGGATGCCATGAGGATCCTTCGGAATGGTCGGGATTGTATTTAGGCATCAGGTAACCCTCTTTTGTGATTACTTCCGCGCAAAATTCAAAAAATCGTTTGCTTACTTCTCCATATCCAGCTCTATCCAAAGCCGTTGCCACCCACGCGCCGTCTCTAGGCCACATGTAGGTGTAAGTATCTTTGTTGAATTTCATAATATCCGAATCATTCGCCGCGATAATCGCACCGCGATTATCGATTTGAGTACGCATAATAAGCAAACTCTGATTGTATGCCTTTTTAAATTCTGAAGGAACTGAAGCGGTTTTTTCATCCTCTTTATTTACCCAGCTCTGCCAATAGTTTATCGTGTTTTCCAATAGCTTCTCGGGGGTTTCATCCAGAATAAATTTATGAAGATTGGTAACCTCTTCCATATCCTTCCCAGCACAAGTCCAGAAATACAAAACTATTTTTTCTTTTCCTTTGATTTCCAGATCAAACTGCACCGTTGAATCTACGGAGCCTTGTTCAATAGCATTTTCATGTAAATGACCATCTTCAGCATCCCGCCAAGTACCTTCCAATCCCCGGTATTCACTTTTGCCGGCAGTAAAAGAATCCACACCTTCCTTTCCGTCTTCTGTCATTCCGCTGAACCAAAAGTAACGGCGTTTACGGTAGTGAACCATAGCTTTGTGTTCGGGTTCATAAAAAGCTGTGTCTTGCTGTTTATCGCCATACAGGTGAAGATCTTGTGCAAAAAACAAACGAATATTCCGATCGTGGTCCGCTTCGTTGTGAATGGTGATTTTCCGCACTAAAATATCTTCTGTCGGATAAACAAAATCATTGAAATGGACGGTCAGTTGCAAGGCATCATTTTTAGCAGACGAATCTGTGACCACAGTATCTTTTACATATTGAATGGTGTGCTGCCAATCGGGATTATGCATCCAGGAAAACTTATTATCTACAAACACACCTATTCGATGCAGATGCTGATAAGCGATCTGATCCTCCATTCCAACATACGGAAAGTACAGATCCCGAAGCATATTTTTTGAATCGAGTGCTACTAGTAGATTGCCGTTGCCTGTAACTAATGATCTGGGCATGTATTTGGGTTATAGGTTGCGGTCGCCATAGCGACCGCAGGCGCGATGACGTCATCGCGCCTTCAGAATTTAGGTTAACGATTTAGTCAATTTTTGTTCAAAGTCCGTCAGCGTGTTCATGTAAGTAATAAACGCGTCATAAGGGGATTCGTATGGTGAAAAATAGGCGTGCACATCACCATCATTCCAGTATTTGGTGCACATGTAATAAAAGTGATCCGAAGTCTGCATTTTTCTCCAGTCGTGTACAAGTTCGTCATCTATTTTCTCCAAATTCGCCTTAATCTCATGCTCAATATCAAAAATTCGTTTCAATGCAGATTCCTGGAGCTGATTACTGCACCAAGCAGATAGATCCCGCTCCATATCCGCCCATGACATCAAGTGCGGAATATCCACTTCGCCGACTGGCTTATATTCTTTAATGGTTTCAGAGGGAGTCTTAAATCCGATATTTCTTTTTAAAGCTTCCTCTGGAAGATGTCGTATAAATTCAAAAATACCCGTGTCTTCCCACTGATGTTCCCCAAATGTTTCATAGTCCATAAAAAGATTAATCGTATTTCCATCCGTTGAATCCAGCCAGGACGCGTATTTACCAACATCCAAAGGCCATTCACTCCAGTCACGGTTGCTAAATCGGAAGGCGATATCATCCGAGAGTTTGTAATTCTTAAGCAGTAACACAAAATCCTTAGGAGATGTCTTTCGGATGGCATGTTTTTTAGCGATTTTACGATCAGCAGGGTGGAGTTTTTCTTTCTGCGGGCGGTAAATGAAGTTAGGACTTCGCCAATCAAGGTAATAATCCCAGCCTTCAGCAAGAATGCCCTTATATCCCATCTCCCGTATAAATTCGGCAATCTCATTATTGTAAATCAGCTCAGTATTTCTGAATATCGTCGGCTTTTTGCGGAAGAGTTTGTATATAAGCTGGCTGTGTTTCTCGATTTGCTGTGCAAATTCTTCCTTGGAAAACATCCAGGCTAATGAATGGTAATAAGTCTCACTTAAAATTTCCGCCTGGCCGGTTTTGAAGATCTCCTTAAACGAATCCAATACTTGTTTTCCGATCTCCCCAAACTCTAAACACTGCTCCAGAAACACGCCCGACATACTGTAGCTAACTCTGAACTCAGGGTGTTTTTTTAAAAGCTCAAGTATCAGTTTGTTAGTCGGCAGATAGCACTTTTTGGACACCTTTTCGAATATCTTTTTATTTTCGTACTCTGGCGGTCCTTCAAAATATTCTGATTTATTCCCAACTTCAAACGCATTACACTTGCTCAGCCGGTAAGGCTGATGGACTTCAAAGTAAAAGCAAATTGTCTTGTCGTATTTTTTCATAATAATTTAAAGCCCCAGGGCTTTTTTGTAACTCGATATAATATGTTTCGCCTGGTCTTTCCAGCTCATACGCTCCACCTCTTTGGCACCATGTTCCTTTAGGGTTGAATGAAGTGCGGGGTAATCCAGCACAGCCATCACCTTGTTGGCCATTTCATCAATGTCCCAAAAATCCACACGTAGAGCATTCTTTATAACCTCTGAAATACCGGATTGTTTGGATATCAAAACCGGAGTACCATGCTGAATAGCTTCCAGTGGCGCAATACCAAAAGGTTCAGAAACCGATGGCATAACATACAAGTCGGCAGCGCTGTAAGCCCTGGCAACTTCATCGCCTTGTAAAAATCCACTAAACAGAACATTACGCTCAATCCCCAAATCAACAGCCATATGAATGATTTGCTGCATCATATCTCCGTCACCAGCCATTACAAATTTGACCTTTTTCTTTTTCTCCAGCACTTTTTTAGCCATCTGAAGGAAGTAATCCGGACCTTTCTGCATAGTCATACGGCCTAAAAACAACACCACTTTATCAGTAGGATTGAGGTGATGGGCTTTGTGGTACGTGCTGAAATTGGGTTTAACCGCATTGTGAACTACATCGATTTTAAATTCAGGTACGCCGTAATGTTTTATGAGCATCTGCTTAGTCCGTTCGCTTACCGCAATAATTCTATCGGCATGCTCCATACCTCTTCTCTCCATGTCATAAACATGCTGATTGGGATTTTCACCGCTTCTATCAAACTCAGTAGCATGAACGTGCATTACATGGGGCTTATCTGAAATCTTTTTCGCCTGAATACCTGCCTCTGCAGTAAGCCAGTCATGTGTATGAATTACATCATGCGGAACATTTTTGGCATAAACCGAAGCTTTAGCAGCGTATCTGTAAACTTCCTCAAATAAATCCCCGCCATATAAATGCTCCACTCCTTTACCTTCCATTTTTTCCATGAAAGCACGATAACTATCCATTGTGGAATAAGGAGAATAAAGCCCCGAGGGAACATCGATTGTCTTCACGCTTCCCCCAGACTCATGGGCATTTAAGAGTTTAAATACCTCCGAATCAAACATCTGCATTTGAGGCGTAACTTTAGGAAGTACCAAAAATACATGTTGGCCATTTCCAATCAATCCTTCGACGATTCCGTGGCATGCAACTCCTAAGCCTCCGCTGTTTATCGGTGGAAATTCCCAACCGAACATCAAAATTTTCATTACTTTTTAGTATCTGTTTTTATTTGTATTTAAATCCCTACATTATAGCATAAATAAGCCATTTTCTCAATCTCCCAAGGTTGACGAAAATAGTAAAAAAGTCATAGCTATAGAGCTATGTCTGAAAATGATTTAAAATGTTACAGATTTTAAAAAGAATTGTCTAAAAAATTGATTTTGAGGTACAATTAACAGCCTGTTTTTTGTAACAATTTAAATGCCATCCAAACACGACCAATTCATCGCTCATTACAACAAGAATAAGGACAAGCTTTTCAATTACCTTATGGCTCGTTTGAATTTTGACCGCCAACAAGCAGAAGATTTATTGATGGACGTGGTTTTGAAGGCGTATGAAAATTTTCACACTTTTAATCCTGAAAAAGGGAAGTTCCGAACATGGATTTTTACCCTTACTCATAACCATCTGGTTAATTTTTGGCGAAGTAACAAAAAAACTGCTTCACTAGAGCAATTGATGGAAGGCGGTATCCATCCAGCTGTAAATGAATCCGATCAGCAGATAGGCCAAATGATTGATTCCCAAAAAATCCACCATATTTTATCCCTTATGAAAGATGGCGAGAAAGAAATCATAACTCTTCGATATTTACAGGAATTAAATTACGGGGAAATTGCTCAGATCACGGGCAAAAAAGAGGGGGCGATCCGAACTGGCTTATCCCGCGCACTAGGCCGTTTTGCAGAGCTTTATCATAAAATCTATCCTTCTTAATCCATTTTGTTGTAACAAATATCAACATGGTTGTGTATTTATAAGCGTAACCAACTCATATGAAACCCGAAATCAAATCCACCAAAGGTCTGTTTAAAAAGGTTAAACTCTTTAAAATCAGTCCCGAACAGGATGAACGCATCCTCAGAGCTATTGAGAATGCGCGGGTTGAACGTGAATTTATTACACAAAAACCCTCCATTTTTACTTATTTAACACAAATAACCATGAATACCTTCAAAAAGTATATCGCGTCCGTTGTAGCGGTCGTTGTGGTAATTGCAGGAGTGACGTATTTTAACCAAAACTCCTACGCATATCATTTAAATAAAGCTAAAGTCGCTCTTGCTCAGCTTGAGGCAGTACTTGAAGGCAACCCTAATCAACTATCTTTTATTCCAGCCGCTCACGCGGAGGATGAAGAAGTTACTGTTGACGAGGAAGCTGTTGAAGAGCTTGTTGAAGAGATCGTAGAGGAAACCGAAGAGGCTATTGAAGAAGCTGAAGATCTTACTAATCCAGAAGAACTTCAGGATGCTTTAGAGGAAATCAGCGATGTTCAAGAAGAAGAAGTCGAAGTATTCTCCGACGCTGCAGAGGTTGTGGAATCAGAAGAAGTGGCTGAAGCTGTTGCTGACGCCCTTGACACCACTGCTGAACAGCAGGAATTAGTTGAAGAAGCTATCGAATTCGTTGAGGAAGCAGTGGAAAACGGTGAAGATGAAGTGGTTATCGACATCGAAACCACAGAAGACCAAGAAGAAGCGGCTACTGACGAAGAAGAATGCGCTGAAGGAGATGAGGAATGCGAATCTGAAGAAGTGGATGAAAAATTAGAAGAAGCTCAGAATCGTTTTGAGGAAGCAAAACAAGCCATGGAACAATTGAGAGCTGGCGAACACAATGAAGAAGCTGTAGCCAAACTGGAAATGAAGATGGAAAAAGTCCAAGCTGCTTTAGAAGAAGGAAAAGTCGGCCGTGTCCATGGTCTAACCACCGCAGTACAGGCGAAGGCCCGGAATATGGAAAGAAAAGCTGAGAAAGCCAAGGATAAGAGTGGAGAAGACGAAGAAGGAGAAGTATCTGATGAGGATGGCGAGGAAAGTGATGAAGAAGAGTCGGATGAGGACTCAAACGATGAAGACACTGACGAAGATGAAGACTCAGAAGAAGGTGATGAAGACGCTGACGAAGACGAGGATTCTGACAGCGAAGACACCGATGAGTCAGATGATGAAGAACCTGAAGAAGATGAAGAAGATTCTCCAAAAGGCCCTAAAGATAAGGAAAACCAGGGCAAGAAAAAAGATTAAATCCTCCCTTAACCTAAAGTTCTAAAAGAGCCTATGACCACTGGTCAGGGCTTTTTTAGTCCAAAAGCCTTACTACCCCCTTCGCCACCGATGTTCGGCTGCCGGCATCGAGGAGTTTTGGGGCTTTCTTGGCGATTGAGTGTTGTCGAATGATTGCAGTCAGTTGCCGTTTTTTTGTCGATAAGTGATGATGATAAACCGACCCACCCAAAACAATCACATCCGGATTGAAAATCAGGTTTAAATTGGAAAGTCCGATACCAAAATTCTTTACTAAATCCTTTTTTAGGCGCGGATATTTTTTTAAATAATGACCACTTATATTTTGTTCAAAAGTTTTCAGCTTTTTATCCGATTTACTGATAACCATATGCCCAAATTCGCCGGCAAAACCATCCTTTCCGTACATCATTTTCCCATCCACCATCGCCGCGCCACCTAAGCCCGTTCCCGCCATCACAGCGAGTATGTTTTTAGATTTTTTAAGTGCTGGTTTTTGGCTTTCTTCTGCTAAAAATCCGTTAATGTCATTATCCAGATGCACATTCACTTTATACCGCTTTTTAAGCAGAGATTTTAGCTTCAAATCCTTACCAGTTGGTAAATGTGGGGCATGTACGAGCACTCCTTTTTGCTGGTCGACAATCCCCGGCACTGCGATACCGATTCCTTTCACAGATTTTTCAAAAAACTCATCAATCAGGCCATACAATTGCTTCAAAAATCCCGCTTTGCCATGGCGGACATCAGTTTTGATTTTCTTTTCATTTAAAACCCTCAATTTATCATCAAAAGTCTGTAATAAAATCTTACTTCCGCCCACATCAATGCCAACGTATTTTGGTTTTTTAGACATTTTAGTTCTCTATTTCTACAAAAACCGGCAAATGGTCGGAAAAAAGGGCATCCATCACACCAGTTGTTTTCACTTGTATAGATTTACACACCATGATCAGGTCCAGCGGTCTTTTTGGATTAAAAGAAGGAAAGGTAGGCTGATTTTGAACTAGTTTTAGGTGTGCATCTTTTAAAAAGTCCCGAATTTCATCTAATCCGTCAAAAATATTAAAATCACCACATATTAAATGGGGTCGCGGGCATTTTCTAAGCATATCCGAAATCTCTTTCATTTGAACTTTGCGTAATTTTTTTCGCAATAAACCTAAATGAACCGTAAAAATACTTATGTTGTTTATTATGAATTCCTGCACAAGGGTGTCCATTCCATTTTTTAAATAATGAGGTATGACCTGCCCATGCCGGCGGCTTAAGACTGCGTCGTGATGCTTACTCAAAAAAGGCAATTTGCAATACCAAGAGTCAGGATGGTATTTAGAGGATGTCTGGAAGAACCCTAGGCGTAATTTCTTGGCAATTGCTTTTACCTGACAGTGAAAACGATTTCGGATAGAACCAACATCTGTTTCGAGCAAACAAATCACATCCGCATTTTGTTTTTTTAAGAATTTTGCAATCTTGATGGCTGTCTTTTTTGACGCCCATAAATACCTCCAAAATTTCAAAAAATATTCTTTTAAAGAACCTTTTAGGCCTGTACCATATCCAATGTTATATAGAAGGATTTTCACATTTATGATTATACGATTGTTTTTAACTTCAATCAATTAAAACCCCCTAAAAAACATGATAAGATACAACAAAATAACCAAGTGATCATGAAAACAATTTGTCGTCTTTTGGCTTTCAGCCTTATATTATCGACCTTAATCATGCCATCAGCCTATGCTGACAGTAGCGAAAGGGCAAAAGTTATAAAATTCGACAAAGACCAGTCCGATCTTATTGTCGAACGGCAGAATGGAGAACAATGGTTGATTCAGCATAGCCCTTTATGCAATTCAATTACCACAGAATTTCCAATAACATTAATCTTGGACAGCCGTGACGAAATCACCTATTTAAAAGTAAATTTTAATGAGAAATGCAGAGTTTTTAACACTTCACTTTATTCAGGACGGGCAGAAATAACCAGAGTTATCAGAAGTGAAAATCCACTTGTTGATAATCATCAGGCTGAAATAATCTGGTCTAATATAAAATATTTCATCCATTATGACAGCAGTAAGTGCAGATTTTTAAAAGATTTTCTTGATGAGCCGGTTTACATGTATTTGCCAGAGGATAAATTGGAAGGATCTTCGATGATACTCCCAGGCAATCGCGGTCAATGTGAAGTTGATTTTGCAAAGCCGCTTTACAGCACAAAAAAAGAGGAGGAAAAAGCCCCTGATAGACTGAACGGAATAGATCATCAGGCTCAGAACAACCAAGTTTATTTTTACTGGGAACGTCCGGATGCCGCAGGCCGATTTCTTTATCTGATTAGCTATAGCAGGTATCCCATTAATTCAGATAATTATGATTATTGGGAAATGCCTAATTTAAAACGCACATTAAAAAATAGTTATACGGTTGAACTGCTTAAAAATGATCGTTTATACTATTTTTATTTGGCTGCTTTAAATGGTGAAACAAAGCAGGTGAGTGATTGGACTGAAATCCAGGCCGTTCCGGTTGGAGTAGAAGGCTTTAAGAACAATCCTGATCCAGAGCAATTTGAAATTGAGATAGAGGATGCAGGAAATAATTTCCGCCTTTACTGGCCGGCAAAAGATAATGTACGCAGATACAAACTGCAATTTTATGTTAATGGAAAGCTGGAGTTATTGAGACTGCTCAAGTCTGCTGAAAACGAATTTTTGATACCTAAAAAACCAGAATACTTAAATAAACGCCTGCGTCTAACTGTTCGGATAATACAGGAAGAGG
>SDBT01008760.1_pt1 | contig 16483 bp, 8 predicted proteins | sample 2277101 | NCBI WGS metagenome assembly SDBT01 (sample SAMN10404973, study PRJNA504765) | marine sediment metagenome | isolation source: marine sediment core GS10_PC15, 103 cmbsf | place: Arctic Ocean: Southern Knipovich Ridge | collected 2010 | reverse complement strand
GCCCAACGATATTTTCTCCTTGCATACCTCTCAGGTCGCCTCTACCCATTCCTCCTACGCCTATCCCCGCAATATTCAGTTTCTCGCTGGGTGGTGTATATCCTTTACCTCCCAGTACATGCCGGGGCAGGATCATAAATGAAGAAGCAGCAGAAGCTGAAAGACTCAAAAATTTTCGTCGGTTGATGGTTTTCATGATTTACATCCTTTTAAACCATATATTTTAAAAATAAACTGTGCTCTAAGAATTTGTTGCAAATTTTCATATCTTGTAGTGCAATATAATATAAAAAAATGATAAAAGACAAGGGCAAAAATACTCTGCGCCAGGGGATGTTCAGGCAGCGGTAAATCTTAATGAGAATTTCTTGTATTATTATTGTAGAATTTTAGAAAGTAGGGCATTAGAATAAAAAGAAAAGACGCAGTTGGAAAATTGCAAATCACAGGAGATTGATATGGTAAGGAAAAAATCAATTACCCGGCGGGATTTTATCAAACAAACAATCACTGCTACCACCGTCTTCACAATTGTACCGCGTTGCGTGCTGGGGGGACCAGGCTACACAGCACCAAGTGATCAATTGACCAAAGCGGTAATCGGCGTCGGCAGTATGGGACGGGTGCATCTTAATTATCCGGGGGCAAAGCTTTTGGCCGTATGTGATGTCGATGAGAATCATCTCAAACGAGCGCTGGAAATCGGTGGGCCTGGAGTCAAAGGCTACAAAGATTTTCGCGAAGTCCTTGAACGTTCTGATATCGATATAGTCCACATCCCGACCCCTCCGCACTGGCACGCAATCATATCCGTAGCCGCGGCAGAAGCAGGCAAAGATATCTTTTGTGAAAAACCAATGACACGGACGATCAGCGAAGGCCAAAAGGTCATTGATGCTGTGCAGAAGAACGGTAGAATATTCAGGCTAAATACCTGGTTCAGATTTAGGGGTCGATTTTACGATTTCGACACCCCAGTCAAGCCGATTAAAAAACTGGTTCAGAGCAGTATGTTGGGCTGGCCGTTGAAGGTTACGGTCAGCGGTGTAACAGGATTCGACTGGAAATTTTTCTGGAGAGGAGAAACAAACTTAAAACCTGAACCTGTGCCCAAAGAATTGGACTACAACATGTGGCTCGGTCCTGCTCCCTATAAGCCTTATCATCCTCATCGGGTTCACAATACGTTTCGCGCCTACTGGGATTATGATGGCGGCGGCTTGGGAGATATGGGCATGCACTACCTTGATCCGGTTCAGTATATTCTGAACAAAGATGACACCAGCCCGGTTGAAATTAAAGCCGATTGTCTCCAACAGCATCCGGACGCTTGCGGTACCTGGCGCCGGATTCAACTGAAATATGCCGATGGTTGTGAAATCATTTTGGATGGGGAAAACAAGGATAAAGATGTACCGTTCATCGAAGGGCCCGATGGAAAGTTATTCAAAGGTTTTAGATCAGATATTCCCAATTTAAAAGAAAAATTAGCGGCTTTTCCGGATCCGGAGCCACAGATGACCGACTTTATCGAGGCGGTTAGAACCCGGAAAAAGTTTACTCTAAACGAAGAAAATGGTCATCGTTCCTGTACCATCGTAAATCTCAGCAAAATTGCTGTCCGGTTGGGAAGACCCCTTCGCTTTGATCCGGATAAGCAGTGTTTTATTGGTGATGAAGAGGCAAACCGTCTTATTAATCAACCCATGCGTGCTCCGTGGCAATTCTGATGAAAGCTTTTTTTTAGGAGAAATTGAAATGAGAAATCATGGAAAATCAATAATTGTGCTGATATTAGCCTTATGCTTCATTGCTTCTTCAGCTTTTGGCTCAGATGATGTGAGAACTTTGAAGACAAAGGTAGTGGATACCCTTGCCAGATTCCCTGCCCGAAACCTTGGTGAAAGAAATCAATTGGCTGCGGAAGTTATTCTACTTGGTCCGAAAGGGATTCAGGAAATTTGCCGAATGCTGGTTCCGCCTGGAACAGGAGACGACACTCGGGTTCGATTCGCGCTTAACGGAGTGGTAACATATGTCAATCGCGCTGGCGCTGAAAAAGAGCGTGAAATGTTTGCCAAAGCGCTCATCAAATCTCTGAAAGAAGCTGCAGACAATGAGGTTAAGGCGTTTTTAATCCGTCAACTTCAGCTTGCCGGCAAAAAAGAGTCGGTTAAGCCTCTCAGTAAATTTCTCAAGGATAAAAGACTATGCGAACCGGCGACCCAGGCATTACTGGCTATTGGCACATCAGATGCAGAGAAAGCACTATTAAAATCCCTTGGCTCTGCTTCGGGTGCAAACAGAATCACGATTATCAAAGCACTTGGTGAGTTGCGTAGCAAAGCTGCGACTAAAAAAATTATCAAATATGCAAACAGTAGGGAAGAAAATCTTCGTCGGGTGACTCTATATGCACTTGCCAACATCGGTGATGCTGAGTCTGAAAGCGTACTGGATAAAGTTGCAGTGGCTGTCTCGCCATACGACAGAGCAAAAGCGCCTTCGCTTTATTTGTTATACGCGCAACGCCTCGCTGAATCAGGGAAAAAGGCTCAGTGCGTAAGGATCTGCCGCAACCTGATAAAATACTATACGGAGCCTCATGAAAGCCATGTTCCATGCGCTGCGATGAGTATTCTGGTAGCTGCTTTGGGTGAAAATGCTTTTGGGGATCTGCTGGCGGCCATGAACAACCCAAATAAAGAACTTCGCTGGAGAGCGCTTGAGCTTTCCGGCACTATTAAGGGCGAAGAGGCAACCGCAAGATGGATCGAAAAAATGGCAGAGGTTTCAACAGAAACTCAGGCGGAAATAATCACTATGCTCGGACGCCGCGGCGACAGATCCGCACTTCCCATCCTTCTGCAGAAATTAAAAAACGAAGAGAAAGTTGTATGGCTGGCTGCGATTCCGGCGGCGGCCCGGATTGGAGGCAGCGAGGTTCTTAGAGATCTAATGGCCCTTTTGCGAACTGACCAGGTTGACGAAATCAAGGTTGTGAAACAAACCCTGATGTACCTTCCAGGTGCTCAGGTTGTTCATGAAGTGGCTGAAATTCTGGAAGAAATGCCTCCCCTTGCTCGTGTGGCTCTGATAGAAATCCTGTCAGAGCGGCAGGCAAAGGAACATGTGGATATTGTTTTCGCTCAAACAAAGAGCGATAACGATACAGTTCGACTTGCTGCTCTTGCCGGGCTTGAAAATCTAATCAGTGAAAATGACTTGCCACGTTTAATTGATCTTCTTCTTGCAGTCACAGATCGCACCGAAATATCGCTCATTCAAAATGCCGCTGTAGCCAGTGCAAACCAAATCCATGATTCGGAAAAACGCGCTGATTTATTTCTGGCAGCGCTGGAAGAAACCTCAGACTCCAAACGGATTGATTTACTGAAACCCCTGGCAAAAATTGGTGGAGAGCGTGCTCTTCAAACCGTGGTCAAAGAGGCCAAAAACGAAGATGTAATGATTCAAGATGAGACAGTCCACATTCTGGCGGAATGGCTTGATCTCAGCGCTGCAGATGAATTACTCCATATTTGTCGAAACACAGAGAACAGAAAACATCTTTACCTAGCCATCCAGGGCTATGTACGTCTTATCAATGATGCAGAACTGGCTCCGGAAAAGAAGTTCTACATGCTAAAAGAGGCCTTGGATATTGCAGCAGAAACTAAAGAAAAGAATCTTGTGCTATCAGGGCTGGCAAATGTAACAAGCCTTGAATCCTTGAAGCTTGTGGCGTCCTATCTGGACGATCATGATTTAAAGGATAAAGCTTTGCTGGCGGTAACGAAAATTGCATTACCTCAAATCGGGGATGATAAAGGTCTCACTGGGTCTGAGGTGATATCAGTGCTGAAAAAAGCAGTTGGGATCATTGAAGACAGTTATAAGAAGGAACGGATTGAGAAATATATTGGAACTCTTTTGAAACAAGAAGGATTTGTACTGCTTCTCAATGGTAAGGATCTTTCCGGATGGAAGGGCCTAGTCGGAAATCCGGTTAGTCGGGCAAAGATGACTCCGGAAGAATTGAGCAAGGCGCAAGCGACGGCGGATTCGGCTATGCGCGCGCATTGGAAAGTTATTGACGGTATTCTTGTTTTTGACGGCAAAGGCGGCAACCTCTGCACGGCTAAAGATTATGGCGATTTTGAGTTGCTGGTTGACTGGAAAATTGAAAAGAATGGAGACAGCGGCATTTATCTTCGCGGATCGCCGCAGGTACAGATCTGGGATCCGGAACAATGGCCTGAAGGCTCTGGGGGGCTATACAATAATAAAAAGGGCCCGAATAAACCGCTGAAGCGTGCGGATAATCCTATTGGCGAATGGAATACTTTCCGAATCAAGATGATAGGTGATCGAGTGACGGCTTATTCAAACAATGTGCTTGTGGTTGACAATGTGGTCTTGGAAAATTATTGGGAACGGGATAACCCGATCTACCCATCTGGCCAGATAGAACTTCAGTCGCATAATAATCCGCTCTATTTCCGTAACATTTTCATTCGTGAAATTATTCATGAGAAGGGCGTCCGGGGCCTGACCAAGCAAGAAATCGACGAGGGTTTTGAACAATTATTCAATGGGAAGGATCTCACGGGCTGGACCGGTGATACTACCGGCTATGTCGCCGAGGATGGTAAAATCGTCATCTATCCGGGGCGTGGTAGCGGGAACCTGTACACGGAAAAAGAATATAGCAGCTTTATCCTTCGCTTTGAGTTTAAACTCACTCCAGGAGCGAACAACGGGTTGGGGATTCGCGTTCCGCTGACGGGTGATGCGGCCTATGTGGGTATGGAACTTCAGATCCTGGATAATACTGCCCATATCTACAAGGATCTCAAACCATATCAATATCATGGTTCTATCTACGGAATCGTTCCAGCCAAACGCGGTCACCTTAGGCCTGTGGGTGAGTGGAATTATGAGGAAGTAATTGCCAAGGGTAGAAGAATTATTGTCAATCTCAATGGTGTGACTATCGTCGATGCGGACATCGACGAAGCCAGCACGCCTGAAACAATGGATGGAAAAGATCATCCAGGGCTCAAGCGAAACAAGGGGCACATCGGCTTCCTCGGCCACGGCTCGCATGTTGAATTCCGCAGCATCCGAATCAAGGAGTTGAAATAAGCGGTTCCAATTTCAATGGAATTTTTTCAATGATATCTTTTTAATAATAAAAATTAAGTTAAGGCAACACGCCCCCCATCTTCACAGGCCCAAATACTCCTTACCAACAGTTTCTCGTTTTTTTATTTGCCCCTTAAACCTACTTTTAATACATCAAATGGTTTAAATCCTACATTAAAGGCGGGAGAATTGGGTTTTAAGGAATAATCGTCGTTGTTTTTATCCACAAATAAGGGATCTTTAACAGTCGAATGTTTATCAAAACCCTTCTTCAGCCAATCTTCGAAATAAGCAACTCCCTTCATCCCCCATATCACAGGATTTGTCCATATACAGCCGCTCGGATTCCAGAAAATATTGTAGTCTGATTCCGCCGGAGCCGACCTTTCTCCATATACCTTAAAAAGGTCGGCACCAATATTTGAATAATAGAAGATATTCCTTATTAACCTTACGTTCTCGTGGTTACGGTCTTTCGGATTATTTGAATGCACTAGGGCTAATTCAGTATCAACAAATATGTTATTCTCAATCGTATTGTCTTTATTGCCGTCCCAGATATATAATCCTTCGCGAGTTCTATAGACAAGATTATTTTCAACTCTTGTATTTTCCGTATCACAACCAAGAGCGATACCCCAACCGGGAGCCCCCCGACCATAAGAGTGAATGTTATAAATAACATTTCCCCTGATTAATATGTTAGAGCCGTGTGCAAAAATACCTGCTCCATCATTCATTATTTCCATCACATTACGAATTTCATTGGATTCGATGATAAGCTCCTGCTCTCGATTGTTTTTCTGCATTTCCTTGTTATCAGTAGTGCCCTTACCTATATATACGCCGGACTGTGAGACGTTATGAATCAAATTATGACTGATTAACCCTCCTTCATCATCAATATATATGCCGACACCGCCATGAAATACCTGGCCGCAATTATGAATATGATTATAGCAAATCTCATTGCGTTCTTTTCCGAAACTTCGGCTGATAATTCCGCCGCCACCGGCATCATAAATCTCGTTGCCTATGATATGGTTTCCCTCCCCTGTTACCTCCAGCGCATACGTTCCGACGTTGCTTATAGAATTATTTTTGAAAGTGCAGAAACGAGTCCCTTCAAAAGTAATTGCTGAAGGTCTGTATATATCCCCAATGTCGGGTAGCGTAGGAAAACCTTCTTCGGGGAGCAAATAACCAGCATCCGAGAACGTCAAGCCGGTGAAATTTAGATACTGGACGTACCTGTTCTCGGCAATGTTACCTTTCAGTCGAACAAGCTGATGCAAAACAGGGGCTCTTAGTTGCGAAATCTGCCCAGCCTCAACAGGCCAATAATAAAGTTTTCCAGTATGCCTGTCTAAATACCATTCGCCTTTTCTGTCAAGTCCCTCTAATACATTCTCAATATAATAGTGGTTACGGTGTCGACCTGACACAAGCTTTTTTCCAATCGAGCCGCTAAATGTTATTATCCTTTCTTTCTCGTTTAATTCAGAAAGAAAAAGGCGAGATATATTCGAAGAGTGGAAAATAACAGCTTCTACATCTTCAAGATTCTCCCAAGTTTTACAATCACCTTCTTTAAATTCAAAAGAGTTGTTTTCAGGTAATTCTCCCATCGCTTTTTCTATCTTAAAATAATCTTCATTAGGAATGCGTGCTCGAGTCTGTCTATTACCATCAGCAAAAAGCTGCCTGAAGTTCCACTTCGCCTTTTTAACTTCGTCAATAGTACAAACTTTAATCTCATCCTTATAATCCTTCCACGTCCCGGCTATTTTCCTCCCCCCACTGATGACCGGGTTTTCATCTTTATAAGCTGTATATGTAATCGGGCAGGATTCGGTACCGGAATCCTCTGGAGTAAAGATAATTGGTTCTGACAACTCGTATAGTCCGTCACGGATATAAACTGTAACCGGCTTCTTCAGCGTACCCTCCTTTTTCATTTGGCGAATAGCATCACGTGCCTTTTGGATGGTTGCAAAGGGCTCGCCAATACTTTCCCCTGCCGAAGAGTCGCTCCCTTCTGGTGAAACATAAAGGAAAATCTCATTAGCTCTTGTCCCCGACAGAAAAGAACTGCTAAGTAAAAAGAGGATAATTACAACTATCAACTGAAAAGTTTTATAACTACTGATAATATCCTCCTTCTAAATCCTGACTTGCCCGGTTTTATGCTTTCCTGCTCTTGGCGGTTATCCATAACCAGACACAGCCAGCCAACACTAAAACTTCCTGCCAGAGTGAGACCCAACTTCTTGCAGGACCAGTCGGAGCTGTAACGAAGCAGCCGCAGTGTATATTAAGACCACTTGCAATGGCATAAGAGATTAATCCCAAGCAAATTATGCAAAAGCATACCAGAAGAAGTGAACTGGTCCGAAGCCATACACCAGAAATAACAAGGAAACCAATAAAGACTTCAAAACAGACCAGCCACATGGCAATGATGTTAATTATAAACCAGGGAAATATATCCAACAGCATAAGATTTTCTGCAACTGTGCTAGAATGTAATATCTTGGCATAACCCACATATATGAACAGTATCCCTAAAACAACCCTCAGAATCCTTTGTACCCAGATACTCTTTATGATTCCTTGGATAAAATTACTTTTCAGCTTCATGACTGTTAACTTCCTTACTTATACCGATAAATTGGCAGGTTTTGTTTCTCCCAATCCTCGAAACTCTGCTTGAGTATTGTTATATTCTCATATCCCTCATCTAATAAACGTCTGGCTATTTGAGCGCTCATACCAAAAAGCAATCCTTCTCCAAATATGACTAAATGTTTATCCGTAGATACTTCTTCAACAAAGTCAATATAAACATCATCAAATTCGGAATAAGGCAAATTAATTGATCCCTCAGCATGTGATTCATCAAAATCCTCACTCTCACGAATGTCGATCAACACAGCATCACCGGCCGTAATTTGATCAATAGCATCGCTCAGATCAAGATAGAGTAATTTCTCTTTCCAATCTCCTTTGGGCATCCCTGGTCGTTGTCCCTTAGCTAATATAAGCGGCAGCTCTGCAGATTGCATTGAGTTTATAATGATGGTTACAACTATAGAAAAAAGCAATATGATTAAAATTCGAACAGAATTGAACGATAGAATTATTTTTAATCTACCAGTGAGCATGGCCTTTTATCTCTCCTTTATCTTCGCAAATATACAGTCCAAACTTGCTTCGTATTCCTCCATAGACGTAAATATCAGACATATTAACAGTATATATATAAGAATTCTTGATGAAATCAAAAGGACCTCCAATTGGATTCGAAGTACTAGTCCCATTTCCCTTTCGAGTCTATGATTCCATCACATCTACTTTTGTCCTCGACCTCTCAAGCCGACCCTGGACAGGTCAATCGGCTTAAACCCTAATTTAAATGCTGGAGATTCAGGCTTCAAGGAATAGTCGCCGTTTTCCGGGTCAACAAACAATGGATCTTCAACTATTGAATGTTCATCGTAACCCTTTTTCTTCCAGTCTTCATACAAATCAATTCCTTCTTGGCCCTTAACAAAAAGCTCACCATCTCCGGTATGGAAAAAAACATTATAATCGGATTCCGTAGGAGCTGTCCTATCTAAAGAACGGCTTGATGGATCCATATCATTGATTGGTCCTGACTGACTTATGTTGAAAAGTTCCGCATCAATATCTGAAAAACAAACAATATTCCTTACGAATTTTATATTTTCATGCTTGGTGTCTCTTGTATTATGGTATCGTATTTGTCTTACTAATCCATCTACTAAGATATTATTCTCAATTGTATTGTTCCTGTTGCCGTGCCATATCTGCATGCTTTCGGTAACTTTATAGACAACATTGTTTTCAACTTTTGTGTCTCGAGTTTCGCACCCAAGATAAATACCCCATCCAGGACATCCTCCAGAAACAGTTTTTCCGACTAATTCAGGATATGTGAATGAATAGACATCATGAATAAGATTATTTCTTATTATTATGTTAGAATCGCGGACAAAAATACCAGCACCATCATTAATTATCTTCATTACATCATAGATTTCATTGAATTCTATGATAAGACCCTGCTCCTGATTTCTCCTTTCTCTTTCCTGCGGAAATACATCTAACATGTAATCTGTTGCCCAATGACGGGTATATATGCCAGACTGCGATATATCATGGATTAAATTATGTGAAATTAATCCCCCACCATCATCAATATTAATCCCAACTCCACTATGAAATACTTTACCGCAATCATGAATATGGTTGTAGGAGATGTCATTCCGCTCTTCTCCAAAGCTCCGGGTTATTATTCCACCACTACCGGTATCATAGATTTCATTTTCAATTACTCGGTTCCCGTCTCCATTCACCTCTAACGCATACGTACCAACGTTCCTTACAGTATTATCTTTAAACGTACAGAAACGAGTAGCCTCGAATGTGATTGCTGAGGGTTTATAGATATCCCCCACATCAGGAATGGTGGGAATACCTTCTTTAGTAAGCCTATAATCAGCGTCTGAAAATGTCAGGCCAATAATATTAATATACTCGACATATTTTTTCTCTTCAAAGCTACCTTGCAATCGAACAAGTTGACTCAAAACAGGCGCTCTTAATTCCGAAATCTGGCTCTCATCAAGGGGCCAATAATATAGTTTGCCTGCACGTCGGTCTAAATACCATTCTCCTTCTCTGTCCAATCCCTCTAACACACTCTCTATATAATAGCGGTTAATGTGCCATGGATACTTCTGCCCACGGACTAACCTCCTGCCAATTGGACCGGAAAATGTCACCATCCTTTCTTTTTCATTTAATTCAGAAATAAAAAGCCGGGATTCGTTCCAGGTGTGGAAAAGGATAATTTCTACATCGTTAAGATTATGCCATTTTTTTAATTCTCCTTCCCTATACTTAAACACATCTCTATCCAAGTCTTTTTCTGTCAGGTCTATTCTATAATATCCTTTATTAGGGATGCGTGACTGGATTAGTCTCCTCTCATTACTAAAAAGTTGTCTAAAATTCCATTTTCCTTCTCTAACTTCAGGAATACTACAAACCTTTATCTTGCCTTTGTAATCCTTCCATGGTCCGGTTATCTTTCTGCCACCGCTTATAACAGGTTTTTCTTCTTTATACGCTGTGTATGTAATAGGACAATCTCGAGTCCCCGAATCCTCTAAGGTAAATACGAGCGTCTCTTCCAACTCAAATAAACCGCCTCGAATATAAACCGTAACCGGTTTCGTCAACTCGCCCTTTTTCTTCATTGCCCGGATAGCATCTCGAGCCCTTTGTATGGTCGCAAACGGTTTCTCAATACTACCTGCCCAGGAGTCGTTTCCCTTGGGGGAGACATACAGTGCAATTTCTTCACTATTTGATACTGAAGTACATGAACAAAGCAGCAATGTGAAAATGACAATTATCAAGAGTTGAAAATTCTTGAAATGTTTCATAAACAAATTCCTCCTTTTTTTAAGCGTTTTGGACAGATATCATTAGTTATTAATTTCCCCCGTAATCACTTTACAGCTTCGTCTTTCTTTTGTTCAATTTTAAGCTTCTGTCATTCAATGTTGTATATATCAAAGGAAAAAACGAAAGTCAATTTTCCAGAGCTCTATAACGAAATCGGCAAATTTTGGCTGCAGGAATCTTAAAATAATCAACCTAATTTTGAGCCCCGGAATCCCATTGCTCACCACACTTTTTGTCATAGAGTCTCAAAAATCTTGACTTATCAAGATAGGTTTGATAGTACAAATAAAATTAGGCTTAGCAATGTAACTAAATGTTAGGAGGTTGATTATGAAGTGCTTTAAAAACCAACAAATATTGGTGGTCGTTGCTCTTTCATTATTGCTGTGTTCTTTTGTTTCAAGGGCACAGGCCGGTGAGATTGCCCTTTACGTCTCCCCCAAGGGAAACGACGCCTGGCCAGGGGACAGTATTGGCAAGCCCTTTGCAACCATACAAAAAGCGCGTGATACTATCCGGGCAATGAAGAAAAAGGGCGAGTTGACGAAACCGGTTACGGTTTATATTCGAGGCGGTTTATTTGAGTTGGAAGAGACGCTCGTATTTACCTTAGAGGATTCGGGAACTCGAGATTGTCCTATTACATACACAGCGTATAAGGAAGAAAAACCTGTTATAAGCGGTGGCAGAAAGATAACCGGACCGTGGAAGGACTACAAAGGCAAGATAAAGGTTTGTTCTATTGATGCAGTTAGAGAAGGTAAATGGCATTTCAGACAGCTCTTTTTAGATGGCCAAAGACAACAAAGAGCACGTTTTCCCAATAAAGGTTTTTATGTCATAGATGGGACGGAAGAAGAGTTGGATCGGGACCAGTTGAAGTATAAAGACGGAGACTTTAAGAAATGGGGAAATCTCAACGATGTTGAAGTAGTTATATTTGCTCACTGGAACGAATCAAGGCTTCTTATTTCCGAGCTGGATGAAGAGGAAAGAGTAGTAACCTTTACCGGCCCAATCGGCATGAGATTAAAGAGAGGCCCGCAGCTCCAAGGAGGGAATGTGTATTCCGATCGAAACCGGTATTATATTGACAATGTACTGGAGGGATTGGACAAAGAAGGCGAATGGTATTTAGACCGTCATAGGGGCAAGCTTTACTATTGGCCTGTCGATGATGGCCAGCTTTCAAGATTACGAGCGCCTGTTTTGAATGAGCTTGTCAGGTTCGAAGGGGACGTGGAGAAGAAAAACCATGTCCAATACATCAATATCCGCGGACTAACCTTCTGCGATGCAGATTATATTATGCCGAAAGAAGGCATCCCACAGATCTGGGATGTCGGCGATATCTGGTTTCCATCAGCCATTACCCTGAAAGGGGTCAGCGATTGTATTTTTGAAGATAATACCGTAAGAAACGTCGGAACGTACGGTCTGGATATAACAGGTGGCGGCAGCCAGATCAAAGGAAATATGATTTACGATACCGGTAGCGGAGGCATCATGACCAGAAGTTACGGAAGGCATCGTAATGTAATCTCATATAATCATATTCATGATTGCGGTTTGGTTTTTCACAGTGGAGTTGGGATCAACATTGATGATGGTGGTGGTTTAATTGCGAATAATCTGATTCATAATATTTCTCATTCCGGCATATATACACGTCATTGGGCAACATCTCCAAAAGAGAATAATCAAGATAAATACTATTATATTACACACGATTACGGGCAGGAGCGCGAAAGAAGAAACCAGGAGCAAGGGCTTATCATCGAGTATAATGAGATATATGATGTGATGCATGGAGTGAATGATGGAGCGGGAATCTTTGTTCGCGATGACTATATTACAATAAGGAACAATCTTATTCATGATGTTTGGCCTTCTCCTGAAGGCCACGGCAGTCCTGCGTGGGGAATCTATCTTGGTTGTGAGACAAGAAATTGTCTGGTTGAGAATAATGTTGTCTATAGAACCAGTGCAGGGCTAGATATGTGGTTCAAGCAAAGCAACAATACAATCTACAACAATATCTTTATAGATACAGGCGATGCTCATGGCCACGCTCAAGTTAATTATGTAAATAATCGTGATTCGTCCCATCATGAAATAAGATTTCTTAGAAATATTATATATTTTTCAGCTCCTAATGCGGTTCTTTACCGTATAGGCAGGGAAAATTCAATGCCGATGGAGTCAGACTATAATCTTATATACGACACAAAGGGCAAAGACTTAGTTATTAAAGGTATTGAAGGTGTTAAGACATTTGAAGACTGGCAAAATCGCGGTTTTGACACTCACTCTATTGTTGCAGACCCATTATTTGTGGACCCTGAGAATGATGATTATTCATTGAGACCTGAGTCACCGGCATTTAAGCTGGGCTTTAAGCCAATTGACCTGTCCAGGGTCGGCTTGAGAGGTCGAAGACAAAAGTAGATGTGATGAAATCATATTATTGGAGTAATTATGATAAAGGATATCAAAATAAAATTAATCATTCTAGTTTTCATCTTTCTTTGTGCGATTTTCTCTTTGAATAGCGTTTGTAACGCAGATGATAAATTCTATGCTTATTACACAAAACTGGATATCGAATATAAAGAGGAAATGGAATACGGCAAGTATGCAGATATTGTAATTCATTTTTCGGATAATAAAGAGGTTTTGTTTTCGAGAGAATCCAGCTACCTGCCTTGCTTGAAGACAGATAAAGGGAAATGGTACTTCACTGAAATCATTGAGCGTACGGGCGACGGCAGTGAGTTAAGACCTGACAAATACAACCACTATAGTTACGTGAGGTTAATAAAAAATACTTTAGAAGAGATTACAGTTCACTGGCGGTATGTTCCTGATCTTAAAAAGGTTGGCTGGGACGGTTTTGCAGATGAGTATTTCAGGTTTTATCCTGATGGCAAGGTTGAAAGAACCATCCGGCAGGGTTTAGAAAAGCTGGATGACTGGCAGGACCCGGGGAATGTCACTACGCAAGTTCTGCATCTCAACGAACAGGGAATAAAAAATATATCTATCCAAAGCGCAAAATTAACAAAAACAAATTTACCTGCAATTAACGGCAGCAAAGTGGTGGCAGAGGTTGTAGCAAGTCCAGTTTTATGGTTCAAATTTGATGAGGGGCTGAATACTCGAAAATATAAAACACGGGATTTAACAAAAGAAACAGTCCATGGAAAACATTCCACGATAAGCGGAAATAAAACTGTTTGGAAGAGGGGAGTCTCGGGAACCTCCTTGGGATTTGACGGATACACCTCTTGCGTTACCGTACCTGCTAAGGATGCGCCACAGACTCAGGTTATTAGTGACGGTTTCACCATCGAGGCCTGGATTGCTATCGGAGCATATTCTTGGCGATGGTCACCCATTGTACACCAGAGCGAATGGGGCAAAAAGGGGTATTATCTTGGAATCGATGATGCTGGTCACCTCGGCTTCATGACTAAAGTCGGCAACACCTGGGAGAAAGTTATAAGCAAAGATAGACTCGAGCGTTTTCAGTGGAAACACATTGCCGGGACTTACGAAATTGACAAAGGTTTGCTATGTATTTATATCGATGGAGAGCTAATCAGTTGTAACCGGACAAAAAGAGAAATCGCCCCTGAACTTGATGAAGAGAAAATCCAGACGGCCGACGAAAGAGATCTACTTATTGGTTTAAACAATGAAATGATGCGGGCAACAAACGCTCACCGTCAATGGACATATCCTTCGATATTGGGTTTTGACGGTTTGATAGATGAAGTAAAGATCTATGAAGAACCGCTAAGCTGGGATCAGATAAAAAAATCTTACGAATTATACAGACCCGACGAAAGTTTAGTTATGAATCCGGATATGGATGCAAGAAAATTTCCCGCTAACCCGGAGGGCAGATCGGCGGAAGAATTCGGCGCATCATATACGAAACTTGATTACTATGAACACTGGGATAATATGTGGCGCGTAAGTGAGCATTCGGATATCGTGGTGACTTTCGAAGATAAACCGGTGAGATTTGCTTTCTGGCGGGGACTTAGTTATGGGATTGGGATGATCACAGAAAATGGCAAATGGTGCGGAGACCAGAGCCGCGAACGTTGGGGAAGAAATTACGCCCGCGGCTGTTGTGAACATATGTCTGACAAGCAATGTCGGTACAGTCATGTGCGGATTATCGAAAACACTGATGCCCGAACCGTGGTTCACTGGCGTTACGGCGAAGCAGATGTCAAATACAAATTTGTCGACATTATCGGCACTTTTGCTGATGAATATTGGACTTTTTATCCTGACGGCATCGGGATTCGTCACGTCGCCAGCGGCGTGGGCGGATGGCAGGAAACTATGTTCTACAGTGAGCCAGGAACAAGGCCTGAGGATAATGTTGATTTCAAAGCATTAACCCTAATTGATGAAAAAGGTAACACTACCGTATATGACTGGCGCTATTATTATCCCTATGCAGGAGTGAAAAACCCGGCTTGTATTACAATGGTAAATATGAAATCTGAATATAAGCCTTTCTATATTTACCCATCCGGATCAACTGTCCAGACATTTGTTCCGCCTCTGATCAGACGTGATTATTCCGCTTTCCACTGGGCGAATCATTATCCGGTATCACAGATGCCATCAGACGGTAGAAGCGCGGAAGAGAATGACCGGGCAGCGCATTCGTCTTTAGTATGGGGAGGTCCAAAAAAAGATTATTTGATGGTCGGCTTAACAAACAAAGAAGCAGGGGAACTTATGGATCTTGCTCGATCCTGGAATTATCCGGCGAATCTTTCTCAGGCCGAAGGATGCATTTATAAAGGCTATAAACCTGAAGAACGAGCTTATACACTGGTGCGAACGGATGAGCTGATTTCATTCACGTTAAACGGCAGCGACGAATCTCCGATTCATAATCCGATCTTTGTAATAAAAAACTGGAATGGCAGAATGCAAAAGGCAGAGCTAGTCTTAAATAACGAGAAATTGAAAAGCGGTTCTGATTTTAAGCAGGGCGTTGTTTTCGATACAGACGGTCAGCCGCAGCTCATTATCTGGGTCGAATTTGAATCGAAGTCTCCTGCCGCTTTAGAAATTAGACAATAATGAGAGCAAATCATGGTAAGCACAAAAACCAAATTCCTATATTTTATATTTATGAGTAATTTTATTTCTATTTTCTTTAGTATCAAATAGAAGTGTTGATATAGACGTCAGTCTGCAAATTGGCTAATCTAGATGAGATTTGAGAATGAGGCTTACGAATTATAGAATTAAAAGATAAAAAGATGAAAGGAAGGACCATGAAGAAAATTTTGGTAACCGGAGCAGGTGGTTTTATCGCTGGACATTTGGTGGCGAAGCTCGTAGAAAAAGGCCATCCAATCCGGGCTGTAGACAGGAAACCTTTCCATGAGTGGTTTCAGATTTTTCCCGATGTAGAAAATCTGGTTTTGGATCTGCGCGATAAAGAGAACTGTTACCAGGCCGTCAACGGGTGCAGTGAGGTGTTTAACCTGGCTGCTGATATGGGAGGGATGGGTTTTATCGAGCTCAACAAGGCACTGTGCATGCTCAGCGTCTTTATTAACACCCATCTTCTCTTGTCAGCCAGAGACATTGGTGTTGATCGATATTATTTCTCATCGTCCGCATGCGTGTATAACGCTGCAAAACAGAATGATCCAAACAATCCTGGCCTCAAGGAATCCGATGCCTATCCAGCTTTGGCTGAAGACGGGTACGGTTGGGAAAAGCTGTTCAGTGAGAGAATGTGCCATCATTTCCGGGATGATTTTGGAGTCACCACCCGGGTGGCCCGCTATCATAA
>SDBT01008759.1_pt1 | contig 16483 bp, 17 predicted proteins | sample 2277101 | NCBI WGS metagenome assembly SDBT01 (sample SAMN10404973, study PRJNA504765) | marine sediment metagenome | isolation source: marine sediment core GS10_PC15, 103 cmbsf | place: Arctic Ocean: Southern Knipovich Ridge | collected 2010 | reverse complement strand
CAACTGCGTTAACAATTCGTACGGTGCGAATGTTAGCTGCAAACGACGTCTCGCGTACATTTCGCTGTAGGTCAAAGGATGTTCAGGGTCGGCTGGACTGTTTGCAGGATAAGAACCTAGGATCATTTCCAAGAAATTATCTGTTGGCTGGTGGGTTATCGGGGTTACGCCTGGGAGCCGAATTTCGCGCCTGAGAAATTCTGTGTCAAGGAGAGAGAGCACGCGCGCCCACTCTGTAACGGGCCTTGCCACTTCGACTGCTGGAGGATAGCCGCCAAGGAAGAGAGCCAGTTGGTCGAAAAGCTTTTCGACGACAACCCCGCGATTCTTCAGGCCGTGTTCCACGGTGTTCATGGCGAGCGGCGTCGCTGATTTCAAAAGGAACAGGACGGCTCGCACCTGCACCGCCAAATAAGCGCTGTACTCGCGCGGATAGTTTGATTGATAGGCCAGCCGTGTGTTGATCATCCCTCCCATGGACACCCAGAGCTTCTCGTCGTCGGAGTAAGGTTCTTTGAGCGGATCGCGCAAGTCGACGATAAATTCGTACAGCGTCGCAAGGACTGCAATGAGGGATCGGCCGGTTTCTTCGAACACCAGGCCGCGAGCTTTGATTTTGGCAATGTTATCAGGCAGCGCGCCATCCAACAACCCCAACGAGAGGGCAAGCCGCGCGCGGAAATAGAGGAGCGCGCGATGCGTCTTCCTGCTCTGATAAAGCATGTCCCCCAGTAGCCATCGATCATCCAAGAGCAGTCGATCGTAGATCATCTTCAACAGTTCGGGAGGCATGCCTTCCAAACTGTTCAGGCGCGCTAACCACTCCTCCTCGGTTTCTTCTTCGATCTCGGGTTTGGTGCGCTTGGGCACAGGTTCGTCGTCTCCGTTCGTTTCAGCGGGGGTAGCACGTGGGAAATGCTTATCAAGGACGGCGAACAGCGCGCGCGTATCTCCCTTGCGCACAGCGCGCAGTCCCCATTTCAACTTGTCCAGGTTGGCTCCTGCAACAACGCGCGGTTTAACACCAGCTAATTCCAAGCGAGCAAAGCGCAAGACGGGCGTGGCGACATTCGCCATTTTTTTTTTGTTGTAAGCAAAGAAAGTTCCTCTTCGTCGTCGTCGTCGCCGTTGTTGGTCGTGTAGCATGCAAAAGACACTGGTGTATATATATATACAGAGAAGAGGTATTTTCTTTCTAGCCGTGCTTCATTCGACTGACGACAGGACCGGTGGCTCGCGCTTGCTGCTTGAATTCGACGCTTTGTTTGGTCTGCCTCGCTTTCAGATTTCCCCTCCCGCCATGACACTTCTGCCCGCGCAAGTTGATCAAGCCACGGACAACAGATTCACGAGCCAAATTCCATCTTCCATTCTAAGCGCTGGCCAAAGAAGGGAAGTTTACCTTTTTTTTCCGCTCCCCCTTTGCTCTTCCCTCTATGAGTACCCCTGTATCACAGAATGACATTTTCTGGTTGCAGAAAGCCTCTGCCATGGTCCCCGAGTTTGTGTGCGCCGCTTGTGGCATTACTTGCGCCGACATCACCACAGAAGAGGACAGGCGATGCGTTGCGCAACTAAGGATGACGTGTGAGCCGGTCCGTCTGACGGAGTTCATCACGATCTGTCGTCGGTGCGGAATAGATTCCGTGATTGAACGTACTGCCGAACAAAGTGACGTCGATGCTCCAATGCATTCGGTGGATGAGATTCTCAGTATGCTAAATGTGCCTGTGGTCTGGGATTGACTCTAGTGTGAATATTCCACGGCCAGTGTTCCCTTTGATCGAAAATCAATCTGGTCCAGATTCACCAAAGTGATCATACCACAAAAAAAAAACTTAACGATCCTGTTTCTGTGTATAAACACAAAAACAAATAAAAAAAATATACACGCCACCTTTCATTCTCCCTCCGTCCGTCCTTCGTCTCTTTCTTCCTAATGGCATCTGAGGTTCCGCGGATCGTCCGTGAGTCGGCATCGAGCAAGTCACAGGGCAAAAAATGGATGCAACAGAATATGAACACGAACCAGGCGTTTGTTACCGACGGGCGCCTGCACGACAAACCTGTCCCGACGCTGGTCCTGCAGGACTGCATGGGTGTGGTGAAAGCTGTGCGCCGTCACATTCCAGGCCGTAACATGCTTGTCGCCGACGAGGCAATGCCAACGACACTGCCGCTGGCTACCGCGTCCAATGTGTTGCTGCGTCCACTGCTCGCTTCGTTCGAACGGTATTCCCGACGCGCTGAGCGCCAGGAGTTCGTCATGGTGCTGTGCTTTGACTACTACGGCGTCGAGAATGCCGCCAAAACGGTGTGCCACGAGTTGCGCGACGCGCGCAGCGAAAGCGACCCCGAAGACGGGATGCCCCCCCTTGTGCAGGACGCCTACATCACCGACTGGGACCAGCCACTCCCCGAGGAGTGGGATCAGTTGTTGGCCTCGCGTGCTGAATGCATGCCCATTGTCTTGCGAGACATCACCAAGGCGATCGTTCGCCTGCAGCACATCGCCCCTGGACAAAAGCTGATCGTTTGCGGGCACTCCCTTGACTCGGTGACTGCAGAGGGCTTGGCCCAAGAGCAGACCAACGAGCGACGTTGGACGGTGCCGGTGCTGCCCGACGCAGAAATCCGGGTGCTGCCCCTGGTGCTTGAACACGACCGCGCCTACTTCGACCCTCAACTGCGCGTGGAACAAATCGAAGGCGATCTGCAAATTTTTTCCTTGCTGCGCACACTCGCCAGGCGGGAGCAAGACATCGTGCACATCATCAGCAAGGACACCGACGTCATGTACTACGCGCTGTGGTACGCCGCCTCGGAGGGAACGCCGCAGATACGTCAGCTGCTGTGGAAACACCAGTGGTCGCGCAACGGCGACTCCTGGGTGGACATCTATCGGTTGTGCGAGTCGATCGGCCTGGATCGCCAACTGGGATCGACGAAATTCCAGCAAGCCGTCAAAAATCTTGTGGTCTGTCTGGTGGCAACCGGCACCGATTACACCAGTGGGTACCACGGTGTGGGACACGTCAAATGGATGAAGTCGCCGCAAGCGGCGCGTGCGCCACTCTTCGGCAACAGGGCTGTCAGCGCCGGAGAAAAACGAAAGGCGGAACAGCAACAACCCGAGGGGTTGAACCACGAGGCATACCACGCCTGGGCCAATGCTGTGGTGGGCCCCAAGAGAATGCTCGGCAACCAGGGCGTGGTTGATGCCATGGCGCAGCATCTTGACTATTATATACGGCGATTGCTTCAGTCGGTGGGATCCCCCGCCCAGCCTGATCACGTGAACATGGAAGACTTTATGTTTCATGGTATAAGCAAACGGCGTTTATACTCTCCACAGTCTTCGTCGTCGTCGAAAGACGAAGAGGAAGTGTTGTCGTTGTAAACAAAAAATAAGATTTAAAAACAGAAAAAAAAAGAAGGAGGGGAGCGAGAGAGGTCGATAAAAAAAACGCGCGTTCTGTGCTCAGTACGAGGGCTGCTGTGCGTACGGTTCAGCGCCCCAAGTCGCCTGTGACGAAAAGTCGCCAAGATTATTGCTTGAGGGAAGCATTCGCGCTTGTTCATATTGGCCATGCAACTGCTGCTGTGGATGCAACTGCTGCCGCGGATGCGGGCCTATGCCCCGCACGTTCATTTGCACCCAGACGCCGAGTCCCCCGCTTAAACCAAAGGCAATTATGCCAAAAGCACCAACAATGATGGTGTAGATGCGAACTGGATCGGTAGCGGAGCTCGGGATCGTACTCCCTGAAAACCAGGTGGTTGCGCCTCCGATCACGAACAACAGCGACACGAGTGCATTGAAGAGTTGCAAGATGATGCCCAGCCACGCGAGCCACGCTGCGGGGGGGCCTGCCGGATCCCAATGGGACAGGTCAATCAAATAATGGCGCAGCTGGGAGTACCACACAAACATGAACACGACGCTGAACGGCGCAGTGCTGAGTAAAAAGTGCCACGACTTGACGTTCCGGATCACTGTGTTGGTGTCGCCGGGCCCCTTCGTCAAGTCTTGCGCCAGATAATCAAAGGCGACGGATCCCAGTATGGCAAAGGTGAGCGCCAGCGGCACGGCCACGCGCCAGGTCAACGACCTTTCCAGTTTGTGCGCGTTGACCATGCTTTTTGGGGGGTGGCGATGGTGACTCCAGGAACACGCGAGAGAGATTTGCAACCTATTTGTCCACGGGGGGTCGGTGCCTGTATAGAACAGATTGTTTGTGTTCGGCGCTTGAACTGACGCGAAAATCTCTCCGCGGTGGAGCTGCTGGCAATGGTGCGAGCGTTGCTCTGGCTTTGTTTGCACCGCCGGCGTGGCCTGCCTTTCGTTCCTGTTCTGCTGTTTCCTTCACGCGGGATCAGCAATCGACCCCCTCTAGACCACCCTGGCCTAAAGATACTTTACAACCTCCGCCACGTCGTTCCTGAACCATTGTTCGTGCGGTCCGATGTCAACTTCGCGGTCGGGGTGCCACGGATCCCCAATCACCAGATCCACTATGAACGGGACGAACAACACGAACAACACGAAGGGCACAGCGACAGTGGCGAGGACTGGGCCGACGGCAACCCATGTAGCGAAAGGGTACAGAACGAACAACGCAACGAAGAACAAAAAGAATGTGTGCAAGCGGTAAATCCCTGGTTCGGGAACATCGACCGCCAGTTTGGCGTTGACCACGTGCGTTGCCAGCACCGCAGCAACAGCAGGCGCCGACGGAAGTGGCTCGTCCTTGTGCGCAATGAAGTCGGAGAGAAAAGCTGCGTGATCCGACAAAGCCGTCTCCATGGCTTTTTTGTCCGACCCTTCGTACACCGCTTCCATGGAAGTACGGTACGCTGCCTCGATGTGATGTCTGTTGAATGCTTGGTACAGCGCAAGAAGGTACAGCAGTGCGTTGTCGCGCGTCATTCCTGTCGTGCGAACGGCCGAAAACAGCTGTTCTTTCAGTTCCAATCTCGCACGGAAGTATTGTTCGATGGCAGCGCGTTTGCGCAGGCGCCATTCTTTGTAAAAATCGCCGTAAATGATGCCAATGATCAGCCCGAAGGAACTGAACGCCGCGTCAATGCCGTGGCCCACCACGATGTCGCGGAAAAAAAATTCAAATCCTATCACCAGAACCGCCGTCCATATGATCAACAGTGTTGCGAAGACGACAGACGCCGCGCCAAACGTGCGGCTGGTCAACCACTCCAGCGCCGAGATGCGCCGGGAACGCGCATCGACCTCCCCGTCGTTGAGCGCAGGGTCGTATGACGGCGCGGCTCTGTGCATATATTTTTTGACACAGAATGCAAGTGGTCGAGGCCTCCGCCCGTCCGTTATATAGACGCCTCTGTCAACTTTTTTTTTTGTTTGACATTTCTTCGCCAACACAAAAAATACACACATAGAAAGACATCCTGATTGTTCGGGCATACATATCCAACATCTCCCGGGAAAAGTGATGGAGATCATTCAATATTCGACCTTCCACCCGACGTTTTTTGACCTGTGTGTGAAAAAACAACGCGCATCAATGGAACCCTATTGGATTGACTCTCATCCTTATCGTAACGTAATTCGTATCATATTGGCTTATGTCGACCAAATGCAGATAGAAAAGTGTCGAAAGGAATGGAAACTACGGATGAATGATGTCAACGCACAATATCGCCTTAATATTTGTTACGGTGATGATACCAACATGTTGGCTTTGATTCCTAACCATAATCGCAAATGTATGTGCTTCTTCAGAATATACCGGTGATTTTTCTGAATGGGGTACGCATGGAGAGGGGCGTGCGCAGGACCAAATCTTGAGTCACAGAAAGGGAGGGGGAAATGTTTCGTTTCGAGGAATACAAAAAGACCGCCCTGCCTCGCATTCTCTTGAATCGCTATTCCAAGGAAAAAAAGGGGATCGTCGCGCTGAGCACAGTTGTTATGAATTGTGGCGCAGATACATGTCGCGGTAAGATTCTCAGTGAACACACGGAATGCAAAGATTGCAAGAAAAAATTTGTCGATGCCACACGCGCTGGCTGTGAACAACCCGACTTCGAAAGAGTGAATTTCTTATGTGACATGTATTGGTTGCTGTCACGTGCCTATGTTGTTCACTCAGCCACTTTGCTGGTGTTTCTTTGGTGCGTCTTCGTGCACTCCTGTGCAATCTCCCATGTCTTCGGAGTTATTGACTGGATATCATCTTGTTTCTTGGGGGTCGGTGTTGTTCTGTCGGTTTACTATCACAAGTACTGCTGTGGCACAGACTTGGGGGCAACCACGTTACACATTATTTCCGCAATGATGTTTATGAGTGCTTCACACGAGTTTGACCCGCGCGAAGCAAACTTAGCGGTCTACAGTTCAGCGCTTTTCTTAACTTTTTATTCCGTTCATCTGGTGTCGGTGGTGTATTTTGGACCCAAAATAGCACATTGCGCAAAGATGCTGAGGGGCGCTCGGGATAAGGAGCGCGAATGCCACACGAACGCAGCGCGCTAGATACCTGCTTGCAATGATTTGGGCGAACGTCATCTTCATAGTGTTTTTGCGGTTTTTCGTCGCCGATACGCAGTCGCCCTATATTCGCTTAGACGAATGAAAAAAACCGCGAGTTTCTGTGAAGTCGTGAATACAATAATCTATTTTGCTTCATTGATTTTTCTGACATGCGTTTGAAAAAAGGAATCCCGTTTGTTCACGCGTACAATCGGATGTCTAGTGTGTACAAGTGGTTTTTTTCTTTTCCAGGGAATGTCACCTCCGTGGACTCTACGTGCTGCACGAACACATTGGGATCTTCCAGTACGTGCCTCAACGCGGTTTTCGTGGGTTCCTCATCGAGCACCCCCGGTCGCCGCGAACGTAGATTGTAGAAGAGAAGCGGCGTGAACAAGTCGGCCTCCGCATGAGAGAACGGTTGGTAGGCTGGCGAAGTGGTAGTCACGCGATTATGCCGCACCACTATGGGCTCGGAAGAAGGCCGGACAAACGGTTCCTGCCCAGAAAGCGCCCAGCAAACAGCCCGCTCTTGCTCGCCATCCACCTGAAACTGTGGCAGCAAACGAACTGCGGCGTCCTGCGCCACCCACTGACGGTAATCAACGCCATATTTTTTCGTTTGTTGATCAATCACCAGAAAGTCGCAATGGGAGCTTATGCCAAAACGGCGGAGATTCACCCAGAGACTGATGAGGTACTGATAAAAAGGAGACAATTCGCGGACAGTGGAAAACGCCTGCAGAGGGTTGCGCGATGTCGTCTCCAGGGTGCGTTGATGGAGTTCCGACTTGAAGTATTTGCGGAGGCCAGGGTGCCGTCGATGAGACGTCGCTTCAACCGACTGCACGGCACGTTGTTTGGCGATCGCCACCTGACGCAGGGCACTGGCGTCGTCGTCAACATACGACGACCAGGCATTGGGCAGGGGGTTGGACCACCCCGTGCCCTCCAACACCATCTGCCGCAGGCGTGACTCGTCGGGGACAGCCGATTGTCGCGCGTACAGCTTTTGCTGTAGGTCTGCCACCATTGGTTGCGACAACGTGCTCTCCACGAGATGCAGGAAGTACGTCCGCGGAATGGCGCCTGCAAAGATGTGATTCCCGAACTGTGGATCGTTCGCTTTTGCCGGTTGCTGATCAATTGATGGCGACGACACCATGCCAGACAACATCGTCCAAACGTAGCAACAGCACAGGCGATACATCGACAACAACACCCCGGTCAACCGCTGGGCGTCGCCGATGTCCAGAAACAGTTCCACGGAGAGATGGATCTCTTTGGCAAGGTCTTCGCAGTCACCGCCGTTGTCCCCATTGCGAGGGATTTTAAAGCGTTCCGATAGGCGATCGCCGACGGTGCGGTCGCTTTCATAATTCATGGCAGTTGCCTGCAGAGTGAACACGTTGGCTGCGACACGGCACGCCATGTGCACGTCGTGCCAGTGAGGTTGGGCGCCACCGATAAACGCGTTCAGCACAGTGCTGAACCTCTCCATGGCGAGATTGCCGTGGAACGCCAGCGACGCTTCCAACAGAGTCTCGTACTGTGCCACGTACAACGGGATGACATCCGGCTGTGACACAATGGAGGGCTTGCGCCAAACATAGAACGCTGCAGGGATAGTCAAGAGATTTGTCCGGAAGAAGGGAACGCGCATGAGCGCCGCCTGCGGCCACACGGCCGTGACACCATAGTCGTCGGGCATCGTTTCGAAAGCGGAGAGTAGTTCCGCGATGCGCGAACCGAAGCGAGATTGTCGGTCGTCGCGGCGCGACTGTGCCAGGTCGGCCACTGGCACCGACCAACCCGTGGGTGGTGGTGCGTGCACGCGCAAACGAAATGCTCCACGCGCGATGGGCTCATTGTCTGGCGTGACCATGGAATGATCGTATAGTTGAACCGGGATATCCAACGACGGCGATGACGAATCTTGCTCGCGCGCAGATTGCAGGCCGGTCAGCAAATCAGACAGAGGAAGGGAGCCCTGCGACAGGAGATCTTCGCGCTCGTTGCCGTCAAGCGTCAGCGTGGTTTTGGCTTGAAAGCAAAGGTGGCGCAAAGCTAGGCTGTCTGGGGTCGTCTTGCCGTGCAATGTTTGCGGAGCAGAGCCAGCAAACCGAATGATCTCACCGGGTTCTTCGAAGTTCGACGCCTGCACCAGACGATTGAAATACGCAAAGATTGTCACTCCGGCCATATTTTTGCCAAGCTGGAAGGTACTTGCGTCAGAGACGCTGCACGACAGCGACAATTGCATTTTTGTTTGGGGGAAGGATGCCAGGTGATATATATATTGATGTATAATAATATTTATTGCCCACATGCTCGCCCGAGCTTTTGTACAGTCAGAACCCTGTTTCTTGTTTACACCTTATCCTGACAACCAAAAGGGGCTTTCGGCAAATTCGATCGGTGCGACCACTTTGCTGAACGGCGGCCACACATCGTCGTCGGGCGGCGTTTCGAAGGCGGAGAGTAGCTCCTCGACGCGCGAACCGAGGCGATGTCGTAACTCGTCGCGGCGAGACAGTGCCAGGTCGGCCACTGGCACCGACCCAGCCTTGGTTGCTGGCGCGTGCACGCGCAAACGAAGTCTGCGGAAAAAATCGTTCTCGGTCATGGGAAGCGAGGAAGAATCTATTTTTCTACAGCCCCTCCTCCTCCTCCTCCTCCTCGCCGCTTGTGTCTATTATCTCGCGGAGTTGCACTGGATGACGTTTCTTCCGGGCACGCCACTTGCTCATTTTTCGGCATGCAGCACAGCACCATTGACAGGTGGCCACCCAAATAATTCCCTCAAACCCCAAGAACAAACATCCTGTGCCCAGATGCACACACAGAATGATTACGAGGACAGACACAGCAATCAACGTCCAGGTCAGCGCGTCAAAGTGCCAAAATTCGTCTGAGATGAACACGTGCCACGTGCTTGACATGTCGGCATGCGTACTCTCGAAGTACCAAATCTTGGCCCAAATTGCCAACAGCAGGGCAAAGAAGATCACGCAGATCAAGATGCACACGTTCAACCCCGCTGTACACGGGTTCTTGCTGCGTATGAAAAGTCCCATCTCCTCGGAAACACTGTGTTGTGTGTGTGTTTTGGCATTCCTCTATCTTTCATGTGTCACATATATATCTCACAGTTTGCGTCTACCAGGTCTGAACATAGATTCCTTGCTCTCTCTTTCTCTTATTCCCTCTCATCTGACGCTCGAGCATGAGATCGATCTCAGGACGTAGCTTCGTATTGCAAACACACAATGCAGAGAGAATCTCCAAGATGCGCGGGGCACTGCATTTGTTGTGCACCGATGCGAATGCGCGGCGGACAACGCAAGAGACGACACGGTGGTTTGCCGTTTCGCTGAAAAGTGTGTCCCTGTACGATTCTTTGTTTGTCAAAGAACAGTCCAATATGTCCCAAAAGACTTGATATATGCCAAAAGAGGGCGAGGGCGCGCAAACCTCCTCCGCCGTCGCGATCAAATTGCACACTGTCATGGTTGCATCGGCATGTTGAACCAGTATACCAATCACCGGGGGCCACGACAGTGCTATGCCAAGCTCGTCAAACCAACTTGGCGAGCTTGGCAGTGCCATGCCAAGCGTGTGATGCCAGCTTGGCACGGACGCCAGCCACTTCAAGGTTCGAGGATTCCACAGCCCCGACATCACGCGCAGAGCCCCCACAAAATTCCAAGCCCTGTCTGTGATGTACTGCGCCAGCGGCTTCCAGACGAAGTCTGCGTCCTGGTAGTGAACACAATGGTCCCTCAGATATTGAACGCAAATGGTGTACGCCGTGAGATCTTTGTAATGCCATGCAACCTCAAACCCCCCTGCCAGAACACAGTCGCCCGGAGGCTTTGAGCCTTCGGGCGAGCACAGCAATGATCGCAGTCCATCGTAGTTTTTGTGCGCGATGCAACAGTCAAGATACGCACATTGCATAAAATCTGAAAACTCTTGGCGCATCCCAACAGTGGTTATGAGCCCCCCTGGTGTCCCAATCGCGTACAACCGTTCGCCAAGGCAACAGGCAAAAGGCTTCGTCATCGTCAGGGGCTGTGGTACCGTTAGAAAGGCCAGTATGCAACACAGTGCTAGTATTGTGTTTGTGTCTTGACGTTTGGTTGGCAACCAAACGTCCATATCTTGGCTCAAAAGTCCGCACAGTCGAATACGTTCCGCGTCGGAAAGACGTCCGGCCACGTACCACTCACGGGGCGCCGCGTCTAATTCTCCCGCTAGGATACAACGTAAGAGAAACTTGGCGCAAAGGCTGCCTTGCAACTGTTCAGGTTGCAAAATTGCGTTGCTGAGCGCTCGACATGTCTGGTTGACACAGGTGAGGCGAAATTGGTCCGCAACCGGGATCTTGCGTCCGATCGTCACTATGAGCTCTAATGGCAACGTTTCCCACGGCGATCGATCAGCTGCCCGACCCGGCATCGAGGAATAACTGGACAGAGGCGGAGAAGTGTCCAGTCCGGGAGAAGGAGAAAGAGAAAGAGAAGGAGAGAGAGAGAGAGGTGAAGGATGAGAGGAGCAGACATATTTTTTTTTTCCCACCAAATATATATATTAAGATTTGTCAAAATGCGAGGACGTGGGTTGGGCGGTGTCGCTGTCACTGGTTGTCTGCCTTCGCCCATTCCTTCACGAATGTTGTCTGTAAACCCGACGACGAATGTTTTAGAATACAGGCGAGGAAGTCTCGAATCTTCGTCTGTGTCCTTTTTCTGCTGTTACTTTGTTTTTTCAGCTTTACGTGGGCAGCTGCAAGGCGGGTTTCGGATTGCCCGAGAGCCTTCTTTTTCCTTGCGATGGCGCTGTTTTTCTTTGCGATATCTCGGTGACATGTTTCGAGTTCCTCGGTGCAAACGGTGACGGTTCCACGCAATTCTAGGTTCTCGCGCTCAAGTCGCCGAACGTCCTTTGCTGTGTAATCGGTGAACGCCTCGTCGTCGTCGTCGTCGGAAGACGACAGTTCTTCGTCGTCGTCGTCGTCGTCGTCGTCGGCGTCGTAGTCGCCGCAGGCTTGACGGGATAGTCTCTCGCGCGAGATTCCTGGAACATCATCTTCTTCTTTTCCAGCGACCTCCAATTTGATTGCATCCGTTCCGTTTACAGCGTCCGCCATACTGATTTTTTTTTTGCACGCAACGGAAAATGGCAAGAGGGGGAGGGGGTTTCCGGTGAGAAAAAAAAACCTACCGGGGCACGGACACCAGCGGATTGATCGTGTAAGGCATACCGAGCAGCACAGCTATACGCCTCAAATAAAGCAGTTGGTTTTTCCACCCGCCCGCCTGCCTGCACTGAGCCACGATTGTCTGCTTCAAATCGAAGTTCCGATTGCTGGGAAAGGACACCGCAATCACCACTAGGTCAGCTGCGCTGCGCGGGGCAATCGCGGCGGCGGCGTCGTCGTCATTGCAAATGGCGACGATATGCAACTTCTCCGAAAAGAGTTTCTTGTCTTTCTCGCGACAGCGCAGTTCCAATCGATCGCCTATCTTGGCGACGGAAGTTGTGTAGGTTGGGTCCCATTGTTTCCGTTCGATCCACCAGCTGGTCGTGTCCCAGACACACAACTCTTGGCCCTCCGGAACTTGCCGCCGGAAATACGTGCCCAGTGGACCGGCGTCCGATGACGGAGGGGAACAACGGGTCATGATCTCGGCGCGCGCACACACACACACACACACACATAACACACGTCGTCATATTTTATTTTATTTTATAATAGACTCCTTCCAAAATCATTAAAAATCAAAGACAGGGCAGTGCTACATGTGTCAAGCGCGGCGAAATTCGCCGCCGTCTCGTTGCGTTTCGCCCTGAAAGAGTTCATCGTGTCGAGCAGCATTCCCCGAAGCTCTTTGTCCATGGTGCGTATCATGGTGTGGAGCATGCGGACGTTGACTTTGGCCAGCACGGGGAACCCGTCGCGAATCTGCGGGAGCCGTGCTGCTTGCTGATTTTGAAACGCCGCAAAAAACTGGTGCTCGGGCAGCAAACAATACTCGTCCCCGTCCTGCATCTCCAAGTGCAGTCCCTTGGGAAACCACTCGAAGATGCACACCAACGTGAACACGACGACCGCCACTTCGTTGACACCAATCTTTTTGGGCCCGCACTTGAAAAACAGCAGCGCTATCCTGGCAGGATCTACGTCGATCACCATCCAGAGGGTGCGCAGCATTTTCATGCTGATGTCCACGGAAAACATCCTTTTGTTCTTCGGGTTGGCGAATGGGACGTTGCCCAACGCTGGTATGATCTCGTCGACCTCGTGCACGAGAAGTCGCGCCAACGACAGGGTGTCTGGCTTGCATTGTGCCGGCGAATGCCGCCGACTTAACGCCACAGCAAGAGTGTGCTCTTTCGCGTCCGTGATCCTCTGCGTGCTTTCCTGACTGACCCGCGTGCCATTGCGATCGCTTAAAAACCGCAAGGTCGTAACGTAGACCAGCTCGTAAATGCTGCGCGTCACACTGTTCGCGGGCGTTTGTTTCAGACAAACGCGGTCGGCCACGCGCGAAGTCTGCATCAAAGAATCCGACTGGTCTGACCGGAGTGTCGCGCTGTCCAAGTCGCTCTGAAGATCGGTCGCCTGCCGCTTAGGTCCGCGGAATTCGTCGTGCCTTCCCACCCATTCCGTCAGCCCACTGTGCCGCGTAACAACAGTGTCCTGCAGAACCAGTGCAGTGTACCGACAGGTCAACCGGCCCTCGTTTTCCTCGGCGTTGTCGCAGTGCAGGCCGCAGCGGTGCAGGTTTCCAGAGCGCGGGCAGATATATAGATTTGGCGCGAGCGCTTGCAGTCGACAATCGAATATGATGCACTGATGATTGTGGGCTGCAGGGGGTTCGTTCTCGCAAAGCCAGCGATTGCGGAGCTTGGCAATTTCCGCTGCGGAAAGGTAGCAAGCCATCCGTGGAAGGGCCCCAGGACAATGCTCGGCGGGGGTATATGTGAAGAGATGGGGGGAAGCCGGTGAGAAGCGCGCGCTCTCGGCCTCAAAAAAAGAAGAAAGAAAGAAAGAAAGAAAGGCGGGACAGAAAAAAAAAGAGAGCTTTGGGTGGCATGGTAGCACTAAATCTGGTCACCAGTGTCGCGCTCCTCGTTTTTTTGAGCTGGATTTACTTGAAACCGCTATTCGATTTCACCTTCGACACAAAGAGATACGGGAAGTTCAACTTGCGCCTCCAGTCAGGGGGGTCGACCCTGGCTTTCAAAATCCTCCTGTTCTTCACTCTGGGAGCTCAAGTTTTTTCCGCGTGGTTTGTCGTCCACCGCGATTTGACTGGAGCTGTGCCCCTCTCAGAGGGCTTTTTCTATGCAATCATCGCTCTGGCCGTTGCGGGGTTTGCCCTCAGCAATCTGATTTTTTTCAACGCGGTTATTATGCTCGCCTTTCCTGAAAAGGCGGTCCCCAACCGCTTCGAGCGGCAAGGACTGGGCGCCACGATTTTTGGTTTCCTTTTCGGTGTCGCCATCGTAGTGTTGGTCGGCCTGACCTCCGTCGGAGTCGCCTTTTGGGTTGGCGTTGCTGGCGTCGGATTTCACTTCCTTCTGACTCTGTGGTACCAGCACTACGTGCGCGCGCGCAGACCATCCCATAGGGATGTACAGGATTGGGAACTTAAGATGCCTCCTCTTCACTACCACTGACCAAACAAACTGGGTTGTCCTAATTCGGCGAAACCTATCAGTGTTTTTTTTTATTTGAGTGAAATAGATAATGCTCTCTCTGAGCGTCACATCACGACCTCCCTGGGGTTGGGCTCAACCATGGGCTTTCTCTCGACAAGCGATGCCAGTCTTAACTCGAAGATGGTTGTCGCGCACTCTATTTTTTCTGCACGCAACTCAATGTTTTCAAGAAGGAGTGCTTCTATCCGATCGTGTGCCGCTTCCATCTCCGCACTTGCTGTATCTCTGAAGACTGAAAATTCTTCGCCCAACTTATCGTGCGCAACCAGCACCGCTGCCACGATGCGTTCACCTGTTGCAGCCTTCCCAATTGCAGCATTTATGAAGGCTTCCAGTTTACTGTGCGCGACCTGCAACGCTGCAATGACGCGTTCATCTTTGGTTGGGTCGGATGGATTTTCAGGAGCGGGCCTCATAATTGATTTTGAGAAGAGAGAGAGAGAGAGAGAGAGAGAGATAGATAGCTGTTGTCACTCGGGGCGCTGTGTATCGCGGGCGTTCTGCGATAAAATGCACCGGCCGGATGACGACACAGTTATCATTGATGGCCAGTCCTACCCGCTGTTCTCACGGGTGTTAACGCGTGCATCTCTGAGCGACGGTGCTCTCCCACGAGGGTACCGCTCCCTTACAGATGAAGAGTGGGAACTGTTCGAAGAAGGGGCCGCGCCTGTCGGATACTCAACGTGGCGCGTGCCGTTAAGGTTTAGGGATGCCGTGCTTGTTTGCAGTGACAGTCCCACCGAGCTATTGGGTTCGAGGCGCGTAAAAATAAAAGGGGAGCTTCTGATCAAGGAAACCGGCGACGGTGATAGTGACAACAATAACAATATCAAAGGCGTGACTGGGGCTTCCGAATCTGTGGTCCTTCGGTTCAAGCATGAGTTCCCGCCGCCAGAGACATCGATTTCCATCCGCCGGCATCGATTTCTTCGCTGCGAAGAGCATCCATTTGATGCCTTTCCCAGCGACGGGTCTCAATTCCTTCGCAGGCCGAGGGATTTCAACGACAGGGGGCGAATCCACTGTGCCCGGGTCGTCTGCGCGAGCGGATTGGCAGTTTTGTGGGTGTACGCACTTTACGCGTTTTTCATAAACATTTAGACACCCCCCTGTATTCACGTCCTCTCGTCCAAACACATTTCGCGTGCTGCCACGAAGAATTCGGGGCGGTTCCCAAAAAATACTGGCCGACGCGCGGTTCCTCGTCGTCATACCAGCCTTTCCCCATGATTTGAGAAAGATGAACAGAGGAGGCAGGAAAGTAGATTTTTTTTTTGAAAAAAACATTGGAACCGCTATTTTGGGAGCGCACAACATGGCGCAAAAAAAAAACACACAAAGATCAACGGTGTTCCAATAGACATGCGCGGAACTGTTGCCACGGAAAGGTTGTAGGAGGAAGCTCCTTTGCAATTACTGCGTCCATCACGCGCAGTCCAATGCCCAGCGCCATGTACAAGTCGTCTTGCGTGCCGGCGTTCCGTTTCATCTGCAGGTCCACCGTGCCGGAGATCCCCGTGCGAGGCATGCTCAGTGCGCTGCTGGTGTTTTCCTCGACGTGCTGGACGCGCCTGCATTGCGTGATCAGCTTTGCGCGATTAAATTTCGCCAACTTCTCTGGCGTCATGTCCGGTTCTTGCAGTTGGAAGGGACAGACGGAAATCATGTTGCGCTCGAAGCGCAAATCACGAGCGACCCCCATGTGGTTGTTGATCGCGTTGAGATAGTGCCGCTTTTCTGGAGCTGTTGTCCACCAGCCATGCACCAATTTTTTTCCTGTTGGCGCGTTGTCCAGCTGACGAATGGGGAACACGCGCGAGACGCTGCTGTCCAACGACGCGCCCGGCTCAAACACTTGACGAAACCACTCAAAGAAGACCTCGGCTTCAACGCCTTTGTTCCTCTCGCAGACGAAGATGATCGGACGCCCAGCAAACGCTGGGCTCAAACGCAGGACGCGCGCGTGATGCCCAATCAGCGTCCGCATCTCGTCGCCGTTGGCCACTCGATATGCCTCCAGGCCAGTGATCTGAACATGCACGTGTGTGTGTGAGTGACGGGCCGAGAAGATAAGCAGGTTAGTTGAACCGCGCTCAAAAAACTTGCACCCGGTCAAACCGCCCCCTCCCGTGGCATCCGCGGTGACGTCCTTGCTCCCGATACCAATACTGTAGGCATCCCGTCTGCTGTTATTAAATCTGCCATACCAGGCTCTAATGCTCCGAACACCGACTAGTCGCT
>SDBT01008758.1_pt1 | contig 16484 bp, 8 predicted proteins | sample 2277101 | NCBI WGS metagenome assembly SDBT01 (sample SAMN10404973, study PRJNA504765) | marine sediment metagenome | isolation source: marine sediment core GS10_PC15, 103 cmbsf | place: Arctic Ocean: Southern Knipovich Ridge | collected 2010 | reverse complement strand
AAAAGAAAAAATGTATGAAAAAGTTCAACTCTTTAAGAGACAGGGATATTCCATATCAGAGATAACATCTGTTCTGGAAATAGACCCCAAGACCGCAGCCAAGTATTATGTCATGAATGGAAGGCAGTTCAAGGCTTACCGGAAAAAGCATATGTTTCGGGATAGGGTGTTTGAGGAATATGAAAAAGATATCCTCAAAGTGTACGAGATGAATGAATTTCAGAGGATCAATATGAGTGCTGTATATGATTATCTGGAGGAGAAATATGGCACTCTTTCCGGCACAGAACAAACTTTGCGCAACTATATAGATTATCTTATTACAACCGACAAACTGAGGTTGAAGGAGAAGATAAGGCTTTATAGAAAAGTTCCGGAACTTCCCTTTGGAAGGCAGATGCAGCTTGATTTTGGCCAGCATAAATGCAAAAGTGGACTTAAGCTCTATATATTTGCATCTCTGCTTTCAGCAAGTCGCTATAAGTACGTCATCTTTCAGGACCATCCCTTCAGGACCAAGGAGATTATTTCTCATCTGCTTAACTCGTTTGATTACTTCAAAGGAGTACCTCTGGAGATCGTTATTGACCAGGATGCCTTACTGGTGGTGAGTGAGAATGCCGGGGACATAATCTACACCAATGATTTTAAGTATTTCATTGAAGAACAAAAGCTAAGAATGTATGTCTGCCGGGCTTCAGATCCTGAAACGAAAGGTAAGATTGAAAACCTGATTAAATATGTAAAGCGAAATTTACTCTCGATAAGGGATTTCAAGAGTGTAGATGAGGCAAATGAAAGCGGCCTTGAATGGCTCAAAAGAAGGGCAAATGGGAAGATATCCCAGGCTACAAAAAAGATACCGGCCTACCTGATTGAAGAGGAAAGAAAGCACCTCAGGCCCATAAGAAACTCCATATTCAGGAAAAACTCCCTTATGGGCAGAGAACAAAGGATTGCCAGCGAGAAAGCCTATATATCAGTAGGAGCATCAAGTTATCAGCTCCCTTTAAAGTACCGGGATAGAACCGTTGAGATCTACCTCACCAAACATCAGCTTTTCGTCTTTGATCTCTACACACAAAAAGAGATTATTGCCTATGAGCTTTCTTTTATTCCCGGAAGAACACTCTCCAAGAGAGAGTATGGTAGGGAAACGGAGAAAACAGCAAAGGAGCTGAAAGCGCTTGTTTGTCAGATGTTTGAATCAAAGAACTACAAGAGCTTTACAGCCAGGAACTTCAAAACCTTTTCCCGATATGTCAGAGATCAATGTCTGGAGGCGAAAAGATACTTTCTGGCGAAAGATATCGACCTTGATATTCTGGAGCAAGCTCTAGAGTATTGCCTCAAGAATGATACACTAAGTTTTTCCAACTTGAATGATACCTATGCCTATTTTAGGCGTGCCTCTCAAGGCTCATATGATATCCTTAAGGAAGTACCAACCCTTAACCGACTATATCAAGGTGCGCATGAACCTTTAGATGTCAATGAGAGGAGTTTATCTGTGTATAAAGAGCTCATCGACAAAAGTAAAGGAGCGGTCATATGAAAGCCTATGAACAGACTCTGAGCTTTTTAAGCACCCTGAATCTGAAAGGAATAGCCAGTAGTATTGATGAAATAGTACATGATGCGGAGATAAGGAAAGTCTCCTATATTACGTTTCTCAACACCCTATTTACCACTGAGATATCGTATCGAGTTAAACGCCGTGTGGAGAGAAACATGACAGGGGCTCATTTCCCCATCATAAAGAGAATTTCTGATTTTGAATTTGGCCGGGTTAAAGGGATAGGAAAATCAGAAGCAGTAAATCTTCTTGACTGTGCCTGGATAGATAACAAAGAGAACCTCTTATTCTTTGGTCCTCCTGGTATCGGGAAAACTCACCTGGCTATCGCTTTTGGAGTAGCTGCAGTAGAGAAAGGATATACTGTTTGCTTTGAGAGAATTGCCAACCTCATAAAGCTTTTGAAGACAGCGGAGATTCAGAAAAAATCTGAATACAGGATCAGGAAAATAATGAAGTCAAACCTAGTCGTGATCGACGAGATCGGCTATACTCCGATTGAGAGACGAGAGGCTAATCTTTTCTTTAACCTAGTCAGTGAAATGTATGAAAAATTATCCATTATCATTACTTCCAACAAAAGCTTTGACAGTTGGGCGGAGATGATGGGTGATAGTATCATGACCACGGCTTTATTGGACAGATTATTACATCACGCCAGGATCTTCAATCTGGATGGAGAATCTTACAGAATAAAAAATCAAAAAAAGGAGGGATAATCATTTCTAACTTCTTCAAGAAATGGGAAATCTGTTTACCGGGAAGGTGGGAAAAGTACTTACCAGACTACTGGGAAATTACCTTACCGCAGTACTGGGAAAAGTACTTGACATTTACATAAAAGGAGGATCAATATGATCGAAACCACTGCTATTGTGATTGGATCCTGTGTTATTGATAGTCAAGCCTACATCGGGCACTATACAATTATCGGCAGTCCTAGGCGAAAGAAACCGAACCCAAATGTCATATATCAGGATTCTTCCGACCATTGGGAAAAAGGGCGAGGAGTGACAATCGCTCGTGGAGTAGTTGTGTCCCACTATGTCCAGATTGATGATGGTTCTCAAATTCGAGAATATGTTTGGTTGGGAAGTCGGGTTCGAATTGGACATGACGCGATTATTGGACCAAATTCAGAACTTTATTATTGTTGCCAAGTATATGATCGTGTAATCATAGGAGAAGGGGTAACAGTTGCTGGCTTTATCTGCAATGATTCAAGAATCGGAGCAAGAAGCCAAGTATTCGGATCGTTGATTCATAGACTCGTCAATGCTCCCACTGGTGGTAGTGATCCGTTTCCAACCGAGACAGAGCCTTCTCCAGTTGTTGAGGAAGAAGCTATCGTTGGAATGGGCGCTATAGTGATCGGTGGCATCACTGTTGGAAGGAAAGCATATATTGCAGCTGGGTCAATACTAACAACAGATGCGGAACCGAATACCCTTTATAAGGGAATACCTGCTAGACCATGTGGACCAGCTCCAAGCCCAATTAAGAAAGGTCCTTGACATTTACAAATAATGTCTCAGAGAAAAGAGAATGATTGATAAATGGCTTAAAGAAGAAAAAAGAGATAGGGCAACTTATTCTAAGTTTGTAGTTATTGATTTAACTGAAAATGATATATGTGAAGAGTTAAAAGAATTTTAAAAGTTCTTTGCTAATCAAATTCTGATTCATTTGGACTATCCTGAGCGACTAAGAAGGATATACAAAGATGAGCCCAATGATAAATCAAAAAAGCATATAATAAATAAATAGGGACAGCGCCCATTTTCTTGAGAGATAAAGTCGCTGTATGTAAAGTTTTGGCATGCCACGAATATCAAGAGCTGCGGCAACAGGTTTTCCTCATCATGTTACTCAAAGGGGAAATTACTAGGAACGTCTTTTTGAAGATAAGGACGATTTCGCGCAATATCTAGAGTGACCTAGAAACCATACTTGAACAAACCTCTTGAAGGTATTTGCATATTGTCTCATAAGTAATAACCAATAAATGAGCGATGTCCCTATCAATATTGGCTGGGGAACACCTGATGTCTGTGTGTGAGCCAATATCCAAAAATGTACGAGGGAGGCAATGGATGAAGAAAGAGAAGACAATGGATGGAGTAGTGGATAGGAGGTTAAGGCGGCATCGACTGAGACGGCTCTGCTGTGGCTTTCGCAAAGTTCTTCACACTTTGGCCGCCTGTCCCTCATAACTACGCTAGCACGCCATAAATGAGAGAGAAATATGGGTGATAATATCTTAGATCATCAGACTATATTTCAATTCCCACCTATATATAATGTAAATGAGAAATGGAATGACAATCCTATAAAACATCTAATTGAACCTTCCTATACTGATGAAGTTATTCTAGAACAGTATAGAAAGAATGATTTGAAAGCTATCGTTATAACTTCTATTAATAGAAATGATGAGATACTACTCACAAACAAAACAAAGAACTTACCAAATGAATTTGAAAAAATAATAAGAATTCCAAGAGAGTTACCTAGTAATAGAACGTATCTGGATTATATCAGTTTAAGAGGTAGTTGGCTAAAACATCCAAAGTTAACTAAATCAACTAAGTCTAGGATTGACTACAAGAAATTAAATGTAGGAATAATCAGATCATGGCATAATGCATTCAGGTTTAATAAAGAAAATATTGACAAAGGCGTTAAGGGACTTCGTCTTCCTCAGGCTGGTGCGATACATAATATTTCAGGACATTGGACAGTAAGCAATGAGGCTGCTACCATTGTTATGCCAACTGGTACTGGAAAAACCGAAGTTATGATCTCAATATTGGTATCAGAGCAATGCAAAAAATTGTTAGTAATTGTCCCTACCAATGCACTTAGGATACAAATTTCAGATAAATTAGTGAGCTTAGGTATACTTAAAGAAATAGGTGTAGTAGATGAAAGTGCTCTTTATCCTGTCATTGGTATCTTAAGGCATAAACCAAAAAACATACAAGATGTGGATTGCTTTTTTTCTAAATGCAATGTCATTGTTGCAACAATGAAAATTGCTTCCGAATGTCAGGAAAAAATTCAGTATCGTATGGCTAAATATTGTCCGTATTTATTTATCGATGAGGCACATCATCTAGCAGCAAGACAATGGAAAGCATTTAAGAAAAGATTCGGTTCACGTAAAGTATTACAGTTCACAGCAACACCATTTAGAAATGATGAAAAAGAAGTTGGTGGAAAAATCATATTTAATTATCCGTTGAAAAAGGCACAAGAGGATGGTTACTTACGGACCATTCAATTTAGCCCAGTGCGAGAATTTGATTTTCGCAAAGCAGATGAAAAAATTGCTATTAGAGCAGTTGAACAGCTAAGTAAAGATTGCAAAAGATATCGGCATGTGTTAATGGCAAGGGTAGATAGTATCAAAAGGGCAAATGAGGTCTTTTCCATTTACAAGAAAAAGTATCCAGAGTTTAATCCTGTGCAAATTCATACGGGTATTAAATCGACAAAGAAGAGGGAAAACATTCGCAGGCAAATAATCAACGGCAAAGCAAGAATTGTTGTTTGTGTAGATATGCTAGGTGAGGGTTTTGACTTGCCAGAATTGAAAATCGCAGCCTTTCATGATATAAGAAAAAGTCTTCCTGTAACGCTTCAACTTGCTGGTAGATTTATCCGTGCAAGATCAGATTTAGGTGAACCAACTTTTATTGCTAATATTGCTGACGTAAAAGTTAATGAGGAAATTCAGAAACTATATTCTCAAGATGCGGATTGGAGTTCATTGTTAGGAAAAAGCAGTCAAGAAGTAATACAAAAGCAGATTGATTTTCAGAAGTTTATTGAAGGATTTAGCTTTCCTCAAGATATACCTATACAGAATTTACGACCTGCAATGAGTACTGTTATATACAGAACTGAATGCCAAAATTGGATGCCTGAGAGATTTATCAATAGTATCTCGAATCCTGATAACTATGAACGTATTTATCATGGTATTAATCCTAAAGAGAATACTCTGGTAATTATTAGTGTAAAGAAAGTTCCAATTGACTGGGCAAGAATGAGGGATATTTATAATTGGGATTATGAATTACTAATTGTGTTTTGGGACAAACATCAAAGTCTACTCTTCATACATAGTTCTACTAATAGTGGTTACTATAGAAGATTAGCAGAGGCAGTTGCCGGTAGAGTGGAACTGATTAAGGGTTCATCAATTTTTCGTTGCTTTTCAAAAGTTAATAGACTTAAGTTTCAAAATATAGGCTTGATTGAACAACTTGGCAGATTAATTAGATACACTATGAGAGCTGGTTCTGACGTTGAAGCAGGATTAACTGATGCTCAAAAACAAAACGTACTTAAATCGAATTTTTTTGGTGTAGGATATGAAGATGGTTCAAAGACAAGTATAGGCTGTACATATAAGGGAAGAATATGGTCGCGAAGGGTAACAAATATTGAAGCTTTGACAAGATGGTGCAGTGCAATCGGAAAAAAGGTAAGTGATGAATCCATTAATCCAAATGATTTCCTAAAAGGAACTCTAATACCAAAAATAATCACTGGTAGACCCAAGGAAATGCCTATTTGTATTGATTGGCCAGAAGTCCTTTACCGACGTGCAGAAGATATGATTAGATTTATATTTGATGGAAAAAATAGATTTTATGCTCATGAATTAGATATTGAGTTATTGGCGCCGAGTGAAGATGGTGCAATTAAATTTATGATATCGGCAGATAATACTAAAGTTGAGCTTGTACATCACTTTATCATGCGTAATAATAATCCCGATTTCAAAATTTCAACAATTGGTACTAAAAGTGTGGATATCAGGTTTGGTTCTAATATAGTTCCGATAGAAGATTTCTTGTATAGAAATCCTCCAACAATTTGGTTTGTTGATGGTTCAAGTTTAGAAGGTAATACCTATGTTGAATTGTCGAACGAATATGCTCCCTATGATAAAAATAAAATAGCGGCATGGGACTGGACTGGCATTAATATAAAAAAAGAATCGCAAGGTTCACAAAAGATACAAAGTTCAATCCAATTTAAGGTTATTGAATCCCTCAAACAAAATGAAAATTATGAAGTAATCTTTGATGATGATGGCAAGGGAGAAATAGCCGATGTTGTTGCAATAGCAACTAAAAATGAATCTATTATTGTAGAGCTATATCATTGTAAATTTTCGAGAGGTGGTAAACCCGGTGCTAGAATTGAAGATTTATTTACCGTTTGTGGGCAAGCTCAAAAAAGTATTCATTGGAAAGAACACTCATCAAAATTATTTACTCGTTTATTTAGGCGTGAAACGAAAAGATCCAATGAGACTGGTATTGGTCGTTTTGAGAAAGGCAATATTGATAAATTTTTCGAAATCAAAGAGAAGAACAGATATTGGCCCGTTGATCTGGAAATATTTATTGTACAACCAGGGCTATCAAAAAATAAAGTTAGTGAGGATCAATTAAGAATATTAAGCGTTACTGAGAATTATTTAATGGAAACATATAAATTACCTTTTGGAGTTATCGCTAGCGAATAAAAAACAACGAGACGTGCCAACAAAATAACGAACCGGATTGAAAAACTTACTGTCTTTGCACTATTTTTGGTTTCTTGGAATCAATTCTTTAATTAAAATGACTCTTTGTTTTTCAACTGGTTATTATCGCCGTTATGCACAAACACAATATGGACTGTTGTGCGTAAGAACGATCAGAAGTTAAAACCGTAGCTTGTTGGCGTAGAACATCCTGAATAGAATCCCGGGTATTATCCAACAGTACTTTCCTTGATGTAAATTTCAAAGACATTATTCTTTAGTCTTATTTTTCGTATCCTCGATTTTGAGATCCAGATTATCGCGCCATTATCGACTAATACAGCTTTGCTAGTTTCATGCATGATACGAATTCGGGCCCAAGCATATGTCTCCTTTGGCTGCATTAGCCCATAAATACTTAATGGCCAGAACATTAGTTTACCTCCCTGATACTCACAGGCTTTTGTGGCGGTTTTCCTATTGATGTGTAAACTTTCGGCTACTTCACCGTAGGTCATTCCCAAGAGACGTAATCGGGTTGCTTTTCTGGATAATTTTTGATATACATAGGGTTGGTGGATAGGTAATATTCTAATATGGGCGGTCATTTTGGCAGCGGTTCGAATTGATTGCAGTCGCATCCGCCACACCGCATCTGTCGTTATGAAACCGGAACACCGCTACCATCCATAAGAACCTTGGCTAAAATTGCCAAAGTTCTCAGAAAACCAGCAGGTTATTTTTTAGGTGGGTAAGGTGAAGAGGGGAGTCTTGCAAGGCTGAAAAGAGGGCGTGTCTCTAATTTCTATTAACTTTGCAAACTCGGGTTCCATTAGAGGAAAAGGACATCAAGAACGATAGAAATTTAAAAATGTACGAGGCACTATTCTTATCTTGTGATTTATGATTAAAAGATGGTTTTAGGGGTGGCCAATACACTTAGAAAAGCCAGAAAAATGGGAGGCCCTTTATATGGAGAAATATCACAATGAAAGTGAAGTGATAACAAAATTCATTATCCCCCTTTTCGAAAAACTTGACTATAAAAAAAATAACTGGGAACAGGAGTACCCAGTTGAATGGCAAAGGGGTAGCAGCAGGGAAAGGAGAAAAACAAAGGCAGATATTGTTTATTTTATGAACGAAGAACATGAAAAACATAATCAAGATACAAGTCTTGTAGTCGTTGAAGCAAAAAACCCTCTAAAAGCACTTGATTCCAATGTAGAAAAGCAAGCTCATTTTTATGGTGCCTGGCTAAAAGTTCCTTATTATTTTATCTCCAACGGAAAAGAAGTTAAGGTTATCTTAAATCCCATACTTAGAAAAAACGAGGTTGTATTCGCATGTAAAGTGGATGAAATCAACGTAAGATTTCCTGAGCTTTACAAGCTACTAAGTAAAACTAATGTCATAAATTTTGTAGAAAGGTTCAGTTTAAAGAAGGTAATAGCATCGGAAATCTATAAAAAAATAATCCAGAATTACAAAAAGACAATTCTAGAAAAACTTAATAAAATAAAGATAATAGGAACAGATAAACAACTAGATTTTGAGCGAACCTATGTGAAATTAAAACTTGTTGAAGAATATCGGGAAAGAGAATTTAGAAGGTCGGAAGAGGCTATCAGAGAGATATTAGAGAAAGATATGAAAGGAAAAAGAGAAGAAGGAAGAGGATATGATAATTTCAAAAGTAAAGAAAAATTGATTGGAGTGGACCAGGCTTTAAAAAAGTATAAGAAACTTATAATATTAGGCGATGCCGGCACTGGTAAAACTACACTTTTGCAGCATATATCCTATTCTTACTCCAAGGACCTCAGTGATGAAGGTCTCATTCCATTTTTTATCACATTAGCTGATTTTTCATATAGACTTAAAGAGACTAAAAACTATAATTTATCAAGCCTTTTCAGTTATATAGCCTCAAGTTTTGACGAATTCGAATTCCCAGATATACAGCAAATATTAAAAGATAAGTTGAAGAGAAAAAAATGCATATTTTTATTTGATGGTTTGGATGAAGTAACCAATAGAAATACACAAAACCAGATAATTGATTTAATAGAAAATCTTTCCAGTGAATATTCTCAAAATACCTTTATCGTCTCATCAAGGATAGGTGGTTTTGGTAAATCATTTAGAAACTTCAAGTTAACTCAAATCGCCGAACTTGATGATAAAGGAATTCAAAAATTAATTGAGAATATCATTGGTGACAAAAAAGAATCTAAAGATTTGTATTCCCAGATAAAGAAAAATGTGGAGCTCCGGACTATTGCTAAAATACCCTTCTTGTTAACCATCATAACCGTCGTACGCCTTGAAGAGCCGAGTAAAAAAATATCCGCAAATAGAGTAGAATTATACCATAGATGTATCCGTTATTTACTTAAATTCTGGCCCGAAAGAAAAGGTCTAAAAACATCATATCCCTTCAATAAAAGCGTTGAAGTTCTTCAAAATATTGCCTACCACTTTCATTTAAAAGGGAAAAGGTTTTTTGATGATGAAGAATTATATAACAAAGCTGATGATTTATTAAAATCTGATGTTATCTCTGGAGAAAACTTCATCGATACACTCAGTAAGGAAAGCGGATTACTAATAAGAATTTCTCAGGATAAATTCTCTTTTATCCATCTTTCATTTCAGGAATTCTTTACTGCTCTAGAAATAAATAAAAGAAATGCACTTGATCTATTAATTGCTAAGATTGATAGTCCCTGGTGGTCGAATGTAATACTTCTTTATGCAGGGATAAAGAAGGACGCCACTGCTCTTATCAAGAAAATAAAAAAAGAAGTGCCTGAAGACATATTTCACAGTAATCTCATCCTCTTTGGAAAATGTATAGCCGATGCAGACTCCACCGAGTTTTCTTTAAGAGAAGAGATTGTCAAGGAGCTCTGGGCTCTTTACCAAACTTCGGAATTCTTCTCTCTCCGAAAAAAAGCAATCAAAATTCTCGCTCTTATCAAGCCAGATGATATCATAGACTCGTTAATAAAGGAATTGAAAGCTAAAGATAGGTATGTTCGAGGGAGAGCAGCAAAGGCTCTGGGAAATATAGGGGATGAAAAAGCAGTAGAATCTCTCATCGGAGTCTTAACTACGGAGGAAGATGTTTATGTTCAACCGAGGGTGGCAGATGCTCTCGGAGATATAGGAAGCGAGAAGGCGATCAAACTGCTAATTAAAGTCTTCACTACTGCTAAAGAGAGTTCTATTCGAAAAAGGGTAGCATATGCCCTGGGAAGAATAGGAAGCGAAGAAGCTATCGAGCCACTTAGTGAAGCCCTTACCACGGCTAAAGAATGGCGTGTTCGAGAGGTAGCAGCAAATGCCTTGGGAAGAATAGGAAGCGAGAAGGCACTCCAGTCCCTCATTAAAGCCCTTACCACAGATGAAGAGAGTGTTGTTCGAGAGGGAGCAGCAATTGCCCTGGGAAGAATAGGAAGCGAAGAAGCTATCGAGCCGCTTATTAAGGCTCTTACTCTGGATAAAGGAATTTCTGTTCGATGGAAAGCGGCAACGGCGTTGGGATGGTCAGGAAGTAAGGAGGCAATTAAGCCGCTCATTGAAGTGCTTACTAATGATAAAGAGAGTTGTTATGTTCGAGAGTTTGCAGCAGAGGCCCTGGGAGATATAGGAAACGAGAAGGCACTCCAGCCCCTCATTAAAGCCCTTACCACAGATGAAGAGAGTGATGTTCGAGAGGTAGCAGCAAATGCCCTGGGAAGAATAGGAAGCGAGAAGGCACTCCAGCCCCTCATTAAAGCCCTTAGCACAGATGAAGAGAGTGATGTTCGAGGGAGAGCAGCAAAGGCGTTAGGAAATGTAGGAAGTAAGGAGGCAATTAAGCCGCTCATTGAAGTGCTTACTAATGATAAAGAGAGTTGTTACATTCTAGGGTTTGCAGGTTATGTTCGAGAGTTTGCAGCAGAGGCCCTGGGAGATATAGGAAGCGAGAAGGCACTCCAGTCCCTCATTAAAGCCCTTAGCACAGATGAAGAGAGTGATGTTCGAGGGAGAGCAGCAAAGGCGTTGGGAAATGTAGGAAGCGAGAAGGCACTCCAGTCCCTCATTGAAGCCCTTAGCACAGATGAAGAGAGTGATGTTCGAGGGAGAGCAGCAAAGGCGTTGGGAAATGTAGGAAGCGAGAAAGCCATCCCACCGTTAAAGAACGCTTTGGAAGATGAGGGTGAGTGGTTTCTTGAAAGCAAAGTAAAAGATACGGCATTTACCTCCCTGGAGAAAATTAGTCGGAGAATCAAAAAGAGAATTGCTCTAGAGCCAACTTGATATTTGCTATAAACATAAACACTCTTAAGTCCATCTATAATAAAAAATAGCAATCGTAGGGTGAATCCGCATCGCCTGACAGCAGATAAAAGGTAAATCAAAGATTTTTCCAAATTGCCTTCGGCAAACTTCTTTTATCTACAAGATGGCATACGCCATTGTGCTCCAAAAACCCAGCCATTTTTAGTACGTGAAGTTATAATCTTGTGAGAAACGGTTGAGAAGGCAGATAGCCATTGAATGGAGTATTTGTAAAAATGCCTAGTCAGATTTACAATTGGAAGCGGTTCTGGTGCCCGAGGACAGGTAGTATTAATCTGTCCGATGGTGGATATCTATACGATCCGGATTCAGAGTGGGGACATATCTATAATCCTGATGTGGTGCCTTTTGAATCTATAGCTGGATTTCCGTGCTTGGCATTACTTGGTGAACCCGGAATTGGGAAGACCCAGACTATACAAGCGGAGTGGAAAGCTATCGAGAAAAAGATTGAGAAGGAAGGTGGTCGGACAATTTGGCTTGATCTTCGTTCGTATGGAAGCGAGGATAGATTAGTTCGTAATTTGTTTGAAAGCACAACCTTTATTTCTTGGGCGAAAGGTACACATCGGATTCATCTTTTTCTTGATAGTTTAGACGAGTGCCTATTACGGATTAATACTCTGGCGGCATTGCTAATCGATGAATTGAAGAGGTATCCTGTTGAACGACTTTACCTTCGCATCGTCTGTCGGACAGCCGATTGGCCATCCGGATTAGAGGCAGGATTGAGGAGGTTATGGGGCAACGACAAGGTAAGAGTGTACGAGCTGACTCCTTTGCGTCGAGAGGATGTCATTGAAGCAGCGAAAGCCAACAACTTGAACCCCGAGACTTTTTTGTCCGAAATCGACCGAATGAAGGCCGTGCCATTGGCTTTTAAGCCGGTTACGCTTGGTTTTCTCCTAAATACCTACCGCCGGACTGGCCAATTACCTTCGACTCAAGCGGAGTTATATCTTGAGGGTTGTCGATTACTCTGTGAAGAGACCAGCGAAAGTCGCCGCGACGCACGACGCACGGGCGCTTTCACTGCTGAACAACGCATGGCCGTGGCAGTTCGTATCGCAGCTGTCACTGTCTTCGCAAACCGATATGCTATCTGGACTGATATAGATCGGGGTGATGTTCCCGAGGAAGACGTAACTGTCCAAGCGCTGTGTGGCGGACGAGAGAGCGTTAATGGGGATGAATTTGAAGTGAGTGAAGCAGTTGTCAAGGAAGCACTGGCCACCGGCCTTTTTTCTTCTCGCGGACAGAACCGTATGGGTTGGGTTCATCAAACCTATGCTGAGTTTCTTGTTGCCCGCTATCTGATTCAGCACCGGATGACACTGGCCCAGATGATGAGTCTGATAGTTCATCCTGGTGATCCTGAAGGAAAGCTTGTCCCTCAGCTGCATGAGGCAGCGGCCTGGCTGGCTGGTATGAATTCCGATGTGTTTCGGGAAATTATGAAGACAGATCCTCAAGTGTTACTTCGAAGTGATGTAGCAACTGCCGGGGTAAAGAATCGAGCAGCCTTAGTTGAGACTTTACTGAGACTATATGATGAGGAAAAGTTGCTAGATCATGTTTTAGATGTCCGTGGACAGTACAAAAAACTTGCTCATCCAGACTTGGTCGAACAACTTCGACCATGCATTTGTGATAACACCAAAGGCGTTATCGTGCGAAGAGTAGCGATCCGCATCGCGAAAGCCTGTGAACTACAAACGCTTCAAGGTGATCTCGTACATATAGCTCTCGATACGTCCCAACCACTCTCAATCCGGGTTGCCGCCGCATATGCTATAGACCGTATCGGCAATGATGAGACAAAAGCGAAACTTAAACCTCTGGCTATCGGCGAAGTAGGAGATGATCCTGATGATGAGTTGAAAGGCTGTGGCCTCCGGGCAGTATGGCCAGCTCATACGACGGCGAAAGAGTTGTTCGCCATCCTTACCCGCCCTAAGCGGGGGAATTACTTAGGAGCGTACCAGAGGTTTCTTTCGCACGATCTTGTGCAACATCTTCAGCCCGCCGATTTACCAGTGGCTTTGGAGTGGGCCAAAAAGCAGGAGCCTCGACACAAACTGCCGCACCCATTTGAGGAGCTTGTGGATGCTATTATGCTACAAGGGTGGAAGCACCTCGAGTTGCCGGGTGTACTGGAAGTTTTTGCCAAAGCAGCTATATTACGATTGAAGCATCATGACGAGATTGTAGGATGTCGCCTTGACCCACCATTTTCAAGTGTATTGAGTGCCGACGACGACAAACGCCACCAGGTTCTAGAGGCAGTGCTTCCCATACTTCCAGATCCCGAAAAAGATTCTATATGGCTGGCCTACTCTACAACGCCAATAGTTCTAAGCAAAGATATTCCGTGGATGATCGAACATTTGCAAGCATCAGCGTCTGAACAAACCCAGCGGGCGTGGGCTCAGTTGATAGCGAAAGTTTTTAATTGGCGTGAGCCGAAATACTTAGATGTTGTCCTTACTGCTAGTCAGAACAGTCCCATCCTCGCTGAAGCACTTGCAAGGCTTCTCAAGCCGATCGAGCTAAACTCACTCGAAGCGCAGAAAATGAAGGAGAATTACCTTAAGATACAAAAATGGCAGAAACGCGATCAGAATCGACCTCTTCTGAAGCCATCCCCTGCGGAACGAATTACCTTGCTTTTAGATGAGTGTAAGTCTGGCAACTTGACGGCGTGGTGGCGTCTAAATAGGGAGATGACACTTAAGCCAGATAGCACCCATTATGGGAATGAGCTTGAATCAGACCTAACAGCTCTTCCTGGATGGAAGGCATCCAATGTCGTAACTAGAGCGAGGATTGTGAAGGCTGCCAAGAGATATGTGCTGGAGCAAGACCCGGAAACACATAAGTGGCTGGGCACAGATACCCTGGATCGTCCAGCGTTTGCTGGATACAGGGCACTGCGACTGCTATTACAAGAAGTCCCTGATTTTATTTCTACCATTGCTACCGATGTGTGGAAAAGATGGGCGCCGATTATCGTTGCGTATCCTACATCGAGCGGTACCGAAGATGAAAAACCCCATCACAACTTAGTAAAGATAGCGTACCACTATGCTCCTACTGAGATTATCGAGACCTTAATTATTCTGATAGACAAGGAGAATAGGGATCACGATTACATTTTCGTTACCCGTAAGGTTGAACATTGTTGGGATGATCGTCTGGCAGATGCTCTGTTGATTAAGGCAAAGGACGAGAAATTGAAGCCTAAGTGTATGGGCTGTCTACTCAGTGATCTTCTTGATCATAAGGTTGACGAAGCTAGAGTCTTCGCAGAGTCACTTATTTCCTTACCCCATCCTTCCAGTGGAGAGGGACGATCGAGGGCGATCGTTGCAGCCGGTGTACTCATAGCTCATGCTGAAGATGCTGGTTGGTCTACTGTGTGGCCGGCCATTCAGCAAGATGTTGAGTTTGGTCAAGAAGTAATTGCAACGGTAGCACATGGTCTTGACCGGAGCGCTGCGAGCATTGGGCAGCGGCTTACAGAAGACCAACTAGCAGATCTATACATCTGGCTGGTTCGTCAGTATCCATACACTAAGGACCCTAAACATGAAGGAGCCCATTTCGTGGGGCCTAGAGAAAGTGTCGCTGATTTTAGAGATTCCATTTTGCATCACCTCAAAGGGCGTGGTACTAACCAGGCATGTAACGCAATTCGACGGATTGCTAGTGAGTTTCCTGAGCTAAAATGGCTGAAATGGACATTGCTTGAAGCTCAAAATATTACCCGCCGTCGTACTTGGGCACCGCCTCGGCCAGGTGATATTATTAGGATGGCAAGTAATCAACAGGTACGTCTGGTTCAAAGCGGAGATCAACTACTTGACGTATTAATTGAATCGCTAAAACAGCTAGAGGCAAAGCTTCAAGGTGAGACGTCTGCTGTGCAATTTCTTTGGGATAAAAACATACCCAAAGATGAAAACTCGTTTTCTGATTTTATAAAAATACATCTTGACGATGACCTTAAACAAAAAGGTATCATCGTAAATCGAGAAGTTCGAATTCATCGTGGTGAGAAAACAGATATCCATGTAGATGCTGTTGTACAAGATCCACAAAGGGAAGCGTATGACTCTGTAACTGTGGTCATTGAGGTAAAAGGTTGTTGGAATCAAGAGCTAAATCAAGCAATGGAAACGCAGCTCGTAAATGGCTATTTGAAGGATAGCCATTGTCAGCACGGTTTATACCTTGTGGGCTGGTTCAATTGCGACCAGTGGGATGATAAAGATTACAAAAAGCAACAGGCTCCAAAAATTGGCATCGATGAAATACAGAAACAATTCGACGCTCAGGCTACTAGGTTATCACAGCAAGAGATGCAGATTAAGGCCCTTGTTATTAACACAGCGCTTCGCAAAGTTCGAAAACGTTGTATGAAAAGGCATTAGTTCCTAGGAGATGGTAATTAATAATTATTGAAACTCCAAATTTAAAATCATAACTGAAGTAGAAGACCTGAATAAAATTCTAGCTACTATCCAACAGTGCTTTCTTTGACATAAATCTCAAAGACATTATTCCTTAGCCTTATTCTATATATCCGTGATTTTGGGATCCAAATTTTCATGCCGTTGTTAACTAATACGGCCTTGTCAGTTTCGTGTAGAATACGAGCTTGGACCCAGATACATTTCTCCCTGGGATGCATTAGTCTATAAATGCTCAGTGACCAGAACATTGGCTCACCTCCCTTGATACTCACAAGCTTTTGTTGCGGTTTTCCTGTTGATGTCTAGGTTTCTTGCTATTTCTCCATAACTCATTCCCAACAAACGTAGTTGAGTTGCCTTCGTGGATAATTTTTGATATAAATAGGGCTGGTGAGCAGGAAGTATCTTGATATGGGCGGATATTTCACCAATGGTTCGAATTGGTTGCAATTGCGTCCGCCACAATTTCGTATATCGTATTTCGTATATCGTATATCGCGAAAAGAAGAAACAAAGAGAAAAGAACAAGGGGCTCGAA
>SDBT01008757.1_pt1 | contig 16484 bp, 21 predicted proteins | sample 2277101 | NCBI WGS metagenome assembly SDBT01 (sample SAMN10404973, study PRJNA504765) | marine sediment metagenome | isolation source: marine sediment core GS10_PC15, 103 cmbsf | place: Arctic Ocean: Southern Knipovich Ridge | collected 2010 | reverse complement strand
GCACTGTACGTGTTCTTCTGAACTGTCGAGAGCGGTTTGAAGAGGTTGTCGCGCGCCAACGCCATTGCCAACAACGTATCGTCTGTAAGCTCGCAAAAAGACGCAGGATTGAGCACGAGGCTTGGCAAGTCGCACGCCTCACTGAGCGCATCGAGCATCTCTTCGACGAGTACCGTTGCCGCCATCGCCGTCTTGTGAAAGTACACACTGTGGTAGAGAATGAGCCGGCCGTTGAGCGTACGCACAATGTCGCGCATACATTTGCTGGCGTAACAGAGGTGCCAGTGTTGGTTCGCCTTGTCCCACCACAACGTCGCATTGTCAATGATGCGGCGGTACGGTGTCGTGCCCAAATGCTGCATGCCAGTGTAGTGCGCATCGCGACGTGTAAAGTCGATGCGATCGGCACCGAGTGGGCCTTCTACAACCGCGTGAATCACTTCGTACATGCCATCTTGACCGGGGTCGGAGCGCCACACTTTACTCAGTTCCTCAGGCTCGACACCACAGGCGCGAATGAACGGCGCCAAGAGATCCGACTTGACAAGATCGTGCCGCGCCTCGTCGTGTCCGCCATCGTCCAACTGATACACGTGGCGATAGACGGTATGATCGAACGAATGTGAGTAGGGTCCATGACCGACATCGTGGAGTAAGCCCGCCAAACGTGCCAATTGAATGTAGTGTTCTCTTCCTTGCAAACCCGTGTTCAAGAGATGCTTCATGTACTTGCCCGAAATCTTCATCACGCCGATCGAATGCTCAAACCGAGTGTGCGACGCGCCACTAAACACCTGATCGACGGTACCGAGCTGTTTGACCCATTTGAGCCGTTGCACGAGCGGCGAGTTGATGAGTGCTTTCTCCGCACCGGAAAAGCGTATCCACTCGTGGACGCTATCGCGTATAGCATACCGTTTCAAAGCCATCATGTTTTTTTACAACACGAAAGCCTGTTCTTTTCGCCAAAATACACTAAGGATAATCAAACGGTAATGACCCGCATTTGTACTCACCACGTGGCAAGAGTTGCGCTGTAAAAGTATCCCAGTCATCGTGCGCATTGAGCGCCTCGGATTTGCTCTTGTGAAAGCTGACACGCTTACCACTGATCGCAACGTATTGATGTTTTCGTTCTTCCGTATACAACGTGTCGCGATTCAAGTAATAATAGCGTTCGTTTTCTTGCAGTGGCGTGCGTGCACGTATGTGCTGCCAATCAATAGATTCAACATAGTTTTTCAAAGCGTTATTTCCGTCCTCTTTAGCTTTTGTTAACGCTGCTTGAAGTTTACCAACGCGCGCTTTGCTCGCCAAGAACGCCGCCCACGCCTTGGAGTTGGCTTTATATTCTTTTATGGTTTGCATCAGGCAGGATGGATTGTTCGTTTTACGTTTACGTTACATTTAGACAAATTTAGACAACCTCATCATCGTCATCCAACGGCACGTTGGCATCGTCTATCGTGTAAGCGACCTCCTCGTCACTCGGCGGTGACACGTGCCATGCGTCTTGCGTTTGGGCTTGCTTTGTGGCGAGTGGTATTTGATTCCAGCGCCAAATCCAAAAGCATAAACAGACGATCATGCATAACCAACCAGCCATGTATATAATGTAGAACGCCGTCTCGTGTGCGCGTACACACAGTAAGAGGAACGAGAACAGGATGGCAAACGAAAAAATGAGGATACTGGCGCGAAACACGTAAGGGTATTGTTTGCGTAGGCTTTGCATCCCGTTTCGCAACGCTGTGACAACGCTGTGTCAACGCTGTGACAAGGCGACTAGTGTGTTTTCAATGTTCGCCGAAATGAGCCGATTAATAAAACCCATTACGTACAACGATGGCAACGCACACTGCACTAAAACAGCGTCTCTCCGCACAAGCCTATGCCAATGTGCAACGCATCATGCAGAAAAAAACAGAGCCTGTCGTGTCAGAGGGGACTGCCAATGCGGTACGCACGTGGATAAAATGGCTATGTCAACAACAAGACATACCGCCACCAGACGCCGTGTGTGTTTTTGAACGTGATATCGTCTCCATAGACTGGTATTATACAAAGTGGCGTATATACTTTGAGGTTGGTGGTGATACGGGCGAGGTGGAGGTTTCAGCGAGTGATGGAAAGGGTACATGGAAAGAGCAAGCGTGTCCGCGCGGTATAACGCAACAGGAACGCGTTCGCGCAACACTCTTAGCCTTTCAGAAACTAGAATTTACTACAAATTAAAAAAACTGGCGTTACGCATCAACATAGCGTCTTCGTCAGAACTGCTGGATTCGGTGTCGGCGTCGCCGAGCCACGTGATAAACGGTTTAACGTCCATGCGTATCTGTTTGCCCACGTCGGCGTCAATTTTGCGTGAGTGGTGACGGTGCCATTTTTGCACAACCTCTTCGTCGAGCACCTCTTGGTCGTAGAGGTAATGTAGAATGTGGGCCATCGGCATTTTGATCGTCTTGTAACGTGTGCAGAGCATTTCCAAACAAAAAAGCAACCGCCATTGGTGTTTTACGTTGGCAGTGTCCATGAACAGCAAGAGAATTGGTAGTCGTGTTTCGAGTGTCGTCGCGATGCTGGCGGTAAACAAGGCGCCAAAGACCGCTTTGAACGTGACAAACGCATGCCAGTGCATGGTTTTTGAGAGTGTGCGTATCTGTTTTCGGAGCGCCTTGTGGTCGTTTTCGGTGCGCACGAGGTGCGAGATGAGTTTGAAGACTTCGTCGCGTGTCATGGTCTCGGACTCGAGAACTGACGTGGTGGTTGACGTTGAGGTCACTCCAAGCAGTGCGGCGCGTCGTTGGTCGACAGCGTCTTTACTCGTGTCCAGCGAGAAGACATGCTCTTCAGTCTCGTCGACCTTTTTGTCAAAGACAATGTCCGGGTCTTCTTTTTCTTTTTTGGTCTTTTTGTAATGCTGATCGCGTTTGCTCCCCACAGGCGGATGTTTCACAATGTACGTCGCCATGCGCCCGCGCATATCACAGGGTGTGAGCTTGCCACAGGCTTTGCACGCGAGGTTGATGAGCGCGTTGTGCTTACCGCCCTCAATACGCAGTTGTGTTTCTGGATTTTGACAGGTGCCGCATAGGATAAACGTGTCGATGAACACGTCAAGCGATTTGGCCAAACTCTCCGCATCGTGCCACCCGTTCATAATGTACTTTTTCTCTTTGACGTTGCAGGTAGTGAGGGCGCCGACGTGAAAGCCAAAAAACTTGCAACAATACTCGGGCGGACGATTGAGCGCCAAAGCCACCCTCACCATATTATCAATGAGCGTCTTCTTCCCGTTGCCGCGCCCTTCGGTGTGCGTTTGCAAGACGGGCATCTTGTACCGATAGAACGGATCGCGCACATACCGCGGTATGTTGACGAGTTTTGCCTGTTGTTTCTGTGCCATGCCTTCCTTTTACGACGTGAGAAATGTGGCTATGACAGTCCTAAAGTTTCGTCGAATTGCGCTTTCGCCGTTGATAATCAATCCGTAACTGTCTTTATGTGGCGACTCCATACAGACACGCTCAGCTACATTTTCAATCTTTTGCCACACAGTGCCCTCTATCCGATTTCACTCACCCATGTCGCCTTCACACCCATTCTTCTTCGTTCCTACCCTTTCACCAAGTTTCCAAAAACGCTATCAGCATACCACACACAACATTTAACGCACAATCTCAACATACAAACACGTCAGGCACTCTTTCAATGGGCTGCTAAGAACGGACGTCTCCAAGTGCTGGATCGCCTCCTTCTTGACAACCGCGTTGATCCTGCTGCACACTACAACTGGCCGATCCGTCACGCTGCCGAGAACGGACATCTCCAAGTGGTGAACCGCCTTCTTCTTGATGAGCGCGTCGATCCTGCTGCAACCGACAACTACGCGATCCGTTATACTGCTCAAAACGGGCATCTCCAAGTGGTGAACCGCCTCCTTCAAGACGAACGCGTCAACCCTGCTGCATGGGACAACTACGCGATCTGTTTGGCTGCTCAAAACGGGTATGTGGTCGTGGTGGATCGCCTCTTTCAAGACGAACGCGTCAACCCTGCTGCTGACAACAACTATGCGATCCGTTACGCTGCTAAGTACGGGCATCTCCAAGTGGTGAACCGCCTCCTTCTTGATGAGCGCGTTGATCCTGCTGCAGACGGCAACTGGGCGATCCGTTATGCTGCTCAAAACGAACATCGCCAAGTGGTGAACCGCCTTCTTCTTGACATACGCACTATTTAGACTTTTTCTGACATAAAACACCTCATCAGTTTTGTACAGCTCTCACTGACCTTTATGTTACGACTTTTGCCAGACGCACAGACTTTAGAGTGACTAAGGTCTATTGACCCTCACTGTTTGTTCCGCGTATAGCGCTTTTCCCAATCTTGTGGCTGCATGGTGGCAAAGAGCATGGTCGGATTCAAGTGCGCTTCCAATGCAATCAACTGCAGACGAAAGCCCTGATTAGGGTTGACAATTTGGCGGCGCGATTTCACGTGCACATACGCCTGTTTGAGCGTCATACCGTGATGCGCCATGAGATAGGCAATCACGATCGTGGGTGCGCGCGACACGCCCGCCATACAATGTACGAGGATACGCTCGCCTTTGGCCCGTACCGTTTCGAGAATCGCAAACGCTTGCTGGAACGCACGCGATACGCTTTCACTAGGTACATCGCGCAACCCGAGCGATTGGTAGTAGCGCACAGGACAGTCTTTTGGCACGCGATGCGTCCACTCGGTAGCACAATTCAGCACGTGCGTGATACCAACCCTTGCAAGGCTTTGCCAGTCTTTGCCTGTTTTGAAATTGCCCACATACAAGAAGTCATCGAGAATGCACGACATATCACCGGTTGGATAGCGACGGTAGTAATGGGACATCATCACGACTACGCTCTCTTCCAACAAACACGTGATTTTTCAATCGCTCATCTTGGCGAATTTTGCCATCCGTCCTCTTTAGCCGGCACAGTGTCACAACAACTACAAGCATGACGACGCCAACAACCTCGTTGCCGCCGAGTTTCTATGGCAAGATGCAGACATGGCGCGTCTTTCAAACAAAAGTCATGCAAAAGCCCAGGAACCGGCCACTGACGCTGACTACTGTGGGCGAAGACGCCTTTGCTGTCACTGAGAAGATTCACGGCGCCAATCTCAAATTCGAAGTGCTCCACACACCAACACCGCACCATCCGTCCAAGTTGAGCGTGCGCGTGTGTTCGCGTCGCCGTCTGCTCAGCAAAGACGATGCTTTCTTCGACTACCAAACCCGCATCTTGCCCAAACTCGAACCCAAACTCAAGCAACTTTTTTGGCCCGTGTGGATGACCAATCCGCGTATCTGCAGCGTGGCGGTCTACGGCGAGATTTTTGGCGGGCAGTACGGCCACCGCGACGTCGAACCCACCCAGGGCGTGCGCCCGGTACAACATAAACATGCGCACTACAGTCCTGACATTCACTTTTCGGCCTTTGATGTGCAATACCGTACTGAGAAAGACAAACCGACCTACTTGCCGTTCGCATGGGCGTTCAGCTTGCTTCGTGCGGTCGGCGTGCCCACCGTCCCGGTGATTTTGCGCAACGCAACCTACGCGCAAGTCTGCGCCTTGGACGTGGAAACGTTGGCGACACGCGCACCGGCACGATACGGCTTGCCACCCATCGAACGCAATATTGCCGAAGGCGTCGTCATTCGGTTGATGCGTGACACCTACCGCTACCGTGGGCGTCGCTGCATTTTCAAATGGAAATCGGCCAAGTTCAACGAAGTCCGCCCGCGGCTCTACGATCATACACCGACGATTCCACAGGGCGATGTGGACAGCGTATTGCAAGAGGTTGAACGGTACATCACCAAGCCGCGTTTGGCCAGCGTATTGTCCAAACTGGACGAAACGGCACGGCTGAACACGGCACGCGTGTGTGGCATGCTCGTTGCCGATGCGTTGCAAGATTTTTTCGCAGACGACCAAAACGATCAACAGGTCAAGGCGGTGGTGGTATTGTATCGAACGTTGACGCCAGCTGTGAAAAAACAAGTGAAAAAGCACCTGAATGCGAAAGCACATGCGTTTTTTTTTAGCATGCGTTGGAAATCCCCTTAAAATTATGGGTTCGTTTTGTGACGTAGTACCTTTGCCATGTCTACCGAGAAACCGACACCAACCGAACCAGGCGATCAACTCGTGCAGACGTTTGCCAATATGACAAACATGATGCTCGATCGTGTGCTCGCCTATCGCAACAAACGCATGCAAGCCATCATGATCCTGGACAAGTGTCAGGTGATGCTCGAGTATGTGCTCAGCCTTCTCGACGCGTCGGTGTTCGGCCTGAGCGAGGAGAATAGCAAAACCCTCCGTCAAACGCTCAAAAAATGGTATGACGCGCTCACGTTGATCGCCAACCAAACCGACAACGCCTCTGAGAAGGAAAAGCCTACTGTTGAGCCACCCAAGACGGCAACGATTACCACGACAAGCATCCCTAAACCGCCGCCGTTGCCAAAATACTTTAGCTGTGAACAACGTGTTGATGCAGATAGCGACAGCAGCGACAACAGCGACGACGAGCCGTTCGTGCCGTTTATCAAGCGTGAAGGCGGTGGTGCACCGAATTGGTTCGCAGTGGGCAACCCCTCCGACGAATACGAAGACAGGTGTAGTTTGTCAATGCATCGTCAGCGTGCTGCACAGGGTGCTGTACAGGGGGGACGCAGTCGCCGTGGCACACGTAGTATGATGCGTCTGACCACGCGTTAAGCATCAAAGCGAAAGAAAACAAAAATCACTCCCACGTTTATGATCATTTGGCAGTACCATGGCACGTGTACACTGCATCTTCGCTGCCAGTGTCTCCGTCGTCGTAATACTCGGCGCCCTTGTTTTTACCGTGTTGGGTGGCGTGTGCTTCTCGCCCTCCACGCTTCGCGTCTGTGACGGCATCTCGCACGTCGGCAGCAAGACGTTTCTGGGACTCGGTATCACGATGATATTGGTGGTGTGTGTAGTTGATATCGTCTTGGCAGCCCTCTGGTGCCGTGCCAAAATATGTGGTGGTGAATGCTGCCAAAAGCAAGAGTACGTGCTCGATGTCGAGGAAGGCGATCGCTCAGACTAAGAAGAAAACGTCGCGTGACAAATTGTATTAATACACGTTGTTGACCCAGCCATGGCCTCTCACCACCATCCACAATTACTACGAAAGCGTTAAAAATGATCGTGTTCCTATGAATGTTGCATGTGTGGGTTGATTTGGTTTCCAACTAGTCTTGGCAAGCATAAATAAAATAACGCTTTACATCAGCGCATGCATGAACCTATACGCGATCGGTTGTTCAAAGGGCCAACCCAAACGGGGTGTTGATCTGGCACCGCCTCTGTTCAACGCGACATTTCGAAAACACCATTGGGATTTTCAGAGCAGCCACACCTATACGGACGCCGATTTTGTCGATTTACGACACGGCCTGAATCGTGTCTACCAAGAGATGCAATCGAATGTGAATATGGGATTGAATATTGCCATTGGCGGTGATCATTCGATTGCGGCGGCTACGGTTGCGCACAGTTTGAGAAAGTACGGTTCCAATCTACGCGTTATTTGGATCGATGCGCATGCGGATATCAATACAAAGCGAACGAGTCCAAGTGGTCATTTCCATGGCATGCCAGTGGCATCGTTGATGAATCTTGAAAACAGCAATATTATTCAGGGGTTCGTGCACTATTTACGCGCAGAGCAGCTTACCTATATTGGCATTCGCGATCTGGATGATGGCGAAGTGGCTTTTTTAGAAAAACTCAATATCAAGGCGTTTTGGATGAAAGATATCGTGGAGCAGGGCATGGAGCATGTGATTGCCTATTTACAATCGGCACTGCACGGCAACCCGATCCATATTAGCTGGGATGTCGATGGGCTTGATCCCAAGCATATGCCATCCACTGGGACGGCGGTGGGTGAGGGACTCTCCATGGACGATGCGTTGAGATTGTGCCACCTGTTCAGGCATCAGAAAGAGCATATTGTGGGCATTGATCTTGTCGAAGTGAATCCCACACTGGGTACAGAAGCAGATGTGAAGAAGACCCTGGATAATGCGTATACCCTTTTGCATACGATTGTGCGATAGCGCTGAACGTTTGTTGTTTTTTTGTCGAAATGAAGTATCGCCTGTGAGGTGGTGGGCACAGCAGAATCATGAGCAAGCACACTTTTCGACAGTATCACACACGGAAACGCGACGACAGTGTACGTCGTCATTACGAAAGCTTACGCCGCGGTCAAACTGTGGCGCACGTGCAACGCATGCTCCAAAAACACTGCACGCGCTTTACCAAACCGTTGAGCGTGTGGGAGGCGTTTGACGCCATTGCCGATGCCAACTTTATCGATACGTCAGATCCCGATTTGCCACACCTCAGCAACGATCACCACGCGCTGCAGACCGCCGAAGGGTTGCGTGCCGCAGGTGAACCGGAGTGGCTCCAACTGGTGGGCTTACTCCATGATTTGGGCAAAGTGTTGTTCGTGCACGGCTGTGACCAAGACGGCACATCGGCCAAGACACAATGGAGTGTGACGGGCGACACCTTTCTCGTCGGTTGTGCCATCCCCGACACGGTCGTCTATCCCGAATACAATGTGCTGAATCCAGATTGGCACGACTCGCGGTACAACACGAAACTCGGCACCTGCACCGCACATGGCGGTCTCGATCAGTGCATGGCGTCGTTCGGGCACGACGAATACCTCTATCGCGTCTTGCAACACAACCGTACCGAGGCGTGGACGTTACCCGAGGAAGCGTACTACGTGATTCGATGGCATTCGCTCTACCCGTGGCACCAACACGAAGCCTACGCGCATCTGGCAAATGATCTCGACCGTGCGCGTTTGCCGCTCCTGCGCACCTTCAGTCACTACGATCTCTATACCAAGGACGCACATGCGCCTTTGATGACGAGCGAAAAAAGAAAAACACTGCGCACGTATTATACGGGCTTGCTGCAACGCTACCTTGGCGAAACAACCACGTTGTACTGGTAAAAAGCATTCACTCTCTAGCAGTGCGCTTGGAAGGCACCATGACGAATCCAGACCTCGCCGCCACCACCTTTGCGGCACAAATGCAACACCTTCTGATGCATGTGCTCGTAGACCGCCTGCGACAGTCGGAATCCCGCGAACGCCAGCTGGCCGTGACGTTGGACCGCTGCATGCATCTGCTCACGGAGATGCACGGTACACATCAGCAACTACGCAAGGAAGTGACAACCTTGCGATCAGCAAAGCCAACCCTGGCAACCCCAAAGCCAACCCTGGCAACCCTGGCAGTGGAGGTGCCACCAACGCCATCACCGTCGCCACCACGGCGGCGCAAACGTCCGCGACCCATGCTGTCGCTCAAAACCCGCATTCTCACAGCCGCGAAACGCGTCAAGACACACGAGACTGTACAAGTGGACACGTCGTCATAAAGAATGCTATTCTGTATCGGTATCCACATCGTCTTCGGCTGCAAGGTCGTTCGGGACTGTTGCGTTGTACGCCTCGTTTAAGGATTGCCACAGTTGTTGCGCTTGCGCGGGATCCTGTAGTGTGTCAGGTGAAATGTCCACCGGGATGCCATTGAGAAACGCACCCGCTGCTGGGTCGGCGGGGTCAGCTCCGTCGGCGGCCACAGCCGCGGCACCGCCACCATGTTCCGCGAGCAAATGTGCCTCGATATGATGCTTAACTTCCTCCTCGACACTACGCCACACCTTCTTGATGATCGGCACCATCTTTTTCAGGGTGCCCGAACCCAAGCGACAGATGTAATGATAGCGTAGCATATAACACAGCTCTTCAAAACTGTATAGCGCCTCAATCTCTGCCACAATCTGCGGCGTGTTGCACTCCTCACGAATTTTGCCCATCGCGTCTTGTAAAATCATCGCCGCACTGTCCGGGTTCATGTCGAATTGCCGCACCAATTCTTCACTCATATCCGTTATTGCACTACTGTCGCCAATCGTGTCGTCCAGACGGGCACTCCAAAACAGTCTCGCCACCAGCGTGTGGCAGGCGCCATGTTTTTGCAATTTCTGAAGCAACGTGTTGGTGGCGGCACGCGACTCGAGGCCATGCTCATAGGCAAGTAGCAACCACAATTCGGGCACAATCGTCTGCTCGCTATTGCCGTACTCCTTTTCCACGCTCTCAATATACGCTTTGACGTGGTTCGCACCCAACGCGTCACAGACTTCTTGAAAAGCACGCGACGTTGCCATGTTGTAAGTACAATGGTATTTTTGTTTGCACGATATGGACGTATCAATCAAGCAATTCGAGCAATATCAACCGGACGCACTGGCATCATCGTTCTCCACTGTCTCCAACACCTGCTTTACAATCTCCGATTTGACGTCGACCATCATGCGTTGCGTGACCGTGTCGAAGAGCGGTTGCATGACTTTACGCGCCTTCTTCCCAATCTTGCAAATGTAATCGTGACGCAACAGGTAACACAACGTCTCGGTTGTATAACGCATGGACACGGTCTGAAAATGGTCCTCCGTCAAGAGCGCGTCGTGTTCTTTACGAAAGAAGCGCTTCACCATCGCCTCAAAATCAAGATTGAGCGACGTGTTCAGTTCTATTTGCGCCCCGTCCAAGACGTCTGCACACTGGCGACTCATACGTTTAATATGCGCCATGTCCGCGTACTTGTCACGCACACAGGCGCGCCAATAGAGTTGAACGAGAAGCGTGTGGGTGTTCTTTTCGTATGCCAACTCGCCCAACAGCATACGCCACGTACGGACGTCCGTATAGCCGTGCTCAAATGCCAAAAGTTTCCACACGGACGTATCAAAACTGGCGTTACGTAGGCTCGCGAGGGCGTCTTGGATAATTTCATCACCCAACGCGTTGCACACCTCGGCATACGCTTCTTTTTGGCGTAGCGTTGCCATTATGCCATGATGAAAAAAAAGAATGTTTCCCAACGCCACACGACGCACATGTCCCCTATTCAACAACAGACGTAATAATCGTCAAGCACTTGTCAACGCGACGTTGCAGCCGTTTTTGAAAAAGACTTTGCGGTGCGTTCGACTCGTTCGTGCTCATGTCTTTCATCAACGTGTCGTAGACGGCTTTGCAGTAATACCAACTCTTTGTCGAGCCTTCGGCTGCAGGTGGTGTGTTCGCTTCGCACGACGCCAAGTTTTGAATAAAAAGCCGCAGAAACGCAATGAAGAGCGGCGCGCGCACCACGTCGCGCTCGTGTTGAATGTAGCTTTCGAATTGGCGTCGCGACGTGACCGTACAGAGTTTGTTGAGAATGTGAAGCGGTGTATGTTCGTCTTTGGCGCAAAGCCGGAAGAAGGGTTCAAGTTCGTACACGGTGTCCACGTCAATCACCTCGCCTTGACGATCGGCATGGACCACCGCACAATACGCGTCGTAGTAGCGCGAGACGTCCGCGGGAAAATGGGCATCCTTGTCGAGCATGGTGCTCACAAACACGTTCCATTTGTCGGCGAGATAGAACGGCAACGTGACGTTGGTTTTCTTCAAGTCGACACAACGCAGCAGGGCACGCTGTGTAGGTGCCTCCTCGCTGCTGCTCTCCGTCGTACCCGGCTGAGTCGCCTTCGAAGGGCTCGCCTCACTGCTTTCGTCCAACACGGGCGTGTCCATTTCCAAAGTGGTCTCTTCTTTTCTCAATACGCGCGGGTCCGTCGTCATGACTGCGTAGCCAAGTTACCTTATGCACGAGAAACTACGATGGGGGCTGTGAACGCATTTGTTCAGGCGCATCCTCCATACTTCGCATCAAGGCGATATACAGGAGCGCGAGTCGATGGGAGTCGCCTTGGGCACACGTATTACCGGTATCGATGAGCGCCTGTTCAAAGAGGTTCCACATGGACGGATCGTCGACGTGGCGTATTTCGCGAAAGAGCGTGCGCAGCAACAAGATAATGTTGAGGTTGCGCAATTGCGGGTCAAAATAGCCACCGTTTTGTGCCTTGTAACGCTGTTTGATCTTGTCCAAGGCAAGCCGACACGCGGGCGAGGTGGCGGCGCGAATTTCCGCCAAACAGGCATGGGCCTCGCGCTGATCGATACGCCCAAAGAAGGGCACTTCTTGCAGTTGCCCAAGTAGATCACGCGTATACGCATGCACATTCCAACCCTTGTGCATGCGACGACTACGCAACGGCGACGGCCTGGGTCTCCTAGGTTGGGGTCGCGACGCAACCCTAGGCATTTGGCCGACCAAAGGTTGGGGTCCTGGCACAGAGGGCTGAGAAACAGTCTGTCTGAACGCGCTGGAAGCATTGGGTATCGCCGGTGGCGTACGGCGCGGTGTTGACACCTTCGGCACCGTAGGCAACCCCGTTGGCTTCACTTGGCGCGCTACACGGGCACGGCGCGCTTGGCGAAGCAACGCAGCGCGGCGTTGGTTTTTGCGTCGCATCCATAAACGATAGCGACTGCTCATGACGCTGAACACTCTTGTTCTTTGTGAGAATATTTAGTCGGGCCGTGCGACACATGTCGTTCGTTTGAGACCGTATTTTTTATCTCCGTTACGCACAGAGTACGATGCAACCTTACCAACACACCGTACCATCCGCACCGCCCGCTGTCGAGGAGGCACCGGCGCCAGGGTTGGCTTCGCTGACCCCAGCGCCAGGGTTGGCTTCGCTGACCCCAATGCCGTATTACTATGCGTACCATACGCAGCAACAGCAACCGTATTATTACGCGCCGCAACAGCCTCAGCAACCGGCGTATTACGGACAACAACCCTCGTACTACACGCCAGCGCCGCAAACACAACCCTCGGCGCCGCAAGCACAACCCTCGGCACCGCAATCACAACAGACGCTCGTGCAACGTGCGCAACGTTGGAACACGTACTGTGAACAGGCGGTGAATAACATGAAACACCTGTTCAAGGGTTACGAGAAGGAGTTGCGTATTTATCAAGGCCGATTCAAAAAGGCGATCGCCGCGAATACCAAGGTCCCCATGATGTGGTACTTGGACAACTGCAAAAAATACGACCATTACGCCAGCAACTTAAAGTCTGCGGACGGCTTTGACGCGATGGTGATGGGCGGGCAAGTCGCGATGTTGGACGGCGACGATTTGCGTACGCGATGGCAACAGTTTGACATGCCAACGCGCGAAGCGATTCGCAAACACGTGCTCACGTTGTATCTCATTGCCATGAATCGCCTGTAAAAAAAAATGCGTACATAAGAATAACGTGGTAATCATGGCGCATCGACGTCACACCAAGCGCGAATTGCATGCGGAATACCGACGTATCTGGCATGGTGAGAAGGCACATTTCTCTCGTCTGAAGCGCAATGATTTGATGGTGTCCAATCGTGGTGTGATTGTGAGCAAGTTAAAGCACGAAATGGGCAATGCGTTACAGCAAAATTACACCTATGGTAGGCTTTGGTACAGTGCGAATGTGGAGCAACAAGAACGCCGTGCCAAATTTGAAGCCTTGCCGATCACACGTCGTTTTCGTACGCGGGTGTGGAACAAACTCAAAAGCTTTGCGCCGCGCAATCCCGATCGTCTCGCCAACTGGGCAAACTACATCAAGTTGGGCAAAGGTGAAACCGACATGCGTCTGGCGATGGAAGAAGTGCAATGTCTCATGGCTGTTGCCTTCGACTTTAAACCGACCATCGACATAACACAGTGTCCATGGATCACAGAGGAGCAATTGCAAACACCCGAAGCCGTGGCGCGAGGCGATTTGAGTGTGGCGGGGTGGAAGCGTCTGCGAAGGCTCTTGCCGCTACCGCCCACCGAACCGATTGATACGCGCGCCGTCGCCGGTCGAACAATGCCACCCAATCAGGCCCACCTGCAATGGTTTCGCGATCTGGAAAACATTACGGGCATTCGGCCCATGGATGTGGAACTCCTGCCACCCAATGCTTCAGCGGCGTTAAAAGATTTACACGCAACCTACGTTGCGACCATCTTGACACAGTTGGAAAGGGTCAAAGCAGAACAGGAAGAAGCGCGCCAACGTAAGGTTGAAGCCGGCATTCCGCTGAAAGAACAAGAACAAAAACAACTCGCAACCGTTAGCATCGTCGTGAAAAACATGAAAGAGGCTCAAGTCCGTGCCTTTATGAAGCGAGAAAGGCGCATCGCACGTAAGTTCGCCAAGCGCGCCAGTATTCACGGTGGTAAACTGCTTGGTCGCATTGGTCTTGGAATTTTGACCTTGGGCATTTATCCAGCCGTCAGAGGTGCTGTCAAGACCAGTGAGAAATTGCTCCGAGGGACACGCTTTGATCCCGACAAACTGGGCGACGATGAGAAACGCGACCTGCATGATTTGCGCTGTCAGAAACTAGGCAAGGATCTCAAGTTTGACCCGAAATGGAACCCCAATCTGACACGTGCCGAACGCCGTTGGCTTGCCGAACGTCGAGCGGCCGGGAAAGGGCGTGCGCATGTCGTACCGGGCGTCAAGCGTGCGGTGCAAAAATTCCAAAAAGCAACGCTGATGAGCTAGGTTCGGTGAAGATGTGCGTGCTATTTTCTCCATGGTTCACTAAGATGTTGCTGCTCTGGCGCTACGTCACCACACAACATACGGCGGTATGGCTGCTCTTCGTGCTTTTCGCCTTTTGGTTAGACGTGCACGTTGGATGCTTGTTCACAATTTGCAGCCTAGCGCTATGGCCGCGACCTCGACCCACACCAACCGCTGCTGTAATCGAACCTGCTGTCATCGAATCTGCGTCGCCACCACCTCGTCGTCGGCGCGTACGGAAAGCCATCGTACCACGTTGGAAACGGATGGCAGCTAGGGCTGCGTAGTAACGGAGGTCGTACGCGTGCCCCAATCTTCTTCACAGCCCTTCATAATCGCTTCGCCATGCGGATGGCTCGGTCCGTACTGTGGATGTTGCACCCACAACATGAGCGCCTGTACTTCTTTTTTCATTTGTGCCGTCACCGACTCGATGAGCGCGACTGTCTCCTGGTCAATGTCGTAGCGCACTTGCAACGCATTGAGAAACGGCAAGCCAACGTCCAACATGAGCAACAGCTTATCGACAAACATCATGGCGCGCGTAGCCGGATCACCCACACTACTCTGACGTGAAAGCAAGGATTGCATCATACCGACACCACCGCGCAACATCAACAGGCGCTTTTTACGCTGACGTACTTTCCGCTTTGCCTTCTCAGCCGCTTCCTTTTCATCCTCGCGCTCGCGACGCGCTTGTGCTTGTTGTTCGTTGTCCATGGTTTGGTCGTTTGCCTGCGCAGAAGCCATAGTTTTCGCCGAAATACCACAGCGAAACAACTTTTCATTTCGTCGACGCTCTCATTTGCACTGCTCCGACGTGCGGTACACAACACACCCCATGACTACTGACGTCGTGTCTCCCAATATCGACGATGTATTGGGCGAGCCATTTAAACATCAATACACAGAGGAAGATGTGTGGTTGCAAAACGACAACGACGATCTAATACGGCCCTTGCAGGGGGCCGAATTTGATCAAGCGCTCGACGACTGGTTGAACGAGGACAACGACGACGTGTTGTTTGACAACGACGACGTGTTGTTTGACGACAGCACAACGTTATTCACAGGTGCGGCTGTGAATGAGGAATCACCCGTCCTGTTCACTACGACAACGACTACGACCTTCGACACGAAGCCACTACCTTCCGTGTCTGAGCACGCGCAGGACATTGGCCAAGGCTTCATCTATTTGGACGATGCGCGGCCTATTCACTATATGTGTGTGCCGCCAACAACCAAACCCGTCGTCGTGCCACCTACGCTCACCATGGCACCTTTGTTGGCGTTACCCGCACCTGCGAAGCGTACGATCACGAAAAAAAAGAAGACGAGCACGGCGCTCACCTCGATGAGCTGGGCGGAAACCAAGAAGCAAGGCGGTGGTCGGTGGAAGTGGTGTATGATGCGGCGCGAGCTGAAGGGCATTCCTTACCCGTCTGAGAAACGCATCATTGTGGCATATCTCATCCAACGCGGCATCTGCTACCAACGCGATATGGTGGCCTTCGTCAAGGCGCACGTGCCCAAAATCTACGAGACGTACTTTGTCGACGACGACAGTGCGCTGAAGCGGTACATTCAACGCGCTCGACGCCTGCCAGCCCGCACGTCGCGCGGGCCGCGGATCAACTGGTTCAAATGCAACAACGTGCAGGGCCGGCGTACCGTGTGGCAAATCAACTTTGACATGCCCGAAAAGGACAAGCAAGATATGGCGGAGGCGTACACGTATTATCTCAAACGGTACGTCGAGCATTACGCATTGCCCATGGACGAGCAAGCGTACACGTTACAACAAACGAAACTGCCCCAAATCACACACACCACACCACGCAAACGCAAACGGGATGCAATGAGTCTCTTTTGAAAAGAGTATATGTACAGT
>SDBT01008756.1_pt1 | contig 16485 bp, 14 predicted proteins | sample 2277101 | NCBI WGS metagenome assembly SDBT01 (sample SAMN10404973, study PRJNA504765) | marine sediment metagenome | isolation source: marine sediment core GS10_PC15, 103 cmbsf | place: Arctic Ocean: Southern Knipovich Ridge | collected 2010 | reverse complement strand
TATTCTACCGGAAGCCCTGAAAACGTCGGGCCGATGGCCGTCGGTGTTCGCTGGTTTAGAAATGAGGCGGATATCAACAACATCCGGGTTGATGACGTGGAACAGGCTTGTGTGGAACTCCTAGGTAAACGTTAGATCGACATTTCCTAAAATTTTTTTTCTCGCTCTTTTGGGAACCGGTTTGATCCGCCATCGCCGATGGACCCAAGCCCAGTTGTCCGGGGCCATCCGCACGTATTTTTCAATAATTCGATTAAACAGCGCCGTGTTTTCTACGATATCATTTTTGAAATCTCCGGTTCGAATCAAAGATACCGGCGGCTCGACGATGATCCGATATCGACCGTTCTTCTGCCGAATGTTAAATATGGGCAACACTGTGACATCATATCGAAGCGCGAACATGGCAAGGCCCTTGTTGGTACAGGCGGTTCTGCCGAAAAAAGGAACATAAACCCCTTCATACCAGGATGAATTCTGATCCAGGAGGATGCCCAAAATCCGGTTTTTGCTGAGCAGGTCCAAAATGCTGCCGACACTCTTATCTTTATCGAGAATAATGTTACCCGTCCGTGATCGAATTTCTTCCATGAGCCGATTCATCGGTTTAAAATCGATGGAGCGAACCAGAATATGGAAAGGGAGATCGAGCATGAGCGGACCGGCCAGCGCCATCAGTTCCCAGTTGCCGAGATGAGCAGTGAAAAGAAAAACCCCCTTGCGTCGTTTAAGGGCAACAAACATATTCTCCCACCCGGAAAACTCAACGTAAGACATAATATTCTTCTTATTCACCCTCAAAAGAGAAGGTAGTTCAAGTGCAACACGGGACAGCTGAATAAAATTTGCTTTTACCAATTCGCGGCATTCGGCGTTGTCGATTTCATCCCCATAGGCGCACTTGATATTATTTAATGCAATTTCTCGATGACGCCGGTCCACCGCATACCAGATACCGCCCAAAGGCCTTGCGAAAAATGATAGCAGCTGCCGGGGAATAAAGGAGGCCCACAGGAGAACGGCCTTTATGATGCGATAGAAGAGATCTTCTGCTTTATCGGACATCAAAGCCTTCTGTCTCCTTACAAGCAATCAGAACGAAAAGAAAAGAGAAGAGTGCCTGATACCAGCTGTGAAAGATATTGAATCCGGTTAGGCCGATGGTCAAAAATATCAGGGGCCACGATATCAGGCCGATTCGGTATCCTATGGGATATCTGAAAACCAGACGCACCGTATTGATAAATAGCCAGGCAAACGTAACCAATCCCAGCGCACCGATGCAAGACAGGATCATCATGATCAAATTGTGGGCATGGGTGGTTTCAGATAATTTGAAAACCTGACCATCGGGAGATACGAAAGGAGTCACCACCCCGGACTCTGCCACCGTTTTATAGGCATCCTGATACGACGATATACCGATTCCAAAGATTGGATGTTCCTTCCAGATCGTCCAGGTGACTTTCCAATAGTAGATTCTGTCATAAAAACTACCAAGATGCCACATTTTGCCCCAGCTGAAAAATACAATGACCGCCACAGAAAACATAATGGCCAGACAGACCGCTACTTTAGCCGAAACTCGTTTTCTCATATAATAAGCCATGGAGAACAGCACGCCGCCGGATGCCGCCAGAATAGCCGTTCGCACCTGGGTTTGTAACAACAGACCGAATGCAGCAATCCCTATGATGATGAAGATGGCCCGGATCTTCCGCGAGAGGCTGCGATCCAAAATCCCCCAGGAAAAAAAATAAGGGAATGCATATGCAGAGAGTCCTGAAATGCGCGACGCCTCTTTTAATTTGGCCGTGTATCGTACCAGGGGTTTGCCCAGGAAATCGAAGCCGAGGAGGTGAGCAGATAGGGTGTTGATAACGGCCCAAACCACACCGGCCGCTAAACCGATCACCAAATATCTTGTAACGGGTAAACGATCTGAGATATCCAACAAGGCTAAAAAGTATAGCAGGTAACGAAAAAAAACCAAGTCATGTGCCCATCCTTTGCTACCTGGACCGTTAACAAATAAACTAATCGCAATGCTCATGAGCAACGCAATCCAGGGAACGACCATCGGATGTTTTAAAATCGTATTTAACGGATTTTTCTTTGCGATGATGGACCGAACAACCCAGCCGCCTCCCACCAACCCGATCATGGTCTCAAAACCGATATTACCCACCACCAGCCCGATGGGAACGAGTGCACCGGTAATCGCACACATACGATCCAACCGGTTTGTCCACGCATGTTGCAATGAAGGACTCGGCAATTTCTCAATCCTTAACGCTTCTTTTCCGATTCATAGCCGTTTCAAGTATCTTGATTAACATGTTCTTGAGTTTGTTCCGACAGAAAAAAGCATCATACAATTCTCGAGTCTTTTCTCCACGCCGGGTCAAATGCGAAGGATCTACAAACCACTTTTTAACAAGAAAAGCAAGTGCCGAAGGGTCGCCTTCCGGAACCCATCCGATGATGTTTGATTGACCCAGCGTATCGGCAAAAGCTTTTGATCTTCGAGTGATTACCGGTCGCCCCAGGGCCATGGATTGAAACAGTTTGTTGGGTATGACGAGATCCGCTTTCAATGTCGTTCCGAATATACCCAGCAACACATGGGCTGCAGAAATGCGCTTAGGCAGGGCTTCATAGGGTATCCACGGCTCAAAGCGTATATTCCGACTACCATCAGCCATATTTATGCAGTCCGTTTTTAGATCGCCATCACCAAGCAAGGTCCAAATTACCGGCAGATCTCTTGTCTGCTTTGCAGCCTGGACGATCACTTCAGCCCCCTGAAGCTGAATAAAGCTTCCATAAAATAAAATGTGATACGGTTTTTCCAAGGGAGGCAGTTCCTCATACTTAAACATCCCGGCTTCAGCACCCACATAAATAACCATTACATTGTTCGGTTTCACATGCAGTTCGGCGCTGAAGAATTCAGCGTGGGCAGGCGTATCCGCCACTACGATGTCCGCCAGGGAAAACAGATTCGCCTCACAAAGCCGCCGGCTCCTTCCAGAAGTGGATTCCGGATCAAATTTCTCCCGCTCATAGGCCTCCTTTTCGAATGCTGATATCAATGGGTCGATGATGAGTGGAACGCCCCACCGGGATGCCCATCTGGATGCCGAAACTATATCCTGATGCCGAAAACAGGGCACCCAAATAATATCGGGTGGTTTGAGCCGTCGCCAATACACTTCTATGAATCCCAATTGACTGATGATGGGGTGGAATACCTGGATAGACCATCCCGACTCGGATAAAAGGCTTTGAATAATACGATTCCTGGAATATGTGGGATCGGATCTTCCCCACCACAGTACGGTCGGCATAGATTACCCTCCGCTGGTTCTGATGCGCTTTATATCGGGCTTTGACGATCTTTCAACGAACTCCTTCAGATAACGATAATCAACCATGTTGACGGCATGGGTTGTGAATCGACAGATCCGGATGAACGTTTATTCACGATATTCGGTTCTGAATACGACTCCTCAACTGAAGCCTATTTCCGCCTTTATTCTGGCAAACACCGCTTCAGGTTTCATCGCATCCAGACATACGTGGCGCCGCTCTTGCGGACATATCCCCAGAAAACACGGGCTACATTCGACGTTATTGGTAATCACGCGCTCCTTCTGACCGGCTGCATGACTCCGAATCCAGCTGGTCGGTCCAAAGAAACTGAAAACCGGTGTACCCGATGCGGCAAATATATGCATCGGACCTGAATCATTGGTTACAGCGAACAGGGCTTCCTTCCCCATCAGATACAATTGAAGCAGGCTGAACTGTTCAGTGGCATCGATACCTGCATATCGAACCAAATAATTGTTTATCTCACGATCAGCTTTATCGCCCACCCATACGCATCGGATACCTGTTTTTTCGATCATCCCGGCAAGTTTCAAATAATGTTCCACAGGCCAACGTTTTGACGGCCACTTGGCGCTGCTCCCGGCATGGATCAGTGCGAATCGGCGGATTCGCAATTCATGGCTTTCCATCCATTGCGTAACGAAAGAAAAGTCGGTTGGTGGAGGATAAAGGGTGCAATCCGAATCTGCCTGGGCCAGGCCGGCCGCTGCAAGTGTTTGATTGAGACGATCAAACACGTTTTGCTGGGTGTGGGGTGCGTATGTCGAATCGGGATGGAAATGATAAATGGTTTTTGGTTGTGTTCCCACCCGTACCGGTGCATTGGAAAACCGCACGATCAAACGGCTCGTCCGATTCCCTTGAAGATCGTAGATAACCGAAAACCGTTGACGACGGACCCAAAGCATGGTGCCTATCGTGCTGTCTTTACTAAACCAGCGGCTTCTATCAAGCAAGCACACATTCATATGAGGATGATGAAGAAAGAGTTCCGCATACGGTGCGCTGGTGAGCAACCAAACCCGATCCTCACGGTGGTGGGCAAGGATCACATCTATATGGGGAAGTGCCAGGAAAAGATCTCCCAACGATGATGTTTTGATAATCAGAATTCTATTTTTCAACTGACTGAACAGCTCCTGCTTCTACTATGATTGGGATAGGGGCCTTCTGTTTAGGGTATGCTGGTATAATTCGAGGGTTCGCTCACACATCACATCGATCGTAAAATTCGCGCCCACCCATTCTCTTCCCCTTCGGCCATATCGCAGGCGCATATCTTTATTCCGGACAGCTTCTTTCAGGGCCTTTGAGAGTGAAACGGCATCCCGCGGCGTTACCAACCACCCGGTCTCTCCTGCCAACACAGTTTCAAGGCTCCCGCCATGGGCTGAAGCGATTACGGGTTTTCCCATCGCCTGCGCTTCAACAGCGATTCTACCGAACCCCTCAGGATGAGTCGATGCTACAGAGACGACAACGTCAGCCAGCATGAGCGCCGCCGGCATATCCTCACAATGACCGACGAATCGAACCCGATTAGCCAGACCTTCTTGATGGATCAAATCGTCTAAATAGGAAGAGTAGGATTCGTTTTCTGATCGATCACCGACGATAATAACATGCCAAGAGAGGGATTTGATCATGCCCAGGCTTTTTATAAAGACATCTTGGCCCTTCAACCGCGTTATTCTTCCGGGAAGCATAATAATCGGTTCCGAAATGGCGCTCAACTGCCAACGCCGCCTGATCGTTTGAAGTCGAATCGTTGTGACTTTCGAAGGATCAAATACCTGTGAATCAAATCCTCTGTTTATCAATACGATCCTGTCTTTTGCTGCAGGATAACGGTTTTTAATATGGGACGCAATGGCTTCGGAGATGGCGATGATTCGTTCCCCTTTGGTCATAATCGCACTGTATCGGTTGATGGAATAGAATCCGTGAAATGTGGTAATGAATACCGGACGATCGCTTGGTGAGAGACTCTTTAAGACCCAAAAAGCAATCCATGCGGGGACACGGGATCGAACATGCAAGACATCAATGGCCTCCTGGACAAGAAATCGCCTCAAAGGAAAGAAGTATCTGAACACAAGAGGAGACTTTCGTCCAACCGGCCATGTAATATGGCGGCTGCCATTTGCACAAAGCTCAGGCACCATGCGACCGCCGCCTGAAATGACCGTTGATTGATGCCCCAGAGCGCTCAGATAGGCGGCTATTTCTAGGGTTCCCCTTTCAACCCCGCCGGCATGCAATTCCGGTAACATCTGAACTACTCTAATCGGCTTGGCCACCATCGCTTCAAAATCTCCCGGGCACATCGACCGGCTTCATCCAGCCGGGTATCTGGAATCTTCATATCCGTGCCTGATCTCCAATGTTTAAAGGAAACGGCCCAACCATTGGCAAGAAGATAATCGATACTCTTTTTGATTTTGCCGTTCTTTTGTTTCCAATCCACCGGTAAAATTCCGACACAGCAACCTGCCGTAACCGCTTCGTAAACCATCGAAACACTATCGGCGGATACCCATACCCGATGATTTAAGGCATACTGTTCCTCGATCCACCCGGCAGGGGTCGCCTCTGATGGATAGAAACTCGCATTCCGCTCTTGAGAAACCAGGAGGTCCAGTTGCTGAACCGTATCCGGAGGTGTTCGCGGTGAAGAGGATACGGTCCATTCAATGGCGGGTTCCTTTTTAAGAATCGATCGAATCCGGTCCAATAGTTCATCCTGATTCCAGTAATGGCTCTTGTGATCCACACCGCCCACAAGGATCAGCCCCCTGTTTTGTTTATGCCTTCCCGTGGAAACAGCACTGTTTGGCGGACCGAGGGTGACGAGGATATTGTCTTTGGGTTTCACCCCGTCGTGCTGCGGAATGAAGCATAGATCAAACTCCCGGATTAACGGTTGGGCGGGGGACATACTGGTTGCGGCTTTCGCACCACACGATCGTTTGAGCAGCAGCATGGGGATATGGGTATGGGCGCCGGTTCCCATGATCAAATCGATATCTGACGGTCGAACATCCGGTTTAGAAGGGTTTAATTTTGACCACAGGTAGGTTGACCAATCCTTGATGGATCCACCCAAATTACCGGGGACAACCGTTTTGTAGGCAACATCCAAGGGTGTCAACCGACCCATTGCATTGAGGATACCTTTGGTTTGCTTCTCATGCCCCGGCCTTCCGTCAAGAAGAGCCGTAACATTTAAAGGTCTGTCAATGGGCTTCTCCATCAAAATTATGTTTCCCCTTTAAGTCGTGATTTAAGAAACGTTATAAACCCATGCGCATCGGGATCGAAGCTTATATCGATTCCGATAACCAAAAGATCCATGGGCCACTGGGGCTCTTGATGGCCGAACCGGGCATAGTCCTTCTCGGTGGTAGCCAGGATATCGGCCCGGGCCTGATTCGATTGCCGGCAAATGGTTTGAATATCTTTCTCATTATATTTATGGTGATCGCGAAATGCGAGAGCCCCAACCAGCCTGCCGCCCAGGGCCCCAATAGTATCTTGGAATTCCTGGTTTGCCGCAATCCCTGAAAAGGCAAAAACCGTTTTTCCTTTAAGGAGAATCGATGCCTGACCGTTACCTTTATTCTTCGGTTCAGACGCATCTCCGCTTGTTTTTCGAATCACCGTCCGAACAACGGGTCGGTGGAATGAACGGAAAACAGGCATATCAGGCACTATTTTCTTTACCATTGAAGCCGTTTCATCTCCGTGGCCGCGGCTTCTCGTTAGAATGACGGCATCTCCACGGCGCAGTTCATGTATCGGTTCTCTGAGTCTGCCTCTGGGGAAAAGTTTTTGATTTCCGAACGGTTGCTGTTCATCCAGCAAAACAAGATCGATATCCCGCATAAGACCCCGATGTTGAAATGCATCGTCCAATACCAATACTTCCGAACCGAACTCCTGTATCGCGGTTTGCCCCGAAGCATAACGATCTCTTCCAACAAGTACGGGTACGCCTTTCATCAGCGAGGCCATCAAGAAAGCCTCGTCACCGGCCTCCTCCGATCCCATGAACAGCGTCTTTCCGTCACTGACGATGCCCCCTTTTTTTTCAGCCATCCCACGATATCCCCTGATGAGGATAGCCGGCTTGCGGCCCATCTTTTTGACCGCTTCTGCCACAAACATGCTCATGGGGGTTTTTCCGGTTCCGCCCACTGTAATATTCCCGATGGAAATAACCTTGCACGGAAGCCTCTTTGACCTTTTCAGTCCGGTTTTAAAACAGAAATCTCTAATCCAAAGCACCCCCCGGTAACCCAAGGATACCATAAACAACAGTGCGGTGAGGGATGATACGGATTCTTCCCCCTCATCCTTCATCATGGTCTCAATTCTGTGAAGTCGGTTAGGCATTTATTTTAGGCGCTTAATAGAGCTATTTCGACAAAATGTTATCGATAATATCGCGATCCAAATTTATCCCGATGGTGCAACCGATACTGGATACTGGTTGCTTGATGCTGGATAAAATTAGGAGATCATCCATTTTAATAGCCAGTATCCAGAATCGAGAATCCAGAATCGAGTATCCAGTATCCAGAATCGAGCATCCAGTATCCAGAATCGAGCATCCAGCATCTTAAAAACACCAAATAGTTGCGGATTGGCTGCCCGTAAAGACCACTCCTTCCGAGCAAAGTCTCGGATGAAGCGTAAAACTTATGACCCTGTTTTCTTTATGGCAGCATCGATCCCGTTCATCGTTTTATTAATGGCGCCTCGGTTGGCTGTCAGCAGCGCATGGGAGTTCATGCCGGTTTCCAAAGCTTTCCCTTCATCTTCCAGGAAGGTGACAGCAGCTTGATAAAAACTTCCGGCATCATGAACACGGCGCCCTCCGCCGGCTTCCAGCAGCATTTTTGATATTTGTCTAAAATCACTCATATCCGGACCGAACAGAACCGGTTTGCTAAAAGCCGCCGGTTCAAGTGGATTATGCCCGCCGGCATTCACTAAACTGCCGCCCACAAACGCAATGTCAGCCAGGGCATACAGTTTCTTCAGGAGACCGATGACATCAACCACAACGATATCCATCTCCTTTCTGCTGCCGGGATCAGGGAGATCCTTCATCAATACCGTGATCAACCCGGCAGCGTCGAATTCGGCACGGATGGAGCCGGCACGCTCCGGGTCTCGTGGAACGATAATCATTAAAAGCTCAGGATATCTTTTCTTAAGCCGGTTAAAGGCGTCTAACAGAATCGATTCTTCACCGTCATGGGTACTGCCGGAAACGATCACCTTCCGCCCGTCCTTGATGTGCAGCTGCTCTCTCAGTTGCATCAGGTCAATATCCGTCAGGGGTTCCAAACTCTGATCAAATTTGATGTTGCCCGTAACCGTAACTTTATTGGAAGAAATTCCCAGAAGTCGGAACCGGTCGGCATCCGCCTGGGTCTGGGCGCATATACTCGAAAATAAACCGAACACCCGTTTCATGATAAATGATACCATCCGATAACCGGTAAAGGATTGGTCGGATAACCTGGCGTTGACCAATAGGACCGGAACATTGCGCCGTTTCATCTCGAACAGAAAATTGGGCCATATATCCGTCTCAACGATGATAACCAGTGCGGGATCGATGCGGTTTCCCATGCGTCTTACGGAAAACAGCAGATCATAGGGGAAGTAAAAAATACGCTTCACGTATGCGCTCAAAAGGGTCTTTGATATATCATAACCGGTCTGAGTGGTGGCGCTGAAAACAATCGGGTTATTTCTTGATTCAAATAGCTTTGAGACCAGCGGAACCGCGGAAATGACTTCCCCAACGGAAAGGGCATGAATCCAAATCGGTTTGAGAGACTTTGTATCGCCCGCAGATCCTGAAAGACCATCCGGCAGAGAAGTAAAGCCCAATCGGTTGAGAAACGGTTTTCTCCATTTTCCGGTGAGCAGCACAATCGGAATAATGAAAGGAAGTCCGAGGATAACCGACGCGTGTAATAATATGTTATATATGAGGATCATCAACGCATCCTTTTAAAAGCGTTTGAATCCAAGACGAGAACCTGCGTACCGGCGGTTTTCGGATAAATGATCATTCAGCATTCATCAGCGTATACAAGCCTACGCAGAGGAAGGTAAAATTGGCAACCCACACCGCGACCCATGCGGGCAACACCTCGCCGTACCCCAGAGAGATACAGAAGCTATTAAATATCCAATAGAAGAATACGATACCGAGTCCATAGGCCACAACCAATGGAATACCCTCGCTCAGCTTTCCGCGAACAGAAATCCCGATACCCAGCAAGCATAATATGATACAGACAAACGGAAACGCGATTTTTGCCTGGAGATCGACCCGATAAACGGTTGCATCATATCCCTCGGCCTCAACCTTTCGGATATAACTCAAGAGCTCCTTGAAACTCATTTCCACAGACTTCTTCATCGCCCTTTTCATATCTTCCGGAGAAAAATCGAGCGGTTCCACCTCCTTATCATGAAACGTCACCTTATAATTTCGCGTATCGATGTTGAGTGTCTGAACCATGCTGTCGGTCAAAACCCATTTTCCTTCCTCAAACAGGGCTTCTTTCGCATCAACCCTTCGGATCAAGTTGAAATCCTTATCAAAATAATTGATGGATATGCCGTGAAGCGATCGATTTGTTGCATCATAATACTTAATATGGGTTATTTTTCGATTCCCTTTGATCCAGACATTCTTTTCCCGCGTGGTGTATAGCCGCTCTTTTCTGACCTCGCTGAGCCAAATTTTATTCGCCTTGCTGGTGGTGAATGGAACCACAACCTCCGATAGAAAAAAAAGTGATATGGTAAAAAGGACGCCGATGGAAAGCAGCGGCAATAGAAGATAATAGATACTGATCCCGCCGCTCCTTAAAGCAATGATTTCATTGCTCTTACTCATGCTACAAAAAACGATCAATATGGATAAGAACAGGCCCACCGGAACGATCTGAGCGACAACAAAAGGAATATTATAGAGAAAAAAGTAGAGGACCCTGCTGAATGGAAGCCCTGCCTCCATAAAATCATCGATCTTTTCAAAAAAATCGACGGCCACATAGATGGAAACGACCACCACGATGATCACGCAGAAGTTTTTGAATATCTCCCGATTGACGTAGTTATAAATAATCGACATGGGGTATCTATGTTCTAGTTAGGTCCGGATTCATCGATTCGGGATCGAATCCGATGATATATTTTTAAAATCAGCTCAAGTTTTGTGGGGCGTTCTCTGGCCGTTCTTATGAGCATATAGATTCCGATACTGCCCATCACCACATTGGGAACCCACATGCCGATCAGAGGTGGATAGATCCCGGCTTCTCCGAAAACCCATCCGGCAGACAGAAGGATATAATACATTAAGAAAAAGAATAGTCCGAGCCCGATGCCAAAGAATCGATTAGCGGTTTTGGACTGAATGCCTAACGGCAGCGCAAGAATTCCGAGGGCAATACATGCACTGGGTATGGAAAATTTCTTATGAAATTCCATCAGAGCGAGAAAAAATTTATCATCTTTCTTTTTTCGGGTTTTCACATACTCGCGAAGCTCAGAAAGGGTCATCTCTTCCTCATCTTTGGGGCCCTTTGCTCGATGTTGGGCGATTTTCTGTTTCAGGTTCAGACTCATTTCATACGAATCGAAATGGATGGTATTTGCAGATCGATGCTCCAGGTCCACCTGGTTGATGGTTCCGTTGAATAGTTTTAAACGAAAGATAAAATTTTCCGGGTCGGACACGAGTTTCGCCTTCGGGGCAATCACCGTATTGGTTATTTTTTCCGATCGCTGATCTTCAATAAACACATCGATCAACGTTTTGGTTCGAATGTCCATTTTGTTGACGTAGATGGTTATTCCGTCAAACCGGTCATTGAATGTCCTTTCCTTGAGCCCGATATCCAGATTCGAAGCCACGACTTTAATGGCAAGATCTTTAAATGCCAACCTTCCTTTGGGCAACCCGTAAAGTGACATAAATGCGGTCACAATGGCGGCAGACATGCTGAAAAGAAGAACCGGCGGAACGAGTCCGTAAAGGCTGATTCCGCCGGATTTCATAGCCACGATTTCGTTATCCTTGGAAAGTCTCAAAAACGTCAGCAGAACCGCCATCATCACAGACAGGGGAATGATGAATTGGAGGAAAAACGGCAGGGTATAAAAAAGCATCAAAATGACGGACCAGGGGCTGATTCGATAATTCACCACGAGATTGGTTATCTCAAGGATTTGGGTCATGAGAAAAATAAAAGAAAAGAAAACCAGATTCACAAGAAACGGAGGAATCAGCTCTACAAAGACATAACGATTAATGGTGGTATTTATTTTCATCCCGATATAAACGAAATTCCTGATAATACAGTCAATTTAAAGAGCTATCCTATTGAGATCAAACCATTTAGTCAATAGCCGCCGCCAGCCGAAATCGAGTTGACTTTGAAAGTGCCTAACATTATTTCAAATTGCCGACCCGGTTATCAACAAAAGCCAAGTGACTTGCCGGGATAGGCTTTGGAGGTGAGCCGATAATACTTTCTTGGGCTTTCTATATAACCTGATTTGCCGATTCTGTAATAATGCAGTATGTTACGATTTTTAATACCTTAGTAATTATTTTTATGCATTTTGTGGCAAAAAATTGTATGGGGATACATTCACCATCTTTCAATGATTGAATATTTTCGATTGTATATTGAATATTTGTGGAATGCTGTCGATTTAAAAAAGACAGAGCATAGCGATTCATTAAATATTCAATTTTCAATAATCAATAGTCAATTCCAGCTTGTCCGGGTTCGTTTTTTTTAAGATCAGAATCCTACATATAGGTTAAAAGAGAATGAGTAAGCATTCAGATCGTTTTTATATTCAGGCCGCCTGGGCTTTGATTATCGGGTTCAGCATATTTCGAATCTTCTATGCAGGTCTTTTTAATCTGGTCCCTGATGAAACGAACTACTGGCAATGGAGCCGACATCTCGCCTTCGGATATCATGACCAGGCTCCCCTCATCGCCTGGGCGATTAAACTGACGACAACGCTATTCGGCCATACGGAAATCGGAGTGCGCCTTCCATCCGTACTTGCGGCTTTCATCGCGTCCGTCTATCTGATGACCATCGCAAAACGATGGTTTGGGGCTCATGCTGCATGGCTTACGGCTCTGATAAGCCAAGGAACGCTCATCGTCAATGTCGGTGCATTACTGGCCACGCCGGATGGTCTTCAGGCTGCCGCATGGGTAGCCGCAGGTTATCATGTGGCCCGTGCCTATGAAAAAGATACCTGGGGCCAATGGATCCTATCCGGCTTATGGTTCGGATTCGGCCTGCTTAGCAAATACACCATGATTATTTTTCCTCCGGGTGTTTTTCTATACGGATTGCTCAACCCGATTCATAGACACCGCCTGAAGAGCCCCCGCCCCTATGTTGGATTATTGATCGGTTTGTTGTTGTTTTGCCCGGTAATCATATGGAATGCGCAAAACAACTGGAACTCCGTGCGCCATGTGGCTTACCTTGGAGGGGCGAACCAAGCATTTGCAATCCATCTAAAATACTTTGGAGATTTCATCGGATCTCAGGCAGCCCTTTTATCTCCCCTGGCATTCATCCTGGTGCTGCTTGCATGGCACGAGGCTTTCAAAAGGATCATGCAAAAAGATAATTGGATATATGGATATCTCTTCTTTACTTCTTTTCCCATGTTTGCCGGATTCGCTGTATTGAGCCTTCATTCAAGGGTATATGGAAACTGGCCGGCTGCAGGATATCTAACAACAGCGGTTCTTATTGCCGTCCTGTTCACCCGGAATTCGCAGATTTCGCCGACAAACAGGGTGCTCCAAGCGGGAAGGTCCCTTTGGCCCTGGGCGGTGGGCACATCCTACCTGTTTTCAGCACTGGTTCTCATTCAAACGGTTTGGCCTGTTTTCCCCGTGCCCATCCATCTGGATCGTACCGCCACAGAGATACTCGGTTGGAAAGAGTTAGGGGTAGCGGCCCATCAGATAAAAAATGAAATGCCGAATCCGGAAAAGACCTTTCTGTTCGGGTTAAGGTATCAAACCGCCAGCGAATTGGCCTTTTACACTCCTGATCAGTCTCAAACCGTGTCCATCAACAAGTGGAAACGGCCGAATGTCTATGATTACTGGTGGAATGACAAAGATTTGATGGGATGGGATGCCGTCGGCGCCGCCTATCATCCGGATAGGCATAAAATTATGTTAAATCATATATTTGAACGGGTTGATCCTCCCGTACCGCTTAAAATATTTCGCAAACGCGTCTTTTCCCTCGATCTTGCCGAGAAGGAGTATGTGAAAACCCTTTACCTTTATAGGGCCTATGGATTCAAAGGGGGGCTTCGATGGGTGCCGCCGAATCCGTCCGACATCCGAGCGAATTGAGCAAGATATAAGTTTATTATCGCCGATGCAGACGTCTAATTCGAAACAATTCTTTAAAAATAAACAGCATCTTCCCCAGACTGTCATAAACGATTCTCGAATTTTCCACATGATGCCACTGAACCGGAAATTCTGCCACCTGCATGTGATGCCGTTTGGCCAGATAAGGGATTTCAGGATCAAAAATAACGCTGTGGAGTTTCTGGTCCTGGAATACGGTTTTTGCCGAAGCGGCTTTGAATAATTTGAATCCGCATTGGGTATCTTTGAATGAAATACCGAGGTAACGATTTTGAATAAATGTGTATATCTTTGCGGACATTTCACGAAAAATGTTTTGGTGTGTGATAACTTCCGAATCGGATAAAACACGGGAGCCGATGGCGATATCCACCCCTTCCTGAATGAGCGCCGTGCCATGTTCAACGTATTCAATGGGAACCGCATAATCGGCATCCATAAACATCAGTATATCACCGCTGCCCCGCATCATACCGTATCGAACAGCATAACCTTTTCCCCGATTCGGTTGATACTCCAACACACGCAGTGACACCCGGCCTTTGGGATGAAAGCCGGTTTCCACAACGGTTTTGGTGTTATCGGTACTGCCGTCGCTGACAACGATAATTTCACTCTCGTAATTCTGCCTATTCAAATATGAAACGGTATTTTCGATCGTCGGGACGATACGATCTTCTTCGTTATATGCAGGGATGATAATCGAAAGCAGCATGAATACGGATAACCTCGGCCATTTACGGTCGTCGGGCAAATTTGAGTTCAAGAAAGCGGATGGCCCGATCGGTGGGCCAGGTAAGGATAAGACCGCACAAGGTGCCCGCCATGGCGCCCGCAAGCACATCAAACGGAAAATGGACCCCGAGATATACCCTGGAATATCCCACGATACAGGCAATCAGGTAAAAAAAGGGCCAAAACTTACGAAGATAGAAGCTTAGAAAAAATGCTCCTGCAAATATGTTCGTAGCATGGGAAGAGGGTAACGACAGGGACTGCCCCCGGATCGTTTCCTTCAATTCAGGGGTGATATGCCACCGCTTGGAAATCGGTTTTTGCCTCTCCATCCGCTCATATTTGTGAACATTGGACAAAGAGTGGTAGGGTCTCGGCCGGCCGAACACAGGCTTCAGAAGATCAGAACTGACCCATTCAGAAAAACAGATAAGTAAAATAATAAACAGGGCCAGGGTCCGGTACCGGATGTTCCGCCGGAGGATCAATACGGCCAAGCCCGCTGCTATGGGAAAATAAAAGTTCTTAATGTTCGACATAAATGGCATGAAGACATCAAAGACAGCATTTTGACCGGTCCGGTTAATGAGATAAAACAGGGTGATATCGATATTTTCCAACATGGCCATCATGCAAACAAGCTCGCCGCGGGCCGCCCATTTCCGTTAAAAAACTGCATCTGATACAATTTGCAATATTCCCCCTCGCAGGACAAGAGTTCCTCGTGGGTCCCCGCTTCAACGATCTTTCCATCTACGACTACGATGATTCGATCGGCATAGCTGATGGTGGACAACCGATGAGCGATGACAAACGTGGTACGCCCTTGCATAAGGTTTTCCAAAGCCTTCTGCACCAGAAGTTCAGACTCGGCATCGAGAGACGAGGTGGCTTCATCCAGTATCAGAATAGGAGCATCCTTCAACAAAGCTCGGGCGATACATATTCTCTGCTTTTCTCCCCCGGAAAGGCGATTCCCCAATTCTCCGATATTCGTATCAAATCCATTTGGAAAGTTTGTGATAAAATCGTATGCATACGCGGCTTTTGCGACTTGCAGAATATCGTCTTCCGATGCCTCGAGTTTCCCGTAAGCAATGTTGTTCCGCACGGTATCGTTAAATAAAATCGGATCCTGGGTAACGATGGCAATCTGTTTCCTAAGAGACTTGATGGAAGCGTTTCTGACATCCGTACCATCGATAAGAATTGCGCCCTTTCCCACGTCGTAAAATCGAGGGATTAAATTCACGAGGGTGGTTTTTCCACCCCCGCTCATCCCCACGATGGCCAGAATCTCCCCGGGCGCCACATCGACATCGATATCCTTTAGCACCATTGTCGAATCATATGAGAAGGACACGTTTTGAAACGTCACCTGATGGGATTTTAAGGGTATGTTAACCGGATCGGGCATTTCGACAATATCCGATTTCCGCTCGATGATATCAAACACGCGGTCAGCGGCAGCCAAACCTTCCTGGATGGTGGCATTAACACGGCTCAGTTTTTTTATAGGATCGTACAACATGAGAACCGCTCCGATGAAAGCAAAGAAGCTGCCCGGGCTGGCGGTACCGGAAATCACCCGATACCCCCCGTATCCGATGGTAAACGCCACACCCACTCCGCCCAAAAACTCCATACTCGGGGAGGTGAGTGATTTGGCGATCACTGTCTTCATTTCAAACTTAAAGAGATTTTCCGTTCTTTCAAAAAATCGACTCTTTTCGTAAGATTCCATACCAAACGCTTTTACTATTTTCTGCCCGGCAATGGTCTCATGGAGAAACGAACTGAGATCGGCCATGGCCTCCTGAGATCCTGTTGAGACGCGGCGGACTCGCCGTCCGAACTCCACCACAGGATAAAAAGCAAGCGGC
>SDBT01008755.1_pt1 | contig 16487 bp, 15 predicted proteins | sample 2277101 | NCBI WGS metagenome assembly SDBT01 (sample SAMN10404973, study PRJNA504765) | marine sediment metagenome | isolation source: marine sediment core GS10_PC15, 103 cmbsf | place: Arctic Ocean: Southern Knipovich Ridge | collected 2010 | reverse complement strand
CCCTAATGCTGCGTTGAGATCAGTCATATTATATTTATATCCTGTTTCAACCACTTCATAATACCAGGAACCGTTTTCGGAATAACGGCCCCAGGCATCAGCGGAAATCCCATGCAAGCGTAATGTCCTGATTCTTTTGGCCCACTTTTCATTATCAGTTGTAACCATTCCACCCTCACCTGTAGATAAAGTTTTTGTAGCATAAAAACTGAAACATGTCAAATCGCCAATAGTACCTATTTTTTTACCTTTATACCAGGCAGGCAAAGCGTGAGCAGCATCTTCTATTATTTTGATATTATATTTTGATGCCAGGCTCTGAATTTCATCCAAATTACACGGCAATCCTCCATGATGGACCGGAATTATTGCTTTTACTTTACTTTTTTTAAAAATAGCATCCAACTTTTCAACATCGATATTCAACGAATCTCTATCAACATCTGTGATTATTGGTTTGGCATTAAAATAACAGACAGCTTCCCCGGTAGAGGTAAATGTCATCGAAGGAATAATTACTTCGTCATCTGGTTTTAAATTAATTACCTTTAAAGCGAGATGTAAAGCAGATGTACAAGAATTGACAGAAATTGAATTTTGTGAATTAATGTATTTTGAAAATTCTTGTTCAAATTGGATGGTTTTGGGCCCCATTGTCAGCCAACCGGATTTGATACAGTCAATTACCTCTGAAATTTCATCTTCAGATGTATAAAGAGTATGGAAGGGAATCGAATTGTTTTTCATTTTTTTGTACTCATATAAGTATAAAATTAATCATTAATTATAATCGAAGAACTCAATTACTTTAGCTAACTTATCACTGAAGTTGATTTGTTGGTACATTATTTGCCAATAATTTATATTAAAATAGAAAACAGCAAATACAGGTAAATAGTTGACTTTTACAATGCACCGAACAGGAATAATGCATTGATTCGGAGTAATACTATAGAGTATCAAAATCCATTTAATCTCGAAGTATAAAACATTGGCAATTCGATCCTAAGAGATTAAATTTATAAAAGAGAACTAAAGTTTTGAATATCAAAAATATTAGTAACAAAAAAACAACGGTTTTTAAAATGAAAACATCTATATATAAATATTTTCTTTTTTGCATCTTATTGTTAGCATTAATTGGAAATGTATATGCTACAGACTATTATGTTTCTACTAACGGTTCAGATAATAATTCCGGAACTGATACACAACCATTCAAAACCATCGCCAAGGGATTAAACGTAATAAAATCCGGAGATATACTTTATATCAGAGCGGGGACTTACTATGAGAATCTGGATAATATGCCAAGTGGAACATCCTGGCAAAATTCAGTTACTATTAGAGCATACCCGGGAGAAACTGTTATTCTTAAACCAAACTCCGGCACAAATGTAGTTAGCTGCTCTTCAGGTCAATATATAATTGTAGATGGTCTTATTCTTGATGCAGCTAATGTTAATGGTGGTTCTGCGGTATGGTTAAAATACTCAAGTACTCATCACATCCGAATTATAAATTGTGAACTTAAAAATGCCCCGCTCTGTGGTATATTATCTTCTTATGATGCAGATTATATTGAATTTATCAACCTGAATGTCCATGATAATGGGACTAGAGATTTAGACCATGGCATTTACATCTCCGGTAGTTTTTGTTTAGTAGATAATTGCACCGTTTATCGAAATACAGGATGGGGAATTCACATTTATTCAAATTATGGATGCACTAACAATATTGTAAGAAATTGTAAATCTTTCGATAATGCAACATTAGTACAAAGAGGCGTCGGTATTGGATTATATTCAGGAGAAAATCATGTTGCTTATAATAATATTGTTTGGGGTAATAAAAAAGGAATCTCTGTACGTTATGGTGCAAATAAAGCTAATATTTATAATAATACAATTTATGATAATGATGAAGGAATATACATTGAGTCAAGTGATGTTACTGTAGTTAATAATATTATTTACTCAAATGGTACCACAATTAGTGGTGGTTCGGTCAGAGATCATAACCTTATAAACACTGACCCTAAATTTGTTGATGCTGCCAATGGTAATTTCCAATTGAGAGAAGATTCTCCTGCTATAGATGCCGGAACTTCTATATCTCTATTTAATAAGGATATTCTAGATAATAATAGACCATCTGGCAGTGCTTGGGATATTGGTGCTCACGAATTCGCAGGGTCATCCTCATCTAATTTTGATGCTGATATCAATGCAAATCCGATCTCAGGTGATGCTCCATTAAAAGTTCAGTTTAACGGCATTGCCGCCGGAGGCAATTCTCCTTATAACTTTCATTGGGATTTTGGTGATGGGAACTCCTCAGATCAACAAAATTCAACTTATACTTACCAACAAAATGGTTCTTTTAATGTTACATTGACTATTATTGATAATGACAATAAACAGGCAATTGCTTCGGTAGCAATTCAAGTAAACGCTGTATATGTGGAAGTTACTCCTTCATTAGTGGATATTAAATTGACAAATATTAGAAGAAGTCGAAGTATATCAGAAATTACAAGATCGGAATGGTATGATCTCTATGTTTATGTCCATGATTCACAAGGCTGGCAAAACATTAATTATGTGGATGTTTGGTTCTGCCATGAATCAAATAAAAATGGATCGATTTCAAATCGTGGTGGAGAATTTAATCCGGTAAATAATTATGTTTTGAGTTATTCCATCTCAACTGATAAAATTTGGACAAAAGAAAATAATGGATGGATTGATGCAACAGGAAAACTTAGTTTATATGTCGATGATGATAATTATGAATACGTAATAGATAGCCAGAATGAATGGGCAAAGGCTAAAATTAAATTACTTGACAATGCTCAAGAGGGCAACTGGCAGATAAATGCTTATACTATAGATCAAGAAGGCAATGTATCGGATTTATTTACTAAAAATATTTCTGTTAAATTAAATGAAAACAGAGCGCCAACTGCAGAAATTACACTAAATTCTTTATCACAAATAAAAAATGATAGTATTTTAGTGACACTGACAACTTCAGCAAATGTAACAAATGTACCTACCCCATTAATTCTCAATGAAAGCGATAATACAACTACAATAATTACATTAACTAGCTTTTTATCGACTAATATTTTTACGGGGATTCTGATACTTGACGACAATGTTTGTGATGGTAAAGGGTATTTTTCTTTAAAATCAGATGCGTTGATTGATGAAAATGGAAACACTGGCAACAAGATAATTTCAGGAGCTTTTATAGAAATTAACAGGTCTCCACCGTCTAACCCTAAAGGTTTAAAAGTTACCAAGGAATAAATATTATATTTTTTTTATTACTGCAAGATAATGTGTATTTAAAAATTTTAGTTTTTCTAAGATAATACCTAGAAGCCATGAATGAGTAGCTATAACTCTCGCTATTGGTGGAGCGAGAGTTATACGTTTAAGAAAGATATCACAATTGTTAAATAATTTGTGAATTTCTCTTTTTTTTACTCCCTTAACATCCGGATTCTTTGGATTATTCATATGAAAATCATACCAAATGATAAAATCCTCCGGCTTTAAAACTCATAAAATTTCAAGGGCAATGTTTCTTTTCATTGAATCATCAAGTATTGATGTAAAAGCTGTAAATTGAATTACGATATCAAAACTACTATTCCCGTAAGGCAGATCAGATGCATCACTACTCTTATAATCAATACCTGGATTTAGTGATTCAGCTGCTTTAATCCTATCAGGTAAAACATCGATTCCAAAAAGATTCTCAGGATCGGCTCCGTAACGAAGAAGGTTGGTAAGTTCTAAACCCACTCCAACCAACATCTAATATTTTTTTACCTTCCAGCGATTTTATTTTTTTTTTAGGGATTTTAATATCTCCCATTCTCTACGTTGTACAATGAAAAGATTGGTAGTATTAAATAAAGAATAAATCCGGGAAGGCATTCTTTCTATTCTCTGATTGTAAACCTTTTTTATTCTTGAAATTTCATCCATCGCAATTCATCTGGTTAATTTTACTTCATTAATTCTGTTATTTTTCTGTTTCTTCAATAAAATAAAATCAAGTATTCCTTTAAGATAGCCAGAACCATAACTTACATGAATAACAGAAAAAATATATGGCATTATCAAAAAATATTTTAATCCTTTTTTAAAAGCCAAAGAGAGTGAAAAAAATAAATTAACAATTAAATATGGAAAAAGAGAGATAACTAATAGCAAAATAAATGGTTTTATGATTAGTGATAATAATCCGCAAATTAATAAACTACCAACAAAAGCGGCCGGTATTATTTGTCGCCAGGTAAAAACAGATCCGAGTTTAATTGCAACAAGAGGTTTGAAGTAACCATATTGAAAGTACATTTTTGAAAGTTTAGAGATTGAATCTCTTGCATAATAGTAAGATTGAATCTCTGGAATCAATAATATTTTGCCACTATTTTTTAAAATCCTCAAATTAAACTCATCATCTTGATTTCTAACCAAATCCTCATCAAAATAACCAATTCTTTGAAAAATTTCTTTACGATAACATCCAAATGGAACTGTATCAACATATTTGGATTCTTTTATTCCTATCCTAAAATAGGCATTTCCAACTCCAAAAGGATGTGAAAGACCTGCAGCGATTGCTTTTGCATATAATGAATCATTCGCTGGTAAAGTTTCCAGAATACCACCTACACAATCTACACCATTTTTAGATATATGACTAATATTTGCCTTTATAAAATTCTTTTCTACAATAGAATGAGAACTTAAGATAGTAATATAATCCCCATTTGCTTCCCTTATACCTATATTTAAAGCTGCTGAAGTAATTTTCTTCGGATTATTCAAGAGTCTGATAAATGGATAATGGATTTTTTGATACTCTTTTACTAATTCGATTGTGTCATCATCACTCGCCCCATCAACAACCAATATTTCAAACTTGTCTCGAGGATATTCGTTTGCTAATAAAGAATCAAGACACTTTCCAATAAATTTTTTTTCATTTCGACAAGGAATGATTATTGAATTTACCGGTTTTTGTTTGTCTGATGATGGCAACGAATTAAGTGTTTTTTCTGACATTACTGATGTTCTCTTTCTTACTGCCTTATTACCTTAAAATTAATAAATTTTTAAGATTTTATCAGTGCTGATTACAGCGTTGTTCAGCTCCAATTCTTTCATGGCATCATTATAGTTAATAAAACTAAAATTATTATCTTTTAAATAGTTAATTAACCATATGTACCATTCTTTCCATGTCTTAAAGCTCGGACTAAAATACATATCATGGAATAATACAGAAAGATAATTTATATTATTTTCATAAGCCTCATCGAGCAGTCTTTTTGTACTTTCTTTTGAATGTTCAATTTTTACATTCTGCCATTTATTATTTGTCTCAATAATCCTGGCATCCATAATGTGTAATGGAAATTCCCACATATTACCAATTTTATAAGGATTTTTCATTTCAAATACTGTAGAATCAAAACTGTAACCACAAATATTTAGGGAATTAAGTGTTTTTTGATTACACCTCAAATAATGCATCCTTATCCCGAACGTATCACAGCCGGCATTATTCTTAAACCTTAAATATTCTTTCTGAATATCATTAAATTTATCATGGGCAATACCATGAACACCTAATTCAAAGCCTTCCTGAGCAATTTTCGTGATCCAGAATTTTGCACTTTTTTGAGAATACTTTAATCCCAGTCCATTGGCAACACCGATAAAAAAAGTAGCAGGAATTTTTTGCACCTTGTTAAAATTTATGAGTTCATCTAAGTTCTGCCATTTATTTTTAAGAATATCTTTGAATCTATGGAATACCTCAGATACAGAAATATAGCCTAAGCCGAGCTCAATAAAACCTCTCACCAAAAATTTGGGTAAAATCAAATCTTTATAATGTTCCCCAACACTTATACTATCCACATCATGTGAAATTATGATTTTCATTAGAATAAATTTCTTCTATAAAATTTCAACAGTATTTCTATCGGTAATTTAGCTTTATTTATCGTATAAAAAGGAGTTAATTGTCCGCCGAAACCTCGGAAATATTTTTCGATTTCAGGGACCATTGATCCCTCAAAATCAAAATATTGCAGTTCCATACTTTTTGCTAATTCTATTGCCTGCCATAAAGACAATGCTCCTGCTCCATGATGTTTACAATTTTCATCATAACCGCCCAAAGAATAATAAATAGTTTTTTTATCATAAATAAAAAATGAGGCAGCAATAGGAGTATCATTATTAAATGTAATAAATGAAAAGCTATTTTCATCATTTGCAAATTCAAAAAGAATCTTATCTAAATAGATTTCATTAATTTTCACATTTTGTCTGTTAAGTGTTTTTTTTACCAGATCTTTAACCAATTTATAATCCGTAGTTTTTCTTGCTTGTAAGCCATCTTTTTTTGCTCTATTGATATTTCTTTTTCTGACACTTGACATGTTTTTCCAGATATTCTCAAGGGATAGACTAAGATCGATAAGATATGTGTATTTAGGAACTACCTTAAAATTATTCCAGATAAACGGCTGCATATCGATTATATTATTATTTAGAGCAAACGTAACAACAGAATATGGTAAATTCCCGATAAAATCAGCCATAATAGATAATACCTCTTTCCACGTACTCATTAAACTTACGGAGTTTTGAGCATCTATTTTTAAGAAAGGGCCTATAGTTGGAGTAAATGGTGGATTACAATACAAAGTAAAGCCGAATTTTTTTTCTTTATATAATATGAATCCTCCTATTAATTCATTGCCTTTGTTGTAGATCCCATAGCACTGTATTTTATTGTCGAATAGTTTTATCCATCCGGTTGTATAGAATATTGTTCCATATAATCGAGATAATTGATTGAATCCCGCATATTCATCTTCATTTATTTTTTTAATCTTCATTTAATAGTCAAGCTTATCACTATTGTTATTCTAAATATTTGTATACTTTAAATAACTTTTTTTCCATGTGAGTCCAACGATATTTATTTTCAGAGGCTCTTTTTGCATTTGCCCCCATGATAGCTGCTTTTGAACGGTTATCTATTATATAAGATATTGCATTAGCATATGATATTGCTGAGTCACTATCCACAGATATTCCAATTTTTTCTTCTTTAATTAATTTATTTATCCATAGACAGTGATTTGGTGCCAAAAACGGCAAACCATAATACATATAGTTAAAAACCTTGTTTGGAGCAGCTATAATATGATTAGGAAGCTTTTCTAAGGCGAGCAAGCCAATATGGCATTCTCTAATCACTGATCCAACATTACGATAATCGAGCCACCCGGTAATTTCTACAACACTTTTCAAATTATGTTTTGCGATATAAGATTCAAGCCATTTTTTCTCAGTTCCAAAAACATCGCCGATTATTCTGAATTTTACATGGTGTTTCTCAATAACGATTTCAATAGCTTTAATCATGGTTTTTAATCCGCGTGAAAACGATAAATAACCCTCGTGGCAGATAATAGTTTCCCCGTTCCATCTTCTTTCATTGGATTCCCCGAAAATATCAGGTAACGTGCAATTTAAAATAGTCTCAGTCCGTTCAGAACCGACAATTTTCTTTAAATAATCAGAAATAGCCGAAGTGGCACCCAGAACATAATCGCAATTTTGAATTCTTTTTCTTTCAAAAAATTTGTAGCCATAAATAATCTGATTATGAAAAGGTATTGGGAAATTTTGTGCGAAAGTTGCTGAATACATTTCATGGCTATCGAAGATGACTTTGCATCCTAATTCTTTTTTAAGTTTTAAAGCAACTTCAAGAGATTCTGGCTCGTGACAGTGATAAACATCAGCATTAAGATTTAGGGCAGCCTTATAAAGTTTTCCCATATTTTTTAATCGTTCAAACCAAGTTGGCAGGTAGTTTATAGGTATAAATCTCACACCTTCTTTAATGTTAGGTACATTTTCTGAGAATGGACTTATAATCCAAACATCTTCATATCTTTTTGCCAGTGAACGAGCTTCTTTGTAAAATATTCGATCATCATCTGGCTTATGTGCACTTGTAAGAAGGCAAATTCTCATTATTATATCTAATTTAATTATTGCAAAAATGTGTTTTTTAAAAATTCCGGGATCTTTTTTATTTTACTAAATCTAAAATTGTGAATTTGTCTAAGGTGATAGAAAAAGATATATCTTATTCTACTATTCCAACTATCATGATAATTTCTAAATTTTTCTGAATATCTTATAAATATTTCATTCCCTGTAATTAAATAAAGAGCTTTCAATTGTGTTATATGACGAGTATTATAATGTGGGCTTGCTAAGTGATATGGATAGGGTGTTCGGTCATATAATGACCAGTAACCAGTATCATATTTTTCTAAGTTGTTCGCAAAAGTACTTACAATTTTATCACAAATTGCTTTAATCTTTGCTTCTTTAGTAACTCTATAATAGTCATATAAACCAAAATAGGAATGAATTGCCCCATTGAGAATGTGGGATGGCGGACTTTCCGAATATTCCTGTGGAAAAATATAGTTATTATCCTTAACAACACTTATACCACCTAGCGAAACATCGTACATGATTGAAATTAATGCTTTTTTCGCGGCCTTCAAGTATGTTTCATCTTTTGTCTCACAAAAAGCTCTCAGCAAAACTGAAGCACCTTGACCCTGGGCCATTGCTGAAAACCAAGGCACAATATTATTGCTTCCGGGAGAGTCAATTTTAAAGTCATAATCCCAGTAGTAAAATTTTCCATATTTCTTCAAGTTATCTTTTAAAGAGCCGGCACATTTCAGAAGGTCGTTTTTAGCATTGATATCTTTGGTTAAAAGATAATGATCATATGCTCCTAAGGCATATTGAGATATATAGAGTTAATGATAATACTCTTTTCCATTGATTACAAAAATTGGAATATCATTTTTATCAAAAAGGTATTTTTCTTTTTTCAAGTATTTTGGTTCACGATAATCTACATAATAATGATTTAATTGCGGTGCGGAAATATTAATTTTAGGATTAAATTCTTTGGGAGATGGAAATGATCTCATCTCTTTATACAAAATAAATAATACTAAAATAAATAAAATTATGAATGTAGTAAATATCATTATGATAATATACCGTCTATCTTTCTGTAAACAAATATTTGTAATACATGCATTTTGGATTTAATTAGCTGCCAGCAGTTCATGATAAGTTTCAATAATTTCCTCAGAATTTTTTATCCAGGAAAAATTGCATTTAATTATATTACGCCCATATGCCCCCATTTTTATTGCTAAATCTTCGTCATTAAGCAAAATATTAATATAATTCGTAAGTGATTTTACATCTTTTTTATTTACCAGAAATCCAGATTTACCATGTTCTACTGCTTCAGGTATTCCTCCAACTTTAGTTGCGACTACCGGCAAGCCACATGCCATTGCTTCTAAAACCACATTTGGCAATCCTTCATTATAACTGGGTAAAACAAATACATCAGCAGCACTCAAGAAATGCGGAATTTCTTTATATGGTTGTCTGCCTGCGAAATGTATCCTGTTTTTCAGATTACCTGATACTAAATAATCCAAACTTGGTTCTTCAAGTCTATTTCCTGCTATAATTAAATGCAAATCACTATATTTTTGAGCCAAATCATTAAATGATTTGATCAATTCATACACACCTTTACTTTTTTCTACCTGTCCGATAAAGATGATTACCTTTGCCTTATCTGATATATTTAACTTTTTTCGAATTAGTAATCGAAAATGTTTGTTAAACGAAAAGATATTTAAATCGCAGCCATTATAAATCACTTTAATTTTTTTCTTAGGTGAAGTAATTTTTTCTGCTGTAGCGCTAAGATCTTTGCTTACACTGATTACCTGGTCTGAATCGGAAATTACTTTTTTTGTTAATAACATTGTAAATTTATCACGATGAGGGTATATGTTAATATCACTACCCCTTAAACTAGAAATAAGAGGTATTTTATACTTTTTCTTTATAAGTACCCCAACGAATCCATCCGGAGTAGCAGTGTTTGTATGCAGGATGTCTGGTTTAAATTTTTCCATTAATGAATTGAGAACCGGTTGAATACCATAGTACATAGTATAACAAGAAATTGGATGAAATCGTGCTCCGGGTAGATTTAAGTATCTGGTATAATTTATTCTAACACCATCAATAATATTGTGTTGCTTAATTTTGGAGTATTCTAACCATTTTGGTTTAAATTTTAAGATTTTTGGTACATAAGGAACAGGAGCAATTATCCTAACCTGATGGCCGGCATCAACAATTTGTTTAATCTTGTTATGTATGAACATACCAAAACTAGGATTAATATTATTAGGATACAAATGTGATAAGAATAGAATTTTCATTTTGAAATAAGCTGAACCTGTAAGATCTTATAGAAAAACTTTATAAACGAGACAGTCCTAAATTATCATCCACAGATAAAACTCTGTCAATAAACATTAGCTGCCATATTTCCAAACATAGTAAACTCCACAACCGTGATGTATGATCTTTTTTCCGTGTCAGATGTTCATCCAAAAGAATCTTGATAAAAGACTTAGAAAAGTAACCTCTCTTTTGGGCTCTGTCACTCAATAATATCTCCTTCATTAGTATGGCGAATTTATCATCTCTCATCCAATGACAAATTGGTACAACAAAGCCAGATTTTTTTCTATAAATGACCTCATTTGGCAAGAATCCCGAAGCAAGTTTTTTTAACAGATATTTCTGCCTGCCATATTTTAATTTTTTGGAAATCGGTATTTGAGCGGCAAATTGCATTAATTCATAATCTACAAATGGAGATCTTACTTCTAAAGAATTCATCATAGATGCTATATCAACTTTTGTCAGATAATCATTGGGTAATCGAGTTTTTATATCAACAAAGAGTACTTTATCAATTTCATCAAAACCATCTGCACAATGAAAATATTTCTTATATAGAATTCTGGGATCATTTTCGAAAAGTATTTTTTTAAAATTAGAAGAATATAAACTATCTCGATAGTTAAAATAAAAACCATCAGTAATCTTGATGGAATCTATAAAATCTCCGGCACCATACTCTATCAAAGTTTTAATTTTACCGGCTATTCCCCGTCTGCCAGTAAGATTAACAAGAGAATCGATTAGGGGTGGTAATACGATATCACCTAAAAATGAAGGTAAATATTTCCTATAAAGATTGCCATAATAATGAGCTGCAATATTACTATATCCTGCAAACGACTCGTCTCCTCCATCGCCGGTTAGAGCTGTTGTTACATACTTTTTAGTGATCTTAGACACATAATAAGTTGGAATTTGAGAAGAGTCCGCGAAAGGTTCACCATAACCCCAAATTAGCTCTGGCAATATACTTATTGCATCCGGCTCAACAATATATTCATGATGTTCAGTGGCATACTTCTGCGCAACCATCTTAGCATATTTTAACTCATTATAAGATTCATTTGTAAAGCCGATTGAAAAAGTTTTAACCGGTGTATCACTTATCATTGCCATATTTGCAACAACTAAGCTTGAATCAATACCGCCACTTAAAAAAGCACCAAGGGGCACATCGCTTATCATCCTTCTTTTAACAGCTTGCAAAATCCGTTCTTTAAGTTCTTCAATAATTTCATCTTCAGATCTTTCATCTTTCAAAGCAAAACTTAGTTGCCAATAACTTTTCATCGCTGTTTTATTTTTAGTAAATTTAATAAAATGAGCAGGGAGAACCTTTCTCACATTATTAAAAATAGAATATTCCTGAGGAATACATTTAGAGTATAAAAAATGATCGATTGCATTATAGTTTATTGTTAAGTCCTTATCATATCCTAACCAGATCGACTTGATATCTGAAGAAAAATATACCTTTCCATTTTCTTCTAAATAAAAGAGAGGCTTTACCCCCAATCGATCCCTTGCAAGGATCAACTCTTCTTTATTGGAATCCCAAATTGCCAATGCAAACATCCCGTTTATCTTCTGCACTAAATTCTCTATTCCCCATTGTTCATAACCATGTATCAGTACTTCTGAATCTGTCTTTGAACGAAATATATGCCCTTTTTCAATCAAGTTAATCCGGATTTCACGAAAATTATAGATCTCGCCATTAAAAACCAGATAGATTGTGCCGTCTTCATTAGTCATTGGTTGCTTACCGTTAGGAGATAAATCTATTATGCTTAAGCGCCGATGACCTAAACCAATATGAAGTGCTGAATATAATCCAAAATCATCAGGACCACGGTTTTCCATGACATCCCTCATTTTTACAATGACTTCAGGATTAATTACTTCAGACCTTTTGCTATATATACCACAAATACCACACATCTATTAATTACCTATCTATGATGTCATTTCAATTTCAGATTCTGAATCATCCCTTATAACATTTATATGTAACATAATCATGATCCACAAAAGCCAAAACGATTTCGTCCAAATAAATGTTGAGAAAAAACTCGATATTAGAATTGCGAAAAATGCAGCAAGGAGTATAACCCGGTCATTTTTTTCTTGAAAGTGGTGTTTTTGGACTACCCAATAGTGTTTAACAATTCCAATAATCCAAAATAAAAAACCAATGATACCAAGTTCTACAATCATTCTAAGATAAGTATTATGTGCATCCATATTGAGATATGTGTAATTACTTGCATAATTAACAAATTCATTGTATGCAACAGGAAAATTCTCTAAGCCTGAGCCAAATAGCCAATATTTACTTAAAGCCATCAATCCAATATACCAAATAGTTAATCTTCCGGCTCCTCCTGTTCCCAATGCAATGCTCCACCTCTCCATGAAGAGGCCCTGAATAGTTAAAAGGATGATAATGCCGGAAATAATTAAAATAATACCAGCTGTAATTTTTTGTTTCGCAATAAGGATATATACAATAAAAAAAATTGCCATTCCGATCATCCCGCCTCTCGACCCGGTTATGACGATACTGATTATCATAACTGATAAACTAGCAGCATACAAGCCTTTTAATTTTTGAGTTTGGTTGGATATCATTCCTAGACAATAAGCAATATGAAGCAATAAAGTAAATGCAAATAAATTAGGATTTGTGCTGCGTGCTCCGATTGCCAATGAACCCCTCGCTCCCAAATTTCCTGAAAGAAACTGACCACTGAAGAAAAAATATATTGAGATTATGGATGCGATTAACCCACCGATTACAATGTACTTTTTAAGTGTTTCAAGTTCTTTTTCATAGGGTTTATAAGATGAAGCAATTAAATATAACACGAACAGTCCGATAAGAGTAGGAATTCTTGTCAATACCTTTTCAGGCACAATCGACCATGCAATTGATGAAATGGAATAAATAACAAAAAATATCCACCAAATTGATGCACTGTTCGGCTTTTTTAATCTATTTTCAAAACCACCCTTGATAAACAGGACTGGAATTGTAAGAATTCCAAGGAATTTTGTTAAAGTTGCACCTTGAGTTGCCCCGGTAATTGCTAATATAGAATCAAAAGGGAGAAGCAATACATACAAACCCAAAGGGAATACAAAGGGTCTGGAAATAGATAAATAAATACATATCGGGAAAAGTGCTATAAGAACATAAATCAATATTATGTTATTCATTTTTATTGCGAATTATTTGATTAATGATAATATAATGGCGAATTTCTGTGCTTAGATTAATGCCAAATATGGGTGACCAAAAAAGGAACGGAACTATTTTCACAAATCTCATTTCAGCAACGACATCTTAATTGTCTTGGAATATTCTCCAGCAAGAATCCTACAGAAATATAAACCAGTTGCAACTGTTTCACCATTATCATTTATGGAGTCCCAAATTATTTGATGAAATCCAGCAGGCATTTGTTCATGCGCAAGCCTTCTAATGATTTGACCTGTTTGGTTAAAGATGACAATCTCTACATTTTCCACATTAGGTAACTGAAAGGTTATGGTTGTAAAGGGATTGAAAGGGTTTGGATAATTTTGCAGCAAAGTTGCGGTTGTTGGTGTTATATCCACTTTTAATATGCTGGAATAATGGAATGAACCATCATAATCGATCTGTTTTAAACGATAATAAAATGACCCCGTCCTGGTATAAAAATCATCAAAGCGATATTTATTTGTTGATACATCTGTTCCCTGGCCGGAAACGAATCCTATTTTGTAAAAGTTGACACTATTTTCACTTTTTTCGATCTCAAATCCAAAATTATTTGTTTCACTCTCAGTTTCCCAAAAAAGAGTAATTATATTTGAGGATATTGCGAAGTTAAATGAGGTTAGTTCTACCGGCAGGGCAAAAATAATTGCATCTAACCAGACATCCGCCATGTTTTCGTAACCATTATCATTGGGATGCAAGTCATCAGCCATCTCCGAGGAAGTATCCACCTCGGTTTGCATGTCCACAATGTCAATATCATCCCCGTTAGAGATTCGGGTTAAAGCCATGTTTTCCACTGAATTGTTGAATGTTACAGTTTGACCGGCTTTCCCGTCAGTTCTTAATATAATTCGCGCTAATATTACTTTTATGTCCAGGTCGTTATCATCTTCAAATTGTTGTATTATGTCTAAAATATCTTCTACATCATCAACATCTTCACTGTCGCTGTTAATATCGTTAGTTCCAATGTGAAGCAAAATAATGTCAGGCGGATTATTGTTGAGCCAGGTTTCTATATTGTTACGAATTTCTTTTGCTGTCCATCCTGAATGTCCTTCATGATCCCTGTCAAAATCGAAAAGACTTCCATCACTTTCGCCGCCAACGAAATCGATATCGAATCCGGATTCTGTCAAATTAGAATAGAGGTCCCGCCGATAACCGATCATTCCTGAACTTCCCTCCCCTAATGTAATTGAATCACCAAGTGGCATAATTTTTATACTTGAAATTAAGTTCTTTTTTATAAAAGGAGAAGGTAAAATCTGACTCTGGGATATATTGGCGGTGAATTGCAGTACAAGAATAATCGACAAAGTTCTCAATAAAAGCATAATAAATACCTCCTCATAAAAAAATTGATGAATCAGGACAGTGTTTATGAAAAATTTCAACTGACTTTAAGATAACACCTTTAAAAGATCAATCTATTTTTAAGTTTGAAATACCACCGGATAGGAGTTGTTATCAATTTTGTCGCAATATTATAATTAACAAGCTTAGCAACAATTATCGATCTCATAACTTTATATGATAATCCAATTTCTTTCTTCATAATATCAAAGGCTTTAGTGGGAACAGTTTTATTTCCTTTAATGATGAATTCAATATAGATATGATTAGCGATGGTATTTTTCACAAATACCTTCCATCTTTTCTTAATTCGTTCCTTCATGACGTTAGAAAGCCCATCATCATAAAGCCATTGTTCATATATCATCTTATTACTATCTATGTACTCACTTAATGAACGATTGATACTCCATGAATCATTATGAAACAAGAATGATGCACACGGTTGTTTGGAAATATAAAGAGCGTGTTTTCTTGCAAGTCTCATAATAAAATCTTGATCAGCGGCTCCATTAACTGAAGAATTTAAAAATCCCACACTAGTTAGTGCATTACTTCTAAATAGTACACTCTCCCAAATTGGCAATCCTTTCTCGTAGATATATACTAATCCCTCTGGTGGTGAGATTATCCCGGAAGGCCAGGATTTAAGAGATTCTCCTACTTTTTGCCCTTTATCATTAATCATAACTGTTTGACCGGCAAAAAACATTGCTTCGGGATGCTGGTTCAAGATATTAATTGCGTCCTTAAAAAAATTTGGTAATATTATATTATCGTCTGAGAGTAGTGAAAAAAAGGGTGTTGATACATTCCTCATACCATAATTAAAATTATTAACTCCACCAATATTCTCATGATGACAATGATATTTGATCCGAGGATCATGTTTTGCAATATCAGCTACTACTTCAGCGGTTTCGTCTCCGGAAGCATTATCATAAACACATACCTGAAAATTTTCGAAGGTTTGATTCAACACACTCTGAATCGCTTGAATCAATTGATTTGGACGACGATAAGTGGGAATGATCGTCGTAATGAGAGGAGGAGTTTCCATCTATCTTTTTGTATCCATTTAAGATTTATACATTTTAGAGTGATACTACATTTTGTTTATCTATCTTCACCAACACGCTCCCAGACACCTTTATTAAAGTTATACATTTTTACAATTTTAGCTGGTATACCTACTGCGACACTGTAATCAGGAATATCGCTAGTTACTACAGAACCAGTTCCAATCACACAATGTTTACCAATCTTAGCACCTAAAATGGTCACATTAGTTCCTAACCATGATTCATTACCAATATAAACACTATTGTTAAATTTTATTGGTTGATTCCGTATTGGTATCTCAATATTTTCATATTCGTGTGTGTTATCTGAAAGATAAGCTCGTTCACCAATAATTACATCATTAC
>SDBT01008753.1_pt1 | contig 16490 bp, 12 predicted proteins | sample 2277101 | NCBI WGS metagenome assembly SDBT01 (sample SAMN10404973, study PRJNA504765) | marine sediment metagenome | isolation source: marine sediment core GS10_PC15, 103 cmbsf | place: Arctic Ocean: Southern Knipovich Ridge | collected 2010 | reverse complement strand
ACCAAGACACGAAGGCACAAAGATTGGGAGGTGAAAAGTTGTTTTTGAAGGCGCTTTTTCTTTGTCTCCTTAGTGTCTTTGTGGCTTTGTGGTAAGGATTTTCAGACCCCCTGAACGGTTACCGGCCAACTTACCTTCTCGGGTGATGCTGCCGGCGCGGCTGGGACCTCCTTCGCCGCCGCCACCTCCAACGGCGTCCTGGTCAGCCCCCCGCTCACCTACCAGGTGACGGTAAACAGCCCGACCACCTTACCCTCCATTGAGAACACGGCCTACATCCAGGACAGCAACGTGATCCCACCCACCGACAGCAACACCGTGATCACGACCCTGCCCATCGGCGCCATCGGCGACCTCAACTTCTATGACAAGAATGGGGACGGGGTCCACCAGCCCGCTGGTGAAGACGGCATCCCCGGCACTGCGGACGACGAAACCGGCGTGCCTGGCGCCACTATGGTCCTCTTCAAGGATGACAACGGCAACGGGATGCTGGACGAGGGCGAGTTGATTTGGGTGCAGGAGACCTCCGATGGCACCCAGGACGTTGACGGCGACGGCGTCATTGATCCGGTAGGCTATTACAACTTCACCAACCTGCCGCCCGGCAACTACGTCGTCGAGGCCTCCGGCCAGTCGGTTGAAAGTCCCACCACGCCGGGCCTGTATGGCGCCATGGTGGCCACCACCGGCGAGGAGTTCACCCGCACCGTCACCTGCGGCGGTGGACCCTGCACCGAAGTAACCGACGCCGACTTTGGCTTCATCGAAGGAGCGGTACTGGAAGGCACAGAGTCTTCCACGACGAGAACCACGACGGTGCTTTGAACGGCAGCGATAGCGGTTTGGCTGGCATCACGGTCTACCTGTACGACAGCGAGGGCGATCTGGTTGATACTGCCACCACCGACGCCAACGGCGATTACTCGTTCTTGGTCGCGCCCGGCGACTACACCATCGAGTACGATACCAGCGCTACCACCGCCGCGGGCTATACTGAGGCGACCACACCCACCAGCCTCCTTGTCGGCGCCAATGCCGGCCAGGAGATCGCCAAGCTCAACTTTGGCGTGGACCACGCCGGCAAGATCGGGAACCTGGTCTGGAACGACGCCAACGGCGACGGTTCGCCGATAGGTGAATTGGGCATCCCAGGTGTGACGGTCAACCTATACGCCAGCACCGGCACGACGCTGCTGGCGACGACGGTGACCGACGGGAACGGGGAGTACCTGTTTGAGGGCTTGCCCGACGGCAACTACGTGGTAGAGGTGGACCCCTCGACCGTGCCCACCGGCTACACCCAGACCGGCGACCCTGAGGGCAACAACGACAGGCAGGGTTCGGCGACGGCGACCGGCGGAGGCTTTGACGACAGCATGAACTTTGGCTACCAGCCACCGTTGCCCCATAACGTGAGCGGCACCATCTTCGAAGACCTGGACGACAGTGGAACGCCTGGCATAGGCGAGGGCCGCGAGGGTGTGAGGGTCTACCTCTACGACAGCACCGGGGCCAACCTCATCGCCATGACCACCACGGACCCCAACGGGGACTATACCTTCACCGGCATCGTGGACGGCGACTACATCGTCCGCGTTGATACCGACACCCTCACATTCTGACCAACACGGGCACCATCACCGACACCTACAATCTGACCTACTACTCCAACCAGGGCTACACGGTGACCGTCTACGTCAATGGGGTGGTGACCGATGTGGTGCCCAACCTGGGTCCGGGCGAGAGCGTTGCGATTAGCGTCACCATTGAGATTCCTCCTACGGCACTGGAACATACGTTGGACACGACGACCATCATTGCCACTTCCATCACGGACGGCACCGTGTTGGACACGGCGCACGACTATACCTCGATCAGGCCAATGATAGGCGGGATCATCAATCCCGATCCGCTGGAGATTCTGGTGGAGGTGGGGACGACGGTATACTTCGTTCAGGACTGGCAGAATCTGGCCAATCGGGACGATCGGGCCAACATCACTGTTTTCGACATTCCACTCGACTGGGGGGTGACTGTCTATCGCGATCCCACCACGGCCAACACTGTGGGAGTCTACACCGGCGGGCTGAACCAAAGCGGCTGGGTCTGGGCGGCCACTGAATACACCACCGACAGTGATGGCATCTTGGACAACAACGACAACGTCAACCCTGCGGCCGACACCGGCAGCGACGGCGTGCCCGATTCGGACGACATGGGCCCCACTGGTTCGCTGACCAGCATGACACAGGTCATCCTGGAGGTGACGATAGCGGCCGATGCCGAGCCGGGGACGTATACCGTTCGGGAGCGCGGCTCGTCGAACAACGATTGGGTAGAGAAGAAGGCCATCACGCCGACGCTGGCGTACAACGACGACAGCATCTACCACGATGATGTCTTCAAGATAGTAGAGATTGCGTCAGCAGAGGCTACTGCGGTGGACTTGCACCGTTTCTGCGCCCACCCTGCAGGCAATCAGATCATCGTGGAATGGGAAACGGCCACCGAGATAGATACCATTGGCTTCAACGTCACCCGCGCCGAGTCGAGGGACGGGCCATGGATCCAACTGAACGACAGTTTGATTCCCAGCAAGTCACCGGGCGGTATCATAGGTGCCAGCTACGAGTTCGTGGACGACACGGCCGTGCCAGGTATTACCTATTACTACTGCCTCGATGACATAGATACCCAGGGTGTCATCACGAGCCACCGTCATAGACTGGCCGTGGCAGCCATCCCCATGCGCATCTACTTGCCGATGTTGCACAAATAGATATCCTAGACATCCACATCTAGGTCGAGCACAGCCGCCCCGACCCAGAGGCATCTGGGGTCGGGGCGGTGTTTTCTTAGGCGCTCTCTCCTCATGAGTGGTGCAGCAGCAGAGCAGTTGATAGGGTCGAGCAAGCCCTTCCCCTTAGCAGGTTTGCATATGCCCACAAAGTGTGCTAGAATTAGCTTGGCGTTGGAACTGATTCCATATGAAGCGGGCCTGTTCATTGTCCCCCCACTACAGTTGCATCGAATTGAGGAGTAAGTAAGATGTCAAGGTTGTTGCGTGCTTGTCTCAGATTAACAATTGTGGCCCTACTGGTAGCCCTGGTCACCAGCGTAGCGTTTCTAGCGGGCTTTGCGGCGAGAGCCTCCTTTGCGCCCGAGCCAGCCACTGCAGTTGTGGAGCCTGCTCGCAGCGAAGAAGAAGCCTTCCGTGTCTTCTGGGAGGCCTGGCACATTCTGGAACGCGATTTCTACGGTGGCCTGCCTGATGCTCAGGAGATGGCCTACAGTGCTATCCGTGGAGTGATAGATGATCTTGATGACAATTACACTGCTTTCCTGGAGCCCGAGCTGGCAGCCGTTGTCAGGGAGGACATGTCAGGTTCTTTCGAGGGCATTGGTGCCGTGGTCAACATGACTGATGATGGCCAATTGGAGATTATCCGGACCTTCGAGGGCAAGCCCGCAGCACAGGCTGGCCTCAGATCGGGTGACATAGTTCTCGCTGTGGGCGACGTGCCCATTGAAGAGATGAGCGTCTTCGAGGCCGTGGCCCTGATTCGGGGGCCGGCGGGCAGCGTAGCTCGCCTCACGATAAAGCGGCAGGGTGTCGAAGAGCCCTTCGTGGTCGAAGTGGTCCGGGAAAGAATCGAGATGACCGTCGTGGAGTCCAAGATGCTGGATGACGGCATCGCCTATCTCAAGCTTGCCGAATTCAGTGCTCAAGCTGCGAGTAAGCTCAAAGCAGGCCTGCAATCCTTGCTGGCTGAGGAGCCGAGGGGTCTGATCCTCGATCTGCGCGACAACCCTGGCGGCTTTTTGAACGTATCCGTGGAGATAGGCAGTCAATTTGTTGGCGAGGGATCTATCCTCGTGGAAAAATTCAAGGATGGCCAGCGCCGAGATTACCCTGCCCAAAGCGGCGGGCTGGCTACTGATATACCTTTGGTAGTCCTGGTCAATGGCGGTACTGCCAGCGCCTCGGAGATCGTAGCTGGCGCCGTCCAGGACGCCGGTCGGGGTATCTTGATCGGAGAGCAGACTTTGGGCAAGGGATCGGTCCAGCTTTCTCATTACCTCAGCGATGGCTCCGAGTTGCGGGTCACCATTGCTCGTTGGTTTACGCCCAACGGGCGCGCCATCCATGAGGAGGGCCTTACCCCCGACGTCCAGGTGGCTATGACCGAGGAGGACATTGAGACTGGCCGTGATCCACAATTGCAACGCGCTATTGAGTATTTGCAGGGATTGCCAGATGAAGAGTAGAACGGTCGCTACCAATCGCAAGGCTCGCCACGATTACTTCATTGATGAGACCTATGAAGCTGGGATCGTCCTCACCGGCACGGAGATCAAATCGGCGCGGGCTGGTCGTGTCAATCTGCGGGATAGTTATGTCCAGGTGAAAAACGGTGAGCTTTGGCTGATAGACACTCACATCGCTCCCTATAAGCAGGCTGGACGCAGCGGCCACGAACCCAAGCGGCCACGCAAGTTGCTCATGCACCGCCGCGAGATCAATCGCCTGCAGGGCAAGGTGCAGGAGAAGGGCTATACCATCGTTCCCCTGCGCTTGTATCTCAAGCATAACAAGTGGGCCAAGGTAGAGATCGCCCTGGCTCGCGGCAAGAAGCTCTACGATAAGCGCCAGACTATCCGCAAGCGCGACGCCCAGCGGGAGGTGGAGCGCACGCTAGCCGATCGGAGAAAGGAATTATGACAACTTCTCGTAGTTGCCAAGAATCCAAAGATGTGCTATAATCTAACTGTAATTGGGGATGAAGGGCTTCGACGGAGAAGGCTGGCCACGGATTGCAAGCCGAGGCGCCCTACCCTCGTAAAACAAGGGCAACTAGAATAACTGGCGAACAACAACTCGCCCTGGCTGCCTAAGGGCAGCCACGTCTGACCAGGTCTCCTCCCGATAGGCCTGGATCAGATGCCATAGAAATCGGGGTGCGGTGCTCTTGACGCCGATAAAGAACACCAAAGCCAAGGCGATAAACCTTGGATTGGCTAGTTCAGGCCAGACCTCGTCGGTTGGGGCTGACTTGAGCGAAAAACAAAAGACCGACTAAGCTTGTAGTACATCCTCGGTCGAGTTCTCTGGACGCGGGTTCGATTCCCGCCATCTCCACCAACTAAAATGCCTGCAGGGATCCCCTCCCCTACAGGCATTTTGCTTTGCAGGACATTGGGACTTGATCATATAGCTCTATTTCGCATAGCCGTTTTTTCCTTTCAGAATTTATCAAGAGGTTGAGAGTAAAAAAGGAATTGGCTACGCGAAAAATGCAGCAGCCCTACCAATCCACGTAATCTTGCTTCAGAAGGCTCCCACTATCAACATTAAATACATCCAATAGCTCCCCCATCAACAACGCTTTCTGCTCAGCATCTTTTTTCGACCAGGTGCGACTCTTGATCTCCAGAAAGGCTCCTTCATAGGCCGGCTTAGTCAAGCGGTCAAAATTAACAGCGAATTGCACCCCCTTATACCTGATATGCCAGCGCTGCCGATGCTTGTGAACCTCCTTCACGCTATCGGGCTGAAAATACTCACAATAGAAACGCAAGGTCCGATCGGCCTTGGAAGTGAAACGAGAACGAGAGAGAAGTACCGAATTGTCAAACTCTTGCTCACTGCCGGGCTCGGTTAGGGTCAAGGTGCGAATGGATTCAGGTACCGCCCCCTCCTCTCTCATCACGTTATCCTCACGATGGCGGATGCATCCCTGACTTTCGTCTGCAAAAAGTAGGTAGGCATCGTATTGATCTCGGACCGATGGTTGCCACACAGCGGAAATATCCGGATGTGCCAGCCCTTCTTTCACAGCGGTCTCACCTTCCACAAACCCCTTCACTTGCACCTCAAACGTTTCCCTCCACTCCAAACCACCAATGGCCACGAGTTTGTCCAGGAGGCTCTCCTCCCTCCGCATCAGGAAGACGTTTACCCGATCAGCGATGCGTTGGACCTCGGCCGTGATCGTCTCTACGTCCACTGTGAGGAGTTCCCTATCTTTCATCAGCAAACGCCCATTCACCAGGACATGTCGCACATCCGCGCTCTTAGCAGCATAAACCAATCGAGAATAGATGTTATCGGACGACAGCTCAAACTTTGGTGTACCGTGAAGGACATCCGCGTCCACTACTGCCAAATCAGCTTGCTTGCCCACCTCAATAGAACCTGTGATGTGATCCAGGTGCAGGGCACGCGCTCCCCCAATGGTGGCCATGGTCAAAGCGATCCGCGACGGCACAGCCTTGGGATCTCCCATGATGCCTTTGGCCAACAGAGCCGCCAAACGCATCTCCTCGAACATGTCTTGATCATTGTTGCTAGCGGGGCCATCGGTGCCGATGCCTACATTCAAGCCAATATCCAACATGCGAGTCACCTGCGCTACGCCGCTGGCAAGCTTCAAATTGCTGGTTGGACAGTGCGCTACGCCGACACCTTTCCGCACCATCAGCTCCATCTCTTCCTCAGTTAAGTGCACACCATGGATCGCCAAAGTCTTGCTATCCAAGACGCCGAAATCATCAAGACAAAACGCCGGCGCGCGGCCATAAAGCTGCTGAGTGCCCTCCACGCCCCCTTCTGTCTCCGCGACGTGGATGAGCAGAGGCACGTCATGTTCCTGGGCCAAACGCGCCGTCTCCCTCAGGATCTCCGGGGTGCACATATACGGCGAGTGTGGGCCAACGGCGGGCACGATCAGCTCGTGCCCCTTCCACCCAGCAATGAATCGCCGACTATACTCCAAACTCTCGTCGTAGCTAGTCGCATCGGGAGTAGGCAACTTCATGACTGTTTCGGCGCAGATGGCCCGCATACCCGCCTCTTGTGCGGCCCTGGCCACCTCTTCCTCGAAATAATACATGTCGGCAAAGCAGGTCACCCCCGAACGAATCATCTCGGCGCAAGATAGCAGGGTGCCATAGTAACAGGACTCCTCGTTCATGAACTCCCTCTCCACAGGCAACATGTAGCCATACAGCCAGACGTCAAGCCGCAGGTCGTCGGCCAGGCCTCTGATCAGGCTCATGGGCACGTGCGTGTGCGCGTTGATCAAGCCAGGCATGATCACCTGCCCCGCGCAGTCAATGGTCTGCTCAGCCTCGTACTCGCCGCCCAAATCGGCCACTGGCCCAACAGCGACTATTTGGCCATCTTTTATGACCACCGCTCCCTGAGGAAAAACATCCAGGTGCTCATTCATAGTGACCACCGTGCCATTTGATAGAATTATGTCCACTTTCTTCATCTTGATACTCCTTCCCAGGTATTGCCACCCATTATAACTGCTTTCGCCAGAACCGACAAATTGGCACGTTTCATACTGTTGTGCTATAATATCAAATGCTTTTCACACCCTTTCGATACGCCTGCAGCTACTCACGACAAGGCTCAAGACACCGCATTGCTGACGCTGGATCTAAGGAGACCTCCAAATGCGCGCCGTCGATATCATCGCCAAGAAACGAGACGATCATTCCCTCACTGCCAAAGAGATTGACTTCTTCATCCAGGGCTTCACTCAGGGAGAGATACCCGATTACCAGGCGGCATCCCTGCTGATGGCCATCTATCTAAAAGGGATGAACGAGCAGGAAACCGCCGACCTCACTATATCTATGGCCCGATCAGGCAAGATGTTGGATCTCTCGCCCATAGCACCCCTCGTGGTTGACAAACATTCCACCGGCGGGGTGGGCGACAAGACCACCCTGGTAGTTGTCCCCCTGGTGGCAGCCGCAGGATTGCCCGTGGGAAAAATATCGGGGCGCGGCCTGGGGTTCACCGCTGGGACACTGGATAAGCTGGAGTCCATCCCTGGCTTCAAAGCCAACCTCTCTGGCGAGGAATTCATGGCCACGCTGCGGGATTGCGGCATCGTCGTGGTCGGGCAAACGACTGACATGGTCCCAGCCGATGGCAAGCTCTACGCCCTGCGCGATGTGACGGCCACAGTGAGCAACATCTCCCTCATCGCCAGCTCCATCATGAGCAAAAAGATAGCCAGCGGCGCTAACGCCATTGTCCTGGATGTCAAAGTGGGCCTCGGAGCTTTCATGCACACCAGGGAAGAAGCCATAGCCCTGGCACGTGCAATGGTAAACATCGGCCAGGCACTGGGCCGCCGCGTGGTGGCCGTCATCTCCGATATGAACCAGCCTCTCGGCTGGGCTGTGGGCAACGCCCTGGAGCTTGAAGAGGCCATCGCTACCCTGCATGGCCACGGGCCCACCGATTTCCTCGAGCACTGCCTGACCATCGCCAGCCAGATGATAATCCTGGCCGACCGCGTGCCAGACGCCCAAGGGGCCCGCAAACTGCTGTTGCACGAGTTGGATAGTGGTCGAGCCTGGCGCAAATTCCGCGACTGGATAGTGGGCCAGGGCGGCGATGTGGCTTACATCAACGACCCTTCCCTGCTACCCCAGGCAACTCTCATCGAAGATCTGCCCTCCCCTCGCTCTGGCTTCGTGGCTGGCCTGAATGCTATGGAAGTTGGCCTGACAGCAGCTTTCCTGGGCGGTGGCCGCGTCCACAAGGGAGACCCAATTGACCACGCCGTGGGCGTAGTCCTGGCCAAAAAGATCGGGGATTATGTCAAAAAGGGCGAGGCGCTGCTGACCATCCACGCCAACGACAAGCAGAAGTTAGCCGATGCCAGGCGTAGGCTCCTGCATGCTCACTCCTGGAGCGATGAGCCTGTCGAGCGTCCGCCTCTCGTACACGAAATCATAACTTGACAGTTGTCATTGTTCAAAGCGGTAAACGTACGTTTGCGGATCCACCAGATCGCCGTTGTCGTCGAAGGTGATAGAACCGATCAAACCTGGATAGTTCTCGAGAGCGTTTAGCTCAGTGACGACAGCATCCCTGGCAGGCCTACCCCCCGATTCGATGGCCCGGGCTAGAGCCTCTAGGAGAACGCAAGTGGCATCGTAGGCCAAAATCGCCTGAGGGCCAGGCAAGCGCCCAGTTGAGGCCCGGTAGCCAGCCACGAAATCCCCTGAATTGATCCTCGGCGCTGCCGTGATGTAAAGAGTTCCCTCAACAGCCTCCCCTCCGATCTGCCCCAACTGGGGGCTGTCCAATCCACTCCCTCCCATGAAGATGACCTCGACCCCAGCCCCTCGCGCCCGCGCTATCAACTCTGCCCCCTCAACCGCCCCTCCACTGAAGAAAATCAGCTCAGCAGACGTGAAACGCCTGCCCTGAGCGGAGTCGAAGGGTGAAGCGTGAAACGTGACATCGGTGTCAGCATCTAGCACAATCGTAGCACCCAACTGCTCAGCCGTTCGGGCAAAGGCTTCGGCCAGGTCATCGCGGCTGCGCAGGACAGCCAGGCGGCGCATGCCCAGTTCCTCCACGGCGTAGCGGGCCGCCTCTTTTCCCAATAGGTCGTTGCGAGCATAGAGGCGAAAGATCTCAGGATAACCCCGCTCCGTAACAGCGTCCGCTGCCACTGGAGTGATCAGCGCCAGGCCAGCCCGATGGTACTCATCCAAAGCCGCCAGAGCCGCCTGGTCGGAGAAATGGCCGATGATGCCCATGACGTCGGCGTCAACGATCATCTTCCTGGCCTGCAATGGCGACTGCGCCGGATCGTTGCTGTCGTCTAGGGCCACCAGCTCCACCATGTAGCCGCTTACGCCGCCGACCGCGTTGCGCTCTTGCACTGCCAGCTTCACGGCATAGAGCACATCGTAGCCCAGGTGCCGATGAAGCCCCTCGAAAGGAGCCACCAAGCCGATTTTGACCACGGGTCTGGTGCTGCCCAGCCCGGTGCAACTACTGAGCAAACATCCCAGAATGAAAAGTGAAACGTGAAGCGTGAATTTCTTTCCACGCCTCACGTTTTCACGTTTCACAGCTTCACGTTTCACGTTTTCACGTTTCACGGCTGATACTTCTGTTGGTTTTGTAGGTGTTCCTCGAAAGTTTTGGCAAAGGCGTGGGAGCCGTCACCCCTGGCAAAGAAGTACAGATAATCGCTCTCCACAGGCTCCACGACAGCTTGAATCGAGGCCAGCCCTGGATTGCAGATGGGGCCAGGAGGCAATCCTCGATGAAGGTAGGTATTGTAGAGAGAGTTAACTTGGGCGAACTCTTCCAGCGTCACAGGCGTTTTCCACCATTGGCCCGCATCTTCCTGGTAGCCCAAGGCGTACTGCACCGTGGAGTCAGCCTCCAGGTTCATGCCCTCCTCCAGTCGGTTCAAGAAGACGCCGGCTATGATAGGGCGCTCCTCCGCTACCACCGCCTCGCGCTCCACGATGGAGGCCAGGGTCACCACCTGGTAAATGGTCATCTCCTGCTCCACGGCTGTCTGGCGCATCTCCGCTGTGAAACGCTGATCGAAATTGGCCAGCATACGCTCAATTATGTCGAGAGCTGTAGGTTGAACCGGGAGGTTGTAGGTATCAGGGAAGAGAAAACCCTCCAAAGTAGCCTCCGGCGGCCAATCCTGTAGGAACTCGTAATCGAAATGCCTCCCTTGAACTAGATCCAGAAACGCCTCACCGTCCACGCCCACTTCTTCTGCCAGCACCTCGGCGATCTGTTCGGCTCGCCAGCCCTCGGGGATGGTCACCGCGATCTCCTCGAGACGCCCATGCTGCAGGGCCTCGATGATCTCCTCCATAGTCATGTTTGCCCGCAACTCATACCGGCCAGCCTCCAGCTTGCCATCGGCTTTTTCGTACTGGGCCAACTGGCGGAAGAGCTCGGCATCGTTGATCAAGCCCCACCGCTTCAGCCGCAGAGCAATATCGCCCGCTGTATCCCCTGGCTCCACGGTGAAGACAACCGGCGTGGGGTCATCACTGGCTGGTTTGGAGATATCATCTTGGTGAAGGGCCAGGTAGCCCCTCAACAGCAAGTCATCCAGCGCCTCAGCAACATCGTCATCCTGGCTCAGATCGCCACACCCCACACTTACCAGCATGAGCATCGTCAGCCCAAGAACCAACATTGAGACGCTCTTTTTCGTAACGAGCTTCGCTCTTTTTTTGTTTCTATTCATATCTATTGCCTTCTTATTGTTTCTAGTTATCTCCATTAGCTTGTAGCTATTTCTAGCTAACTCTGTGCTATTCTCACTATATCATACTGATTCTTCCACTTTTTAACGTGAGTCTAGATAATCCTGCAAGATCACCGCGGCGGCCACAGCGTCAATTCTCTCCCGCCTCTTCTTGCTTCTCACACCCGCTTCCCTCATTAGCCTTTCGGCAGTGACGGTGGAAAAGCGCTCATCCCACAAAAGCATCGGCACGGTTAGAGATTCGGCCAAACCCGTAGCATAACGCTCCACCTTCTCGGCTTGCGCGTGGGCCTTCCCGTCCAGGCTCAGCGGATAGCCAACCACCACTTTCTCTACCTCGTACTCCTCCACCAATCGAGCCACAGCAGCAAAATCCTCCTGGCGAGAGCCCCGGTGGATGACTTTCAGGCTGCGAGCGAGCACCTGGCTCGGATCGCTGATGGCCACGCCAATACGCTTATCCCCTACATCCAAGGCCAAAACGCGCATCATTCTTCCTGGGTCGAGATGTTGATACGGAAGCCAAGCCACGGCACCCGCCCTGGCCAGGTGGGTGTAACCTCAATGACGGGAGGCTCTTCCAGACGCAAGTTCTGGATCAGATATTCCTCGGCCAAATCCAAAGGTTGGCCCCGGATGGCCTCTTTGATGGCCTTCTCGTTAACCCCAGCCATCACTGAGCCAAACCCTCTCATGACGAAGGATACTTTCCCATCCTCGACGTCGGTAATCTCACCTCTCTGATACTGCAAGTCCTGACTCGCCAAGACGAAACCCTCGGGCACCACAGCCTCGAGGGCCGCCCAGATCAGAGCATTGGCATCCTCCTCCCCGACGGCCGTTCCTCGGAACATCACCTCCATCTCCAGGGCGAGGATATCGGCCTGCTCCTCGATGGGTTTATCGTACTCTTCGGTCACAATGTGATCCAGCGCCACGGACTCGGAGGCCAAGAATTCTCCTTCCTCGAGCTGCTCACTCAGTTGAGAGTAGGCTGCCTGTTGCAATTGCTGCAACAGGACGGTTTTGAGACGCTCCTGGTCGGCCGCAGTGACCATCCCCACCTGCTTGACGCTGCCTCCTTCCATTGCTTCGGGATTAGTGACCCTGACTTGCAAAGAAAGAGGCCCCTCGATCATATTGATCAAGTTGGCTCTCACGTTGCCGCCGGGGCCTGGATCAACAGCTACCGCCTCTACCTCACCAACGGCTCCTACTGTCCCTTGCACAATCACTTCCTCCACGGTGGTAAACCTGATGGTGGATCCGGTTGAGGTAGCGATCACCGTCCCCTCGGGCACGGTCACTGGCTGGTTTATGTTATTTATGAAGAAAACCAACCCTCTAGCCGGCTCATCGGGAGCATCTTTTGTCCCACTAACGGGAATCTGAGCCTTACCCCCGATCTCAACTTGCACTACCCGCGCCGGAATCTGGCCCGCCCCATAGTCAATCATGTCCAACTCAGGGTCGGCTTGTACCGGCACGGTAGCATCAACCGCCTCATTGGCCAGAACCAGGGTGATCTCTGCACTGGGCACGATGAGAAGAGCAACCGCCAACACAGCCGAGATGGCTACGAGGAAGACAAAAGCACCAAAGATACGCTCTCCCCAGCTCAAGCGCGCCCCCCATCGAGGAGTGGCCTTCGGTCGGCGCCACTTGGTCCTCTTCTCGCCCCACTTCTCCGCGATAAAGACCGAAAAGCCCAATTGGCGAGCCAGAACCCGCCTCTGGCTGGAGTTGGTGACCAGGGCTACCTCCAGGGCTTGCGACTCGGCATAGCGTTGAAGCAGCTTAAAATCGAGCAAGCTGTCGAAGGCCTGGCATCTTGCCGGCACCACCAGAAGCACCCGCGAGGCCTCGGCCTTTTCCAAACGGGCTCGCACGGCGGTGATATTATCGTCAGCTTCCAGATGAATGACCTGCGTAGCGGCAGCCGTTGTCAACTGAGCCCCCTCTCAACCAGATCAGGCACAAGGCGCAGGGCCTCCCCGATGCGGCCCGCGTCCCGGCCGCCAGCCTGGGCCAGAGTGGGCCTGCCTCCCCCACCGCCGCCCACCACCTGTGCCACCTGTTTTACGATCCGCCCGGCATGGAGACCCCGCTCCACCAAATCGGGAGTGATAGCGGCCACAAAACCAGGCTTCGAATCCATCACCGCTCCCAGGACGATAACTCCGGACCCCACACGATTGCGGAACCAGTCGCTCATCTCCCGCAGGGTGTCCAGGTCAGCCGCCTCAACCTGAGCAGCCAGGACTTTTACCCCGCTCACATCCTGCACCTGAGAGAGCAGCTCCTCGAAATCTCGGTGGGCGATCTCCCGATGCAAGCGAGCGACCGCCTTGGTCTGCTCCTGCAGCTCGTCCTGAAGCGCCCGCACCTTTCGATCAACCTCATCGGGAGAACAGCCGAGGGATGCCGCGGCAGATCCTAAGACTCCCATTCGCTCTTGCACAAACTCTTGAGCACCCCGCCCCGTGACCGCTTCGATGCGACGCAGACCCGCCCCGATGCTCGACTCGGAGACAATGTGGAAGGAGCCGATTTCGCTGGTACGATTCACGTGGGTGCCGCCGCAAAGCTCCTGGCTGAAAGGCTCGCTGGGATCGCCAGTTTTGAGCACCCGCACCCGCTCGCCGTACTTCTCGCCAAACAGAGCGATGGCTCCTTCGGCGATGGCCTCCTTGTAGCTGCTGTGGATTGCCGTCACGGAGTAATTGGCCAGGATAGCCTCGTTGACCGACTGCTCGACCAGGCCCAGCTCGTCCTGAGTGAGCATGGCCGAGTGGGTGAAGTCAAAGCGCAGGCGGTCGGGAGCCACCAGGGAGCCGGCCTGCTGGACGTGCTCGCCCAGGGTGCGGCGCAGCGCGTTGTGCAAGAGGTGGGTAGCGGTGTGACTGCGGGCGATGTCCAGCCGCCGTTCGGCGTCCACCGCAGCCTGGGCACTATCACCCACTCGAGGCTCGCCCGACATCACCTCCCCGATGTGGACGATGAGCCCGGGGAGAGGCTGTCGCACATCGCTGACGGCGACCTGCCACTCACCATCCCGAGCAATTACGCCGGTATCACTGACCTGGCCGCCGCTCTCCACGTAGAAAGGAGTCGCAGTCAGCACCAGTTCGACCTCATCGCCCTCTCGCGCCGAGTCAACCACATGTCCAGCCCGCACTATGGCTGCGACTTTTGCTTCGGCTCCCGTCCCCTCGGTGTAGAGATGCTCCACGCCGGTTGCAGGCAGCACCCCCGTCCGCTTCAATTCATCCAGAAGACCGCTGTAGACTTCCAGCTTCTCCCCCACCTCCAAGACGAATTGCTGAGCGGCCCGAGCCAGCTCTCGCTGCTCCTCCAGCGCGGCCACAAAGCCCCCTTCGTCCACAGTGAATCCCCGCTCCTTGGCCACGTCCCTGGTCAAATCCAAGGGGAAGCCATAAGTGTCGTAGAGCTTGAAGGCCTCGTCCCCCGGAATAACGGTCTCTCTCCGCGCGCTCAGGCCATCAATCAGATCATCCAGCAGATTAAGCCCCACATCCAGCGTGCGCTGAAAACGCTCCTCTTCTTGAGTGATGGTCTGCAAGATGAACTCCTGCCTGGCCTCTAGCCCGGTGAAGTGAGGGCCCATTTTCTCGATCACTACTTTGGCAACCTCGCTCAAGAACGGGCCAGGGAAGCCGATCTTGCGGCCAAAGCGGGCAGCACGACGCAGGATCATCCGCAGCACGTAATTGCGCCCCTCGTTGCCCGGCAACACCCCATCGCCCACCAGGAAGGTCACCGCGCGTCCGTGGTCGGCAATGACTCGATAGGCCACGATGTTCTCTTCGCGCTCGGCATCGCTGTGACCAAGCATTTCCTGGACGCGGTCCATGATTGAGGTGAACAAATCGGTCTCGTAATTGGAAACGACGTCCTGAATGACAGCCACGATCCGCTCAAAGCCCAGGCCAGTATCAACGTGCTTGGCGGGCAGATCGTGGAGTACTCGATCATCATCCTTATTATATTGTATAAAGACCAGATTCCACAGCTCAAAATAGCGCCGGCAGTCGCTATTCACCCCACAAACGTGATTGGGATCATCCTGAAGATCACAAGCATCCTCTCCCCTATCAAGGTGGATTTCGCTGCAAGGGCCACAGGGCCCGGTATCGCCCATTTCCCAGAAATTGTCCTTGCGGCCAAAATAGACGATGTGCCCAGTATCTATGTCCGTTACCTCTCTCCAATAGCGCGCCGCCTCCTCGTCGGTCTCCAGCTCGCCTTGGTCGTCTTTGAAGACCGTGGCCCAGAGCCGGTCTTTGGGCAGCCCCCATACCTCGGTCAACAGCTCCCAGGCCCAGGCGATGGCCTCCTTCTTATGATAATCGCCAAAAGACCAATTGCCGAGCATCTCGAAGAAGGTGTGGTGGTAGGTATCGTACCCTACGTCCTCCAGGTCATTATGTTTACCGGAAACCCGCAGGACCTTCTGGGTGTCGGCAGCCCGCGTGTACTCCCGTTTCTCCAAGCCTAAGAAGATGTTCTTGAACTGATTCATCCCCGCGTTGGTGAACAGCAGCGTGGGATCATCGCCAGGCACCAGTGAGGCGCTGGACACTATAGTATGTCCCTTGCTGGCGAAAAAATCCAAAAACGATTGCCTGATCTCTGCGCTGGTCATTGACATAGACAATTCTCCCTTCAAAGATCAACTCCTACACTAGCGGTATCATTTTAGCCCAAGTTAGCCATAATGTCAAACCCATGTGTTCCCTACTTGCCGCCAAGTTGGGGGTCCGGGCCATTCTGGGCTACTTCGCACCATGCAATATACTACATATAGTAGTTCAGATGTCTACTTACCTACTATATCATGTGGTATCCGACCAGATTGCGAATACTCAGGTTGGTCAAACTGCCATAAAACTGCCTCTTGCCATTTTTACGATTTTATGGTATAATTATGTTGATTTTACTGATTTCAATCAATTCTTGCCGTTTACCCGCATTTCAGCAGATGAGAATGAAGAAGGCATCGTCCAAACCCCAAAGTCGGGCGATTGGTATGCCGATGACCAACTATCGTTTGCTGCGGACACACGATGGGATGAGTTCATCGTAGCTTACTATGCGGCCACCTCTACCCCGATTCCCACGTACACATTGCCGGGGCCCAGAGGAGGGATTCGTCCCACCCAGCAGAAAGTCTATCTCCCCCTAGTGTTTAAGACTCAGTAGCAGCCTTGAGGGGAACCTGTCAAACGGTGCACTCAACAGCACATGGAACCCGAAAAAGGACTAATATAAGAGATGAGTCCACTGAAAAAAGGTCGGGTCGGTAAAGCCTGTTGGGACAGTACTCCACCTTGAGCCGAAAACTGCGCAAGTATTCGCGAATTTTAGGGATACATCATCAAAAACAGGCGCTTTTCA
>SDBT01008752.1_pt1 | contig 16491 bp, 10 predicted proteins | sample 2277101 | NCBI WGS metagenome assembly SDBT01 (sample SAMN10404973, study PRJNA504765) | marine sediment metagenome | isolation source: marine sediment core GS10_PC15, 103 cmbsf | place: Arctic Ocean: Southern Knipovich Ridge | collected 2010 | reverse complement strand
TCTGACAAAAAAGATAGGGTCAAGAGCCAGATTCTGGATTTACGACGCCCCTACAGGGCTGAAACATCTTGATCTTCAACCCAGGGTTATGTTACCCCGCCCCTTGGTTTGTGCCATATGGCAAACCTTTAAGGGATATACAATATATTGACATATGGTAAATCTTCTATTTTTTCCCTTGCCATATGGCGTTATCGTTGGGGCTTAGATATACAGTAAAATGGGCACTATTATGACCTCAAGATTAGGGAGTATAAAAATTAAAAAACTATCAAAACACCTGTAAAAAGGATTAATATGATTACAAAAGTTAATTTAGAAAAAAAAGTTTTACACGAAAATGACCGTTTGGCAGCAAATATTCGTACCACCTTAACAGCTCACAAAATTTTTTCTCTCAATCTTGTTAGTTCACCGGGTTCAGGCAAAACCAGCTTGTTAGAGAGAACGCTTAAAGCGCTGGGAAATGATTTGAACATTGGCATGATAGCTGGAGATGTACAAACCGAAAATGACGCAAATCGTTTGATCCGTGCAGGCGGGAAAATAGTAAAACCGCTGGTTACTGAAGGCGCCTGTCATTTAGATGCAAATATGATAAATAATGTTTTGAATGAAATAGATTTAAAAAACATAGAATTACTGCTTATTGAAAATGTCGGTAATCTTGTTTGTCCTTCAAGTTACGATTTAGGTGAAGATATGAAGGTTGTTTTAATAAGTACCACAGAGGGAGATGATAAACCGCTAAAATATCCGTCGATGTTTCGACGTTCTTCAGTGATGGTAATTAATAAAATTGACCTTCTTGGGACATCAGATTTTGATATAACCCGTGTAAAACAAAACGCTTGCAGTATTAATCCTGATTTGAAAATTTTTGAACTCTCCTGTCGTAGTGGCGAAGGATTGGAAAAGTGGTATAAATGGCTCAAAAACCAGGTCAATTGATGTTTAAGAAGAAAAGTAACTACTCAGCCTCGAAGTCGCAAAGACTCAAAAAAAAAGGTTTTTTGATTAGTTTTGTGGAGTGATGGAAGAATGAATAGTTGGATGTTTTGTAGAAATGTCCATTGTTCAGCGCCGTTGCTTATTTAGATTGTTCATTTTTCAGTAACTTGGAGCCTTTGAGTCTTGGTGGCTGAATATTTACAATTAATCAATAAAATTTAATGAGGCACATGAATGTGTTTAGCGATTCCAGGGAAAATAATCAAAATAATTAACGAGGATGAGTTTGATCGAAAGGGTAAAGTTAATTTTGGCGGTGTTATTAAAGAAATCTCCCTCGCTTGTTTGCCCGATACACAAATTGGCGATTATGTAATCGTTCATGCAGGTTTTGCTATTAGTAAAGTGAATGAAGAAGAAGCAAATAAAGTATTTGAATATCTTCGTCAAATAGATGAACCGGAGCAACCCGGAGAAATGTAAGATGAAATATATTGATGAATATCGGGATTCTAAGACTATTCAAAAAATTGTCCGGGAAATTTTTAGAACCGTTAAAAACCCCTGGACATTGATGGAAATATGTGGCGGACAAACACATACAATAATCAAAAATGGTATCGATGAACTTTTGCCTGAAAACATTACGCTCATTCATGGTCCGGGCTGTCCGGTTTGTGTAACCCCAATTGAAATCATTAATAAAGCTATAGAAATTGCATCTCAAAATGAGGTTATTTTTTGTTCGTTTGGAGATATGCTTCGAGTGCCGGGTAGTGAAAAAGACTTACTTGTAGTCAAATCTGAAGGTGGCGATGTGCGCATTGTCTATTCGCCACTTGATGCAGTTAAACTTGCTCAAAAAAATCCAAAAAAACAGGTTGTTTTTTTTGCGGTCGGTTTTGAGACAACGGCCCCGGCAAACGCCCTGGCTGTTTACCAGGCATACCGGCAAGGGCTTACAAACTTTTTTATACTTACTTCCCATGTGCTTGTCCCTCCGGCGATGGAAATAATTCTTTCTTCTCCTGACAATCAAGTGCAAGGATTTTTAGCGGCCGGGCATGTTTGTACCGTGATGGGATTTAGCGAATATGAACCGATCGCTGAAAAATATCAAATTCCGATCATTGTAACCGGCTTCGAACCTTTGGATATTGTGCAGGGAATTTTAATGTGCGTAAAACAACTGGAAAAAGGCCGCGTAGAAGTCGAAAATCAATATTCCAGGTCAGTTACCAGGGAAGGAAATGCAGCGGCAAAACAACTTGTCCAAAAAGTATTTAGAATTGTTCATCGGAAATGGCGTGGAATCGGGGAAATTCCATTGAGCGGTTTGGCGCTTAAAGAGGAATACAGTTCTCACGATGCGGAAAAACATTTTGGATTGGTTAACGAAACAACCGAAGAATCGCTAAATTGTATCAGTGGTTTAATATTACAGGGTATCAAAAAACCACATGAATGTTCAGAATTTGGAAAACAATGTTTGCCGGAAACTCCGTTAGGCGCTCCTATGGTTTCCGCCGAAGGAGCTTGTGCTGCATATTTCCGTTATCGGAGATCAAACTGTGCCTGAAAATTTTAGATGTGATTTTGCTCGCGGGAGTTTTATGTAATGGAAAAAGTGAAAGAGGTCGTGTTATCCTGTCCAATCCCAATTAAGCAATATCCAAATGTTCTTCTTGCCCATGGTGGCGGCGGCAAATTAATGCACGACTTGATTGAAAAAATGATCTTAGCGGAATTTACAAATCCGATGTTAGATGCAAGAAATGATTCTTCTGTTGCTGATATAAACGGTACAAGGTTGGCATTTACAACAGATTCTTATGTAATTCACCCTATATTTTTTCCAGGTGGAAACATCGGTTCTTTGGCGGTAATCGGTACAATTAATGACCTGGCCATGAGCGGCGCACGTCCTCTTTTCTTGAGCGCAAGTTTTATTCTTGAAGAAGGATTACCAATGGAAACACTCTGGGAAATTGTACGATCAATGCAAAAAACAGCCCGGGATTCAAATGTACAAATTGTAACCGGCGATACCAAAGTTGTAGATAAAGGAAAATGTGATAAAATTTTTATCAATACCGCGGGAATCGGAATAATAGAACACAAGTTTAATATCTCACCCCAAATGATTCAACCCGGGGACATTCTTCTTCTGAATGGAGATATCGGCCGTCATGGAATCGCAATTATTGCTGTGCGGGAAGGCCTGGAATTTGAGACCGAGATTGAAAGTGATTCAGCGCCGCTTGCAAACATTGTGCTTGAACTACTGTCTGAAAATATTGAAATACACTGCATGAGAGATCTAACTCGCGGAGGTCTTGCGAGCGCTTTAAATGAAATCGCAGAAACTGCCGGAGTTAGTATTTTGATTGAAGAAAACCGTATCCCTGTTCGTGAAGATGTGCAAGGAGCATGTGAAATTTTAGGATTTGATCCTCTATACGTAGCAAATGAAGGAAGATTTGTTGCTTTTATTAAGTCAGCCGATGCTGACCGTGCACTAACAATTATGGAAAAACACTCAAACAGTATAAAACCGTGTATAATAGGGGAGGTAGTAAATAAAAGACCAACACCTGTGCTAATGAAGAGCAAAATCGGCGCAACCCGAATAGTGGATATGTTAAGTGGTGAACAATTACCAAGGATTTGCTAGAACTCCCGGTTTTTCAGCTCATTTTGGAATTACAATCGGAGCCAGACCATCATTCAAAAAATATCTTGTCCAAACGAAAAACAGGTTGAATACAATCGAATACGAATTACTATTCATGGCGCTGTACAAGGTGTTGGATTCCGTCCCTTTATTTATAAACTTGCCAAAGAATTAAATTTAAACGGATGGGTAATCAATTCCTCCCAGGGTGTTCTTATAGAAGCAGAAGGCCCCCAAAAATATTTAAATAATCTTTTGCTGTTGATTCAGGAAAAAAAACCTTCCCTGGCTTCCATTCAGAGTTGCGAATTTTCTTTTCTTGATACAGTTGGTTATAAAACATTCGAAATTCGAAACAGCGAAAATTCCGGTGAAAAAACTGTACAAATTCTTCCGGATATAGCCACCTGCTCAGACTGTATTCAAGATATTTTTGATAAAACGAATCGTCGCTATCTTTATCCATTTACAAATTGTACCAATTGTGGACCACGTTTTACAATTATTGAATCACTTCCGTATGACCGAATTAACACAACAATGAAAAATTTTATCATGTGTCAGGATTGTCGGCAAGAATATGAGAATCCTCTAAACAGGAGATTCCATGCCCAGCCTAATGCCTGCACTGATTGCGGTCCGTATTTAGAGCTTTGGGACAAGGATGAAAATATTCTTTCAACACGACATGATGCCCTGCTTGCTACGGTAACTGCCATTAAAAATGGTAAAATAGTTGCAATTAAAGGAATAGGCGGTTTCCATCTTGTTGTTGATGCCCGAAATGAAGAGGCTGTTGTTAGGCTTCGTCTACAAAAAAATCGCGAAGAAAAACCGTTTGCATTAATGTTTCCATCCGTTGAATCAATTAAAAATGAATGTGATATTTCTGATCTGGAAAAACATTATTTATGCTCTCCCCATTCACCAATACTGCTCCTTCATCGAAAAACCTCAGGCGGCTCTTCGTTTATAGGCAATTCTGTTGCTCCTAACAACCCATATCTGGGAGTGATGTTGCCTTATACACCATTGCACCACATATTAATGAAAGAACTTGGGATTCCTGTTGTAGCAACAAGTGGCAACCTTTCAGATGAAACAATTTGTATCGATAATCATGAAGCGCTGAATCGACTAGCTAAAATTGCTGATCTATTCCTCGTCCATAATAGACCAATTGTAAGACATGCTGACGATTCCATCGCCCGGGTTGTAATGGATAGAAAAATGATCTTACGCCGGGCCCGGGGGTATGCTCCTCTGCCCATAACTTTAGAAAATTTATCCACTCCGGTTTTGGCTTTTGGCGGTCACCTAAAAAATTCCGTAGCAATTTGTTCAAACAATAATGTTTTTATTAGTCAACATATTGGGGACCTGGAAACCGGGGAAACAACCAAAACATTTCATCAAGTTATTGAAGATTTTCAACAGATGTATGAAATTAAACCACAGATACTGGCTTGTGATCTGCATCCGGAGTACCTTTCGACAAAACACGCTCAAAAACAAGAAATTCAGCAAAGTATACCTCTGGTCAGGGTTCAGCATCATTTTGCCCATGTGGTGTCATGTATGGCAGAAAATGATCTTGATGGCTCTGTTCTCGGTGTATCCTGGGATGGAACCGGATACGGTAGTGATAATACTATCTGGGGTGGCGAGTTTTTAATTTCAACAACAAAATCATTCATACGTGCTGCACACATTCGGACATTTTGTCTTCCCGGGGGAGAAAAAGCGATCAAAGAGCCAAGACGTACAGCGCTTGGTTTACTCTACGAAATATTTGGCGACGAAGTTTTCGATATGGATCATCTGATTCCTATTCAGATGTTTTCTGCTGCTGAACTTACTATCATGAGAAAAATGTTTGTTAAAGCAATTAATGTTCCCCGAACCTCAAGTGTCGGACGCCTGTTTGATGCAATTGCCTCGATTGTTGGCTTGAGACAGAATATAAAATTTGAAGGTCAAGCTGCAATGGAATTAGAATTTGCCATTCGAAAGGATCAATCAACAAATAAAAAATATGAATTCCGCATCCAAAGATCAGGCTCTTCTTCAAAAAATATGGATAATTATTCTTCCCCATTAATAATAGATTGGGAACCTATGATAAAGGATATTCTTGATGATTTAAAACAAAAAGCGCCAATTGAACATATTTCGACAAAATTCCATAACACGCTGATTAACTTCATCATTACAATTGTAAACAAGTTTAAAGAGAAACAAATTGTTCTTTCGGGTGGATGTTTTCAGAATAAATATTTATTAGAAAATACTATTTTACAACTCAGGGCTATGAACATGTCTCCTTACTGGCATCAACGGATTCCACCAAATGATGGTGGCATAGCTTTGGGGCAGGCAGTAGTGGCTGCAAATCATTTTAAATCAATACGAAACAAATTGTTTTAAAAAAATGTAAAATAATGAATTCAAATATCAAAGTCTAACTCTAATCTTGATTATTTGCAATTACCGGGAACTCGGTTATTCTTAACCGGGCGCATCCATAAGGCACAAGAACTAACTCTTCTTCTCTCTGATCGGATTTTACCGGACTAATCGGTGGATCAGCAGCAGAGTTGTTCTCTAAATTCCAGGACATTATTTTTTTTCCTTTTACAATTATTTCAACCGGAGCTTTATGATCCCAGACTGTATATTTGTTTTGTTCCGGTGAATATATCATTTCTCCCATATCGGCAAAGGGATATTTTTGAATCGGATTGGTCTTGACAGTCATAAATTCTGCTGGCTCTTTTTGGCTAAGAAGAAGGCCATAATTCCATGGTGTTGTCGGTCGTATCTCCCAATCAACTGATCCAGGATAGTTAATACTGGAAAAATTTTTCTCCTGCAACTGGATACGGTCATATTTTTTACCGATCCGTAACGAAAAATATAACGGGCCCCGCAATACAGCGAGAGATTTGTTATATCGTTGTTCAAATCGAATATTTAAAGGGAAATTGATCTTGATAACATCTCCTGATCGCCAATCCCGTTTTATCCTGGTGAAATTACCTGGTTTTGTTTGATAGGTTTTTCCCCCAGCCATTAATTCGGCTTTTTTAGCCCATTCAGGTATGCGAAAACTGATGGGAAAAGTTTCTTTCCCTTCCATTTGAATAGTAAATTTGATCGAACCGTCAAAAGGATATTCCGTTTCCTCAATTATTGTCACTTTTTTACCATCACCAACTGTAGTTGTGACCACACTGGGACCATAAGCAATAGCGACTATCCCCCCGTCGTGGGTCGCCATCCACATGTGCTGCACAAATTTTGGCCAACCCTGGTGCATATTCGCCAAACAGCAGGGATAATTAGGCATCAGACCATAAATATTTGATGCATTTCCATTTGTGCTCCATTGCCGTTTGTCTTCCGAGACTAGCACCTGGTTGGCTTGCTGGTCATATTGATGAGCCCAATAATCGGGTGTTATAGTGCCTGGCAGACTATTATATGCCAATGACTCCAGGCGGTCTCCAAAGGCAGGATCCCCAAAAACTTCCATCAATTGTTCCAATGAAAACATATATTCGACTACGGCACAAAGTTCAGTACCCTGTGTGGGATGTTTTCCGGATAGATGTTCATCCCCTGAAAATCTGCCGCCCACCTGGCCGTGATACTTATCCAGATTTGCTATACCCTGATACAGGGCATCCCTGAATTTAATATCTTTTGCTTGCTGGTACCAAATGCCGGGGTATTTGATCGCCATTGCCACATTAACAACGTGGGCCGTTAAACCATCGCTCTTCCAGTTATGAGGGATCTTATTATCCTGAAGTGCTTGTGCATCCCAGGGGAATTCGACAAAATAACCGGACCAGTCGAAACTATTATTTTGGATCGATTCTATAGCATGGAGTATATTTGCATCCCCGGTTCTCCGGTAAAGCCAATATCCACTGACCGCATGTTCCATCGCCCGGACACCCCGCCAGGCATCATCGGGCCAGTCCGGTGGGGATTCACTCAAATATTCAAAATAACCTTTAATAACATCCAGGGCCCGGGAATCGTTTGTTGCTTCATAGTATTGAGATAAAACTTTCATCACAATTGCTAAAGGCCAGCGATCGCCATTTGGTTCAGGACCAAACCAGCCGTTTTGTTTACTGCTGTTTAAAATCCATTCAATCCACGGCTTGGCTTTCTTTATCAAAACCTCGTCTTCAAGCAGATAAGCTAATGGAATAAGCCCGTCCAGATAATAAGGACCCCGCTCCCAGGATTCACCTTCACCGCCTTTCCAGGCGGAGGTAATTAAATCGGGCCAAAATTCATCCAGATGACCGGTTAAACCCTGACTTTGAGCAATAAGCTGATCCTGCAGCCAGCCTTTGGCCTTGACGGAACCAAGGGGCAGTTTAACAAATTTGGTTTGCAGAAGTGGTGATCGGTTAACCGGATAATGTTTATTGGATTGTTCTTTGGAGCAATTAGCTGACAACAGGATTGCTCCTAATATAAATGCCAGATATAAATTGGGCTTTTTCATTATGTGCCTTCGGATTTAGTTCTGAAAAAATAGTAAACAATCTGGTTGTAAAATTCACAGCACAAGGTTCCGTTTAAAACCTTTCTCCTCATATTCTAAAATCTTTATGCACATTAACCCAGAACCCTGAACCGGGAACCTTGAACGGTTTTAGCTCTTTATTAGTTTAAATAATTGGAGATAGAAAATCAAGATGTAATTAATTCTCAAGTGAAAAGTGAGTTGAAAGATGATAATTAATAGCGATCAGTTTCCAGCAGTCAGAAAAACCAAGATACAAATCTTTGCTATATCGCCGCCGAGCTCGCCCGCCATCTGGCGGGATTTTTTTGCCTTTAACCCTGAACCGGGAACTTTTGAACCGGGAACTTTTTCAGTCACATTAATATTTAATGAAGAACGGTAAACTAGCTAATCCAATCCCAATAAAAACGATTGCAATTAAATTTGAAAAAACATATGGGAAAGCAATAAGTACAATGCCTGAAATTAATGCAACCGTATTCTTTTGTTTCTTACCATAGGTAAAATAAGCAAAGCCGACTATGCCGAAAAACATACCAATTATCAGAGAAGTATCCATATTTATCATAGAAGCATCCATGTAAATATATATCGGCAGCTTTATTTGATTTGAACAAAGCATTTTTTCATATGGAAAAATAATATAATCTCTAACTAATATGAGGCAGCATATAGGTGGCAATATGTTGGAGTAATGTCTTAAATCATCAGTAAAAAGTAAAGTAAAAAAAACGGTGCTAATCAATTTGTCGAATATTGGTATTATTCTAAATATTACTAAATTATATTATTGTAAAAATAAAACTTTTTTTAACTTAATGATTTTCTTAGTCACAAATTTAACAAAATATACTCCTGAAGATACGATATTACCATTATCATTTTTAGCGTCCCAGACAATCTTGTATGAACCAGGGTGTTTTATTTCATCTACAAGCGTCCGGGTTCGCTGCCCCATGATATTATAGATTTCAACTTTCACATGGCCTTGCCTGGGCAGATCAAACAGAATAGTTGTTTCCGGATTAAAAGGATTTGGATAATTTTGATAAAGTTTGAATGATTTTGGAATCTGTCCGGTGAAGTTTTGGATACCTGACGGTTGATTAACCAGCACAAGAAGACTATCTGAGGCGACAGCGGCACTATCATCGGTTACCGAAATGGCAAGAATTGTTTGTCTGTAGTAGCCATTGTGTGCTGATAGCATAAGATAACCGGAAGTGGAATTATAATAAATAATAAGTGAGTCAGAATTTATATAGAACTCAAAGGCAAGTAAAGAATCGGGAGTTTCCGGATCCATAATATAATCCCAGATAAAAAGTGAATCACTACTATTATGAGCAAAAGCTAAAGTGTCCGGCAAATTTATGAACTCAGGCACATCGTTGATGGGGTTTATTTGTACAAAAAAGGTGTCCTTTACTGATAATCCGGGGAGGTCTGATGCAGTAATGACAATAGTATCTTCACCCCAAATATTTAAGACCGAAGAAATGAACAAGCTATCATTCTTCACAACCGGCTGAGTAGTAGAATCTGAACTGGAAACTGTAAAAATAAGTTGAGCTTCTGATGGTGTATCGGAGAAAAAGTCATATAAATTTGAACTAATAAGTTGATTCCCGAAATCTTCATTCAAATTCACATCATTGATTGGCTGAACCAAAAAAGGCGGCAAATTTACACCTTGAAGCTTGCTGGAAAATTCAGAAGTATTCCCATCGGTATCTGTTGCGGTGGCTGTAATATTCGGGCCGGCTAATCCTTTTTCAAGAGTAAAGGTAAAATTACCCAGGCTGTCTGATCTTGTAGTGCCCTCATACATAAAACCTTCATCTTCGGGATCGGAGAAAATTTCAATATAAGCGTTCGGTTCGGCTGTGCCGGAGACTGTATTTTGTGTTGTTTGATTGAGTATCGGTGCAGCCAATCCTTCATTGCTGCCGTCTGTAAGCGCGATTCCCTTACCGCCATTGCCGGCGATAGCATTTCTTGAGATCACATTTTGTCTATTTGTATTTCCTGAAATATCGATCCCGCTTTCCTGATTGAACATAATCCGGTTGTTCGGACCAATATAATTGTGTGATCCCCTTTCAAAATTTACACCCTGCCCGGAGTTTCCCATTGCAAAACCGTTTTTATCAATTCCGATAAAGTTACCGGCAATATAATGGTAATCCCCGGATAAATTTATTCCGACACTATTACCGGAAATAATATTTCGTTCATTTTCTGTCGCCCCGCCAATAAAATGGTGTTCGCCTCCAATAAAGATACCCCGGTTATTGCCTATTGCGATCGTACCGGTTATATCAGTGCCGATATAATTCCCCAGCACAAAAACACTATGCTTACCAACACCAATGCCATTCATTCCACTTCCCGCAACCACATTTCGTTCGGCAGGTTCAGTTCCTCCGATACGGTTATAAGGCTCATCAGCACCAATACTACATGGTCCTCCAAGAGCTGCGGAGCCACTGGCATTCAAACCTACAATGTTACCGATGATGGTGTTGTACGAAGTGCCGGGGTCGCTCACCGTTAAATTACCGCCGATCAGATTGTTTTGTATCAGATTGTTGTAAGTTCCTGCCAGGATCGAAACAGTGCGTTCTTTCATTTCAAAACGACTAGTGCCTGTGATATCAATACCGATATAGTTACCAATAATTTTGTTGCTAAAAACTTCGACCGATCCCATTCCCAAGCCGCCGGCAATGATATTTCTTTCCCATTCATTCAGACCCCCGATTCGATTATTTTCAGCCTCAATGAATCCGACCTCATTGCCATTATTGGGACCATTCAACAGTACAGAACCAGTAACATCAGTTCCTATCAGATTTCCAACAACAACATTGTTCTTTCCGCGTATCACGAGACCACAGATCACATTGCCCATCCCTGCCGGGCCGGTACCGGTAGACCGATTGCCGCCCAATATACAATCTTCGCTGTTTTTAGTGAATTCCACTCCTGAAGAGAAGTTAATAATCTGAAAACCGTGAACCTTTATATGCTGTCCTTCAATATGCAGACCAACATTATGTCCTGATAAATTTTCCCCGTTTATAATGACACCGGCGTTGCTGGCATCGATTATACTATTGTGTGCTCCAATCATTGGCAATGCACTAAACAGGGAAATCGTTGTCGGATTTTGTTGAGGAAAAACTGCACTATCAAAAAGAATAGTCTGTCCTTCATCGATTTGCTCAAGACAATCACGAAAACTTCCCACGCCGCTGTCGGATGAATTATAAACCCACAGAGTGTCCCCGGAATTGTTACTATATTTTCCTTCTAAGTTTTTCAAGTCATTGCGGACAATTTTAAAAACCAGCACACCACCATCAGCATCAGCAACATAAAGATAATCTCCCATCACGGCAGTTTCCATAGCACGGAATAAGGTTTTTTGCCTGTCCAGTATCTGCATGTCGGCTGGATCGCTAATATCAACGGCGATTACTTCTTTTTGGGGATAGGAGGCAATATAAGCGACATTCTGATCGATTGAAAGCCGTAAACCGCCCGCTTCCGCATAGTCCAATTGAGTTGGTTCTGCGGGATTCGTAATGTCAAGAGAGAAGAGTCCGCCATCCAGATAATAGGCTACATTGCCATTAATTGTCACATCTAATGGCCAATGATGTCGTGGAAAAGAACCGACGATATTTAGATTAGCTGGATCCGATACATCAACCACAGTAAGACCGCTGTCTTGAACCACATAAGCAAATGGATAAGCCACATCAATGCCAACAGTTGTATTCATTTCATATACTGCTTCCATTTGCAGTGTAGCTACTTCAAAGGGAGCGTATGGATTTGAAATATCGACAAGCTGCATTCCCCATTCGTTGGGAAAATAGGCAATGCTATCCTGCACAGCAAGGTCCCGGGGAGGACCCCGATCAGCCATAAAGTGACTAATTTCAATCGGATTTTCGGGAACGGAAATATCAAATATGGTGATTCCTGCCAACTGGGTCTCTTTTGAAAGAAGGTTTGCAATATATGCATATGAATCTTTAGTTGTGATTCGGGTGGCAAAATTGGTCGTGGGAGAGGATGCCGTCAATAAGGGTTGTTCAGGATTTGAAATATCTATAACCTGTAATCCGCCGTAACCCGACGCGACATAGGCATAATGATCCTGGACAGTGATACCTTCTGCATAAGAGAGCGGAAGATAGAACCCTTTCACAATAGGATTACCAGGAGCTGAGAAGTCGACAATACCAAATCCTTTTTCGTCATCTGCAAGAAAAACGACGCCATCCCCGTAAATCACCCGGTTCACATGCTGGACAGGGCTGCCGCTATCATATACTTTAAGTTCATAAGGTGCAGCAATGTTCGAAATGTCAATCATGCAAATACCCTTGAAGGCATCAGCAACAAAAGCATGGCTGCCGGAAATTGTGATATCTATAGCCTGCCCGGGAGTATCATAATGTCCTAGCTCTCGTGGCTTTTCCGGGTTCGATACGTCGATAATTCGTAAACCTGTCCAATTATCGGCAAGGAAAGCCGTCATCCCAACAACCTCAACAGCTTGTGCTATACCCGGCGTATTTGTATTGCCGATTTCTTTTGGGGCGAGGGGATTGGACAGATCAAATATTGATAGTCCGGCTTCACCGCAGGCGATATATGCCAATGTATCCACAATCTGAATATCATAGGCATATCCGTTTGTGTAAATATATGACACCTCTCGGAGTGCAGCGGTGTTGGATAAATCAATTATTCTTAATCCGGCACCACCTGAAGCAACAATAGCATAATTGTTATAGAGAGCAATACTTTCCGGATAACCCAACGATTCGTTGGTTCCTAATATAACCGGATACGCAGGATCAGAGACATCGATTAATGTTAGCAATCCTTCTTTTCCAATAACATATAATACGTTGTCCACAAAAATTAAATCAGTGGTTACACTCCCCAATAATGGTGTAGCACTGATTTGCTGAGGATTAAATTTATCCGATATATCCAGAATCTCGATTCGCAATCCAATGGCGGCAAAGGCTATATCATTATTTATGGCAATACCTTTACCGTTCCCCCTACTTGTGCAACTAAATTTAACTCTACAGTTAATGCCTTTTGTAGTCCTAAAGACTCTTCAGGAATGTTCGGATAGGTTTTAATTTCAGGATTTTTATAACCAAAAATATTTTCGTCTAGCATCTCTTCATAATCCAGGGAAGACACTTCAGTATAGGTTCCTAATTGACATAAACCTGAATATTTGGGATTTTGGGGATCTGATATATCAATTGCACGCAATCCGCTTTTCCGGTCAGCGGCATAAACAATACCGGCGACTACCGACACATCATGAATGTCAACATTACCTTCATAGGCACTAATCTCTTTTATATCTTGGGGATTGGATACATCCAGCACCCGAACTCCTGCGAATGCGTCAGCCACATAAGCTATTTGGTTTTCTACAGCGATATTGAACGACCAGCCAGGTGTTTTATATTCACCTGTTTGCCGCGGATTATTTGGATTGGTAATATCAATGACACTTATTCCTTTCCAGCCGTCCGCGATATAAACCAGATTACCAATAACTTCTATTCCGAAAGCATACCCTGGCGTATTGCAATTACCGATCACTTTCGGTGCAGTTGGCTTGGAAACATCTACTACTATCAGACCGCTGCCTCCACAAGCCACATAGGCATTGTTGTCTTTAATCTGTATATCGAATGCATACCCATTCACATTGACGAATCCGGCTTCTATTGGTTTTGTTGAGTTCTTAACATCGATCACACAAATGCCGGCTCCGCCAGCAGCTACATAGGCGAAATGATTGTCGAGGGCAATACTCTCTGCATATCCGGGAGTTGTCAACTTACCAACGATTTGGCCTAATCCGCTATATGACATTTCCATTACATACAATCCGGCACCGCCTGCCGCAATGAATGCAGTATTGTCTTTTATGGTTATTTTTTCAATTTTTCCACCTGTTATGGATACACTGTTCAATTCAATAGGATTGCCGTTGTTAATCGAAAGGCTAGTAATCTTTTCACCAAGTCCGGCATAGGCTATATTTTCAAATACAGTCAGGTTTTCAACAGTTTGGTATAGTTCAGAATTAGATTGGAGAATCTGGTTGTTAAGATTCTGACTTTGGGATGGATTAGGACAAACAATAATGATATTAAGTACCACAGCCATCATAAAGATAAAGTTGATAAGGTGTATTTTATCTTTTAGCATATATCGTTTGCTGTTTTTTATCGAATAGTTAATATTTTGGTTATATTCTATCTGATATTCCCGATATCAATTTTCTGAAAGAGTCTAATATGGCTTTTTCTCAATTATGATAGCAAATTAATACATAATCCGGTTAATTACAAGCAAAAGACGGCTTAGATTTAGTATCGCTACAGTTTATTTGCTTCAGTGTTCACAAAACATACAATTCAGTGATACCTATCCTTTGTTTGTTCTTAAAATATATTCCAATCAAACAGCGGCTGACGTAATAACCCCCCTGGCTAACATTTTAACTACCTTTTCTCATCCTCTTAAAGTTATCAATTCTGCCTAAATTAAAAACAATATTTTGTCTCATTAATATAGGCAGAATGGGCACTAATTAATTTTTTATTTTTTATGTGCAAATCTACCGTATATTTACCAACTGTCCAAAATTCCCTAAGATTTCCAGAACCATAAGTATCGTAAAAATAACTATTAGTAACACCTTTCACTAGGTTATATTCTCCAGATTGTTCAAAAATGACACTACCATTTTGTCGGGAGAATATCACATTAATTCTAAATTTCAATAGACTATCTGTAGCTGGATGTTCGAGAATAAGCGCCCAACAAATATAGCTGGTATCTGATTTCCTAAAGTAACGCTTACAATTTTGGATTAAACCACCACGTCTACTTTCACTGGAAGGTAGTGAGTGTAACTTACTATCTTTTATTATATTAGTTGATCGTTATTTGTCGTTATTTATTCAGGGCACAATCATCAAAATATTATTCTGTATCGCTTGTATCTTATTGATAATATAAAATATATGGACAATTATTGGGAGTGATAGTAACAAAATGACAACAAAATCACTAAAAAATGTCGAAAAAATACTATTTTTCTAAGTATGAATAACTTATAAAGATTATCCTATTTTTAAGAGCATATAAAAAAATCCACAAACGCTTTTCTATAGAAAAAGAAATTAATTATAGATAGACAAAAATGTTAATTTTTACTTTTTAACTTTATAGAAAAACGTGTAATCCATACAATAAATATTCCCACGATAAATAATATCACCCCGGGGATGGCATTGTCCAATTCACTCGAAACATTTAATAGCTTCATCTTCCATGTAATTGTTCCTGTCACCCCCAACAAACTAATTACGATACCTCCGATTATACAAATAAAACCAAGCACAAGTCCACTCATGGAATAAATGATTTGATATTGTGACATTTGTTCGATTATCTCGGGCTTTACTTTATTAAAAATTAAAACAGAACGAATTCGTTTTTTCATTCTTGTTCTCCAAAGTTATAATAATCTCTCAAATTTCAGTTTTTACAAACCATTCAAATATGCTTCGGACAACGTTTGCAACGTTTGGTTTGTAAAACTTATCTGTAACAGAGGCAATTTTTCGCATGAGTATAGAAAAAGCATTATGGTACTCTATTGCAAACAGAAAATAATTTCCTCTTTCGATATCAGTGGCATCAAATAAAAGATCAAATAATTTAGTTTCATTAACATGAGCCGACGCTATCCAAATAAAACGAGGTAAGTTTTTAGTAAGTAACTTTAACTTTTTATTTCTTTTTATATCCTTTGATTTATAAATATATTTTTTAAAATCTTCAATCTCAGTTAAATATATATCCCATATTAGACTTTTAAATTCAGGTTTAAATCTCTCAGATGGGGCTATTTTTATTAATTTATCAACCTCAAGAATCAATTCCCTGATACATTCAAAAGTAATTCTAACTTTGTGGTAAACTGGTATTTGGAGTACTTTAGGGACAACTCTGATACCGCCTATTTTGCCATTACTATCTGGCCATGATGAGCCCAGTGTCGAATATACAACATCTTTTTTATCTACTATTTTTACATTATCAAATATCATTCTTGAGAATGGACCGATTTGATCATCATGAACATAAATTTCATCAATAGCATCCGAAATCAAATTTAAAGAACCTGACTTCAATTTTGATGGCCTTTTACTATATCCCAAAATAACTACACCATGTAACATTG
>SDBT01008751.1_pt1 | contig 16495 bp, 12 predicted proteins | sample 2277101 | NCBI WGS metagenome assembly SDBT01 (sample SAMN10404973, study PRJNA504765) | marine sediment metagenome | isolation source: marine sediment core GS10_PC15, 103 cmbsf | place: Arctic Ocean: Southern Knipovich Ridge | collected 2010 | reverse complement strand
CCCCCCACCCCAAAAAAAAAGAAGATTCTTTTTTTTTTACATCATACACACCCCACACAAGAAATGTCTTCTGATAGTAATGAGGAGGAGAAGAATAAGAAGAAGAAGAAGAAAATGAAGAAGAAAGATAGCAGTAGCAACAGCACCAGTAACTTTAATAATGTTGTCGAGAAGAAGCCGACGACGACGACTAAAAAGAAGAAGAAGAAGAAGAAGAAGAAAAACAAAATTGTTGTTGATGAAAAATTTGATAAAGAGGTAGAAGAATTTAAAAAAAAGAAGAAAACGAAAGTTTCTGAACAAGAATCAGTGTTATGGAGTAGATCAAACATTGAATTGGTTTCCGAAAAACAAAAAAAAGAACAAGCGATAAAAAATCTTTTTGGTATATCTACTAAAAAAAGAAGAAGAGACAACGTGATGAACAAGGAGGAGGAGGAAGATGAGAGTAACCCTCTTAGAGGGTTACCGAAGAAGAAGAAGAAGAAGAAGTCAGTAATTGGAAAAAAAGACGACGGTGACGAAGATGAAGACGAACAAGCGAAAAAAGAAGTAGAAAAACAAGAGGAAGAAGAACGGGTGCTAAAAAAACAAAAACCATTTGGAATGCCATCAGATTTTTTCTATGAAAATAATAAGAGAGAAAAAAGAATAAATCGGCGCAATGAATCATCAACCGCTGCTTCTTCTTCTTCCGGTGTTTGCGGCGTCGGTGGCGTAACAACATTGATGGTGGGTAAGAGAAAGAAAAAACTGAAAAAGAATACAAAACAACATTACGAAGAGATAAGAAGAAAAAAAGAGGTAAATACCAAAGAGATGGAATCAATAAGAAATAACATTAAAGAGCAAACTGCCACCGCCACTGATAATGCTATGGTTAAAAAGATCGCTATAAACACTAGAAAACCAACCGATCGAACGAAAGAAGAATCGAAAGATGTATTTAAGAATAGATTTAAACGAGTTCCACTGGACTATTATTATTGGAAATACGAACCAACATTAGAGAAAAGCTACGTTGAACGTCACAAAGATTTCTGTAACCGTTTAAAGAATCTAGTTCTTTCAGAGGATAGAGAATACATTGAGAAACCACGATTTCCAGTTGTAGTGAAACCAACTCAAACGGAACGATATCACGCGATGTATGGAGTACATAAATTTCACGAAAGAACAGCAGAGATTGTAAAAAACCGCGAACTCATAGAGCCAGATCCACCGCTCCTATGTCGTGAATATATCAAACGTTATTACACACCGGCGAGAGATATCAATAATGAAAGACCGTGTGTACGTGGTGATAATTGCGTATCACTATCACTCGATAAAAAGTTTAATGATATTAGACAGAATCCAAACTTTAGCATTATTCTACGCGAGTTTCTGTATCCTGAAGAGGAGGATGAATTCATTAGGTCTGGTAACACAAAACTCCCTAAAATACATCATCTCTGTTTTCTGTGCACAATTGATCATCTGACTAAAATGGCATTTCTCAATATGGGTGTGCGATCGGCAAAACCGAAAATCTTTGCAGAATCGTTACAGGTCTATCAGGTTGATCCACACGAATACCCGGATCACGTATTTCTACCGTACAGATCATCCTACGGTATTCCATCTGGTATCTATAAACCGATGTTAATGTTTGATACGACACATTTTATTTGGATACTTGAAGACAATAATTTATGCATTCAAGAGGTCGGTATGGATTTTTGATGGGCCCTAACAAAAACACTCAACTTGGAGGACTTCTAGGACGACATAGTCGTATATATCCTGTAATCCTAGAACGCGGTGACTTGTATCAATCACGAGTACCGGCACTTATGTTGGGGCCTAATATTATTAATCAACCTCCGAAAACACTACATAGAAATATACTTATAGGTGGTGATCCACCACCACCACCATCGTTTAACGCTTTCGAGTATACACTGTGTGAATTTGACAAAACAGTTGAATGGTTTAGAAAGACGAACACCTCTATTAATGTTTCAATGTGTAACTATTGGAAACCTTTGTTGTTTCCAATAATTAGTAATACTACTACTACTACTATTAATACTGCTGATGATTTTGCTGATGCTGCTGATGTTTTTGCTGTTGCTGTTGCTGCCGCTACTACTACTGCTACCGCTGCTGCTACTACTACTGCTACTGTTACTGTTACTGTTACTGCTACTGTTATTAATGATGATGATGATACTTTTGCTGCTACTGCTACTGCTACTTCTACTGCTACTGCTACTTCTACTGCTACTGCTACTTCTACTGCTACTTCTACTACTATGGCTAATGCTGTTACTGCTGCTGCTGCTATTGCTGATGCTATTGCTGATGCTATTGCTGATGCTGGTGGTGATGCTGCTAGAGCTGCTGCTGCTACTACTGATGCTGCCGTGACTCATGCTACTACTGTGTTAAATATTATTAGTACTACTACTACTGCTACTACTACTATTACTAGACAAACATCAGCAACAGCAACAGTAATAACAAAAATAATACAAACACCAAAAACTACCACCATCATCACCACTACTACCACCAATGAACTATCTCCTGAGACACATTCCTTTCTATGCGCGCTTGTTTTTCGAATCGAAATATGCTATGCAATGAACAAGTTACTCACTCCATACATACCTAGCGATATTGCAGGTGAGCAATATGATGCAAAAACGAAATGCTATCAATGGCGTCTGCATGCTGCTACACACTTAGATCTCGCCTATCATATGGAGAACACAGGGCGTTACTCTGACAAAGAGTTACTTGAGCGTGAGATAGACTATGAACCTAGTGAGTATGAACGTTTCAAACCGAGAAACTATCGATTTTTCTCCTGTGGTGATCTTCCGAATCTCGTTTACACTCTCAAGTGGATCGATTGGTTTGGCGGATTCTCTGTACTCGAAACAGACGAAGATGCTAGTCTTGAGGAAGGATTTATACTCGGTTCAATTGCGTGGAGTTCCGTCACAAATACAAATTCGAATCCACTCGGTAAGATTCGATTCTTGAAAATGATTCTCAAAGCGAAGCCTGGCCTATGCCATTTCAAGAAATGGACACAGGAAGTACGAGAGCATTGTAGTGTGAAAGACGCTGGTATCTACGAATTGCAGATGCTTCTACTTCGTTGTTCATTGTTCGGCCTCTATCCACACTGCATCAAGATCCCGTCATTCTCTAGACAGCTTCAGTTGATGAAAATGTTCAATCACAATGCGATCTGTGAGCGAGAACGCACAATAGACTGGTGCGTCGAGAACGACATTCTGGTTTGGTTCGCGTGGAAAGAGTATCTAGTATTTCTGATGCGACATGTTCCAGGAATACGAAATGTTCTTGTTACAAAACGTAATTGGCTGGCGTTCGAAAGAAGCACTTGCTACGGTATGGATGTTGCAAGACGCATATTCGATGATCAAGGTGTTTTCGAGCCACAGTGTTCGTCGTCTCAACTCTCGACGAAAACCGAACTTCATCAAATCTACACCGAGCGTCAAGTGAAAGAGGTTTGTCGATCACAAAAGGATACGTTTCTAAATTGTCTGGTAGCATCATTGAACAAAGCGTATGATCAGAAATACATCGAGTATCGCGGATTTATTCCTTCACATGAGACCAATCTAAAAAAGTGTGATAACTATCGATACTCGAAAGAGCATCCACCACGAAGAAACTATGTGATGACAGATACACTCACTCGTGCACAGATGAACGAGATAATCGACTATGTTTCGCACTTCTCGCCTGGTGATCGATTCATACGCGAGGATCTCGAGATATGGGGAGTTTCTCCCACACTCGTTCGGAAAATTTTTGAGCTCTGGGAGCGCTACGAGCACTGTGAGATATTCTATCAGCCAACACGACAAGCACTCTACACACTGCTTTGGTTTGCACCGCCGCGCGAGTTTCACATTATTCATGCAATTGCTTTCCATCTGAAAGAGCATTTTCAGGTTCGCTGGTTTCCAACTACGCGACGTACATTTGAACGTCAGTATGATGCACTACGAGGTCGTTACCGTCTTCACGATTGGCAAGATACACCAGAGGATATAAAATACATATATTTCTGTCCTTCATGCCGTTCACTTGCCTGTAAAGTAATGAAAGAGACCTCTTCGGAAGATACTTCCTATGAGATCGGTGTTTCTAATGCTGCATATTCGTGGGACGCTGATGAACTGTTCGGAAAAAGTGCACAAACTCGTTCTCAACACGCTGCAAAAACGCGTCGTTTCAGTAAAGAGCAAACCGAAGACAAGCGCAAAGATGTTGAACGAGAAGCAAAACGTCTCCGACGTACTTACTTTTTTCCTTCCTGTAATAATCAGAAGCTCAAACGCCTTTTTGCACCCGGATTCTTCTGGATGATAGGACATACTATCTATACGCTCTGTGAACGATGTGGAATACAAACAGTATTCAATGACATTTCTGCAGGTGATCCAAACGGTATTACCTGTAATGTTTGTCGTTATTCGGAAACAGAAGCGTTTCAATTGTATAAAGAGACGTGGAACGAAGCACAGAAATTTTTAATCAATTCACGCCCCCGCATATTAACGAAGAAGTGTGTTGTTCGCTCGAAAACCACTGGGAAAGAAAAAGTTATAATAAAGAAGATACGTATTCGTAGACCGGAAGATCATCCAGATATTCCACTAGATCCAGATAGTGAATGCTTTTTCTGTCTTAATAGAATGCCAAATACACGTCGGCGTCGTTCGACCGAGATTCAACAACAACGACAACAACAACAACAACAGCAGCAGCAGCAGCCTTACCATCGTCGTGGTGGCGGAGGTAAAACTATCGCTAAAAAGTGGAGACAATATCGTGTGTTGGATGATTGTGAAACAGAATCATGGATCAATCTATTGGTTTGCAGCTCATGTTTTACACGTTATTATGTATACTTTAAATTTCAAAACATTCAATGGAGATTATCTAGTTGGAAACAAATGACTTTGAACGCTAAATTCACAAGAAAACATAGACGACCTCCTAATCGAAAAAATACTATCACCATAGTAAAAGTAAAAAATGATGAAGATGCACTAAATTATTTATAAATAAAAAAAAAAGTCTTTTTTTTTTTGGTTTTTTTTTATTTAATTTCCGAATAGAGATGGTGGATAAGAAAGAAAAGAAGGATGAGGAGGAAAAATTACGACAGGCAAATTAGGAAACAATTTCTTAAGAGTTTCTAGATCTTTATTAAAATTTTTATTATAATCCAATTGTTGATTTAATTCTTTAATTTTAATTCTGTTAGTGAGTATCTCTTGCTTGAATTGACAATTACTCTCATTGACCAATGATAATTTTATCTTAATATCTTTTACCTCTTGTTCCAACTTATCATTAGATTTTTTTATACGTTTTCTACTTTCTGATGAGTATTGACGATTTTTTGCTAATCTCAATTGTTTTTTTAACGTTCGAGTTTCAATAAGTGTAAGTTTAGTTCCATATTTTTTCTTAGATTGTTTTACAAATAGTTTCATATCTTCTAAAGACATAGCAAGCCTTTCTTTGTTGTTTAATTCAACGCGGTTTTTTGTTTTCTCTGGTTGTTGAATCATTTTGGGTGTGTGCGTGTAAAAAAAAGGGATAAAAATTTGTTGTTGTTACAAATTTTCTTTTTTTTTTAGAAATCTATTTCTTCTTTTTTTTTTCTTTCTCTCTTTTTTTTTTCAACTAATTTTAGTAATAGAGATCCACCCAATATAACAGCGGAAAAGAGAGATATGGTTCTCGCAAATTGTGGTATTGGTTTAACAACATTAGGAGTTGTAGAAACAATGCGTGTTTTATGGACACTCTCGTTTCTCGGATTTCATCCATTTCCAATACACGTTGTAAATTTTTATTTCGATTGGTTGGATTTTGGAATTGCTGTTCATGTAGAACTGAGTAGAGCAGATTATGATCGAATCGATAAATTATTTGATCTTGTATATTATGTTGCAGCCTTAATATATGAAAAAAAAAATTTTTATATAGATAAATAGAATTATACATTTATTATTACTATTTCATTTTTACGCATCATCATCATAATCATCATGCAGAACGAGGTGCCGGATATAATAGTGATTCAAGGGAGGGAAACACTCCGTGACACAGTTTACGGGATATTATGGTTAAACTACAATAATCTTTATTGATAACCTGAATACCGTAAGCGGAAATGAGACGGTTACATTGATAAAACGCTGTAGGGTCATTTTTTTTACAAATAAACACATTAAAGCCAGTTTTTTTCACATCAAAATGTTGTATTTCATGTGGTTTAAGTTCTCCCAACATCTTAAAAGCTGAGTTTTCTTCTATAAAAATTCTTATGGTATTATTAGTGTTGTTGTAAATAATGTGCTTTCTATTTTCCCTTAATAATTTTCGCTTTAAATTACGAGAAACAAACGTCCGACCATGGGCACTAAAATTCACTATTAACTTCATCATATCAGGCGGAATCCTATGGTTGGGATCATTTGCAGCAGTTATCGCTCCTCGGTAGATAACTTTATATTCACTGCGTGGAAGTAACGGCATTGGGTTGTATTTTTGATTTATGAAGGTGGAGAGAAATAATCTTTTTATACTTAAGTAAAATGAAAAAAAAAATAAATGGAAAAATAGAAATTTCTGAATCGCGTGAATTTTCTAAAAATAGAAATTTCTGAATCGCGCTCATTAATATGTCATATGTTAGGTATATCTTTTGATACACTATCAACGTTGATTTTTTGCGATAAATTATTTTATATAAAAATACCAACAAAGGTAAAAAGGGGTCATAACGGATATAAAAATACCAGGTCACAATTTTCTCTTGACAACATCTTATTTAATGGCATATCACAATTCCAGTTATAGAATTAATCTATCTTTTAGCGAGATTAGTGAATTACCCGAATCTATTTACACTAAGACTGGATTAAAGTATTTAGATTTGTGTTGGAACAAATTAACCGTCATTTCATCAACCAATTTATGTTGTTTTACTAAGTTAAAAACTCTACAGTTAGATTTTAATGAAATAAAATCTATTCACCATAGCGCATTTTTTAGTCTTACTAAATTAGAGAAGTTAGGTTTAGAAAGAAATCTAATTGTTGATCTACCACATAAAATATTCTATATGTGCATCAAATTAAGGCGGTTAATTTTGAAATCTAATAAAATTAGTATCATTCCAGATACTATATTTTCTAGATGTACTAATTTGGAGGTATTGGATTTAGGTGATAATAAAATAACTGATATTACTATTGCAACATTCTCTACTCTTGTCAATTTAAAGCAATTAAATTTATCTGGAAATCAACTCACATCATTCAGATGTGGGATATTCGATAATTGCATTAGTTTAAAATTTTTATATTTAGATAGTGATTCATTAATAAAGAAAGACCAATATAAAGAAAGATCTGTAATACCAACACTCAGAGAACTTGCAAAAAGAAATATTGTAATGCTCCCCCACGAGATATATTTGTCCATATTTCATAGAACATTTTTAAAAAGATGAACAAATAAAAAATGTATATTTTAATTATTGTGTTTATTTGGAGGATAGATAGAGTTAGTTCAAGAACATCCTCGTTATATTAAAATATGTGTACAGCAGCAATATGCGTTCCTATATCCGCCCCAATGCCTCCACCACTATCATCATCATCATCATCATCACTGTCCATATTATCGTATCTATACGGAGAATCAGCAACATAAGAATAGATGAACCATAGAATCAACACAAAATAAAGGAATTTTAAGTCCTTCATTAAAATCATTCATTTTTTTTCTTTTTTTTTCCTTTCCTTTCCTTTCCTTTCCTTTCCTTTCCTTTCCTTTCCCTTCGTTTACAATATAGTATGAAAATCAAATTTGCTTTTTTTTTTATTTTTTTCTAAATAATATTTTACACGGTCTTCATCTTGTCTTTCTGTGATAATTCTTCTTACGATGTAGTAAGAATTGAACTGTTTAGGCTCATCATAATAGCTTCTTTCGTCGTCTTCATCCTCTACGTCGTCAAGTTCATTTGGAACATCTGTTGGCCTGAATTGAATCTCATTGAATTTCTCATCCTCACAATAGTAATGTTTTTTCTCATCGTTAGGTGATAATATTGTTGCAACAATATTTTCTCGATTTATTTTCTTCGTTTTCATTTGTGGTTCAAACGCGATCGGAACAACAGCTAAGAAATTGTTGTCTTGACTACTGTAGGGTTTGAATAAAACAGTGTGATCCATATAGTAGCATCCCCGAGGTACATCGAACTCGTAGTGTTTATCACCGAAAATCCAACTTGCGCCACAGCAGTCCCAATGATAGGGACCCCAATTTACGCCAGGAAAATCTAGATTTTTATCACCGAGATGAACTCGACATGCTTTATTCCAGTTATCTAGTTTAGTAAACAAAATTTTGCATTTCGTGCATTCATACTGTTTTGTAGACCAGTCGCGTAACAGTTTTTCCATTATTTCTTTTTTTTTTGTTCGCACTAAATTAGGAATAAGAAAAAAAAATAACACGAAGAAAATTTTTATCAACCTTCACTAATAAACTTTAAAAAAGAATTTACAAAAAAAAATATTTTTTTTTACGAAAAGGAAAGAAGAGATAAGAAAAAAAAATACAACATCCTCTCTTCTCCTCCACAACAATGTCATCAAGAGATCAACTCAAATTCTCAAAAGAGTCTACAACGACAGAAATAAGTTATATAAATCCGAATGGGAAACCATTCACATTAATACTGGAAAAGATGGATGACTATTACAATGTAGTTGAATTAAACCGGAATACCACAAATCAAACCGAGATAAAAAACAGATTAAAACGAGATTTACACTTTATAAAATATTTTCCAGACAAAACTAGCATCATTCAATACCTGTCTATTTATACTGTACTTCTATACTTTAATAGCTTCTATAGTGAATATCTAACTATAGTGTCATTTCTCGAAAGTGTAATTAAAAATTTTTTCTGTAATATTAACCCTACCGCCGCTGCTACTACTACTGTTCCACCGACAAATTATTTAACCAAATCATTAGTTAACCAATGCTCAGTCAGATTGACAAAAATAATCAACGTGATAGAAAAGAACTCTAAACTTAATGTAGATAGGAAAAAAAAGTTTTTCGTCTATCCAAAAGAGTTTTTATCAGCACTTAAAAGTGCTGAGTTGTTTTGTAAACAGATTCTAAATTGTGAAGGATTATTCTAAATCAAATAAACAAAAATTATTAATAATAATAATAATAAGAAAAGAAAAAAAAAATTAATTTTTTCTTTCTTTCCTTCTTAAACGAGAAAAAAAAAGGAAGGGTAAACAAACAAAAAAAAACAACCTCTACTCCCCCCACATCAACACACCCCTGCTTTTCCTCATGGTATTATTACAGAAGAAGAAAAAATGAAATATTATAGGCGTAGAATCGATAGACTGAATACGTCAAGAAAAAGATGGTGTTGTGCAAAAATTTGTATTTATTTTTTGCTTTTTTTTTTAATTTCACTGGTGATTATTTTTATTGCACTTCAAACTCCTACAGTTCAGCGTAACATTTTGAAACGTTGTGATCTAGTTCAGCACGGAAAACGTAATGAACGTGGAATGCCAATGGAGTACGAAAGAATCACAGGAATTTTTCCATTATCATTCTCAATGCATGATGTAGAATTTATAGATCCAGCCGGTAGAGCCATTCAAGTGGAACGTTCCGAGATTCAATTCAGTGTATTGAGTTCTATGAGAACTGGACATATTCAAGTGAATTCTATTTATTTACACAACGCTAGAATGAGTCCAGCAATTAAACATCATGAACGAATGAATACTGCTTCGTCGAAGCGAATGGAAATTCCTCCGTGGCCAGATCTGGTACTAGGTGTTGATATCAAAGAGATGATATGGAATTCACTTTACATGCAGAGTTATAATATAACGATTGCAATAAACGGATCGTTTGAAATACAGCGTGGTGGAGGAAATATAGTTGCGGAAGCAGTTTTTCGTACGTTATCACCAAAAAGTGATGTCTATGTTCTGTTGAACATCTTCGGAGATTCTGATGAGAAAATTATTAATGCAAATGGAACAGCAAAAAATCTATGGTATCATGCTTCTGAATCTATGATATGTACTATTGATAATACTATGTTCGAAGCAATGGGATCGTGGAAAGCATGGGAATTGTATTCGTTTCCTACTGCAACTCTAGACGGAGAATCAACAGAAGGAGAATTTCCAACAGAGGATTTTGGACTCAATTTTTTGTTGGAAACACTACAGTGTGGTGAACCGAATGGTGAAGGAGAAGAAAAAATAGAAAAGCACATCGATCATGAAAGAACGTTTGCAGACTACGCTTATTATATACCGAATCGAGTTTCTGCAGAAACTTTTTTTGATAAAGATAGAAACATTGATATTGTTTCACTACTCGTGAACGGAACAAACTATGCAATAAATGGTAAAGCATTCTATTGTATGGAAGGTTATAGTGAGGATTTTTGGATCGATGTTTCATTGATTGATCACACTACATCAATGAATGCATCTCTATATGCAGATGAACTTGGTGGAAATTGGAACATAACTACAATGTCTTTCATTCCAGTATCATTTGTAATGACAAGTGGTGATGGTTTGAAGCCTGTTACAATTAGTGGAGAGTTTACCTATCCGGATGATAATGGCGACGCGCGAATAGACAATGTAGAGATAGACATTGTCGATAGCTCTACGTTCACAGGTAGATTCGATGTTCATATGCCGACTTCAATGCGAAAACGAGGCGCAAAACGAGACGTACTAATTATTGAAGGTAGTATTTCTGGAGAGAATGAAGCAATATCACTTTCTATCACAATGGAGGCGGATGAGAACTTTGAACAGCGGTTCCATTCACGGATCGATTTGGATAGTGGAATGCAATTAAATACACAATCAGAAACATTGTCAGTGGAAAGTGGAACGATAGAATTCAATCTATCGCGATTTCCATTCGATATTGACGGTACAATTACCGGTGAGCTATTCAATCTTACAAGTCCAACGATAGACGCATCACACGCAGAATTTAGCGCTTCTCGTGAGATTTTTGTGAACAGAGCAATTCGTACAGCGCACTACGTAAGACACGACAAACGTCACGAAACTCTTAAACGTCCATGGCAAATAGAGTTTGAATCGAACGGTGGTGAAAATCTTTCTTTCGCTCGTCTAATTGCGGAGCTAGATCTTTCATCCGATGTTTCACTACGCGTAGGAACTGAGTCTGAAATTGTTTACAAAACAATTCATGCATGGCTAAACGAAACCGGATGTGTTGAATACAACTGGTATGACGGAGAACATTTTGGTCACTTTTCTGTTCATACGTACGATCTAGTAAACGATACCTATGGAAATGTATCATTCTCGTTTAACGGAGATTGGGAAACCACATCGTATGGTACAACTTTCGAACATCCTCTACACACAATATCATCATTAGAACTACTCCCGAAGCGTTTTACAGGTCATCTAAATGGATCACTAGAAATTATACATAGAAACAATGGAGAAATAACGCTAAAGCGAGGCGATTTAGAATTGAAAAACGCAAACATATATAATATTGACGGAACCTCACTACTACTACACAATCTAAATGTACATATCGATGGTGATGAAAACAGTTGGAGGTTACAACGTTTCGATGCACAGATACCACCTGAAGGATCGGTTAGTGGACGTGGCTCTTTTTTAATACCTAAAAATAATGTATATTTTCCTGTTGTTGATCTGGAATTCGAACTAAAAAAATTACTATACTTCGAGGATGGTAATGTAACCATAAATGGACAAATAAATTTATTTTCTTAAAATTTATTTTCTTAAAATTTATTTTCTTAAAATTTCTTTTTTTTTTCCTATATTAAGATAGAAAAAAAAAATCTCAATTTTATCTCTTTTCCCCACTCGTGATTTTTTTTTTCATGTGAAAAAAAATAATAAACGATGTCAAGGCTAAGGGTTGTTGTGACCGATAAACGAGAGGATCTTCAAATTTCCAGTGCTGTTAATGTGTTGAAATTTTCACCGTTTGAAGAAACTCTTGATTTGAAATGCTTAGAAAGATTTACTTCTCTTTCAGAATTAGATCTCAGCTATTCAACATTCACTTCCATCACGAATCTTAATTTATTAACCAGTCTACGGCAACTAAGACTTTTTAATAACGGATTTTTAACTCATTTTCCAAATATAAAACAACTGTCATATCTACAAGTGTTAAATTTATGGAACTGTGTTAATATGAAAGCTCCTATAATTGACTTTATTCCTTCAGAAAATCTACTGAATTTATCCTTAATAGGCGTAAGAAGTATTTCCTTCCTACCTGATAATTTCGGATCAAGATTCTTCCGATTAGTGAGATTGGATCTCGATAAATTGAAGCTCACACATATTCCTTCATCGTTTAGACTTTTGACAAATCTACAAATTCTCCATTTGAGCGATAATAATCTCACATCAATAGACAATTTACCAGAGAATCTCTATGAACTATCTTTGGATCGTAATTACAATCTAAAAGATGTATCAAGACTACGAATTATGCATCATACACTGACAAAATTGTGTTTTACCAACACTTATCACACCCTCCCTCTTTCTGCTATCACAATAGTAGGCCCTACTAGAATATCAGTGCGTTCAAAGCCATTGTCAACAATACCAATTGACATAAGATTTCTAACTAATTTACAGGAGTTAATAATCTCTGAAAATCCTATAGTTCATCTTCCAGAATTTATTTTCACCACAACCACAAAACTAAACCGCCTAGAAGCTCGGTTTTGTCGCATATCATCCATAATCAATATAGATTTTAGTAGAATGATATATCTATATCATCTAGATCTATCCAATAATGAAATTAAAGAACTACCAGACAGTTTTTGTGAACTACCAAACTTATTACGCTTAAATCTTAGTTCAAATGAGATTTCCTCATTACCAGCATCATTCTCGAAATTAACGAGTCTTAATCATTTGTCTATATGTGATAATAGAATTACTGCATTTGATCATACATTATTTAATAATATGCATAATTTGCGAGTGTTATATTGTACAGGTAACAAAGATCTTCACACACTTCCATTCTCTCTTACTCGAATACGAGTAAGAGATTTGATTTATGAAACTTTTGATGATGCAGATCCAGATCCTTCAATTATGGAAACAAAATATATTTTATTTCCAACTTTAAAAGAAATCACCTCAAGATATGTATTAAATAATTTGTAACCCTCCGGAACTTGTTTTCTCTCTCTCTCTCTCTCTCATAAATAAAAAAAATTATTTATTCAATATATTTAAAATATCTTCATACAAACATCTTCTTTCCAATAAGTAGGAATGACCATTCCCTACAATATAGCTAATGTTTACTCCACCTAAGCTCTTGTTTGGATTGAATAAAAGCAACGGATCATAACGTTCATACAAAGAAGAGCTTGTAACATTTTTATTCACTCTACAGTCTGACGGTGTTTTTCGATCATTAATATTTTGAGATGAGGTTGTTGTTTTCCCAGCTAAACGATCGATAACAACAGGTGGTAATAATTTTGATAAGATCCACCGAGTTGGTTTAAATTTCGCATACCAACAGCCATACACATCCGCTCCTGAAATACTATACCAGAAAAATTTCGATTTTCTATACTTTTTACTTAAACTCAGAATCATGTGATTCGCATAGATGGATCCGTACGAAGTACTATAAACTATTACAGGTGAATCTGGACTGTCTTTGAGATACAAATCAATTTCTTCTCTTACAAAGTCTACACGTTTATTCCAGAGTTCTGGAGAAGGATGTATCAGTGTTTCTGTATGCCATGCTATGTAAGGAGCGTAGATAACAATAGCAGTATCTTCTTTTTCAATAGATTCATAGTATCTATGCCATTGATGTGGTACATCGAATAGTCCGTGTAAATAAACGAATAATGGTGTAGATTTTTTTGTTTTTAATTTTCTTAGAGAAAGTGGTTTCATATACTTTTCCGGTGTTTTATCTATAAAAAATCTTTTCTTGAATCCAGCATACACATCTTTTAGCAATCCTAAAAGATAGTATAGTGGAGATTGATAGAAGAAAATGTAAATAAAAAGGTAGAGAAAGGATCCTAACGCTGTCCAAAACCAAACCATTTTTATTTATTTTTTTTTGAAGAAAACCAAAAACAAACAACAACCTCTCCTTCTATTTAATTTTCTATAATTAGGAGAAAAAAACCCTTCTTTTAGAAAAAAAAATCTATACACTTCTCGAAACAAAAAACAAAAAGTTTTTTTTTATTGTTTTAAAAACAACACTCACGCACATACACACACAAAATGCCATATTTTGAAATAAACGATTGTGGATATGCTAATGATATTATCTTTTTAACTTATTCTCATGAGGGTATCGAAACTATTCCAAATTGGATAACATGTTTCTCTATACTCCATGAATTAGATTTATCGAATAATTTTCTAACCAGTATATCTTCTTCTTCGAGTTTAAGTAAGTTCACAATGCTACGTGAACTAGATCTTAACAACAATCGGATATCAAACATCGATGATAATTGCAATGGGTTTTCAAATCAATTGAAAACATTAAGAATTTCAAATAATCAACTTACATCACTCAGCTTTTTAAGTCGATTTACGAACCTGGAATTATTATCTGTAACATCTAATAATATACACACAATTTCGGACCATGCGTTTTCGGGTTTAACAAACTTAAAGACAATATATGCTTCATCAAATTTTTTATCAAGTATTCCGACGTCGATTGGTTCATGTATTTCTCTACAATGTATTAACATAGAATATCAGCATATAACACAACTTCCAGCTAGCGCTTTTAAACGATTGACAAGTTTAGTAAGATTATCAATGCAAGATAATGACCTTTATTCTCTACCTTCGGAAATAAGCGGATGTACAAATTTGAAGATAATTGGATTGAATTCAAATAACATATCTAGTATTCCAGATTCTATATGTCAACTTACGAAACTTACAGATCTTGAACTCGGTGGAAACAAGCTAGAAACACTTCCATCAAATATTGGCAATCTATCAAATTTGTCCACATTTCAATTGATAAGAAACAACCTCAAAAACCTTCCGGAATCTTTTGGGTATTTTAATAAAATAGAACGTCTGGATCTGGATGAAAATAATCTCACCTGGATACCGAGCACGTTTGGTAATCTCACAAATCTGGATTACCTTTCGCTTAGTGGAAATAAATTAACCAGTATCCCAGAAGAAATTGGAAATCTAACGAAACTAAGACATCTTTTTGTACAGGAAAATAAACTAAGTTCAGTTCCAAGTTCTTTGGGCAGTCTTAGTAAACTAGAATTTATTAACGTTTCACACAACAAGATAGATTCAATTCCAGCGTATTGGTTCCTAGGAATGACATCGCTAGAAGGGATTAACGTTAGTCATAACAAAATAGAACACTTTCCACACACAATTATCTTAACTCGGACATTACGATGGTTTCGTTCTTTTCTCTTTGATAATACTAATGAAAATAAGAGAATATTCACAGTAATACCAACTACTATTACAAAAAAAATAAAAACAGCAATGACAAAAACTACTGTTATAACAGCAACAACACAAATATCAGGATTCTATCGTCTATACGACGGTAGATATTCTCGATTTCCATCATTGAAAGATATAAGTGCAAGAAATGTATTAATAAAACTTTTTGGGCGGAAAGAGAGAGAGAGAAGGGGAGGAAAATAGAAATAGATATAACATATTAGCATCGTGGTGAACTTCGTATTCCCCCTTCAGAAACAGAAGCAAAACTCGCTGACATAATAATTGACCATGGTGCGGATTACAAACGTTGAGGGTTTTTTGTAGCCACATGTTTTTGGGCTGAAGATTCTAGTGGAACTTGGAAGATACAAGTACGTGATCGTTTACGTGGTAATGTAGGTACAATGAACTCTTGGAGATTAAATGTATTCTGTTATTATAATGATGAATAACAAAAAAAAAAGTTTAGTTTTGTCAAATTGTTCACTAATACATAAACAATTTAATATATTTTTATTTTTTTTTATTTTTTATACACCTTTTTTTTTTGTTTACAAAAAAAAAACATATCATATATACACATATACACATACACACACACATATACACACACACACACACACACACACACACACACACACACACACACACACACACACACACACACACACACATACACACAAATAAGACACGACAAAGTGGATATGACAGAAAAAATATATATGATAAGATATAAAAAAATAAAAAAATAATAATAATTATAATTATGAGAGAATGCAAATATACAAAACTATAAATTTTGTTTTTTGTTCTTCT
>SDBT01008750.1_pt1 | contig 16496 bp, 11 predicted proteins | sample 2277101 | NCBI WGS metagenome assembly SDBT01 (sample SAMN10404973, study PRJNA504765) | marine sediment metagenome | isolation source: marine sediment core GS10_PC15, 103 cmbsf | place: Arctic Ocean: Southern Knipovich Ridge | collected 2010 | reverse complement strand
CGTCGTGGACGTAGATCAACCGACCGATGTCGATGTCGTCCTGGGTGAAGCTCGTGACGGCCGTGCCCGGCTCGGTGGTCAACTCGAGTTGTCCGACCGTCGGAACTCCGGTAACGGCATAAGTTACCGCCGTGGCTGGCTGCTTGGCATCCTCGTAGAGCAAGTGAGTATTCGCAATCGTGAGCGTCCCGCCTTCGGCGAGCGTTCCACCCGTATTGTTGACGGCCGCCGGTGGGTCGTTGTCCGGTCCGACGCTAAACTCGACGAGCAGCAGTGGGGCCGCCGGAGCATCACCCTCATAGGACTCGGCGACTCGCGAGCCGGTGCCGGTGATGATTATCGCCATTGCGTTGCCGGGAGACCATCCGGGGCGCGCGATGAGTTCTTGGATGACGAGGGCCAGATTGGGCGTTCTCTGGTCGAGTCCCGCGTCACCCCGATTGATCCAAGGGGCGGGCGACCACGCCACGGAGGCCGTCGTTCTCGGCCGCGTTGAGATGCTTCGCTTGGTCTTCGAGAAGGTGAGGGCGTCGTCCGTATCCTCTCCTTGGATCAACAATTGAGTTGCCTCGGACGTTTCGTCCTCCACTTGAAACTGGAGGTACGCATAGTCTATCGTGGCGCCACGCGGGATGTTCAAGTCGGGGAATCGCAATCCGATCGTCTGTGGGAGCCGATCGACCGTCATCTCCAGATCGCTACTGTTGATGCGGATATTGCCCGACGCGGTTTCCTCGACGTCGTCAATCCCCGTGGCAATGCGAGCCGAGACACCCTGTCGGACGACGAGCGTCACTTCATCGGCGGCGACCAACTCGGAATCGGACGCGGCGAGCTGCAGGACATACGTACCCGCGGATGGAAAGCGAACAATCGTGTCTTCCGCCGTCGCGTCGTCGAAGATCACGCCCGAGGGCCCACCCACTTGGCTCCACGTAACGTCCAGGCTGCCGGGTGGGTTGGGCTGGCCGTCGTCGATTGCGGTGCCATCAAGCAGCACGCCCTCCGTTTGGAAATTGGCGATCCACACATTGCGATCCGCTCCGGCGTCGACCAGCGGTATCTGATTCGCCGGCACCGCATTCCCGGTAACGTCGGCCTCGAAGACTCTTCCGTCGGGAAAGTTGTCTTGCATCCCGTCGGCGATGTAAAGGGAAAGGACGTCGGGATCGTCGTCGGGATTGGAGGTGGGGGCGAAGGTGAGTCCCTGGGCCGCATCGGTACGAGGGTTAAAGCCGCGGAGGTCGTATTGCTCGATGAGGGAACCGGTCGTCGAATACTCGAAGATCATCTCGGCCGACCCATCGACGACAAACAGCGTGTTGCGCGTAGGATGGAAGGCGATTCCTTCCGCGTCCCCCATATTCGCGGCGATCGAGAAACGGTACTGGAACACCAAGTTCGAGTCGTAGGCCAATACCTGGATGCCACCCGTGTTGCCGTCGGCCACATAGAGGAATCCGGTAGTCGGGTCGGAGGTGACTCCCTCGGGGTCGGATGCGCTGGGAACGGCATCTTCCGTATTGACGGATGCCAGGGGCGCGTCCAAATTGGCATCGTAACGCGAGAGCAGTCGAGTATCGTCGTTGGTGACGTAGAAGAAGCCGTCGAATTGGTTGAAGGTGATCCCGGTCGGTTCGCTATTGTTGCTGGTGATTTCGCGGAAGACGGCCGATCCGGAACGCGACACCTCAAACAGGTTGGCGCCGTTGAAGTACTCGGGAAGTTCGTTGATCTCCGAGTCGGCCAAGTACAAATGATCCGACGCAGGGTGATAGGTAATACCGGCCACGTCGGTACTTGCGATCACCCCGCCGTCCCAAGTGTCGAAGTAGTCTATCAATGTGATGTTGCCAGCCAGCAATCGACGATTCTCGAGCCGCTCGAACGCCGTGGATCTTCGCCTATGATTCATCGATCGCTCCTTGGGGCAAGAGTTCGTCGGGGAAGCTGCTCGCGGGTTGGGAGGCACCTATCGGCCTCTCCGGCCGGACTCCCAGTCGCACCGAACCGTGGGCCCGGGTGGATGCCGTATCGGACCAATAGGCCAAGACGAATCCAGCTTGAATGCCCACCAGTAATGCCAGGGGGAAGATGAACCAGCCGTTGGGTGCCACCCGCTCTCCCGTCTCCGGAGGAGAGATGGTCCTCATGTTGTAGCCGGGCAAGTCCTTGTTCAGATCTCCTTCCTGCATCTGTCGGATGAGGCTTTCGTAGAAGATCTCGGAGCGGGCAATGTCGTCGCGCAGCTGCGTCTGCTGAAACTCGTGGTCCGCTTGCGACGCGGCATGCGCCTGCTCCTGCCCCAGAAGCTTGTCGAGCGATTCTTCTGAGATCGCAATGTCCCAGAGATCCTGTTCGAGGGACCGAATATACGCCTCGACAAGCTCCTTCGACGCGGCGCCACGTGGGTCGCTGACGAACGCGATGGCACGGGCCGCCTCGTCCTTAGTCAAGGCAAAGGACTGAAGCGTGAATTGAATCTGCTCGCGGATGGACCGGACCTCGGGATGCCGGTCGCCATAGGTCTGCAGGAGTTTGTTCTCCTGAAGCAGCAAAGGGTAGATGGTCTCGCGGAGTGTCTCGTTCTGCCCGGCGAGGAATTCTTCGGGAGCCATGGCGACCAGTGCAGTCTGATCTTCGCCGTCTTGAAGTCCCTTCTTGACGGTTGCCAGTCGCAATTCGGCTTCGACCCGGCGGATACTAAGCTGCATCTTCTTGCTCTCGATGTCGGCCAACCGCCGCTGCCAGCCACTCGGTCCATCTCTCCCGTCCCCAACCAGGGGCATCTTTCGGCGAAGTTCCTGAAATTGAACTTCCTTGCCGCGGATTTCCTCGTGCAGCGATTCGGCTTTATCGGTAAGGAGCTTCAGAGCGTCTTCATTCGCGTTTCGCTTGCTCTTCTCTAGAAACTCTTCGTAGTTGGCGATCACGGCAGCCAGGATGATGCGGCAATCCTCGGGGCTTCGTCCGTGATAGGCGAAATTGAGAATGCTGCTGGGCCCCTGTCGCTTCTTATCGTTACCCGCCGTGACCGATAGCGACCGAATGATCGTCTCGGTCGGGTCCTCGCTCCCGGCCAACGACGGCAACGAGCCTAGTTGCGCTTTCTCCACGGCGGAATCGACAAACAGCGGGCTGGTAATCAAGTCGGCGTGAATCGGAATGTCGTCCATCAGATAGGATATCTGGCGGCTGAAACTGCCGACGTTGTTGGGGAGCGCCTTGGCGACCAGCAGTTGGGCTTCCGATCGATAGACCGGCGGGCTCTGATCGTAGTACAGCAGTCCCATGCCGGTACCAATCGCGGCACCCAACAGGACCAACCATTTCCCGCGCCACGCAATACGCGCGATTTGCGATAAACGGACACTCTGAACCGGCGTGGCGGCCGAGGTCGCCTTGCCGTCGTCCCCTCCGTTCGATTGCCATGAGGTCGAATGAGATGTCATGAGGTCCTCCGGAGATTGGCGGCGGCTCTCGGATTCGCGGAAACTGCCAAGGTTGTGCCGAGACCGGATAGAGCGGATCCTCGCGCCGGGCTCGGGTGATGAGGTTCGTCGCGCCGTGTGCTTTCTCCTTCGAGATACTCGGGCACGATCTTGTGGAGTTGCTCCCGAATGGCTTCCGTCGGGTGGTGAATCAGCGACGCGAGCAATCCCAACGTCTCATCCACTTCCTTGAGCGAGCAAGGCTGGTGATAGACGGCGCGGACTCGAGAGTGGGACGTCGAAAGCGTTTCCTCGTCTTCCGAATAGAGCTCCTCGTTGAGCTTCTCGCCGGGCCGAATCCCCGTGAATCGGATCTCGATCTCTTCGGTCGACAATCCCGACAGACGAATCAGATTCTCTGCCAGGTCGACGATCTTGATCGGGTTGCCCATGTCGAGGATGAAGATCTCGCCGCCGCGTCCCATGGCGGCGGCTTGCAGCACGAGTTGCGAGGCCTCGGGAATCGTCATGAAGAACCGTTCCATGTCGGGATGCGTCACCGTGACAGGTCCCCCCCGGCGGATCTGCTCCTGGAAAAGCGGTACGACGCTTCCGGCTGAGGCCAATACGTTGCCGAATCGAACCACGACGCACTTCGTCCGCGATATCTCGGACATCGCGTGGACGCATCGTTCCGCCAACAACTTCGAGACCCCCATCACGCTGGTCGGATTGACCGCCTTATCCGTCGAGATCATGATAAATCGCTCGACGCCGAATCGGTCGGCCGTCTCGACCAACAGCCGTGTGCCAAAGACGTTGTTCTTGATTGCTTCGGCCGGATTGCTTTCCATCAGGGGGACGTGCTTATGGGCGGCGGCATGGAAAACGGAATGTACTTGGTGTTCGCGAAAGACGGCCTGCAGCCGCTCCCGATCACCGATGTCGGCGATCGCCGCGATCAGGGGCAGCTCGGGGGCCATGGCTCGGAGTTCTCGTTCGATATGGAACAGGCTGTTCTCGGCCCGCTCGACGAGAATGAGTCGGCTCGGGCAACATCCGACGATCTGTCGGCATATTTCGCTTCCGATGCTCCCGCCGGCTCCGGTGACCATCACGCAGCTTCCGCCGAGCATCGCGCCGATCGCCCTGGAATCGAGTTCGACGGGCTCGCGTCGCAGCAGATCGTTGATATCGACGTCGCGGACCTGGACTCGATGAGAGTCCCTTAACAACTCGTTACCCCGGGGGATCATCTTTAGCTCGATATTCGCCCGACGGCACTGATCCAGCAGGTTTCTCAGCCGGCGCTGAAAGATGCTGTGGCTGACAACGAGAATATCTCGGACTCCCTGTTTCTTGGCCAGCGAGACGGCCTGACGCACGCTCCCCCGGAACGGGATTCCCCCAAGCCGGGACCCCCGGGAAGATCGGTCGTCGCTCAGGAAGCCCACGATACGGTAATTCAGCCGAGGATGGTTGTGGATCAGTTGGATCAAGGCCTCGCCGCCGCGTTCGACGCCGATCATCAACGCGGGACGCCGCGGATCCGCCGAAAAAATCGGCCATCGATGCTCACGAATCAAACGGCAGGTGCTGCGGAGGCCTCCTACTAGGAAGACCATTAATCCCCAGTCCAGAAGCACCACCGAACGCGGAATCTGATAACCCGGGAGCAGGAAGTGGTCGATCGTTACGATAGCTATCGTGGAAACCGTGGCGACTCGCAGCAGTTGGGCCAAATCCGCGAAGTTCACGTATCTCCACCAGCCGTGCAGGCTGCCGAAACAATACAGCGCGATTAACTTCAGACCCAGAATCCACGGTAACGAATTCCAGTACATCTGCTGTTGGGCCTGGGGGACCGAAAACTCGAATCGCAACTGGAAGGCCCAGTTGTAGCAGACGGCGAGGATCCCCAGATGGACCACGACCAGCAGATAGACCCGTTTGGAGAGCAGCCAGGCAGCAACGAGACGACTCGTCGTTCCGCCAAATTGCCTTGCTTGGGCAGGTGAAACGGAAACCGGCTCGAAATCCGACGTATGCGAGGTCACGGCGTGCTCACTTATCTCGGGGAGTTTGTGCTTGCCTCCAACGGCGTACGGCATACCCTCTATAATGAGCCACTTAGGACCTCGAAATGCAAGCCACGCTCTGGTGCGACTCTGGTAGCGATCAGGTATCGCACGACTTCGCCTTCAGCCAGCAGTTGTCGATCATCACCACCGCACTTTCGACCCACCGGTCATTACCCCGAGTTACTCCCAAGTGTCTTGCCTTAAGAGCCGCCGGATATTTTCCTGCTCGGCCGTGGGGAGTTTCCCTAGGTGCCCGCCCGCACGAAATGCCTATCCTCCTTACCCAACGCGCCCCGACGATGTCTTCAGCAGTAATGTCAGGAAGATGGGTCGTGGGTCCCGCTCAGTCGGCGGGGTAGTCGAGGTCGCGACTTGACGCGTCCACCGCCCAAGTTGTCACGGAAATTCTCCAACCCAGTTGACAATCGCCAAACAATCCTTAAAAGGGAGTTCTCTCGTTCGCCTTTCCCCGAGCTTGCAGAAGAGCCAAGCATGAAAAACTCCAGAACCGTTCCGAGCATGGACGGACAACACATCGAGGGAAGGAAACCTTCGGAAGACAATGGACGTGGTCATCCACGGATTCTGTGGCATCACCACACCGCCATCGCGATGTTGTTTGAGGCGCGTCAATATGCCCACACCTTGGGCCGCGACGCGTGGGACTTCGCCGTCGAGATCAACGAACTGCGAAAGACCGGACTGTCCAATAGCGACCTGCGCCACTTGGCGTGCGAGTGTCTGGTCATACACGCGGTCGAGATCTCCTCGGCGAACGGGCAGACCAGGGCGTTTCAGCCGGTCGGCCATCTGGAGTTGCGAGAGAGGAGCTGTTTCGTACTGACGGAAACGGGTGCCCGACTTGCCGCGGATCTGATCGGCCGACAGTCATGCCAGGCCCCATTGCCGGTCGAAGCCCGGTTGCCGGTCAAACAAGAGCCTGAAGCCGAAGACAAGCCCGTCAAAGCCACGATACCGAAGTGGGATCGCGATCGGGCCGAGTTGCGATTGGGGGATACGATCGTCAAGAAGTATCAGGTCCCCGCCGCCAATCAGGAGTTGGTTCTCGCGGCGATGGAGGAGGAGAAGTGGCCGGTGCGGATCGACGACCCCTTGCCCCCGGAATCCGGCCAGGATCCCAAGCGGCGTCTGCACACCACGATCAATGCGCTGAACCGGAACCAGCGAGATCGTCTGATCTGTTTTCGCGGTGACGGCCACGGCGAAGGGATTCGCTGGGAACTCATCGAGCCGTCGAGCAACGGCAACGGCGACACGCGCGAGGGTGTCGACTGAGCCTGCTCGACACCAGAGTTCCACCACACCGCCTGCAATGCTCCATTAGAGTGGCCGTTGAATTCCACATAGTGCATGGCCTACGATGGAGAGACGGAAGTTTTGACAAGCCACTACCATTTCTCCATGCATATTCCGACGGATTGCTCGAGTGGAGCGATCGGGTGGGAGACCGTTGGTCATGTCCAAATTGGCGGTTCGTGGTCTGAGTTGGCAACGGGACATCCCCGATCACCGCGACTACACTCCCGAGGTGGACAAAGTCGCGGAAATGCTGGCCGGCCTGAAACCCTACAAGGGCCACCGCGAACGCGTCGACTGGCACGAGTACTGTGACGAAGCAGTCGATCAACAGGACCTCCCCACGAGTGCCGCCCATGCGTGCGCAGCGCTGTTGCAGTACTTCGAGCGACGGGCAACCGGGCGACTGATCGAACCGTCCCGGCTGTTTATCCACACGGTCACCCAGCGTCTGTTGCGGGCACACGCTGGCGGCGGCGCCGGGTTGCGAGCGACCCTGAAGGCCATTACCCGATGCGGTGTCCCATCGGAAGACTGCTGGCCCTATGACGTCGAAAAATGTGGCCAACCGCCGGACCCATTTGCCTATTCCTTCTCGCAAGGCTACGATTCGCTCTGCTATGTGCGACTGGACGGCCGTGGCAAGTCGGGAGACGCCGTTCTGGAAACGGTCCGCTCGTACCTTCGGGCAGGCTTCGCCGCCGTCTGCGGATTCCCCGTCCTCAACTCTGTCTCGACCAGGGCCGAGATCCCCTACCCCACCGACTTCGATCGCATCCGCGGGGGCCACGCCGTCGCCGTCGTCGGTTATCACGACAACTTCAAGTACCGCTCGATCAAGGGAGCACTCCTAATCCGAAACTCCTGGGGACAACGATGGGGGAAGCAGGGATTCGGCTGGCTACCCTACCGATATGTCCAAGAGCGGCTGGCTACCGATTTCTGGACACTACTGCGGCCCGAATGGCTCGACTCGGGAGAGTTCCGCAAGCCGAACTGATTACAGAATCCGATAACTTGCCGAGGCACTGAAGACGGAGCCCCAAACCCGGTCGAGCATCCGGCGTGTCCACCAGGCACAGTCGGGATTCAGATAGATAATGTCACCCGCCTGAACCAGAATCGTCTCGCGACGGTCATACCGAGCCTTGATCAGGTCCACGGTGATCAACATCGGGTCTTCGCCGGGACACTTGCGCTGCACGGTGACGGTCGTCGGCGAATCGATCGGGTCAATGTAGCCCGCCATCGCGACGGCCGTCACCACGTCGATTTCTCGATCGCGAGGCAGCACGAAACCGGCCCCGATGTCACGCTCGCGAGCCCCGATGCTGAAACGCACGAAGTTTGTCGGGCTCAGTTTTCCCACCACGTAGAATACCTCGTCCTTGCGGCTGGGAACGATGACCACGTCCCCCGGTCCCAGAATGACGTCTTGCAGGGTCAATGGCTCGGCAGGTGCGCCATAGAGAGGAACCCGGATGATCCGGCCCGCGGGAAGCCCCGCCTCTTCGAGCAAGCCGATCGGTTCGACTGACGCCGAGCGGCGGTGGATCTGGATTTCGGCCGCTGCGTCCTCGCGCAGCCCTCCGGCCGTGGCCAACGCATGGACAACGTCGTTCTCGTACTTCGGCAGATAGTAGACCCCCGGTCTGGCCACTTCTCCCATCACGAGCACGCCGGTCGTGGCCCTCTGGACTACGAAGATACTCGTTCTCGGGTCGCGAATGAACCCATCGGCGTAGGCACCGTTGATCGCCGCATGGGCTTGCACGAGATTCATTCCGGCAACACGCACCGCGCCGACCAGCGGCAGGTAGATCTCTCCACCGGCCATCACCGGCGCTCGCACCGGCCGAATCTCTCCATTGGGATACAGACCGTGGATCGTGACTTCCAGGATGTCGTTCGGTCCCAGGATATAGTCGCGTTGGGGGGGCGTGGCCAGCGTGGCGAAGTTTAGCGGCGGACCGCTCGTCCGAATCGGCAGGCGATATGCATCGGACAAGGTACCAGCCGGAATGCCGTGGGACCGCAACGGGGCCCAGCAACCTCCGCTGCACAATGTACCGATCAGAAGCGCCGCCAGGAGCCCGATGGCCGGGCAACCCTGTGGCAGCCGGTGAACTTGAGTTGCCCTGGTCGACTTTACCGATTGCCTCGCCATCGGACGACAACCCCTCCTTGGGTCTAGGATGCCCCCATCCATCGGCTGTGCTTCTGCTGCCACGACTTGGACAGCCGTTGCCAGACGCACAATCCCTACCTATTCCAGTATCGAACTCTGTGCAGCCGACTTCTAGGAAATGCCCGACAGTCATAATAATCGGCAGATTGTGGGCGACCCGTACGATCGTCAAGGTCTCAATCCATCGATAGAAGGTCGAGCACGAGACCCGTAGGGTCAAAATACTAATCCCGCCGACAGGCCCTTGCCTCGCCGGACTTTCGGGGCTTCCGAAACGGGGAATCTCGGCCGAACAGTGTCTTTGGAGAAGCGGGCGAGAGAGGAAGTAGCCTGACTTTCCACGATCAGCGCGGACCATCGTCGCAAAACAAAGGCGGCCGCGCGAACCGACTTTGCGGCTACGCGGCCTTGCGGTGGTAGTATCGAAGCAAACCGCCGAGTCGCTCTCGACATGCGATCTCACCGTTCGCTTGGCCGACTTCCTTGCCCGGCTCGATGAGGTTGCTGTCGAGCCCTTGGTGATTTCGCTCACCGTGATAATGGACGAGGTATTTGCGAACGGCGGTGCGCAACATATTCTCGCCGAAGAAGATCGTTCGAGCCAACGCTTCTTGCTTGATGCTTCTCATAAAGCGTTCCAAGTGTGCATTCAAGTTTGGTGATCTCGGCGGGAGCCGCACGCTCTTGACGCCTTCTCCCTTCAGGATCCGCCGAAACGCATCGGTGAACTTCGTGTCGCGGTCCATGATCAAGTATCGTCTGCTGTTGAGAAAGCCGTCCTCGGCCTCGGTCAGATTCCTGGCAATCTGCTTCATCCACGTTTCGTCCGGATTCGGGGTGCAACCGGCGAAGCGAATGCGACGCGTGGCTACTTCCATGACGAACAGCAAGTAGTACGTGACCAACCCTCCCTTGGTCCAAACCACGACCGTCGTGAAGTCAATCGATCCGAGCACGTCCCAATGGGATTTGATGAACGTCTTCCACGTTGTCTGCCGCCTGCGATCCGGCGCCGGTTCGATGCCGTGGGCCTTCAGGATGTTCCCGACCGTTTGATTCGAGATCCGATGTCCCAGGTTGGCCAGCGCACCCTGGAGACGATCGTAGCCCCAACTCCGGTTCTCCCGGGCCATCTGCAAGGTCAGTCGCGTGATCTCCTCGGACACCGGCGGCCGCCCCGGCTTCTTCGTCCGCCGCTTGCTGTAATCCCACTTCTTCGCCACAAGCGTCCGGTGCCAGCGTAGAATCGTGTCGGGCGTGAAAAGCGTGCCAACCTCCTGACGCAGTTTGCGGCCGAGTACCTTTCTGGTTGACGCCGACGGGCAGGTCAAATCGTGGGTCCCGGCCGAGGTCCGGCAAGAGTTGTTTGCCGCGAACATCGTTGCGCCGTTAGGGATAGCCCATCGGCGTCGGTTGGTCGAGAAGGTGGGCCGATTCAATGAACTGGTCTGGCGGGACCCGAGCTGGGACTACTGGAAGCGATTAGCCCGGCCGGGGGCGGAGTTCATTTTCACGCGGGCAAAGAGCGGCCGGTACTATGTTCGGCCGGACGACCCTAGCCGCAGTGCGCAGATGACCCGCCCGCAACGTGAGGCCGTCCAGAGAAACTGGAAAGCCGGCAAGGCGCTGTTCGGCGATTGTGCGGAAACGGCCAACCGCCGGAAGGTGCGGAACATCATCTTCGCTTCGCCCCATTGCCTGGTCGACTTCACCAGCGGCGCGGCGATCGCCACGATGCAAATGCTGCAATTGTTGCAGAAGTCCGGTCTTGCGTGCCAGGCCTTCTGCGGTGCCCGGCTCGACGCGCCGGAAGAGGCCCTGTTGGAGGAGATGCTCGCCGGTCAGGGAAGTCGATACGAATCGCGGCATGTCAAGATCGGCGACGATATCCGGCGGATGGTCTTCGCCTTCCAGGGGGACGTTCCGATCACGACTTTCAGACGGCGTCGACCCGGGGCAAGTGGTCGGGGCCCGAGGCATGGTCCAACTGGCCAAGCGACGCGACATCCCGATCGTCTTCTGCCTGAAGAACTTCCTTTATCAGAACACCGACGCGTTTGCCTCGATGGATTACGTGTTCGTGCCCTCGGATGTTTCCCGCAAGTATCATTGGGACAAGCTCGGGCTGGCCTGTCATACGTTGCCGAACGTGATCGACCCGCGACGAGTGAAGGTCGCCGATCCCAGACCGAGATACGTCACGTTCGTCAATCCGCAGCCGACGAAGGGCGTTTACGTCTTCGCCCGCATTGCCGAGGTGTTGGCCCGGCAACGACCGGATATTCCGATGCTGGTCGTCGAGGGCCGAAGCCAATCCGGATCGCTCGGACAGACGAGAGTCGATCTGAGCGGGGCAAAAAACCTCGGGACCATGCCGAACACGGCCGACCCACGGGAGTTCTGCAAGGTCACCAAGCTCTTGCTGATGCCCTCGCTATGGAACGAGTCGTTTGGTTTGGTTGCCGCCGAGGCGATGGTCAACGGGATTCCCATCTTGGCCGGCAGTCGCGGCGCCCTGCCGGAGATCGTCGGCAACGCCGGATTCCTGTTCGACATCCCGGCTTGTTACACGCCTACGACCAAAATCGTTCCCAGCGAAGAGGAAGTCCGCCCCTGGATCGACACCATCATCCGCCTATGGGACGATCCGGCGTTCTATCGCCAATCAAGCCAAGCCGCCCGAGACCGCGCCCAAGTCTGGCATCCCAGCCAACTCGCCAAGAAATACACGGAGTTCTTCCAAAGCGTCTTTCCCCAACCCGGCCCGCCGTTCGTTCCGAGGTGATGTGTCTGGACGCGCACAAGGAATGGGACAATGCGGCGGTAGTATGCTGTCAGCCTACTTGTGCCACGCAACGGGTTGGCGGGTTGTGTAAAATGCATGCCGTAGTTGCTATGATGGGGCATATCGTGGAACGACGCGCTCGATGTGCGGCGTAGAACGAACGGCTCTAACCACGCACGACAAAGAGGGAGAGTGAAATGACAATTCGGCCCATGGTCGCTCTGGCGGTTCTCGAAACCATGCTGCTCACCACGGTGGCGAATTCGGTCGAGCCGATCGAGCGGCAGACAACGCTGACGGTGTCGGAGTTGACGTGTGAGTACGCGGCCGATCCGCTGGGTGTCGACACGGCCCGACCGCGGTTTGGCTGGATTCTGACGTCGAACGAGCGAGCGCGGATGCAGTCGGCATATCAGATTCTCGTGGCCCGTAGCGAGGAGAAACTCCAGGCCCGTGTCGGCGACAAGTGGGACAGTGGAAAAGTAATCTCCGACCGGTCGGTTAACGTCGACTACCGAGGCGAGGCACTCGCCAGTGGCGAGAAGTGCTACTGGAAGGTCCGCGTATGGGACGAACAGGGCCGGCCGTCGGCGTGGAGCAAGCCGGGTAGCTTTGAAATGGGGCTCCTGAATCAGAGCGACTGGAAGGGGCAATGGATCGGGATGGGGCCCGGCAGCCTGACCTATGGCGCCGGCAAGCTCGACAAAGCCGTCCACCTCGACGGAGAGGGAGAAACGATCAGGATACCGCACTCGACGAAACTAAAGCCGAGCCAACAGATTACCGTCAGTGCTTGGATCAAGCCGACCGAATGCACGGACGTGTGGCGAGAGATCTACCGCAAAGAAGACGGCGACGCCCGGCACTTGCTGGCCATCGGGGAGACGGACGGTCTCTGGGGGCTCTGGTGCGGACTGGGAATTGACGGCTCGTACGTCGAGCGAGGTGCGCGGCTGAACAAGGACGATCTTGGCGACGGGCGCTGGCATCTGGTCGCCGCGACGTACGACGGCGCGTCGATCCGGTTCTTCGCCGATGGCCGGCAAGTCGGTAGCGCGCCGGCAAGTGGGCCGCTGGACACGGCCGGATCGAGCCCGGCCTATATCGGTTCGTCGTCGGCTTCCGCCGAGTTCTTCCCCGGTGGCATCGACGACGTGCGCATCTACAACCGGGCCCTCTCGCCCGAGCAGATCCGCGCGATGGCCAAAGGGAGCACGTCACCATCCGCGGCGAAGCACCTCGTCGGCCACTGGACACTCAACGGCACTCTGGCCGATGGCGCCGGCGGGAAGGGCGCCGTGGCCGTCGGCGTATCGCCTTCCGCCTCGCCGCTGCTGCGCAACGAGTTCACCATAACCCAGGACGTCCGTCGCGCCCGCGTCTATATGTCGGGCATCGGGTGGAGCGAGCTTTATCTGAACGGCCGGAAGGTGAGCGACCATGTTCTCGACCCGGCCGCGACCGATTACGATAAGCGGGTCCTGTACGTAACCCACGACGTGACCGACCGGCTGAAGAAGGGTCGGAATGCACTGGGGGTCATGCTAGGCAACGGGTGGTATAGCGAACCGGGGCGGTTGCGATACGGCGACTCGCCTCGCCTGTTGTTGCAAATGCAGATCGAGTATGCCGACGGTAGCACGGCCCGTGTCACCAGCGATCCGACCTGGAAGACCATCGACGGTCCCGTCCGGCGCGGCGACTTCTGGCGTGGAGAAGTCTACGATGCCCGGCTGGAGCGGTCCGGTTGGACGATGCCCGGCTATGGTGATTCGCAATGGACGCCGGCGGTCGTCAAACAGGCGCCCGACGGCTTCATGCAATCGCAGTTGATGCCTGCCATTAAGGTCAACCGAACGCTACGGCCGGTGAAACTGACCAATCCGAAACCGGGCGTTTACGTTTACGACCTGGGGCAACTCTTCGGCGGCTGGGCGCGACTAAGAATGCGAGGCCCCGCCGGCACCGCCGTAACGATCAGGTATTCGGCCCATATTCGGGCCCCGTATGCTGGGGGGAGTGACGGCCTGATCGATCAGACTCGCTACGGCGGCGGATCGACGGACCATTACACGATGAGGGGCGACGGCGAAGAGATCTATGAGCCGCGATTCACCTACCATCCGGTTCGCTACGTCCAGGTCGAAGGCTATCCGGGCGAATTGACGATCGACGACTTACAGGGGCGAGTGACCTACTCGGACGTCGATCTGTCGAGCCGCTTCGAGTGCTCCAATCCCATGCTCAATCGGATCCATCGGAACGTCGGCTGGACGCTGACCAACGGCCTGTTCGGCATGCCGCTGGACTGTCTCTATCGCGAGCATTGGGCTTGGACCGATCCGGCGACGATCACCGGCTCGCTCTATCCGCGAAAGCACATGCCGCGATTCTGGACCAAATGGCTCGAGGACATCGCCCATGCACAGCAGCCCAATGGCAACGTCCCGACGATCTGCCCGTCGTACCCGTCCAATCCCCACTTCGATCCGGCATGGGGCGGGAATTATCCGATCTTGGTCTGGTATCTCTACCAGTACCTCGACGACGAGCGAATCCTCCGGCGACACTACACGGGCATGCGGCGATGCGTCGATTACCACACGTCGATTGCCGAGGACCACATCATCACACACGGAAGTTACGGCGACCATATGCAGCCAGGTCGCTTCCCCGGCGACGAGCAATTCATCTCGCGGGAAACACCGCCGCCGCTGATCTGGACCGGCTATTACTATCGCGGCGCGCTGGCCGTCTCCCAGACGGCTCGCCTGCTGGGAAAGACCGAGGACGCAAACCGCTACGCCGAGTTGGTAGACCGGATCCAAGAGGCCTTCAACCGCAAGTGGCTCGATCGCGAAACTCACCAATACGCGACCGGCTCACAGACGGCGAACCTCCTTCCACTGGCGCTACACATCGTTCCCAAGGACCAGCGGTCCGGCGTACTGGAAAACGTCGTCAACAGTATCGCCAGGCAGTACGACGGGCATCTGCACACCGGCAACACGGGCACGACGTGCATGATCGACACGCTTGCCGCCGAGGGACACGGGGAGCTGATGTTTCGCGTGGCCACGGCGAAGACCTATCCCGGCTGGGGTTATATGGTCGATCAGGGTGCAACCACGATCTGGGAAGCCTGGGGAAGCGGATCGAGGGCCGGCGCGGCCGATAGCATGATCATGTGGGCTACCATCGACGAGTTCCTCTACAACGACCTAGCCGGCATCCGGGGGCCCGAGTACTATGGGCCCGATCAAATTGTGCCCGGCTTCCGACGGATCGAAATCCGTCCGCATGTGGTGGGTGATCTGACCTTCGCCCAAGCCCAAATCCGCACGGTCCGAGGCGTGATCGCATCCGGCTGGAAGAAGGACGGAAGATCGCTGACGCTCGACGTAACCATTCCCGCGGGCGCCCAGGCCAAAGTGAGCGTCCCCACCATGCGCCTCAGAAACATCGCCATCACCGAGAGCGGCAAGATCGTCTTCGGAGACGATACCTACATAGCTGGCGTCACCGGGATCAGCGGGGCGACTCGAGGCGCCGACCATGTCACTTTCGATATCGGCTCCGGAACGTACTCCTTCCGTCTAACGGGTCAGTAGGGTCGTATTTCTGGCTACCGATGCCCTCGGGCGGTTCGGCCGCAAAAACCTTGCCGCAGAGGTGGCAACGGAGTCTTTGCAATTGGTAGACCATGGCCGCCACAGGTGCCTGGCCGGGCCATCTCGTAAACCGTGCCGTCGCCGCTGTCCGATACCTCGATCTTCTAATGCCGTCGCTTTTCGGCTGCGAAACACGAAGACCCAACCACCGAAGGGGTCTTGCCCGAGCGTCTCCTCGCAGAGTCGGGCAAGACCGTCGATCCCCTTGCGAAAGTCGGCCGGCTCGACGGCCATCAGAACACGCATCTGCGGCGTGATCTGGATCATGGCTCGGCCCGCCAGAAGCTCCGGCTCAATGCAACCAAGTCGGGCGTAGCGGTGCCCTTGAGGTGGAGCCGCATCTTCGCCCCGTCGGTGTCCTCCAACTCCAGTGTACACTCGCAAGATCCAGCTAGTTTCGAGGACGCGGGCGGGGCAGCGGCCAATTCGAGAAACATCGCTGCGTCTCCTTCCGGCATGTTACGAACATCGGAAGCAGCCTCCCCTTCGACCCGTTCCTTCGACGCATAGTAGTTGACCCGCAACGCCTTGGCGGTTCGATGAAGCCCGTGCTTCTTGGCCGGCTTCACGGCCGAATCCCCAAGCGGCTCCGGAATCCGAGACCGCACCTTCCGCGTCCGCCGCCACTCCTCGAATCGCCGTCGAAGGCTCACAAGTCGGGCAGGAAGGTCCCATGTCCGCTTCCTACTCATCAGCCATCCTCCACAGGATTCTGCGTCAACAGCCAACGATATCAGATGCATCAAAACAATTCATGCACGCTTACCGAAAGGACACGGTCGTTGCTCATGCCGCCAGCCACCCGACACGGTGATTCAGCGGAAGGGAAACGGCATGCCGACGTCGGCCGGATCCGGCACGATGACCTCGGTCTCGGCCGGGGGAAGCGGGGGGAGACGATCGACCCGGCATCCGGCATCTTGACCGTCGGCCGCTGCCCCAATGGCCGGATTGTCCGCCGTCGAGTCGCTCAGCCCATAGTCGGCCGGCGTGTGGTCCGACACCGCCAGATCGTCCTCGGGC
>SDBT01008749.1_pt1 | contig 16496 bp, 15 predicted proteins | sample 2277101 | NCBI WGS metagenome assembly SDBT01 (sample SAMN10404973, study PRJNA504765) | marine sediment metagenome | isolation source: marine sediment core GS10_PC15, 103 cmbsf | place: Arctic Ocean: Southern Knipovich Ridge | collected 2010 | reverse complement strand
GGCCATTTCCCTCCGGTAGTCGATGTTTGTGTACCGAACCATCTCCTCGTGGGTCACCTTCCTCGGGGGGCCGAAGAACCTGTATCGGAAGGTTTTGGGCGAGAACGTCTCCCAGAGCCCGAACTCACGGGGTTCATCCTCGGGGCGTATCGGCCTCAGTATGACGGATCTGCCGTCCTCCAGAATCCATTGCTCCACGTATCGCCGAGGGTAGGGCTCTATGGCTAAGTGTGAAAGTGGTTCGACGCCCTTCAGGGCGAGTTCCTTGTCGATGATCATCCGGGCGTCCAGGGCGATGAAGTCATCGCCCACCACGGCGAGCGGGTTGATGTCCACCTCCGTTATCTCCGGGAAGTCGATGATCAATTGAGAGAATCGGACCAGGTATTCCTCAAGCAGCCTCAGGTTCGCCGGCGGCTTGTTCCTGTAGCCCTTGAGCAGCGTATACACCTTGGTCTGTTCCATGAGCATCCTGGCAAGAATCTGATTGAGGGGAGGAAAGCCGACAGAGACATCCTGGTATATTTCGACCCCGGTCCCTCCCAGACCGAACATGATAGCGGGTCCGAAGATGGGGTCTTTCCTGCACCCAAGGATTAGCTCGTAGTCGATGTCGCTTACCATTCTCTGCAGTGCGACCTTGCCGATGTCGGCGTCGGGCTTGTAATCTCTGGCCCGGGAGATGATCTGGCTGAAGGCGGCCTCGACTTCCTGCTTCGTCTTGAGGTTCACCACGACGCCCCCGCAGTCGCTCTTGTGGGTGATATCCGGAGAGTGGATCTTCATCACGACCGGGAAGCCGATGCGCGCGGCCAGCTTCGCGGCCTTGGCAGGTTCGTCTGCTATGTGGGTCTCGGTCACGGGGATGCCGTAGGTTTCAAGGAGCTTCTTGGCCTCGCGCTCCGTCAGGATCTCTCGCCCCGTTCGGGCGATGCCCATCAAGAGGTTCTTCAGATGGAACTTGGGCGGCATGGCATCAACCGGAAGCTCCTCCGGCGTTTGGTAGAGGAGCTTCAGGCTCCTGGCGTACTGATACATGTACATGTGGGATCTCACGGCTTGCTCCGGCGAGTTATACGCGGGGACATCTTGTTGGTGGAGTATCTTCAGTCCTGCCTCGACCTTCTGCCCTCCGATGAAGGAGACGAGGATGGGCTTGGACCCTTTCGGGATCTCAGCTATCGCCTCCGCGAGTTCGGTGGGCGTTGCCAGTCCCTGCGGCGTGTAGATCACCAAGATGCCGTCAACCGCGTCATCCCTGGTGCAGATCCGAACCGCATTCCGGTACCTGTTTACGTCCGCATCTCCGATTATATCAATGGGGTTCATCGTGCTGGCATGGGGAGGCAGGACCTCCGCGAGTTTTTCCAGCGTCTCCTCGGAGAGCTCAGCCAGCTCCCCACTTCTCTCCAGTAGGGCGTCGGTTGCCATTATGCCTGGGCCGCCCGCGTTGGTGATGATCGCGAGCCTTGGGCCTCTCGGGGGTGTCTGGGTTTCAAGTATCTTGGAGATGTCGAAGAGTTCTTGGATCTCATTAACGCGAGTGATTCCTACCCTCTGGAATGCTGCATCGTACACCCTGTTCTCGCCGGTGAGGGAGCCGGTGTGAGAGGCCGCCGCCTGAGCGCTTCGGGTGAATTTGCCCGACTTCACCGCGACAATGGGCTTGGTCCTGGCGAAGCCCCTCGCCGCGCTCATGAAGTTGCGGGCGTCCTTGATCGACTCGATGTACATAAGGATGCTTCTGGTCTCGGGGTCTTGGCCGAAGAAGTCGATCAGATCTCCGAAGTTGACGTCCAACATGTTGCCCAGGGAGACGAAGCTGCTGAAACCGACGTGGGTTAAGATCGACCAATCGAGAATCGAGGAGGCCAGTGCGCCGCTCTGTGAGATGAGGGCTATCGTGCCACGCTCCGGCATCTGGTCAGCGAAGCTGGCGTTCATGGGAAGAGAGGGTGTGATGATGCCCAGGCAGTTGGGGCCCAGTATCCTCATGCCGTACGAACGTCTGGTCTCGGCGATCCTCCGCTCGAGTTCGACGCCCTGAGGGCCGGTTTCCCTGAAGCCGGCGGAGATGATGATCAGGGCGGGAATGCCTGCTTCGCCGCACTCCTCGACCACCTCTGGGACGGTCGGTGCTGGCGTAGCAACTATGGCCAGATCAACCGACTCGGAAAGGTCCTTGACGCTGGGGAGACATTCGATGCCCAGCACACTATCGCGGTTGGGGTTGATCGGAATGACCGTTCCTGGGAACCCGCCGGTCAGATTCTCCATTATGGTGCGCCCGATGGATCCCTCGCCTTCGCTGGCTCCGACCATCGCAATGGATCGGGGACGAAACATTTTATCAAGGTTTTCCGCAGGCATTTCCGTACTCCCTTCGACTCTGCAATATCAGTATCTCGAGATCTCGTCGAGAGATCCCGCAACAATCACTGTCCTCAGCGAGTGGTTCGCTGAAATGTGAGGTTGAAGTGAGTATGGTGGGCATAATAGGGATCGTCAGGGATTCCCAGACCCATGCCCACCACCCGATCTGAGGGCAGGTCGGTCACCCGAGCTGAGTAGGAGCACAACACGTTGAACATGCCGAACTCAGCGCGTTTGTCGTAGGGCACTTCGATGTCTGTATGCCCATCGGCCCAACTGACCCGTACCACGGCTCCAACCATCCGATCTCCGTTCTCATCAAGAACCTCGGTGAAAATAGTAGGTGGATCGTAGCCGAACCATTCGGCGCGAATCAAGCGAAAGTAGGTCTGTCCAGGGCTGACTTCAGCCTCCTCCAGGTCCACGCAGGGCAAATCATCAGGGATGAGCCATTCACGTGTGATGGGAGTGGGTGTTGGTGTGGGAGTCGGCGTGGGCGTGGGGGGCAGAGTCTTGGACACGTAAGGGAAGTATATGTATGGAGAGATGGGGGAGATGGGGTACAAAGCCTTGGACACGTAAGGGAAGAATACCCGGGGTGTGACGACGGATAGTAGCGTGTCCGAAATTCTCACCTTCGATGCTTCCTGATTTGCCGAGCTGACTTGAACGCTAACTATGATGCCCACCAGCAGGGGTATGATTCCCAGCGCAGGGACCGCCCAGTCGTGTCGTTTGCTCGCCTCTCGCAGATTCACACATACTCCTCTCCCCGCCTGAGTCTCTTCGAGAGGCGCTTTTGACAGCGTTGGTAAGCGCTGCAGTTTCCGCTCCCCTGTCCACTGTTATTATACGCTATAAACGAGGATTATTGTCAATGGCGCATGTCATTGCCCAAGAAGATAAGCAAGGGTATTCGAGGTAGACTCGGGGGATGTGGCTCAGGCTCGTTTTGCGGACATGCGAGATGGGGCTTGACATAGAACATTCGTTCACCTATAATGGAGACAGGCTGGTCTGTCATCTGGGGACCACCGGAGGTGAGCAGATGGCGCTATCCGAGCGTAGGCGAACTATCCTCAGTTTCATCCAACGATTCTCTCGGGAGAACGGTTACCCTCCCACGGTGCGTGAGATCGCCGAGGCCGCGGGCATTTCTTCCACCTCGGTGGTCAACTATCACCTGAACGTGTTGCAGGAAGAAGGTTACATTATCCGCGACAGGGAGGTGGCAGGGGGGCTGCGCGTCGTCGTCGACGCGCAGGAGGGGGCCTCAACTTTGTCCACGATCGATATCCCGTTGCTGGGGGTGATCTCAGCGGGGATGCCTATACCCGTTCCGGATGTGGCCTATGAGCAGCCGGCGCAGGATGTTATCCAGCTCACTCGAGACATCGTCTCAGACTCGGAGAGGCTCTATGCCCTTCGCGTCAAAGGCCAATCGATGATCGACGCCTTGATCGGCGATGGTGACATAGTGGTGCTTCGCCATCAGCGAGATGCCGAGAATGGGGACATGGTAGCCATCTGGCTGAGAGACGAGAAGGAAACCACGCTGAAGCGGCTTTATCGCGAGGGTGATCGGGTGCGCCTTCAACCTGCCAACCTCTCGATGGACCCGATCTACGTGCCAGCCTCCAATGTGGAGATTCAGGGCAAGGTAGTCGTGGTCATTCGCCGAGATCCGTGACCCATCATTGCCGGATCGATATCGACTACTAGTCAGCGGCCCTCTCTCGAATGTCACCCACCAAGAAAGCGATCTGCCAGTACTCCACGCCGCCGTGGAGACGAACTTCATCGTCTATCGCCACCGCCGGGTAGGTCAATCCTCGTTCCGCCACCTGAGCCATCACTTTCTGAACTTGGGGCGGTGGATCAGGCCAATTGACATCGAAGTAGTTTACCTCTACATCGTTTCCGTAAGCCTGGGCCATGAAAGCCCGCACCAAATGGGTGGTCTCCTCCGAAGACCGTGGAGGACCTCAGCCTCCGGAGAGGCAAGCTTCCTGGCCGGATTGGCCGAGCACCAACACGCGTGTCTTGGTGGCTTTTTTAACCTCTGGCATCGTCTCATCCTTTCGCAGAATGCTCTACCTTGGGATCTTGGGTTCATTTATGAAGGCCGACGGCCTTCAGGGTCGGATCCCTCAACCACCGGAAGGTGCACACGAACTCGCCGGAGCGGTGCTTCTCGAGCTTCCCATCGTGGCAAAAGCCGACATGGCTCGCTTCGCGTCTTGGTAACCGCATTTGGGGCATTTGGGTGCATCCCGCTCGTCGGTTGAGTAGACTAACTCCTCGAAACGATTTCCACACACGGAGCATTCGTATTCGTAGATCGGCATTTCTGCATTATCCTCCTTCTATAGACGGTCTTACGGTGTCCCGAGCTGGCGGGCTCTCTTCAGGAACTCATCCCCGTCTGGTAGCCCGGTCTGCCGATGAATCAGCTCGCCGCTACCATCGAAGAGCAGCGTGGTCGGCATGCCTCTCACAGCATAGCGCGCCGCGGCTTGTCGTCCCACGTCGCTCAGAAGATTGAGCCGAAGCACTTTCCCGCTTCCTTTCAGATCCCTCTCCAACCCATCCACGATGGGTTTGGCCAGAAGGCAAGCGCTTCAGGCATTGGAATAGAACTCCACCAGAGTTGGCTGGCCGTCTTGCAACAGGGCATCCAGCTCGCTCAGGTCGGAAACATCGCTGGGCGATGTCCGCAAGATCAAAAAGGTGGCGATCAGACCCAAGATGACGATTGCGGCGACTCTGTGTTCCCTAAAGAAACTAAGCACCACATCCATTTAGGATTCCCCTTCCATGTCTGTTCTCAGCGCGATGGCTTCGGCCGGACAGACCGTCATACAAGTGTGACATCCGAAACATCGGCCAGCATCGATGAAGTGTGGGTCCCCACGGTCTATCTGAATCAAGGCCTTGCTCTTGCACGCGGCTCGGGCTTGACAGGGCCAGCAAGCCAGGCATCTGTCCTCTCGGACGTAGGGGATGGCGGCAACCTGCGCCTTGGGTCCACTGATCGACATAACTTCAATCCTCGCAACTTTGTATACCCCTCTAGGGTATACAAAGTATATCATGGTTGCGGGCAGTTGTCAAGTTTCGAGGCGTGCCTGTCCGCCAGATGAAGTATTAGTGAGAGGTGGTGAAGACAAGGGCCTTCGTCAAACAGCGTGGTGTTTAGGTTCTGTGGTTGCTTCGGATCGAATCATTGTTCCCACCCCGGCGAGAGCTTTCATCGCCGCGCATATATACATTGCTGCATTCGACGGTCTCTATCAATTGGCTTGGACAGCCCGCTTCCTACTTCTTGCCTGCCCACAGGCTCTTGAGCCCTTCGCTGAGTCCAGCGCTGAGGCTGGAAACAAACATGAAGGGAGAGACCAAAGCATCCATGCTGCGAACTACGATATCTTCCACTAGATCGAAATATCGCCTGGTCAAGGCCAGACACTCCCGCGCCTTTCGCAGGACAGCTAGCATCCCCCGCACGGCGAAAAAGAGGGACACCAACAGGAAGGCGAACATGACGAAACCCTGGAGCATGAGGAAGATAATTGAGACGTCGCTCCAAAACCGAAGCTCTTCCATCCTTCATCTCTCCTTTCCTACGCCTTCGGAAGGACGTGGGCTGCCCCAATGTACTTATATGATCTCTACCTGGTAATCTAGCAACTGGACGTCGGGCCAGCCGCTCTCGATGAATCCTACCACCTTGGCCAGAATCCGATCTACGTGGCCGGCCTCGGTGGAGACCAAGGCTACTCCCAGTGTCGCCGTTTGCCATGCATCCTGCTGCCCCACCTCGGCGACGGAGACGTTGAAGCGGTTCTTGATCTTCGCCAAGATCGATTTGACCGTTCCTCTCTTATCCTTGAGCGAGTGATTCTCGGGCATCATCAGGCGGATAGTGCAGATGCCGATCACCATAGTCTCCACGGCGCCGGAGGTCCTCGTCATCTTCATAGCTCGCCTCCATCGCTGAATCCATCGAGGCCGAAAACGCAACACTCCTCGCCGGTCCGGATCTCGAGGCCGAGGGATTTCGCCAGCTCGACCGCCGGCCGCGCCGGGCTCACAATGCGATTCAGCCCTGCCAGGACGGCCAAAGAGTCCAGCTCGTCGCGGTAGGAACCGTAGGGCCTCATGCAGCCCAGGTGAATAGGGATATCGGGAAAGCTGAGCCGGGCATCTGCCAGGAACTCGGCTACGTCGGAGAGGAGAGGAGGAGCTTTGTCCTCGTAGCGAGTGTCCCTGGTCGGAATGAACACCAACAGGACCAATGCTTCCAGGCCAAGCCCACTCAACAATCTCAGCGCTTCGGTTTCACCGCTGATGCGACCTCCCCTGAGCCCGATGGTGATGTGAGGTATCACGGTCGCGTGTCGTTGCAGGGCCTTGTAGGTTTCCACATAGGCCTCCACTCCCACGTTCAACCCGTACACCTCGCGGATGGTGTCATCGTCTCCTACGAAGTCGAAGGAAACGACGTCCACAAGGGGTGCGACCCCTTGAATTTCAGGCTCGGTGATCAAGCCGACGTGCCAGTTGAGTCGTCGGCCGTGGCGAATGGCTGCCACCTGATCCGCTTTCTCCAAGACCGGGACCCTGCCTCGTTTGTCGCAGCCTCCCGAGATCAGACAGCTAGATGCACCGTTTGGGTTCGCCGTCTCGATCGGCTGCATATGGCGAAGGTAGTGGCCGCCGCAGTGAGCACAGTCCAGGGCACACTGGGACCCAGTGAGGCTGATAGCCAAGGTTAGCCTGGGGTAGTCGAAGCAGATCAGGGATGGAAAATGCTTCTCGCGGGCAGCCCATGCCTGCCGGAGGCTTCTGCCTCCGGGGTGGGCGAGGAGATTCGCCAGATCCGATGGTCCCATGTCTGAGATTGTACCGCGGTCTTTCATAAATGTCTATGCTCTTACCACGTTCGACGGGATACCTGGGCGTGGATTTGCCCAGGCAGGGACACATCCACTATAATTCCACGGTCGAGCGGCAACAGAAGCCATGTGTAAACAGGAAGAGAAAGTGGACGTCGTCAGCGAAGTCTCGAAGTCGGAAGAATTGGAAGAGTCCATAACGGGAGATGGGGCCAAGCGACCCTCTAGAATCTGGGCCACCCTGCGTGAGATCGCCGAGACGGTTCTTCTCACCTTGGTCATCTTCTTCGCGATCCGCCTTGCCATACAGAACTTTCGCATCGATGGGCAGAGCATGGAGCCGAATCTCCACAGCAGCCAGTATCTCATCGTAAACAAACTAGAATATCGATTCCATCCTCCTGAGCGAGAAGACGTGATCGTATTTCGGTATCCACGGGATCCCTCCCGCGATTTCATCAAGCGGATAATAGCGCTGCCTGGCGAGACGGTGAGGATCGATAGGGGACAGGTCTATATCGATGAACAGGCTCTCGAGGAGAGCTATTTGTCCGACCTGGGGACCTATTCCTGGGGCCCCGCCTTGGTCAGGCCGGGTGAGTTCTTCGTGCTGGGAGATAATCGAAGCAACAGCAGCGACTCCCATGCCTGGGGAATGCTGCCCCGGGAGAACATTATCGGCAAGGCCTGGCTCTGTTATTGGCCCCCAGGATATTTGGGGATAATCGAGGACTCGGAATTAAGGTGAGGCTGTGCCTCTTTCCGGCACAGCCTCACGCTTCGTTGTGGTGCGATGAAGGATGATGATTGCAGCCAGTTACCTTTCTTTGGCAGCCCTCGCCACCTCGATCACGCTTTGAGCCGCGTGGGCGGGCACTTCCGCGTAGTGTGAGAACTCCATGGTGAAGTATCCCTGGCCTTGGGTCATCGATCTGAGATCGGTGGCATAGCGCTGAATCTCCGCCAAAGGCGACTGAGCGGTGACGATGCTCTTGCCATCCTGCTGATCCATCCCCATCACCCGTGCCCGCCTGGTGTTCAGGTCTCCCAGGATGTCCCCCAGGAACTGCTCGGGGACGGTGATCACCATGTCCATGATGGGCTCCAACAGCACGGGATTCCCTTCCAACATGGCTTTCTTGTAGCTCAGGGTGGCAGCTATCTTGAAAGCGATCTCCGAGGAATCCACCGTATGGTAGGAGCCATCATATAAGACGGCTCGAATGTCCACGGTGGGATAGCCGGCCAGAATCCCCTGTTTAATCGCTTCTCTGAGTCCCTTCTCGACGGCAGGGATGTAGTTTCTGGGCACAGCCCCTCCGAAGACCTCGTCCTCGAAGATGAAACCTTCTCCCCTGGGCAGTGGTTCGAAACGGATGACTACATGCCCGAACTGTCCCCTGCCGCCGGTTTGCTTCTTGTGTCTGCCTTCCGCGGAAGTGGTTTTCCTGATGGTTTCCCGATAGGGAACCTTAGGAATCTCGAGCACCACGTCAACTTTGAATTTCTCCCGCAATTTCCGGATGGCGACGTCGATATGCGATTCCCCCATGCCGGAGAGGATAACCTCAGCTGTCTCCGAATCACGACGCAGATTCAGAGTCGGATCTTCCGCTATCAGCCGTGCGAGTGCGTTGGACATCTTATCCAGGTCTGCCTTGGTCTTGGGTCTGACGGCGGCATCGAACACCGGTTTGGGGTATTCGATTGATGGCAATTTAAGGGGATGATCCCTATCGCAGAGCGTGTCCCCGGTTTCTGTGGACTGCAGCTTGGCCACTCCTCCGATGTCACCCGACTTGACCGAACTCACTGGGATCTGTTCCTTGCCACGAAGCATATAGAGTTGGCCAAGGCGCTCCTCCTCGCCACTTCGCGGGTTGAAAACCCGGGAGTCGGACTCCATCATCCCCGAGTAGACGCGGAAGTAGCTCAAGGTTCCAACAAATGGGTCAGCGAAGGTCTTGAGGATGAGAGCAGCCAACGGACCCGAGTCGGGAGCATCGACTTGTTCCTCCTCGCCCGTGACTGGATTCATGGCCTTGACGGTTCGCGCGAGGGGCGAGGGCAAGTAGTGAACGATGGCATCCATCAGGACGCGAATGCCCGAAAGGCTGATCGATGAGCCGCAGAAGACAGGGATCACCCTCCCGACTGCCACGCCTTCCTTCAGACCCCTTCGGATGTCATCGTCCGATAAGGGCTCTCCCTCAAGGTACTTCATGGTCAGATCATCGTTGGACTCGGCGGCAGCTTCTACAAGGGCCTCACGATGGGTGGCCACATCGTCTGCCAATTTGGAAGGTACATCAGCCTCCTCGGCTTTCTCTCCCACAAAAGCTTTCTGACTCACCAAATCGATCACTCCACGGAAGGTTTCCTGGGCTCCAATGGGCAAAGCAGCGGCCACAACGCCTTTCCCGAAGGTCTCCCGCAATTGGCCAAGGACCTTCTGAAAATCGGCATTCTCGCGATCCATCCTGCTGACGAAGATGGCTTTGGGCAACCCTTCCTCGTCCGCGAACCGCCAGACGCGCTCCGTGCCTACCTCGACGCCAGTGACGGAAGCTACCACGATGATGGCCGAATCGGAGACCCGTATAGCCCCCTTCACTTCTCCCACGAACTCATCGTATCCGGGGGTGTCCAGGAGATTGATCTTGTGGTTTTGCCACTCTAAGGGAATCACGGATGCGTTGATTGAGATGCCACGTCGCACTTCTTCCGGATCATAGTCTGACGCCGTATTGCCCTCTTCGATCCGGCCTAGCCGCTTGATCGCGCTGCTGTGATATAGCATGGCTTCCGCCAGCGACGTCTTGCCGGCCCCGGTGTGAGAGAACAGGCCGACGTTTCTCAGTTCTATCATCTTGTACTCTTTCACCCAGCCCTCCTTGCGTGGTAGATCCAACGGTCTGTGACGCCAGACTTCATCAAGCTGATCTGTGGGATGCGGCATCCCACAGATCAGCTTATTGTAGCTTACAGCACTATCCCTGTCAATTCGATCACTCTTTGATGTAGTTCACGCGGCCAGTGGAAGGGGAGCTCTTAGAAAACCATGCTTGCGCTCGCTGGATTGTGAAAATATAATGGCTGAGGTTGGGCTGCTGACCGATCCTTTTAGGAAAGAGCGTCTGGTGAGCTCAGATTCAGACACTAAGCGAATTACACCTGAGGAACAACCCGACGAGCAAGCGGGCCGAGTTGAACCCTGGGCGAAGGCCGCTGGCGAAGCGGGAAGCGGGGCTCTGACTGCGGGCACCCTCCTACAGGAACGCTACGAGATCCTGAGAATCCTAGGCGTTGGGGGCATGGGAGCGGTATACCAGGCGCGAGACCTGCGTTTTTCGCAGACGACGAGACTGTGCGCCGTCAAGGAAATTATCAGCATCATCCCTGACCCCGAAGCTCGCAAGGCCAGCCTTGCCAACTTCGAACGGGAGGCCAATGTATTGGCTGGTCTGAGCCATCCCGCCATCCCAAAGGTGTACGACTTCTTCTCTGAAGAGCCAAGGAACTATCTGATTCTCGAGTACATCGAAGGCCGGGATTTGGAGACGATTCTCCAGGCGGCGTCCTCTTTTCTGGATGAGAGCGAAGTCCTGGAATGGGGCATACAGTTCTGCGATGTTCTTGCCTATCTGCACTCGCGCAAGCCCCATCCGATCATGTTTCGAGACGTCAAGCCGTCCAATATCATGTTGCGCAACGACGGACGGATCATCTTAATCGACTTCGGCATCGCCAGAGTCTTCCAGGCGGGCAAGAAGGGAACAATGGTCGGCACGCAAGGCTATTCCCCGCCTGAACAGTATAAGGGAATGGCGGAGCCTCGAGGTGACTTGTATGCGTTGGGAGCGACCCTCCATCATCTTCTAACCAAGAGAGATCCACGCCTTGAGGCCCCTTTTACTTTCCACGAGAGGCTGTCGCGCGCGCTGAATCCGTCGATCAGCGAGGAGGCGGAGAAAGTCATAGTGAGGGCGTTGGAGTACGATGTCGACGACAGGTTCGCGTCGGCGCTGGAGATGAAGGCGGCGTTGGAGAAAGCGCTTCCTCGATCGCGGCGTTCCCCAGAGAGCAGCATGTCGTTGCCCGCGCTCGAGACGGAGGAGAGCCATTCGATCGAACCCTTGTGGCAGTTCGCGTGTGAGGACGAAGTCCGCTCGTCACCCACCGTCGCCGATGGCAGCCTTTTCGTCGGGTGCTACGATAACAACCTCTATTGTCTCGACGCGTCGAACGGCGATTTCCGTTGGAAGTATCCCACGGAGGGTGGGATCTGCGCCACCCCTTGCGTGGCGCAAGGCCTCGTCGTGGTGGGCTCTGAGGATGGGGTGCTGTATGCGTTGGAGGTCCAGACTGGGCGCATCGTTTGGACTTGCCCCACGCGCGGCAAGATCCGTTCCTCCGCAAGGATCGCCTACGAAGCGGTCTTCTTTGGGTCGGATGACTCAGCTCTCTATGCGGTGAACGCTCGCTCGGGTGTGGTAGTTTGGAAGCACGAGACCGCAAGGTTTGTGCGCTCTTCCCCTTGCGTATATGAGGAGCTGCTGTTCTTCGGCTCCGATGATGGACATGTGTATTGTTCGGACGTGCTCACAGGAGAGATCCGATGGAGGTATCGAACCTCAGCCGCGGTCACCTCATCCCCGATGGTTTCGGAGGATCTGGTCTACGTGGGGTCGTGGGATGGCAACGTTTACGCCCTGGATTTCAGCTCCGGGTGGGCGGTCTGGCGTTTTCGGACAAAAAAACCCGTCCTCTCATCGCCCTTGGCAGCCGATGGACGAGTCTATGTGGGCTGCATGGATCATCATCTGTATTGCCTCGAGGCCAAGTCGGGAAAGTTACTCTGGAAGTTCGCTACCCAGGGACAAGTGAATTCGTCGCCAGCCGCGGAAGGTGGCCTGGTGTACTTCGGATCCGTCGACCGCAAGCTGTATGCGCTGGAAGCGGAGAGCGGGGAGCTGCGCTGGGAGTTTCAAACCTCCGGCCCAATCCCTGCTTCCCCAGCGGTGATCGACGGTGTGGTGTACATAAGCTCCATGGACAAGAGCATCTACGCGCTGCCGGCTGAGGGCTGACGCCGAGATCGCCGATCGCGTCCGCGTGATGCGAAATGAGAAACTGGAGGAGGTACCTTAACTTTGGAGATGAAATCCCTCCGTCTTGGCCATAGATCAGACGTCGGCCAAGTGCGCAAGGCGAATGAGGATGCCTATCTTGCCCTGGTGTCGATTCTTCATCAGGGTACGGAGAACTTCCCCTTCTGTCTCTTCATGGTTGCCGATGGCATGGGCGGGCAGGAAGGGGGAGGGGAAGCCAGCCAGCTGGCTATCCGGACGGCCTCGGAGAGGTTGATCGATAAGCTTTATCTCCCGCTACTGGGTGGAAGGGGGTTGGATTCTTCTCAGACCCCAATTACAGAGGTGCTGGTTGACTCGGTGGCCGATGCCAATGCCGCGATCAACAGAGATGTGCCGGGAGGGGGAACCACTCTCTCCATCGCGGTACTTCTCAGGGGGATCGTTTACGTGGCCCACGTGGGCGATAGTCGCGTCTACATGATGCATGATGGGATTGTGGAGCAGGTGAGTCGGGATCACAGCGTTGTGGCCAGGCTGCTGGAGATGAATGAGGCTTCCCCCGAGGAGCTCTTGACCCATCCCCAACGCAGCCTGCTCTATCGCGCCGTAGGCCAGGAGGACGAAGTCCCGGTGGATGTTTATCACCGATCATTGACGGATAGATGTCATCTGCTCATATGCAGCGATGGCCTGTGGTCACTCGTTTCCGATGAGGAGATGTCTGACATCGTGCATTCGGAGCCTGAACCTCAGCAGGCCTGTGACCGGTTGATCGAGAGGGCTAACGAGCGTGGGGGCGATGACAATATCACGGTCATCCTGGCAGAAGTAGAAAGCTCTTGTCAGAAGGGTTCAGCTGACTCTTGATGGATGTCGAGCGCGATAACTACGCTGTGCTAGGGGTGGACCGCTCCGCTGATGCGAAGGAAATCCGCCGGGCTTACCGCTCCCTGGTTCGACGCTATCATCCCGATGTAGCCAGAAGCGATGCTGCGACGACGCTCTTTCGGCAGATTCAAGAAGCCTATGAGGTTATTGGCGATGAAGCTCAGCGAAGGGCCTACGATCGGCTCAGGAGGAAGAGGGGGCTAACGGAAGATGCTACTTTGACGCTGTCCATAACCTTGAGCCACCGGATTCTCCCCGCACTGCCCGAAGATCAACTCATCTATGTCCTATTGGAGGTGCGCCCATCCGAGGCAGTTGTCAAGAAGCAAGCCCCTCTGAACCTGGCCTTCGTCCTGGATCGGAGCGTTTCGATGAAGGGTCGGAAGCTCAAGCACAGCAGGGATGCCATCGCCAACATCCTGGAAGGCCTGGAGGAGCAGGATTCGATCTCACTGGTAGCTTTCAGTGACCGAGCCAAAGTCATACTATCGAGCTCCAAGGGTGTGAGTAAAGAGAAACTGCAGATACTTATGCGGGAGATTAGACCCGACGGGGGTACCGAACTCCTGCAGGGCCTGAAGGCAGGCATCGATCAGATTCATCGCGGTTGGTCTCCCGAGTCCATAAACCACATCGTTCTGTTGACAGACGGACGGACCTACGGCGACGCGCAAGAATGTCTGGCGAAGGCCCGCGATTTGATCCGGGAGGGCATAGATCTGACCGTCGTGGGGATTGGCGACGACTGGGACGATGAGCTGATGGATAGGATCGCTGAGAGCAGCGGCGGCAGGTCCATCTACGCGGATTCGCCGGAGGCGATCGCGCGGGCCGTCTTGCAAAGCGTGCAGGGCCTGCAACGTGTCTGCGCACGACGAGTGAAGACGATCGTGCATCTGAGCGAAGGAGCGCAGATCAGAGATGCCTTCCGGATCACGTCTGAGATCTCGCGATTGCCCCACGACCAGGATGGATACAATCTCGGGGCTCTGAAAATGGGCGATGAGCTTCGGCTTCTCCTGGAGATTTGTTTGGCACCCGCCGACGCAGGCGAGCAGGTCCACATTCAGCTGGAAGTTGTGAGCGATATCCCCGGCCTGAATGTTCGCCAGGAGCGGATGAGGAAGGAGTTCTCCATTGAGTTCGCTTCGCCTCAACAGATTGTGAACCCCGAGATCCCAGGTGAGATCATAGATGTCATGCGGAAGTTGACCCCATTCCGACTTCAAGAGCGCGCGTGGGCTGACTTGAAGAAAGGAAATGTGGAGCAAGCTACACAGAAACTTGAGGCGGCTGCGACCAAGTTGCTTGCCATGGGGGAAAATCGGTTGGCTGGGGTGATGTTGGTCGAGGCGAAGACTGCCCGAAAGACTGGACGGCTGTCGCCGGCGGGACGCAAACGGATCAAGTACGGCACCAAGAGCCTCCTCTCTCCCGATTGGAGCCTTTGGGAATGATAGAGTGTCCTTCTTGCGGCGCGCGCCAGATCGAGAACTCGCTTTTCTGCGACGAGTGTGGAACGGAGCTGGTCGGTGGTGTTAAGCGGGTTTTCGGCTCTCAGGGTGGAGGGGTCGATATCAAGTTTACACTGGATGGGGAAGAGACCGGGCGAAGCCTACGAGTACGCCTGGTAGACGAGATGTTGATTGGGCGATTGAATGCTGATAATGGCGAGTCTCCTGATATAGACCTGGATGAATGGGGAGGTGTGGAGGCTGGTGTCTCCAGAAGACATGCGGTTCTGCGCCTTTGCGGGGACGGAATCAACCTGAAAGATCTGGGGAGCATCAATGGGACGCGCATCAATGATAAGATGCTGACTCCATATGTGGAGCAGCCCCTTAGTGAGGGGGACACGCTGACTCTGGGAGGTTTGCGCGTGACGGTCGATATCTTGAGTGTGGATCGAAGCGATGTGAACAGCGAGGGCTAAACTATGGCGACAACGGTCATTGTTCATCTGTTCAATGAGGATCCTTTCGTTGCCGAGGTGGAGAAACTACCCGATCCTACCGATGCGTTTATCGAGGTTCTAAATCCGCGACGAAAGGATGGCAAGGACTTACTTTACATAACTAGAGGCGCCGAACGCTTCCTGTTCCCATGGCACAGGATCAGCTTTGTCGAGATCATATCCGGCGATGTGGGTCAAGAGGAAGTAATCGGATTCTTCCGGGACTGAAAGTGAGCTGTGGGGAGAGAGCCCCGTCACAGCTTTGTGGCGGCTTGTGACCGATGACAACCAAAGGCGACAACCTCCAACGGGAGGTTCTGCGATGGATCAGAGTTCGCCGCCTGTTCGCCGGCGGCGAACCTGTTGTGGTAGGCGTGTCCGGAGGGCCGGATTCCCTGTCTCTGCTTCACATCCTCCTGGAACTCAGGGATGATCTGAGGCTCAGCTTAGTCGCGGCGCATCTGAATCACGAAATCCGGGGTGAGGAATCGGATGCTGACGCGCTGTTTGTGGCCGATCTTGCTGCCCGATGGGAGGTGCCGGCGATAATCGGCAGGGAAGATGTTCCAGCCTACGCTGGTGAGCGGAAGATGAGCCTGGAGGAGGCAGCTCGCGAATCGCGATACGCTTTCTTGGAGAAAGTGGCGAAGGAGGTGGGCGCCAGCCGGGTGGCGGTCGGGCACAATGCAAACGATCAGGTGGAGACCATTCTGATGCATTGGCTTCGAGGCGCGGGATCGGAGGGCCTCAGTGGGATGGCTCCTGCCACCAGAAGGGGAAGTGTCTGGCTGGTGAGGCCGCTACTGAGCATTACGCGGGATCGGATCGAGGAATACTGTCGCCGTCAGAGGCTGGAGCCTCGCCTTGACCGTTCGAATCTGAGCGAGGATATGCTGAGAAACCGGGTCAGGCTGAGCTTGATTCCCCATCTGAAGCGATACAATCCCCGAATCGAAGGCTCGATTCTCAGGGCAGCGGATATCCTTGCCGCCGACATAGATCATATCGAGGAGAACGTTGAATCGCTTTGGACTTCGGACTTGGTCGCGAGCTGCGAAGCCGTGGTGACGTTCAGGCGAGACGAGTGGAGGGAGCTGCACCTGTCCCTGCAGCGACGGCTTCTCAGAAGAGCCATCTTGAGCCTCAAAGGCGATCTGAAGGATGTGGCATGGACCCACATCGAGGAAGCTGTAGCAGCCTCTCAGGCGGCTCCAGCGGGGACGCGGATCGCGCTGCCGAAGGGGCTTCAGCTCCAAGTCGATTACGACCGCTTGGTGGTAGCATCCGAGC